>Ga0209382_10002752_pt1 | contig 25070 bp, 27 predicted proteins | sample SoiMetdeltSBSDD5_FD_187599 | JGI IMG/M metagenome (GOLD analysis project Ga0209382, IMG submission 187599) | Bulk soil microbial communities from a Populus tree surrounding site in Tennessee, USA - Soil MetaG P. deltoides SBSDD5 (SPAdes) (version 2) | ecosystem: Environmental > Terrestrial >... | reverse complement strand
GCCCCCTCCACTTCGCCGGCGAGCACACCGCCGGCCCCTGGTCCGGCCTCATGGAAGGCGCCCTGCGCAGCGGCCAGCGCGCCGCCACCGAGCTGCTGGCCGCCGGCCCGGCACCGCGCGGGTAGATCTCGAAGCCGGCGATGGAGCCGAGGTTGACGATGTGGGCGTGGGGGCTGCCCGCAGCAGGGGCAGGAGGCTGCGGGTGACCCGCAGCAGGTCGCCGACGGGGCCGCGAAGGCCTCGACCGAGGCCGGGTCGGTGACGTCCAGGGCCAGGGTGGTGGCGCCGACCTCCTCTCAGCGCTGGGACGGGTAGACCCGCTCGGGGGTGAGCGCGTAGACCAGGCGGCGCTCGGTGACCATCGCCGCCCGGTACTCCTCCAGGTCGTCGGGGTCGCGGCCGGTGACCGCCCGGTACAGGCGCAGGTTGTCCTCGACCCCGCGCTCGCGCCGGGTCTCGACCGGGCCGCGGACCGTCAGCCATTCGCCCCAGAAGCCCTGGCCGAGCACGGTCAGGCTGGCGTACGGGCGGGCGGCCAGGTACCTGGTCCGGACCCGCAGCTCGGTGCCCGAGCTCCACAGCTGCCCGTCGACCAGGGCGCACAGCACCGGCACGGCGTGGGGCCGGCCGCGACCGTCGACGGTGGCCATCACGGCGCTGTGGTTGGCCTCCAGGAAGGCGCGCTGCCGGTCGGACAGGACCGGGGCCATGGCTGCTCCTCTGCGGTCGGGTCGGGGACGCCGGCGGCGCCCGGGCGGGATGGGAGCGGCCACTCTACCGGGCCGGGACGGCCCGCCAGGCCAGCCCGGCCGCGGCCAGGTCGCGCCAGAACCCGGGGTAGGTCTTGGCCACACACGCCGGGTCCTCGACGACCACCCCGGGGACGCGGGCGGCCACGGCGGCCAGGGCCATGGCCATGCGGTGGTCGCCGTGGGTGGCCAGCCGGGCCGGGCGCAGCCGGTCCGGGCCGGCCCCGCCCACGGCCAGCCCGTCGGGCAGCTCGGTGACGGCCACCCCCAGCTTGGCCAGCTCGGCGTGGAGGGCGACCAGGCGGTCGGTCTCGTGCCCACGGGCCACCGCCACCCCGCGCAGGCGCGAGGGGCCGGTGGCCAGCGCGGCCAGGGCGGCCACGGTGGTGACCTGGTCGGGCATGGCGGCCAGGTCGGCGTCGACCGGGTCAAGGGCCTCGGGGCCGTGCACGGTCAGGCAGGCGCCGTCGCGGGTCACGGTCGCCCCCATCGCCTGAAGCAGGTCCGGCAGGGCGGCGTCGGGCTGCAGGGTGCCCGGGACGGCGTTGGTCACCGTGACCCGCCCGCCGGTGGCCGCGGCCAGGGCGAACAGGTGGGCGGCGGCGCTGGCGTCGTACTCCACCACCAGGTCGGTCGGCCGGTAGGGGCGGCCGGCCTCGACCCGCCAGGCGGCCGGGCCGGCCGGCTCGACCGCGGCCCCGAAGTCGCGCATCACCGCCGCGGTCAGCTCCGCGTAGGCGGCCGCCCCGAGCCGCTCGGCGGCCAGCACCACCGTCCGGCGGGCATAGGGCGCGACCAGCAGCACGGCGCTGGCGAACTGGCTGGAGGCGGAGGCGTCGACGCCGACCCGGCCGCCCTCCAGCCCGCCCCCGGCGGCGGTCACCGGCGGCCGGCCGCCCCGGTCGGCGACCTCGGCCCCGAGGGCCCGCAGCGCCGCCACCAGCGGCCCCACCGGCCGCCGGAGCAGCGGCGCCGCCCCGGTCACGGTCGCCCCGTCCGGGGTCAGGACGGCCGCCGCGGCCAGGAACCGCATGGTGGTCCCGGACAGCCGCGCGTCCAGGGGCCGGCCCGGGCTGGCCAGCCGCCCACCGGTCCCGGTCACCGTCCAGCCGGCCAGGTCCACCCCGGCGCCGAGGGCGCCCAGGGCGGTGGCCATCGCCTCGGCGTCGTCGCTCGCGGCCGCGCCGTGAAGGCGGCTGGTGCCGGAGGCCAGGGCGGCGCACAGCAGGGCCCGGTTGGTCACGCTCTTGCTGGGCGGGGCGGCCAGGCGCATGGCCACCGGGCCGGCCGGCAGGAGCTCCAGGGCGGCCGGCAGCGGTCCGGGGGGGTCCCCCGGTGGGAGGGGACCGGCCTCCTCAGCCACCCCAGGCGGGGGCGGTGGTGTCGACCCGGGCCGGGTGGGCGTCCTCGTAGGCGGCCACCGCCGCCCCCTGCGACAGCAGGTAGCCGAGCTCGTCGGTGCCGTCCAGCAGCATCTGGCGGGCGAACGGGTCGACCGTGAACCGGACGGCCCGGCCGCCGGGCAGGGTGACCGTCTCGGCCTCCAGGTCGACGGTGACCTCGGCGTCGGGGTCGGCCTCGACGGCGGCGGCCAGCTCGGCGTGGGCGTCGGCCGGCAGCTCGACCGGCAGCAGCCCGTTCTTGAGGGCGTTGCTGCGGAAGATGTCGGCGAACAGGGGCGCCAGCACCGCCCTGACGCCGAAGCCATCCAGGGCCCAGGCGGCATGCTCGCGCGACGACCCCGACCCGAAGTTGGCCCCGGCGAGCAGGACCGACCGGCCGGCCATCTCCGGCCGGTTGAGCACGAAGCCCTGCCTCGGCTGGCCGTCGCCGTCGTAGCGCCAGTCGGCGAACAGCCCCTCGCCCAGCCCGGCCTTGCTGGTCCCCTTGAGGAACCGGGCCGGGATGATCTGGTCGGTGTCGACGTTGTCGACCAGCAGGGGGATCAGCCTGCTGGTGAAGGGTCGCAGCGGCTCGGGCATCGCCTACCCCCCCGATCCCATCCGGGGGCTGCCGCCTTCGGCTCCATGAGCCCCCGCACCCCCCCGGTCCACGAGCGGGCGGGCGTCGGCGATGCGGCCGGCCAGGGCCGAGGCGGCCGCGGTCAGGGGGCTGGCCAGGAAGGTGCGCCCGCCGGCGCCCTGGCGGCCCTCGAAGTTGCGGTTGGAGGTCGACACCGCGTACTCGCCCGGGGCCAGCTGGTCGCCGTTCATGGCCAGGCACATCGAGCAGCCGGCCTCGCGCCACTCGGCCCCGGCGGCCCGGAACACCCCGGCCAGGCCCTCGGCCTCGGCCTGGCGCTTGACGTCCTGGGAGCCGGGCACGACCAGCACCCGCACCCGCGGGTCGACCCTGCGGCCGCGCAGCAGCTGGGCGGCCTGGCGCAGGTCGGAGATGCGCGAGTTGGTGCAGGAGCCGATGAAGACCACGTCCACCGGCCGGCCCAGCAGCGGCTCCCCCGGCCGCAGGTCCATGTAGGTCAACGCCTTGGCCAGGGCCTGGCGGGCCGCCGGGTCGCCGGCGTGCTCGGGGTCGGGCACGCGGCCGGAGATGGGCAGGCCCATGCCCGGGTTGGTGCCGTAGGTGACCATCGGCTCCAGCCGGCCGGCGTCCAGGGTGACGGTGCGGTCGAAGCTGGCACCGTCGTCGCCGGGCAGGGTGCGCCAGTCGGCCAGGGCCCGGTCCCATTCGGCGCCCCGGGGGGCGTAGGGCCGGCCGGCCACGTACTCGAAGGTGGTGTCGTCGGGGGCGACCATGCCCGCCCTGGCCCCGCCCTCGATCGACATGTTGCAGATGGTCATCCGCTGCTCCATGGACAGGGCGCGGATGGCCGGGCCGCTGTACTCGAACACGTGCCCGGTGCCGGCCCCGACCCCGATCTCGGCCAGCAGGGCCAGGATCACGTCCTTGGCCGTCACCCCGGGCCGCAGGCGGCCCTCGACCCGGACCTCGAAGGTCCTGGGCCGGCGCTGGAGCAGGGTCTGGGTGGCCAGCACGTGCTCGACCTCGCTGGTGCCGATGCCGAAGGCCAGGGCCCCGAAGGCGCCGTGGGTGGCGGTGTGGGAGTCGCCGCAGACGATCGTCATGCCCGGCTGGGTCAGGCCCAGCTCGGGGCCGATCACGTGCACGATGCCCTGGTGGCGGCTGTGCATGCCGTGCAGGGGGATGCCGTGCCCGGCGCAGTTGCGCTCCAGCCGCTCGACCTGGGCCCGGGCCAGCTCGTCGAGGATGGGCAGGGAGCGGTCCGAGGTCGGCACCGAGTGGTCGGCGGTGGCCAGGGTGAGGTCGGGCCGGCGGACCTTGAGGCCGCGGGCGGCCAGGCCGGCGAAGGCCTGGGGCGAGGTCACCTCGTGGACCAGGTGGAGGTCGACGTACAGCACGGCCGGCAGGCCGGGCGGCTCCGCCACCACGTGACGGTCCCAGACCTTGTCGAGCAGGGTGCGCGGGGCGGGCATCTTCTGGCACCTCGGGGTCGGTCCGGGCGGCGTCGCACCCGGCGCGGGGTTGGGCGGACGTCGTCGTCGGCCGCCTATGGTAGCCGACACCCGCCTGCTCGCGGAGCCGGCCTGCTAGCCTGGTGGCACCGTGTCCAGCCCGCCCGCCACCACCCAGCCGCAGCCGCCACCTCCGGGCCGCCGCCGGCGCGAGCTCCTGGGCCCGACCGCCCTGATCGTCATGGTGGTGGCCATCCTCGCCTTCACCGCGGTGGCGATCACCATGGAGCTGGCCGCCAACCGCGGCAAGTCCTTCAAGGCCACGGTGGCCGTGGTGGGCCCGGTCGCCGGCAGCCCCAACCAGTACCAGCTGCTGTTCCGGGTCACCAACGCCGGCAGCCGGGTCGGCCGCCCCGACAAGTGCGAGGCCGTGCTGTTCAACCTCAGCGGCGACCGGGTCGGGGTCGGGGCGGTCAGCCTCCACGACCCGATCCAGCCCGGCGCCAGCCACGACGAGCCGGCCATCGGCACCGCCGCCGAGCCCCCCATCAACGGCGCCGTCACCTGCCGCGCCCTCGAACCCGGCTAGCCGCCCCCAGTCAGCTGGTGCTGGGCGTCCTCGCCTGGGCGGTCACGTGGTCGACGGGCAGCCGGAAGCGGCGCCGGAGGATCGCCGGGAGGTTGCCCTTGAGCCAGCGGGACACCCCCGGGGGGAAGGTCGACAGCACGATCCGGTCGTAGCCGGGCCGCGCCTGGAGCTCGTCGCCGACCGCCTCCAGCGGCGAGTGGCTGCCCACCCGGGCCGCGGCCAGGGGAACGCCGGCGTCGGCCAGGGCGGCCATCGCCTCGCCGGCCCGCCTGCGGGCCAGGTCCCTGGCCTCGCCCTCCTCCCAGTTGTGGAGCAGGTGCCCGGTCGGGGTGGCCGGGACCAGCAGGGTGAACTCGGCCGCCGGGTCGGCGGCGGCCAGCGACCTGACCCGTTCCAGCAGCTCCGGGCTGCAGGCCGTCTGGTGGGCGACGATGAGGTAGCGAGCCATGCGCTCTCCTCCCGCTGGGCTGTGGTGTGGTTGTGCGCCGACCCGCGCCGCGGTGTCAAGATCGGGCCCATGACCACCACCTTCCGGGTCGACTCCGAGATCGGCCGGCTCCGCAGGGTCCTGCTCCACCGCCCGGACCTGGAGCTGGCCCGCCTCACCCCGGCCAACGTCGCCGACCTGCTGTTCGACGAGATCATGTGGGCGGACCGGGCCCGCGTCGAGCACCAGGCGTTCGCCGACGTGCTCCGCGCCCGCGGGGTCGAGGTGCTCCTGCTGGCCGACCTGCTGGCCACCGCCCTGGCCGACGAGGGCGGGCGCAAGGAGCTGCTCGACCGGGTGGTCACCGTCGACGCCTTCGGGGCCGGCCTGGCCCCCGAGCTGCGGGCCTGGTTCGACTCGCTGGCCGCCGCCGACCTGGTCACCTACCTGATCGGCGGGGTCATCCCCGAGGACCTGCCGTTCTCGCCCGAGGGGCTGGTCGGGGCCAGCTTCCACCCCACCACCTTCGTGCTGCCGCCGCTGCCCAACCAGATGTTCATGCGCGACACCTCGGCCTGGATGTACGGCGGGGTGTCGATCAACCCGATGGCCTTCCCGGCGCGGCGGCGCGAGACCATGCACCTGGAGACCGTCTACCGCCGCCACCCCATGTTCGCCGCCGCCGAGTTCCCCACCTGGTACGGCGCCGACGGGATCGACCACTACCCGGCGGTGGTCGAGGGCGGCGACATCCTGGTCATCGGGCACCGGGCCCTGCTCGTCGGCATGGGCGAGCGCACCACCCACCAGGGCGTCGAGGCCCTGGCCAGGCGGCTGTTCGACGCCGGGGTGCTCGACACCCTGGTCGCGGTGGAGCTGCCCAAGGTCCGGGCCTACATGCACCTGGACACCGTCCTCACCCAGGTCGACCACGACGCCTTCGTGGTCTACCCGGGCCTGCGCACCCGGATGCGGCCCTTCGTGGTCACCCCCGGCCGCGGCCGCCACCTGGAGGTGCGGGCCGAGGCCGAGCTGTTCGCCACCCTGGCCAGGGTCCTGGACGTGCCCCGCATCCGCACCTTCGAGACCGGCGGCAACGAGCTGCTGGCCGCCCGCGAGCAGTGGGACGACGGCAACAACGTCCTGGCCGTCGCCCCCGGGGTGGTGGTCGCCTACGAGCGCAACGTCGACACCAACCAGCGCCTGCGCGACGACGGGGTCGAGGTCCTGACCATCCCCGGCTTCGAGCTCGGCCGGGGCCGCGGCGGCCCCCGCTGCATGAGCTGCCCCCTGGAACGCGACCCGGTGGCCTGAATTCACCCTGCACGGATGATGACGCCCCCACCGGCGTGGGCGACGCTTCGGCCAGGTTTGCCAGCACACAAGGGGTGAGGCAGATGGCTGAAGGAACGCCGGCGGCCGGAGGCGGCGGCCGGCTCCCGCTGGGCAAGGCGATCGGGCAGGCATGGGCGCTGTGGCTGGCCGGGCTCCTGGCCCTGATCGGCGGGCTCGTCCTGCTGGTCAACCCCGGGGCCGAGCTGCGGCTGATCAAGGTCCTGCTCGGGCTGTTCCTGATCTGCTGGGGCGTGATGCGGCTGGTGCACGCGTTCAGCGGCCCCCGGCGCGACCGCACCTGGCTGGTCCTGTCGGGCCTGTGCATCCTGGGCGCCGGCATCGTGGTGCTCCTCTGGCCGGGCGCGACCGTGACCGCGCTGCTCTACATCCTGGTCGTGGGCGGGCTCTGCCTGGCCTCGGTCGACCTGGTCGGCGCCTTCGTCGACCGCAAGCGCAACCCCTCCTGGTGGCTGCAGCTGCTCCGCGGCCTGGGCACCCTCGCCCTGGTGGTGGCCCTGCTGGTCTGGCCGGGCGAGACCCTCGGGGTGGTCCGGGTGGTCGCCGCCGTGCTGCTGCTGCTGTGGGGCGCCTCCACCCTCGGCGAGGCCTTCCAGTCGCCCATCCGCGAGGACCGCTACTACCGCGCCGAGATGAACAAGGAGATCCCGCACCGGCTCATCTGATCAGGGCACGGTCAGCGGCTCCGGGCCCTCGTCCAGCACGGCCACGGTGTGCTCGAAGTGGGCCGCCCGGGAGCCGTCGCGGGTGGCCACGGCCCAGCCGTCGGGGCGGTGGACGTAGGCGGCGTCGCCGTCCACGAACATCGGCTCGATGGCCAGGACCAGGCCGTCGCGCAGGCGCGGGCCGCGGCCGGGGCGGCCGTCGTTGTCGACCGACGGGTCCTCGTGCAGCAGCTGGCCGACCCCGTGGCCGCCGTGGTCGGCCAGGATGCCGTAGCCGGCGGCGTGGGCCACCTGGCCGACGGCGTGGCTGATGTCGGACAGCCGGTTGCCCACCCGGGCCTGCCCGATCCCGGCCCACAGGGCCCGCTCGGTGGTCTCCAGCAGCCGCGAGGCGGCCGGGTCGATCTCGCCCACCCCCACGGTCACGGCCGCGTCGGCGTGGTAGCCGTCGACCACCGCGCCGCAGTCGATCGACAAGATGTCGCCGGCCCGCAGCCGGTGCCGGTCGGGGATGCCGTGCACGATCACCTCGTTGACCGACAGGCACAGGCTGGCCGGGAACGGGGTGGGCGCGAACCGGGGGTGGTAGCCGAGGAACGAGGCCGTCGCGCCCTCGCGGGCGATGGTCCGGGCCCCCAGCTCGTCCAGTTCGCGCAGGGTCGCCCCGGGCCGCACGGCGGCCACCACCCGCTCCAGGGTGCGGGCGACGACCCGGCCGGCCCGGCGCATGGTGGCGATCTCGTCCCGGGACTTCAGGATGACCATTGCCGCTCCTCGGCGTCGTCGTCGGCCGCGGAGGGCGGCTGGTGGCGCTCGCGCAGCCACAGCCACAGCGAGCCCCCCACCACCAGGACCAGGGAGATCCAGCCGTTGCGGGACAGCCCCAGCAGCCGGAAGGTGGTGTCGGTGCGCAACAGCTCCAGCCCGAAGCGGCCGGCGCCGTACAGGATCAGGTAGAGCAGCGACAGGCTGCCCGGGCGCAGCCGCCGGGTGGCCGACACCCGCAGCAGGATGGCCACCACGACCAGGTTGTACAGCGACTCATACAGGAACGTGGGGTGGAAGGTGGCGAACTCGGCGTAGCGCTCGGGCCGGTGGTCGGGGTCGACCTCCAGCGCCCAGGGCACGGTGGTCGGGGTGCCGAACAGCTCCTGGTTGAAGTAGTTGCCCCAGCGGCCGAAGGCCTGGGCCAGCGGGATGGCCGGGATGGCGGCGTCCAGGGCGCGGAGCACGGGCAGGCCGCGCCGGCGGGCCACCCACAGGCCGGTGAGGATGCCAACGGTCAGCCCGCCGTACAGGGCCAGCCCGCCCTCCCAGATGGCCAGCACGTGCGGCCAGCGGCCGCGGAAGTCGCCGGTGTGGGTGATCACGTACCCGAGGCGGCCGCCAAGGAAGCCGGCGATCACCGCCCAGATGGCCGGCCGCTCCAGCTCGCCCGACCTGCCCCCGGCCTCGACCCAGCGCCGGTTGGCCAGCCAGAACGCGGCCAGCACGCCCAGGGCGATGCACAGCCCGTACAGGTGGAAGAACAGCGGCCCCAGCTGGAGCCCGTTGGTCGGCGGCGCCGGGATGAAGGCCAGCGGCGAGGTCATGGCTCCAGGACCCCGGCGACGGCCTTGTCCACGGCGGCCAGCACCTCGGCGTCGAGGCGGCGGCCGGCGGCGGCGCAGGTGTCGTCCAGCTGCTCGGGCCGCGACGCCCCCACGATCGCCGAGGCCACCGCGTCGGTGCGCAGCACCCAGGCCAGGGCCAGCTGGGCCATGGTCAGGCCGGCCTCGTCGGCCACCACCCGCAGCCGCTCGACCGCGTCCAGGACCTCGTCGGTGAGGAACCGGCCGACGAAGGCGCCCATCCTGCGCGACCCGGCCCGGCTGTCGGCCGGGGGGGCCTGGCCCTTGCGGTACTTGCCGGTCAGCACCCCCTGGGCCAGCGGCGACCAGACGACCTGGCCGACGCCCTCGCGGGCGCACAGCGGCAGCACCTCGGCCTCGATGCGCCGGCGCAGGATCGAGTACTCGGGCTGGTTGGAGACCAGCCGGTCCAGCCCCAGGTCGTCGGCCAGGCCGAGGGCGTCGCCGATCTGGGCGGCGGTCCACTCGCTCACCCCGACGTAGTGGACCTTGCCCTGGCGGACCAGGTCGTCCAGGGCCCGCAGGGTCTCCTCCAGCGGGGTCTCGTCGTCGTAGCGGTGGCACTGGTACAGGTCGAGGTAGTCGGTGCCGAGCCGGCGCAGGCTGGCGTGGCAGGACTCCATGACGTGCTTGCGGGACAGGCCGCGGTCGTTCGGGCCGTCCCCGACCGGGAAGTAGACCTTGGTCGCGAGCACGTAGGAGGAGCGGGGGAACCCCGCCAGGGCCTGGCCCATGACCTCCTCGGCCGCCCCCCGGCCGTAGACGTCGGCGGTGTCGAAGAAGTTCACCCCGAGCTCATAGGCGTGGGCCACGCAGGCCCTGCCCCGGTCGGCCTCGACCCCGACCCCGTAGGTCAGCCAGGAGCCGAGCCCGATCTCCGACACCCTGACCCCGCTGGCCCCCAACCGCCGGTACTCCACCTGCCGCCGCGCCTCCTTCAGCTCGTCTCCTGCCGCGGCCGCCCGACCAGCTGGCCGCCGCCCCGCACCACCAGCTCGTCGCGGAGCGCCCACAGGACCGGGAAGAACCGGTAGCGGGTGGTCCGCTGCAGGTAGGCGATGGCCATGCCGCCGGTGCCGCGCGCGTGGTCGCCGAGGGTACGCTGCACCAGCGCCACGTGCTCCTGGCGCCAGCGGGCCCAGCGCTCGTCGTAGTCGACCAGGGCCTCGCAGACCAGGTAGAAGTCGGTCCGCCGGCCCGGGTCGGTGTAGAAGTCGGCCCAGGCCTGGACGTCGCCGATGCCCAGGCGGGCGGCCGCGGCGGCGTGGGCGTCGGCCAGGGACCGCTCGTGCAGGCGGGTGGCCAGCGGCTCGGGCAGGGCGCCGCCGTACTCGATCTCCAGCGCCCTGAGGTACGCCGGCTCGCGCAGCCCCGAACGCAGCTCCAGCTCCCGGAACTGGACCGACTGGGAGCCCGAGGCCGTCCCCAGGTAGCTGCGGAACTGGTGCAGGTCCCAGGGCGGCAGGGTGTGCAGGCTGCGCATCTGGTCCAGGGTGTGCTCGAGGGTGTGGTTGACCCGCCCCAGCAGGGCCAGGGCGCCGGGAAAGGCGTCGGCGTCGAGCCGCTCCACGATCCGCCCCAGGTCGTGCAGGAGCAGCTTCATCCACAGCTCCAGCGCCTGGTGGACGACGATGAAGTGGAGCTCCTCGGGATGGGGCGGCCGCGACCGCGGCTGCTGCAGCGCCAGCAGCTCGGGGACCCGCAGGTAGCTGCCGTAGGTCAGCTCGTCGGTGTCCATCAGATCGCCCCGAAGGGACTGGGGACGTCGGCCGTGGGTGTCCTACCCGCGGAGTGGCTTCGTTCCATCATGGCCGATGCTCATTTCTGTCGTTCTGCGGGTGGAGACACCGCACTCGGGCAGCACCCGGGGTGGTGAGTCGACGCATCCGCCGAGGTGGCCCGCAGGTGCGTCGAACGACAGCGGGGTGCGGTGTGAGGCGGGCGAACACATTCCGGCTGCGGCCCACCGCCCGCCAGCAGGTCGCCTTGGGCCAATGCCTGGCATCGCATCGCGAGCTGTCCAACGCCGCGCCGCAGGAACGACGGGACGCCTGGCGGCTGAGAAACACGACGGTCTCCTCCGGGGACCAGTCGGCGCAGCTCAGGGCGATCCGAGAAGCCCGGCCGGATGTGAAGGCGTGGTCGTTCTCGTCCCAGCAGGCCACCCTGCGCCGGCTGAACCGAGCGTTCGCCGGGTTCTTCCGGCGAGTGAACGTCGGCCAGACGCCCGGCCATCCGCGGTTCAAGGCGGCGCACCGGTTCGACAGCGTGGAATGGCCCAAGGACGGTGACGGCTGCCGCCGGCACGCTGACACCCGCAAGGTCTACCGGCAAGGAATCGGGCAGGTGAAGGTCACCGTGACCGGCCTGCATCGGAGCATCCACGACGCGGGCCGGGCTCGGTTCGTGTCGATCCTGCGCGCCAAAGCGGAAGCGGCTGGACGTGTGGTGATCGACGTCGACGCCCGGCATACCTCCGACCGCTGTGGAGCCTGCGGGCACACCGCCAAGGAGAACCGCGCCGGCCAAGCCGTGTTCGCCTGCCGGCGTTGCGGGCACACCCGCAACGCCGACGAGCACGCGGCCCGCAACATCCTCCGGGCTGGACTGGCCCGTCTCGCAGCCGACCCGGCCGCGTGAGAACAAGCTGGCAGCCCCAGCCGTCAGCGAAGTCACCGACCCCCCTTGGTCGCAACGGTCCGACCAAGAGCCTATCGCTGGTCGATCTGGAATTGCCCGCGCGTCTCCCGCTGCCTAGCATGAGCACAGACGCATGTCCTCCGTCGAAGGGAGAGCCGGGTGCGCAGGACCGCGACCCTCCTGGGCGGCATCGCCGTGCTCGCCCTGCTGCTGACCCCGACGACCGGGACCGCCTCCTCCCGGCGGGGCGCCGCCCTGGCCGCCCAGCAGCAGCCGGCCGACAGCCCGGCCCTGGAGGCCCGCGGGCGCGAGCTGTACCAGAACGCCTGCGCCTCCTGCCACGGCCCCGACCCGGCCGGGGCCAGCTACTACGCGACGGTGCCGTCGCTCAACGACGTCGGCGGGGCGGCCGCGGTCGACTGGGCGCTGCGCACCGGCCGCATGCCCTGGAAGGACAACAAGGGCCCGGCCATCGAGCGGGGCGAGCCCCGCTTCAGCGAGGAGGACATCCGCGCCCTGACCGGCTACATCGGCAAGGCGGTCGGCGACGCCCAGATCCCCGACGTCGACCCGGCCCGCGGCGACCTGCAGCGGGGGCGGGAGCTGTACGGCCAGGCCTGTGCCGCCTGCCACGGCATGAACGGCGCCGGGGCCGCCCTTGGCGGCGAGAACATCGCCGTGTCCCTCCAGGACGTCCACCCCCAGGACGTGGCCGAGGCGATCAAGATCGGCCCCGGGCAGATGCCGGTCGGCGGCGGCCTGACCGACTACGAGTTCGGCACCGCCGCCAGCCAGCAGGAGGTCGACGACATCGCCGCCTACGTCGAGAGCCTGCGCAGCCAGCCGTACAACGAGGGCGGCGCCCCCATCGGCGGCAAGGGGCCGGTGCCCGAGGGGTTCGTGGCCTGGGTGATCGGGCTGGGGCTCCTGGTCGTGGCCGCCCGCTGGATCGCCGGGCGGGGCTGAGACCGGATGACCGACAGCGACCGGCAGGGGAGCGAGCGGGTGGACCTCGACCGCCAGACCGAGCAGGGACCGACGCTCACCGGTGGCCAGCGCCGGGCCGAGCGGCGGACCGCGATCGCCCTGGGCGTGGCCATCCTGGCCGGGATCGGGCTGTTCATCGTCTACTTCGCCGGCGGCCAGACCCAGATCGAGGGGATCCTGTTCTTCATCGCCTTCGGCGGGTTCGGGATCGCGCTCGGCGTCTGGGCCAACCACCTGCTCGACGCCCGCGAGGTGGTCGAGGAGCGGCACGAGCTGACCAGCGGCGCGGCCGGCCGCCAGGCCCTCGGGGACGCCCTGACCGAGGAGGTCGGGCCCGTCCTGGGCCGCCGCTCGGTGCTCATCAAGCTGCTGGCCGGGGCCGGCGGAGCCCTGGGGCTGGCCCTGCTGCTGCCGGTGCTGTCGCTCGGCCCGGCCCCCGGCAACAGCCTCAAGGTGACCCCCTGGGCCAGGGGTAAGCGGGTGGTCGACGAGACCGGCGAGCTGGTCACCGTCGACACCGTGCCCGAGGACGGCTTCCTGACCGTGTTCCCCGAGGGCAACGTGGGCGCCGCCGACGCCCAGACCCTGCTCATCCACGTCCGGCCGGGCAGCCTCAAGCTGCCCCCCGAGCGGATGGCCGGGGTGCCCGAGGGCACCTTCGTCGCCTACTCCAAGATCTGCACCCACGCCGGCTGCCCGGTGGGCCTGTACCGGGCCGAGAGCCAGACGCTCATCTGCCCCTGCCACCAGTCGCAGTTCGACGTGTCCGACGGGGCCATTCCGTTCTTCGGGCCGGCCGCCCGGCCCCTGCCCCAGCTGCCGCTGGGGGTCGACCAGGAGGGCGTGCTGATCGCCCAGGGCGACTTCTCCGCCCCGGTCGGGCCGGCGTTCTGGGACATGAATCGAGGCCGATGATGAGCATGGTCATGGAGCGGTCGCTCAAGTACCTGGACGAGCGGCTGGGCACGTCCAGCCTGGCCCGCAAGACCCTGCGCAAGGTCTTCCCCGACCACTGGTCGTTCCTGCTCGGCGAGATCGCCCTGTTCTGCCTGGTGGTGCTGATCTTCACCGGCACCTTCCTGACCTTCTTCTACACCCCGTCGGTCAGGGAGGTCGTCTACGAAGGCCCCTACGCCCCCTTGAAGGGGGCCGAGGTGTCGGCCGCCTACAACTCGGTGCTGCGGCTGTCGTTCGAGGTCCGGGCGGGCCTGCTGATGCGCCAGATCCACCACTGGGCGGCCCTGGTGTTCTCCGCCGCGATCGTCATCCACCTGTGCCGGATCTTCTTCACCGGCGCCTTCCGCCGCCCCCGCGAGGTCAACTGGCTGGTCGGCGTCGGGCTGCTGTTCCTGACCCTGGGCGAGGGCTTCACCGGCTACTCGCTCCCCGACGACCTGCTGTCCGGCATCGGCCTGCGCATCTTCTACTCGGTCACCCTGGCCATCCCGGTGGTCGGGACCTGGGTCACCTATCTGCTGTTCGGCGGCGAGTTCCCGGCCCCCGACATCATCTCGCGGCTGTTCGTGTTCCACATCATGCTGATCCCGGCCCTGCTGCTCGCCCTGGTCGGGGTCCACCTGGCCATCCTGGTGCTGCAGAAGCACACCCAGTTCCCCGGCCACGGCAAGACCGAACGCAACGTGGTCGGCAAGCGGCTGTGGCCCGAGCAGACCTTCAAGTCGGTGTCGCTGCTGCTGTTCACCACCGCCGTGCTCGCCCTCCTGGGCGGCATCGCCCAGATCAACCCGATCTGGCAGTACGGGCCGTTCGTGCCCTACAGCGTGACCTCCCCGGCCCAGCCCGACTGGTACATCGGCTTCCTGGACGGCGCCCTGCGGCTGGGGCCGCCCTTGGACCTGAACCTGTTCGGCTTCACCATCTCCGAGGTGTTCTGGCCGGCCATCCTGTTCCCCGGCATCGCCTTCGGGATCCTGACCCTGTGGCCGTGGATCGAGCGCCGCTTCACCAGGGACCGGGCCGAGCACCACCTGCTGGACTCTCCCCGCGACACCCCGGTCCGCACCGGCATCGGCACCGCCGGCCTGATGGTGTTCTTCATCATGTTCCTGGAGGGCGGCAACGACATCTTCGGGGTGCTGCTCAACGTCCCGGTCGAGACCGTCACCCGCATCCTCCAGTGGAGCCTGGTGATCGGGCCCGTCGTGACCTTCCTGGTCACCTACTGGGTGTGCAGGAGCCTGAGCCGCAGCCGCCTGCACCCGGCCCACATCAGCGCCGGGCTGCGCCTCAGCCGCACCCCCGACGGCGGCTACGAGACGGTCAGCCTGGAGCCGGCGACCGACGACAGCGAGCGGGAGCCGACCCCCGCCAGCTGAGCCGGCGTCAGCCGGTGCCCTCCCGCTCCTTGTCGGCCGGGTTGGGCTGGGGGTTGGGGTCCGAGACCGGGCCCGGCTGGGGGGACGGGGGCTCGGTGTCGGCCTGGAGGCGGCCGTAGCGGTTCTCGCGGTTGACCGCTGCCAGCCAGCCCCAGGCGGCATAGGCGAGCAGGCCGATGCCGAGGATGACCAGCCACAGGCCGTAGATCAGGCCGGTGAACAGGATCGTGAACCCGAGGGCGGCGGCCAGCGGCCAGATGGTCGGCAGGGGCAGGACGCCAAGGTCGTCGGCCTCCAGGTCGTCGGGGCCGGGGGGGTCCTTGGGCGGGATCCCGGCCAGCCGGCGCAGGGCGTCGGCCCGGGGCTCGCCGGTGCCGCCCCGGTGGCGCTGCTCCTGGACCAGGATCAGGCCGGCGAAGCCGGGCCCGGCGCCCAGCAGCAGCAGGCACACCGTGCCCAGCCACTCGTAGCTGAGGAACCAGTACACGATCCCGGCCACGAAGCCGAAGATCGACACTCGCAGCAGGACGCCGGCCTCGTCGGTCATCGGCTCAACCCCGATCCGGGTCGGTGTCGGGACCGCCATGGGCGGCGGCGTAGGCCGGCGAGTGGCGGTAGTCGTAGGCCGGGCGCTCCGAGTGGACCTCGGGCAGGTGGTGGAAGTTGTGCGAGGGCGGCGGGGAGCTGGTCACCCACTCCAGGCTGTTGCCCCCCCAGGGGTCGTCCCCGGCCGGCTTGCCGCGCCGGATCGACACCAGGAAGTTCCAGAGGAAGATCAGCACCGACACCCCGGTGAGGAACGCGCCCACGGTCGAGGCCAGGTTGGCCGGCCCCCAGCGCTCGATCTGATAGTCGGCGATGCGCCGGGGCATGCCGTCCAGCCCGACCAGGAACTGGGGGAAGAAGGTGAGGTTGAAGCCGAGCAGGAAGATCCAGAAGTGCCACTTGCCCAGCCGCTCCGACAGCAGCCGCCCGGTGAACTTGGGGAACCAGAAGTAGAAGGCGGCGAACATCCCGTACAGCAGCCCCCCGACCATGATGTAGTGGAAGTGGGCGACCACGTAGTAGGTGTCGTTGACGGCGAAGTCGATCGGCGGCGAGGCCAGGAAGATGCCGGTGATGCCGCCGACCAGGAACACCAGGATGAACCCCAGGGCCATCAGCATGGCCGTGGACAGGGTGATCGACCCCCGCCACATGGTCCCGATCCAGTTGAACACCTTGATGCCGGTGGGCACGGCGATCAGCAGCGACATGATCGAGAAGTAGGGCAGGTAGACCAGGCCGGTGGCGAACATGTGGTGGGCCCAGACCCCGAACGACAGGGCGGCGATGCCGAAGAAGGCGAACACCATCGCCCGGTAGCCGAACAGCGGCTTGCGGGAGAACACGGGGATGACCTCGGAGATCACCCCGAAGATGGGCAGGATGATGATGTAGACCTCGGGGTGGCCGAAGAACCAGAAGATGTGCTGGAACAGGATGGGCTGGCCGCCGGCGGCCGGGTTGAAGAACTGGGCCCCGAAGTTGCGCTCCAGGAACAGCAGCGCGAACACCACCGTCAGGGGCGGGAAGGCGAACAGGATGAGCAGCTGGTTGACCAGCACCCCCCAGCTGAACAGGGGCAGCCGGAACATGGTCATGCCGGGCATGCGCATGCGGAAGATGGTGGTGACCAGGTTGACCGCGCCCAGGATGCCGGCCACGCCGACCACCGCCAGCCCGATGATCCACAGGTCCATGCCGGTGCCCTGGAAGTACTGGTCGGTCGACAGGGGCGCATAGGCGGTCCAGGCGACCGCGGCCGGGCCGCCGGACACGAAGAAGCTGGACAGCACGATCAGGCTGCCGAACAGGTACAGCCAGTAGGACATGGCGTTGGCCCGGGGGAAGGCGACGTCGGCGGCGCCGATCTGCAGCGGGACCAGGTAGTTGCCCAGCCCGGTGGACACCTGGGCGGCGAACAGGAAGATCATCAGGGTGCCGTGCATGGTGAACACCTGGTTGTAGGTGTTCTCGCCCAGCACCTGGAGCCCCGGCTCGGCCAGCTCGGTCCGCACCACCAGGGCCAGGATCCCGCCGGCCAGGAAGATCGCGAACGAGGTGAAGATGTACAGCAGGCCGATCTTCTTGTGGTCGACGGTGGTCAGGTAGTCGACGATGCCGCCCGGCTCCTCGTGGTGGGCCTCGGGGAGCGCCGGGAGGGGAAGCTCGGTGGTCGCCATGGTTCGCTCGTCGCTCCTTAGGTTCCCGGTCGCCCGGCCGAGCCGCGACGGCTCGCCCCGGCCAGCCAGCTCTGGTACTCGCCCTGGGTGACCACCCGCACCCGATACACCATGTCGGTGTGCTGGAGGCCGCAGAACTGGGTGCACTGGCCGTGGTACAGGCCGACCTTGTCGAAGGTGAGGTCGAACTGGTTGACCGTCCCCGGGATCGCCTGGCGCTTGAACAGGGTCTGGGGCACGTAGAAGGAGTGGACCACGTCGGCCGAGAGCAGCTTGACCCGGATCCGCGCGCCCACCGGCACGACCATCTCGGGGACGGTCCCGGGGCCGCCCACGACCTCGGCCCCGGTGCCCTCGTAGGTGAAGCGCCAGCTCCACTGGAAGGCGGTGACGGTCAGGTTGACGTCGGCCTGGCCGGACTGGTCGAGGACCTTGTCCTGGGCCCGGATGGTGAACACGAACAGGACCAGCACGATCACCGTGGGGATCACGGTCCAGGCGAGCTCCAGCCGGTTGTTGCCGTGGGTCTGGGTGGGCAGCTCCTCGTCGCGGCGCCGGTAGCGGACCACCGACCAGATGACCAGTCCCGACACCAGCACGAACACCACCGCGGCGATGTACATGAACAGGTTGTAGAGGTTGTAGATGGCCTGGCCCTGCTCGGTGACGCTGTGGGGGGTGCACCCGGCGACCAGCACGGTGGCCGTCACCACGAGCCAGCGGGCGGCGGGGACGCGACGACGGGGCTGCATGGCCATCCTCGGGTCGGAGTGGACGCTGCCTCTATGTAGTGGGCGGAGCGGGATCCTTGCAAATCGGGCACGCCGGAAGGTTGAACGATAGAGTAGCCGGTCGCGGTCCACGGGTCAGCCGATCCCCAGCCCGGTCATCAGCGCCCTGGCCGTCAGGCCGAACACGAAGAACGCCCCGATGGTGAAGAACAGGTGGTAGGGCGGCTTCTCCAGGCCCCTGGTGAACACGTGGCAGACCACCAGGACCAGGGCCGGGAACACCGCGCCGTACAGGTAGTGCAGCACCGCCGGGCGTCCGCCCTCGGCGAACAGGACCAGCCCGGCCAGCAGTTGGATGCCGAGCAGCACCTGGAGCACCGTCAGCAGGCCCCAGTAGACCCGGTTGGCGTCGCGCCTGGTGATGAACAGGCCGATGCCGAACAGGAACAGCACCCCCCAGCCGGTCACGATCACGAACCCTTCGAGCTCGTGGAACCTGGCCATGGCCGCCTTTCGGGTCCGGAGGGGTCCGGGGGGCCCGAGCCTGGCCCCCCGGCGGATCGGGCCGGGGACGCGAGGCTGATCCTACTCGGGTTCGCCCTCGGCGGAACGGGTCGTCGGCGGGCCGCGAGTCCGGTACCGTGCACCCATGAGCATCGGGACCTTCACCGAGTCCTTCGACCGCCCCATCGACCCGGTCGACCGGCTGCTGCGCCGCCGGGTCATCCTGCTGTCGGGGCCGATCGACACCGAGCGGGCCAACGACGTCATGGCCCGCCTGCTGTACCTGGAGGGCGAGGACCCCGCCGAGCCGATCGAGCTGCGGATCAACTCTCCCGGCGGTGAGGTCCTGAGCGGCCTGGCCGTGGTCGACACCATCGACCAGCTGGCCTGCCCGGTCGCCACCACCTGCGCCGGCATGGCCGCCTCGATGGCCTCGGTGCTGCTGGCCTCGGGGACCAAGGGCCGGCGACGGGCCACCGCGAACGCCCGGGTCCTGATCCACCAGCCGTGGGCCGGCCAGTTCCAGGGCCAGGCCACCGACCTGGAGCGGGCGGCCGAGGAGATCCTGCGCCAGCGGGCCCGGATCGACCAGCTGCTGGCCGACGCCACCGGACAGACGGTCGAGCGCATCCACCGCGACACCGAACGCGACACCTGGCTCTCGGCCGCCGAGGCGCTCGAGTACGGCCTGGTCGACGAGGTCGTGGGCCGGTGAAGCTGCGCGAGGCGGTCGGCGAGGCGCTGCGCCGGCGGCGCCGGGCCCAGGGCCGCACCCTGCGCGAGGTCGCCGACGCCGCGGGCGTGTCGCTGACCTACCTGTCGGAGGTCGAGCGGGGCCGCAAGGAGGCCTCCTCGGAGGTGCTGGAGGCCGTCTGCGCCGCCCTCCGCCTCGGCCTGGCCGAGCTGTTCTTCGAGGTCGCCGAGACCCTGGCCCTCGCCGAGCCGGTCGGGGTGTCGGGGGGCATGCCAGGGGCGGAGCCCTCCGCAGTCGTCGGGTTCCTGGTCCCGCCGCGGCCCCGGGCGGCCGCCGCCCCCGCCTCCGCCCCGGTGGCCCCGGTGCTGGACCTGCGCGCCTTCGCCGGCCGCCGCACCGCCTGACAGGGGCGCGGTCGGCGTTCCACAGCCCCACCGGGTTTGCCACCCTCCGGGGTGCGGAATGACGCCAGCGTGCGTTACGTCGAGGTCTGCGGCCTGCGGGTGTCGGCCATCGGCCTCGGCGCGTGGCAGTTCGGCTCCCCCGAGTGGGGCTGGGGCAGCCAGTTCGGCCCGGCCGAGGCCCTGGCCGTGGTCGACCGGGCCCGCGCCCTCGGCATCACCCTGATCGACACCGCCGAGCTGTACGGCCGCGGCGAGTCCGAACGCCTCCTGGGCCGCGCCCTGGCCGACCCGGCGGCCCGGGACTCGGTGGTGCTGGCCTCCAAGGTCACCCCGACCTGGCCGACCCGGGACCGGGTGGCGGCACGCTGCCGGGGCAGCCTTGCCCGGCTGGGCACCGACCGCCTCGACCTGTACCAGGTCCACTGGCCCAACCCGCTGGTCGCCCAGCGCTCGACCATGGCCGGCATGCGCACCCTCCAGGCCGGCGGGCTGGTCCGCCAGGTCGGGGTGAGCAACTACGGCCTCGGCCGGTGGAGGGCGGCCGAGGCCGCCCTCGGCGCCCCGGTCGTGTCCAACCAGGTCCGCTACAGCCTGCTCAGCCGCGGCCCGGAGCGGGAGCTGCTGCCCCACGCGGCCACCGCCGGCCGCCTCGTCGTGGCCTACAGCCCGCTCGCCCAGGGGGTGCTGGCCGCCAGGTACACCGCCGACACCGCCCCCGGCGGGGCCCGGGCCGGCAACCTGCTCTTCTCGGCCCAGAACCTGCGCCGGGCCGAGCCGGTGCTCCAGGCCCTGCGCGAGCTGGCCCGGGCCCACCGGGCCACCCCGGCCCAGGTCGCCCTGGCCTGGGTCGTCCACCACCCGAACGTGGTCGCCATCCCCGGGGCCAAGTCGGTCGCCCAGGTGGAGGCCAACGCCGCCGCCGCCGACCTGCGCCTGGCCCCCGACGAGCTCGCCCACCTGACCGCCGCCGCCGACCGCTTCCACCGCGAGCTGCTCCGCTCGGCCGGCACCCTGGCCAGCCGCCGCCTACTCCGGCAGGCGTAGGACCACCCGGGTGCCCTGGTGGGGGCGGGAGCTGAGCTCCAGGCGGCCGCCGGCGCTCTGGATCCGCTCGGCCATCGAGCGCAGACCCAGGTGCCCGTTGGCGGCGGCCAGCTCGCCGGCCGCCTCGGGGTCGAAGCCGACGCCGTCGTCGGCCACCGCGATCACCACCATCGACCCCTCGCGCTCGCCCCGGACCCGCACCGTGCTGGCGTCGGCGTGCCTGGCCACATTGGCCAGGGCCTCCTGCAGCACCCGGAACGCCACCGTTTCGAGGTCCCGGTCCAGGCGCTCCTCCAGCAGCCAGGTGACCTCGGTCGTGCAGCCGGCCCGCTCGGCCAGCCTGGCCAGCTGCTGGCGCAGGGCCGACTCCAGCCCGGCCCGGTCCAGCAGCGGCGGCGGGCGCAGGTCGAACAGGAAGGTGCGCGCCGCCGCCAGCCCCTGCTCCAGGTTCTCGCGGACCTGGCCCAGGGCCGGCTGGACGGCGGCGGCGGCCTCCCCGCCGAGGCGGTCGACCACCTGGTCGAGGATGGACAGGTGCATGCGGGCGGCGGTCAGCGACTGGACGGCGTCGTCGTGCAGGTCGCCGGCCAGCCGGCGCCGCTCCTCCTCCTGGGCGGTGATGAGCCGGCCCAGCAGGTGGCGGCGCTCGCGCTCCGCCCGTTCCAGGTCGGTGACGTCCACGGCCACGCTGACCACCCCGGCGACCCGGCCGTCGAGGTCGCGCAGGGGCCGGTAGTGGACGTCGAAGATGACCTCGCCAACCGGCCGCCTGGCCCACAGCTCCTCGCCGGCCAGCAGCCGCCGGAAGTCGTCGGCGGCCTCGGGCTGGTCGCCGCGCAGCTCCACGAACGAGCGCCCGACCCGCTCCGAGGGGGTGACGCCGAGCCGCTCGAAGGCCCGGCCCTCGGAGAAGCGGCAGATGCCGCCGGTGTCGTAGGCGCTCAGCACGATCGGGGCGCTGGCGATGACCGACCGCAGACAGGCCTCGCTGGTCCCCAGTTCCCGGGCCGCCCGGTTGCGCTCGGTGAGGTCCTGGACCTGGCCGAAGAAGCCCTGGGGACGCCCGTCCGGGTCGTGCAGCAGCACGGCGCTGATGAGCAGGTCCAGCCGTGCCCCGTCGGCCCGCCGGCAGCTCCGCTCCACCTGGAAGCTCGCCTTGGCGCCCCCCTCGGCGGCCCGGCCCAGGTCGGCCAGCACCGGGTCGTCCTCGGGGTCGGCCAGGTCGGCGATGGTGCGGTCCAGCAGCTCGGCCTCGGAGCGGCCGAGCAGCTCACAGAGGGCGCGGTTGACGCGCAGGAACCGGCCGTTCAGGCCGACCAGCGCCATCCCGATGGCGGCCTGGTCGAAGCCGAGGCCGAGGTCCATCCGCGCCCCTGTTCCCTCAAGTGGTTCGAAGAGTCTAGCCGATCGCCTTGCCGGCACGACCGCTCAGGGTCACGAGGAAGCTCGAGTCCAGCTCCAGCGGGCCGCCGTCGAGGTCGCCGTGGACGGCCAGCAGCTCCAGGCCGGCCCGGCCCAGCATGGCCTCCAGCTCGGTCAGGGCGTACAGCCGCATGGCGTGCTCGCGGGTGGTGCGGTGGCCGTCGGGGTCCAGCAGGGTGTAGCGGACCCGCTCCCGGCCGCTGCGCAGGTTGAGGGTCCGCTCCTGGAGCACGACCAGCCCGTCGCCGGTGCGGGTCACGTCGCTGTCGTGCCAGCCGCGGACCAGGGCCTCGCGGTTGGCCAGCTCCTGGAGGAAGCGGCCGCCGGGGCGCAGGACCCGGGCCACCTCCGCCAGGACCAGCTCGTCCTGGGCGTCGTCCTCCAGGTAGCCGAAGGCGTTGAACAGGTTGAGGACGGCGTCGAAGCTGGCGTCGGCGAACGGCAGCCGGCGCATGTCGGCCTGGACCAGGCCCACCCGCCGGCCAGGGCCGTCGGCCAGGGCGGCCGCCCGGTCCAGCAGGAGCCGGCTCAGGTCCAGCCCGGCGACCCGGTAGCCGAGCTGGGCCAGAGGGACGGCGTGGCGTCCCTGGCCGCAGCACAGGTCGAGCAGGCGCGCCCCCCGGGGCAGGCCGAGCCGCTCCACCACCGCGTTGACCTCGGCCGCGGTGCGTTCGGAGGGCAGCACCGGCCCGAAGATCCGCAGGTAGTCGCCGTCGAAGAAGTCGACGTACCAGGGTCGCTGATCCAAGCTCCGTCCCCTCGCCGTAGCTCCGCGGGCAGCCCGCGGCGGCGACCAGGGCACCCCCCGGGGGCGGCGAAGTCAAGCCTTGATCTGGATCCCGGCGCGGCCGACCATGGGCACGGCAGCACCTCTCCTCCCTCCCGATCACCTCCCCCGGCCCGGCCCGTGGCCTCCGGCATGGCCCCGGCGTGGCCGTGCCCGGCCCCGGCCGGGCCCACCCCAGCACACCCGTGCCTCGAAAGGGGGCTCCCATGAGTATGACCGTCCGCCGAGGCCGCCCCCCGGCCCGGCCCTCCACCCCCCGTGGCGCCCCGGCCACCATCACCGTGCTCGCCGCCTACCTGGCCGCCGCCTTCCTGCTGCTGGCGATCGTGTTCGCCCTGCGCCCCGCCCCGGGTCCGGCCCCGGCCGCGCCGACCTGGGACTACCAGCGCGAGACGCTCGCCCTGGAGGGCGGTGGCGCCCTCAACGCCTACGCCCGCTGGGCGCTGCGGGCCACCGCCGCCGTCACCCGCGGGTCGATCGAGCGCCAGCGCGACGTCCACCGCCTCAGCCCCCTCGACTTCCTGGCCGGCGAGGACGCCGCCCGGGCCCTGGCCGGCTGGCGTGAGCGTCACCGGCCGCCCCTGGAGGGGGTCACCCTGGCCGCCGTCTGCGGCCTGGCCGCCTGGGGCACCCTGCGCCGTCGGCCGGGCCGGGTCTGGCTGGTCGCCCTGCTCATGCTGGTCGGCCTGACCCTGCTGGTGACCAGGCCCCAGAGCGCCACCGCCCTGGCCGCCCGGGCCGGCACGGCCGTGCCCAACCTGGTCCAGCGGGCCGGCGCCAGCGCCGACCCCAGCCCCTCGGTCACCGCCGGCCCCGGGGCCGAGGCGGTGCAGCGGACGGTCGCCGGCCGCTACTGGACGGCCTTCGTGGCCGAGCCGCTGTCGCGGCTCCAGACCGGCACCACGGTTCTGGCCGGCGTCCCGCCCGCCGCCAAGCCGGGCGTGCTCGGGGCGCTGCGGGCCCGGGTCACCGCGGTGGGGGACTGGGCGGTCGGCCGCCGCGGCCCCGAGCGGGCGGTGATCGCCACCCTCGCCCTGGCCTACGTGCTCCCCTTCGCCCTGGCCCTGGTCGCCCTGGCCATGCTGGCCAGCTGCGCCCAGGCGCTGGTGTGGCTGCTGGCCCTGGCCGGCCCGGTGGTCGTGCCGCTGGCCGTCGACCCCGTCCGCCGCCGGGCCGTGCTCCGCTGGTGGCTGGTCCCGCTCGGCGCCGCCGTGGCCCTGCTGGCCGTCGCCGCCCTGGCCGCCCTGGCCGTCATCCGGGTGGCCGAGCTCACCCACGCCGCCGACGCCTACATGGGCATGCTCCTGGCCGGCTCGACCGTGCCGCTGCTGGCCGCCGCCCTCGCCGCCCGCCGCCTGACCGGCCGCCGCCGTCCCGCCCGCCCCCGCGCTCTCCCCGGCCGCGGGTCGCCCCGCCAGCGCTCGCGCCGGCCCAGGGCCGTCGCCGTCCGAGGAGGTGCCGCCTGATGGCCGCCCGGCGTCCCTCCGACCGCACGGGCCGGCGGCATGGCCCGGCCACCGCCGGGCAGGTCGCTGGCTGGCGCGCCCGGGCCGCGGCCGCCGGCTCGGCCACGCTGGCCCGGGCCGCCGGCCGGTGGGCCCTGGCCGGCGCCCGCAGCGAGACCGGGCGCCGCCTGGCCCGGGCGGTGGCCCTCACCGTGACCCTGGCCGTGCTGATCGGCGCCCTCTACGACCGGGGCGAGGCGCCGCGGGCGGCCGCCCAGCCGGCCGTGGCCGCCCCCGCCGGCCAGGGCGGCCCGGCCGCCCGGGCCCGCGCCGGCACGGCCCGCCGGCCCGACCCGGCCGGCCAGGGCGGCCTGCGCGGCCGGGCCCGGCCGCCGCGGGCGGGGGAGCGGCCGGCCGCCGTGGCCGCCGCCTGGTACGCGGCCCGCCAGGGCCTGCCGGCGGCCAGGGTCGAAGCCCTCCAGCAGGACCGGCTGTCGGCCTCCGAGGTCCGGGTCCTGGTCCTGGCCGACCACGGCCGCGGCCGGCTGCGCACGGCCCTGGTCCGGGTGCGGCTGGGCCCGGCCGGCTGGAGCGTCCGGTGAGCGCCCGGGCCCGGGTCGGCGGCGGGGGAGTGGTGGTCGCGCTGCTGCTGCTCGGCCTGCTGGCCGCCATGGCCTCGCCCGGGTTCCCGGTGGCCGTCGGGGGAGCGGTGGGTCGGGCGGTCGCCGGGGCCCTGGGCGGCCGCCCGGCGCCGGCCGCGGCGGCGGGGGAGCCGGCCCGCGGCCCGTCGGTCGGGGCCAGCGACGCCGCCCTGGCCGACATCCCCCCGGATTACCTGGCCCGGTACGTGACCGCGGCCGGGACCTGCCCGGCGCTGACCTGGCAGGTGCTGGCGGCCATCGGCAAGATCGAGTCCGACCACGGCCGCTCCTCGGCCCCCGGGGTGCGCAGCGGCGTCAACCGCTTCGGCTGCTGCGCCGGCCCCATGCAGTTCAACCTGACC
>Ga0209382_10002750_pt1 | contig 25080 bp, 15 predicted proteins | sample SoiMetdeltSBSDD5_FD_187599 | JGI IMG/M metagenome (GOLD analysis project Ga0209382, IMG submission 187599) | Bulk soil microbial communities from a Populus tree surrounding site in Tennessee, USA - Soil MetaG P. deltoides SBSDD5 (SPAdes) (version 2) | ecosystem: Environmental > Terrestrial >... | reverse complement strand
GCTGAAGCCGGATCTGGTGGCGCCGGGGAACCGGATTGTGTCGGCGGTGGCGCCGGATAGCTATTTGGCGCAGACGTACCCGGAGCGGGTGAGCGGGGAAGGTGCGAACCGGGTGATGGAGTTGAGCGGTACGAGCATGTCGGCGGCCGTGGTGGCCGGTGCGGCGGCGCTGCTGCGGGACGCGCGGAACGTGACGCCGGGCGAGGCCAAGCTGCTGCTGCAGCTGACCAGCAGCCGAGTGGAAAATAGCGGGCTGATCGAGGCGGGTGCAGGGAGCGTCAATGTGCTGGCGGCTGTAGCGGTGGCGCGCCATAAAGGGCTTGAACCCGTGACGATCGCCGACGAGCAAATCACACCTCAGAGAATCGCGTTCTCCAATGTCGAACTTGACGTGTCGAGGGACATTCTCGAAACGCTCGCCGACCGACGAACGATCGTCTGGGCGGACACCATTGTGTGGGCGGACACCATTGTGTGGGCAGACACCATCGTTTGGGCTGACACGATTGTTTGGGCAGACACCATCGTGTGGGCTGATTCGGTCGTTCTTGGTAACACCATCGTCTGGGCAGACACGATTGTTTGGGCCGACACGATTGTTTGGGCAGACACCATAGTCTGGCCCGACACAATCGTTTGGGCCGATTAACAGTCCACGCGCAAGGTCCGATAACCTGTATGCAAAAGGAGTTTACCGTGCGACGTCTCATCGTCTGGGCTGAGTAAGCCTCTGACGGCCGACAGGCCGAAACCATGGCAAAGAACGAGCTTCGGAGCTCCAGTCGAATCTACATTTCTGCCGTCGTCAGTGGGGGTGTGTTCGTTCTTCTTGAGTCGATCTACTCCCTAGCCAAAACGCCAGTAGATCAAAAGTGGTTGATGCTGGCGCTGTTGACGCTGTTAAGCGGGTCGTTCACGGTTCGAATTCCGGGCATCCCAGCGCTGCTCTCGGTTTCCGAGACGTTCGTCTTCGCGGCTGCACTGTTGTTTGGTCCGCCTGCAGCAACCATGACGGTCGTGCTAGACACCCTCGTAATATCTTTCTGGCTAGGGCGGATTGCGAGGGTCCCTTGGTCCCGCGTGACATTCAACTTAGCAGCCGCAGCAGTTTCAATCTGGACTGCGAGCCACATCTTCTACTACTTCACTGGGATCCTCCCTTTATCGATCTCGCGGAGTCCTATCGTCCCTCTTCTTCCGTGGCTGTTGCTCCTAGCGTCACTCTATTTTCTGCTAAACAGCTGGCTGGTAGCGTTCGTGGTCGGCTTTCAAAACCAACGATCGCCATTGTCTGTATGGCGTCAGAGCTTCCTCTGGCTGTCCCTTAACTACTACAGCGGAGCATCTATTGCAGCATTGATTCTGCCCTATCTGTTGCTCGCCGAGAGCTCAGCATTCATGTATGCCGTAGGGATTATCCTGCCGGTCCTAGTTATTTCGTATCTCACGTTTAAGACGGCCCTGGGCCGCATCGACGACGCAACAAAGCATCTCAGTGAACTGAATCGCCTGTACTTGTCGACGATTGAAACGTTGGCGATGGCAATCGATGCGAAGGATCAGATAACTCATGGCCATATCCGGCGAGTGCAACAATATGCCGTTGGACTCGCAAAACATCTAGGAATTACAGACGCGGCGCACATCAGCGCGATCGAGGCAGCCTCCCTACTCCACGACATGGGAAAGCTCGCCGTACCTGAGTACATCCTTAACAAACCTGGCAAACTAACCGCCGCTGAATTCGATCGAATGAAGCTCCACGCTAGCATTGGGGCGGACATCCTGTCCGCAATCGAATTCCCTTACCCTGTCGTTCCAATCGTGCGTCACCACCACGAGAACTGGGACGGCACCGGTTACCCAAGCGGTCTTCAGGGTACGGCGATACCGATCGGTGCACGCATTCTGTCTGTTGTCGACTGTTTCGACGCTCTTACGTCGGACCGACCCTACAGACCCAGAATGTCTGATGCAGACGCAATTGCGATTCTGTTGTCGCGTCGAGGAACCATGTATGACCCGCTCATTGTTGATGCGTTCGTCGCGATTCACGGCACGATACTCAAAGCTCCCACTCTCGAATTACCAGCTGAACCCAAGCCGAGTTCAGCAGCTCTCGAGCACGTATTTGTCGATGCTATTCAACAAACAACCGACGCGGCTCTAGCGCGAACCAACAGTTTCGACGAGATCTCTGCGAGCGCAGAGGAAACACTCGTCTTGTACGATCTCGCAATCGGTTTATCGGGTCCACTTGAAGTTGGCGACGTCGGTGACGTTATCGCGAAGCACCTGCGACGAATTGTTCCAGCTACTGTGGTCGTCTTCTACATTTACGACCTACACACTGACGATCTCGTTTCTGCGCACGCGGCTGGCAGCCACGCATCGAATCTAATCGGTCTTCGTATTCGTCGTGGCGCAAGACTCTCTGGCTGGGTTGGCGCAAACAAGCAGACTATTGTAAATGCCGATCCGGTTCTAGACCTTGGTGAGGTTGCGCGAACACTTCGACCGCGATTACGCAGTTGCATGAGCACGCCATTGATTTGGGAGCAGCAGCTCATCGGTGTTCTGACCCTCTATTCCGTCGATAGTGATGCATACACGGACGACCATAAGCGAATAATTGAGTTCGTCGGACGTCAAGTGTCACAAACGATTCATCATGCGCTGAAGTTTGAACGACACCGCGCAATTGATCTTAGGGATCGAGTGACAGGCCTACCCAACCTTCAACATTTCGAGCGTATGTTTGCAGCATCGAGTGCCGCCGTTATGCCTGGCGACAGCATCTCGATTATCTCCGTAGTCTTTAAGCACGCAGGAATCCACGTCACTATAGGCGCCTCAACCGTCACGGATCGAGTTATTGAGACAATCGCATGCGCCGTTCGGAAGGCCCTCCGGGGCGGGGACCTACTCTTCCGGTTCGCGCACAACGAGTTAGTTGTGCTACTAACCCAGACGGACTCTGAGACGGCGGCTGCCGTCGTAGATCGTATAAGAACGACAACGTCTTCAGAACTCAATGAACAGTTCGCCGCACAAGCCTTATCGCTTGAAGTGGTTTTGGGTGTGGCAACAGCTCCTGCCGCTGGCCTTGCCTTACATGATCTAGTAAACGCTGCCCGGACGCAGCAGCAACAATCACGAGCAACCGACCGGCCTAATTCGCCTTCAGTCCATTAAGCTACGGTTTTATGGAACGCTTCGACCCGGCGGGTTCCGCCCTTAGGCGCGGCCAGATCAGGGGAGCCTACGAACTCCTGACTAAGCGTCCCCTGACCACCGAGCGGGACCTCATTCTCTCGGCTGAGTTGATGCTTTTGCTGGGCGATTCAAACAGTGCGGTCACGACAGCCACTCGCCTAGTCGACCGAGGACGGCTCCCGGCGGTTTTGCTCTTTAGGTGTCGAACCATTCTTGCCGAGGTTCATTGGTATAGTGGAAATGCTAAGGCCGCCCTCGAGCTCTATCGGAAAGCGTTGATCGCCGCTGAGGAATCAGGTGAGATTGAGGCGCTGTGTCGGGCCAGTACGCAACTCTTGGAAAGAACGTGCGACAAGACGGGCTTCGACGCTTCTTTGCGACTCGCGGCTAGCGTCCGGAGATCCTGTACGCGGTCAGCTGATCCGCATATTCACGCCCTTGTTCACCTGACATTTGGAAGACTTGAAGCTAAGGTTGGACACCTTGCAGTAGCTCAGAAACACTTCGGTCTAGCACGCAAGTTGCTAGTGCCAGAGCCCAACCTCTATTTAGGCGCAGCTCTTGACTTAGATGAGTCCGTTGTCTTGTCTATCGAAGGAGATCTCCCAGGAGCGATCGAGTTAGCATCGCGCGGAGCCGCCGCGGCCAAAGAGATTGGGTGGTCCAAAGGCCGCGCAGCAGCGTGCGCTAACCTTGCGTGTCTGTTCGTTTGCACTGGTCAGATAGCGAAGGCCGAGGCGCAACTGCATGCTGCGGCAGACGAGCCGTTCTCTAGCCCAAACTTTCGGCTAGCGCTTGCAGATACGAAGTCGCACGTACTTGTCGCGGTTGGCGACATCAAGGGAGCCGAGGAGAGTTTATCCGCGTCTGATCCAGAGGCCCGCGCCCAACCCTGGTACGCACTAGCCGCACAGCAGACTCTGGTCCAGTTGGAGTTAGCCCAGCAGCAGTGGTTGCCGGCACTTCAACGAGTTGAGCGCTGCATTGAGGCGGCTCGGGCGGCTAAACTGGCGACTTCCCTGAAGGTGTTTCAGCTCGCCAAGATTGGCGCGGAACTTGGTTTAGAACAGCGCATACGCGGCGAGAGTCTCGCCCCGTTTCAAACAGGTAAAGAGCTGCCGCTAGGCTTGGTAGGATCGCTCCAATCGTTAGTAGGAAACGCCCTTACGCGGTCTGGTCACCTGAGTCGCGGTTACGCTCTTGCCTTCCGAGCAGGGCGCATTCTCAAGTGTGCAGGAGATATCAGCGCGCTTCACTACCTGCGAGAGAGTGAACGACTCACGCAGTCAAAACCTGATTCGGCAGCGAGCGACTTCGAGCCGTCAACCTACCTCGACTCCGCCGTCGCGCTCTTCGAACTCGCCGGGCACCCCCACATCCTCGCGCGCGAGGCCTACACCGTCATCCAGGACACAGGCTGCGCCGCAAGGCTGGCGTTGGCTGCGGCCGGCAGCGGTGGCATCCGCATGATCGCCTGGGACGGCTGGACAGAGCTCGAGGCCCTTGAAGCGATGCGGCGGGCGGCGCCGGACGATCTCCTCGTCGCCGGCCAGCACCGCGGCGAGGCCTGGCAGATCCTCGCTCTCCCTGGGCCCGATCTCGACCAGCGCTGCACGCTGGCCGCCGTCCGCAAGCTGGTCGCGACCGCCTCCACCCTCGACGGCTACCGTCGCGACGAGAAGCAGCGCGCCGCGCTGTGGCCCGCCGAGGCCCTCGAGGGCGATGCCGAAAGCCTGTGGATCTCGGAGCAGTCCGCCGAGCTCCTCTCGATTGGCCGAAGAATCGCCTCTGCCCCGCTGCCGGTCCTGCTCACCGGCGAGACCGGCACCGGCAAGGAGATGCTGGCGCGCGCGATCCACCGCGCTTCCAACCGCGCCGATCGGCCGATGCATCCGTTCAACTGCACCGCCGTGCCGCGCGACATGCTCGACAGCCAGCTGTTCGGCTATCGCAAGGGCGCGTTCACCGGGGCCGAGAACTCCTTCGTGGGCGTCATCCGCGCCGCCGCCGGCGGCACGCTCTTCCTCGACGAGATCGGCGACGTCCCTCTCGACGTCCAGCCCAAGCTGCTGCGCTTCCTCGAGCACCAGGAAGTTCACCCGCTCGGCGAGCCGCACGCCATCAAGGTCGACGTCCGGATCATTGCCGCCACCAACGCCGACCTCGATCAGCGCGTCGCCGACGGCCGCTTTCGCGAAGATCTGCTCTACCGCCTCAACGTGCTCAAGCTGCACCTGCCGCCGCTTCGCGAGCGCCGGGAGGAAATCCCGCCGCTCGTCCAGCACTACATCCGCAAGTTCGGCGACGAGCAGCACAAAGGCCGCCTGACGCTCAGCGACGAAACGCTCGAGTATCTGCTCCTCTACTCGTGGCCGGGCAACATCCGCCAGCTCGCGAACGAGATGCGCCGGATGATTGCCCTCGCCGAAACTGACGCGACCCTCACGCCGGCGCTGCTGTCCCCCGAGATCCTGGCGTCGCGGCGAACGGTCGCCGTCGTACCATCGGACGATGAGCCGGAAATCCGGCTGCCGCTCGATCAGGAACTGCCCAAGGCGGTCGAAGTACTCGAGCAGACGCTGGTCCGCCGCGCGCTCCAGCGCTCCAACGGCCGCGTCGAGGAAGCCGCCCGCCGGCTCGGCATCTCGCGCAAAGGACTCTTCCTCAAGCGGCGCAGATGGGGAATCGGCCCGGAATCTTAACCGAACCCCGAGTCCCTAGTCCCGAACCCCGAACCCCGGACCCCGGACCCCGAATCTAGCGGCTTCCCCCGTAGAACGACGGCAGCGGCATGTCGCGCATCGTGTGCAATCCGGGCGCGACCTCGAGAATCTTCGGCAGCGAATTGATCGTGATCGACGTCGTCGCGATGTCGCCGTGGACGCCGCCAGCGATCTTCATCTTCAGTGCCGGTGAGCCGCTGACCTCCACCGCGTCGTACGACTCGGGCGCACCGAGATAGGCCTCCATGTGCAGCGTGATCACCGGCAGGCCGTTGCGGTAGCCGATCCCGTCCTGCTCGATGCCGCACACATAGCCCGGATCGACCGCCAGATACTCGCTTGCGACGGTTTCGGTCGCAATCCGCGGACGAATGTCGTCGGTGATCCGGTCCAGCTTCCAGCCGAACGCCTCGGCAATCATCGACACCGATTCCGCCAAGCCGACATGACGCACACTCCCGTCATCGACCTTCCGCTGGAACTGCTCACGCGTCAGGCCGGCGCCAATCTTCTGCTGGAACGGCAGGCGCCGCACGCGCGCGTCCTGGATGCGATCGACGCGGATCGCCATGACGTTCTCACACACGCCGGTCAACGCGATTGGGAGCGCGTCCATGACGAAGCCGGGATTCACGCCGGTGCCGAGGACGGCCACCTTGGCCTTCTTGGCGAGCTGATTGATCGCCCGCGCATACCGCATGTTCGCCTTCGTCGGGTAGGCGAGCTCTTCGGTCGTCGAAACGATCGGAACTTTCAGCTTCAGAATGGTCTCCATCTGCGGAAAAACCTTCTTGAGCGATGACTGCGTGCACAGCACGACGACGTCAGGCTTCGACTTCTTGATAGCTTTCTTCGCGTCGCCGGACACCTTCACTTTCAGCTCGCGTCCGAGCCCGGCAACCTCTCCGAGGTCGCGGCCGACTTTTGTCGGATCGATGTCCACGGCGCCGACGATCTTGAACCCCTTTCGCTCTGCTGCCTGCTTGACCACGCCCACGCCGATTGGCCCCAGACCAAAGTGCAAAACCTTGATGGGCCCCGTTCCAGACGCCATAAGAACGCTCTCCTCTAAGTAGTAAAGCAGATCATTATAGCGGCAGGCCGACAGCCGAGACTACTTGCGCTTGGGCGATCGCCGGACCTTGCCCGCCGCGTTCCGCTTGCGTGATGTCGCCTTCGATTGGACCCGTTCGGGCAGCCGCGTGCTCCCCGTCTCGCGATTCCACTCCTCGAACGTTTGGTTCGAAATCTTTCCTTCGACGAGCAGCTGCGCGAACTTGCGTCGCTGTGCCTGGCTCTTGAATGGCATGAGGACGTCTCAAGCACATCGCGTACCTGAATGCAGCAACTTGGCGCAGTACGTTCTTCGGATCAAAGCGGAACGTGCTTCTGCTGGGTTTGGGACTTGTCGGTGAGGAGGTTGGAATGGCAAAGAAGATAGGGGCTGCGTCAGGCAAGCGCGCGGAAGAAGCGATAGACCGGCTTGGCCGCAAGAGATGCTAGGATTGGCGCGTGATCGCGCGCAGGCTGGCCCTGACGGCCGTACTCGCGGTAGCAGCTACTCTCAGCATTCTGTCGCAGGGCGGCGGGGGCAATCCCACTCAGCCGCCGCAGATTCAGCCTGTCGATCCGACGCATCCAACGATCCTCCCGGCAAAGAAGCCGGCGCCTGTACTGCAAGTTCCACAGTTCCCTGCGGCAGCTCCGGCAAGGCCGCCGTCGGCGGCGCGCTCGCCGCGCAATGCCAGCTACACGATTACGGCGCGCCTGGATCCCGCGAGCCGGACGCTGACCGGTGAGGAGCTGCTCACGTGGCGCAACCGGACCTCGGTGCCGGCGACGAGTCTTCGCTTCCACCTCTACTACAACGCCTGGCGTAACACGCGCTCGTCGTGGATGCGCGAGGCGATGCTGGCACACGGCCCGGGGATCGCCGATCGACCCGGCTCGGACTGGGGCTGGATCGACGTCACGAGCCTGAAGCTGGTGCGTAGCGGCGCGCCGGTTGACGTACTTTCGAGCCTCCGCTTCATCGCGCCCGACGATGGGAACGCGTACGATCAGACGCTGGCGGAGGTGAGCCTCGACACGCCGGTGAAGCCGGGCGAGACGATCAATGTGCAGGTGGCGTGGTCGTCGCGCATCCCGCGCACGTTCGCGCGGACCGGCACGATCGGCAACTACTATTTCCTGGCGCAGTGGTTCCCGAAAATTTCGGTCTTCGAGGAAACCGGCTGGAACAGCCATCAGTTCCACGCCAGCACCGAGTTCTTTTCTGATTTCGGCGTCTACGACGTCCGCCTGACGGTGCCGACCGGCTGGATTGTCGGCGCGACGGGCGTTGAACGAAGTCCCCGGCGCGACGAGGCCGACCGCACGACAACGCACCACTACCATGCCGAAGACGTGCACGACTTCGCATGGACGACGAGCCCGGATTTCCAGGAGCGTACCGAACGATTCGGGCATCCCGGCTTGCCGCCAGTGGCGATGAGGCTGCTGATTCAGCCCGAGCATTGGAACCAGGCGGATCGCCACTTTCAAGCGGCGCGCGCGGCACTGAAGTACTACGGCGAATGGTTCGGCCCGTATCCCTATCCAAACCTGACCATCGTCGATCCAGCCTGGCAAAGCGGCACAGGTGGCATGGAGTACCCGACGTTGATCACGGCCGGAACGCAGTGGATTGCGCCGCAGCGGGTGGCCGATCCCGAACAAGTTGTCGTTCACGAAGCCGGGCACCAATTCTGGTACGGCATCGTTGCGACCAACGAGTTCGAGCACGCGTGGATGGACGAAGGCATCAACACGTTTGCGACAGCCCGAACGCTCGATCAGTTCTTCGGGCCACAGTACTATTCGAAGCGGTACTTTGGCGGGTTCATCCCGTGGGTGTTCACCGACTTGCCGATGAGCCGCGCGACCGACGGCAACCGGCTTTCTTACTACCGCACTGCGGGCGGGCTCGACGCGCAGTCTGAACCAACGTGGCGATACTGGCCGGGCAGCGGCGGGGTTCTCACCTACGCGAAGACCGCGCTGTGGATGCACACTCTCGAGCGCATGCTGGGATGGGAGACGCTGCAGAAAATCCTGAGCACGTTCTTCAATCGCTACGCGTTTTCCCATCCGAAGCCACAGGACTTCTTTTCCGTTGTGAACGAGGTCAGCGGCCGGGATCTCACGTGGTTTTTCGACCAGGTCTACCGAGGTTCAGCCTCGTTCGATTACAAGGTGGATATCTTCACGAGCGAACGGATCGAGGATCGCGGGCGCTTGAGCGACGCCAAGGGGCGCGTCGCCACGCGGTTGATGAGCGATACCTACCGCACGTCCGTTGTCGTCCGGCGAGAAGGTGAGGGCGTGTTCCCGGTCGATGTCCGCGTGGTGTTCGAGGACAAGCAGGAAATGCGCTGGCAATGGGACGGCAAGGCGCGATGGAAGCTGTTCGAAGTGGAGCGGCCAACGCGCGCGGTCAGCGCCCAGGTCGATCCGGACCGGATTCTGCTGCTCGATACGAACTACACCAACAACAGCCGAACGTTGAAGCCGCGCACGCGCGCCGCGTCCCGCACGTGGTCGCTGGCCTGGCTCGTGTGGCTCCAGGACCATCTGTTGACCTACGGGTTCTTCATCTGATGTCGGTCCTGGGCGCATGGCGCGACGGCACGCGGCGGGTCCACGCCGCACCGCTGCTGTTGCTGGGTATGTACGCCCTGACGCTGTTCGTGGCGCTGCCTCTTTCAATCGCGTTGAGGGGCATGATCGAGGCGCAGCTTGGCGACAGCCTCGCTGCGGAAACGATCGCGAGCGGCGCGAATCTCGACTGGTGGCAGGAGTTCTCGGCGCAGGCTCACGGCCTGGCGACGACGTTCGTACCATCGCTCGTCGGCTTCGGCGCGGTGCTGGAGAACATCAACGGCATCCTCGAGAACGTGCCGATGGCGGCAACGATCGCCGGGGTCACGGCCGCGTGGATGGTGATCTGGTCGTTCCTGAGCGGCGGCGTGATCGATCGATACGCACGGCAGCGGCCGACGCGCGCCTATGGGTTCTTTGCGGCGTGCGGAACGCACTTCTGGAGGTTCCTCCGGGTTGGCGTGCTGGCATGGATCGTCTATTGGGTGCTCTTCGCCCATGTTCACGGATGGATCTTCGACGGCTTCTATCCGTGGATCACCTCCGACATGACCGTGGAGCGAACGGCGGCCCTGGTGCGGCTGGGGTGCTACGCGGTGTTCGGCGTCCTGCTGATCGCCAGCAACATCGTGTTCGACTACGCACGCGTTCGGATCGTCGTCGAGGATCGGCACAGCGCGATCGGAGCGCTGGTCGCCGGCGCGCGCTTCGTGAGGCGGCACCCGGCGACGTTCAGGCTGTATGCGCTGAACGCCATCGTGTTCCTGGTTCTCGCGATTGCGTATGCGATGCTGTCGCCGGGGCCGCGGGGCACCGCGATGATCTGGCTGGCCATCCTGATCGGTCAGCTCTACATCCTGCTCCGCCACTATGTGAAGCTCCTTTTCTACGCGTCGCAGACCGCGTTTTTCCAAGCCGGGTTGGCACATGCGTCGTACACGGCAGCGCCGGTGGTCGTGTGGCCCGATTCGCCTGCCGCTGAATCGATCGCCAACGCGAGTCCCGAGCCGCGAATCGAGGCCTGACAATGCAGGCCGACATCACACGAATCACCGACTGGCTGCGTCAGCGCATGACGGCCTCAGCCACCAGCGGGTTTGTCGTTGGATTGAGCGGCGGGCTCGACTCAGCCGTCGTGCTGCGGCTCTGTCAGCTCGCGTCGAACGACCACGTTGCCGGCCTGATCATGCCGTGCGGAAGCGATCCGAAAGATGAAGCCGACGCGAGGCTGGTCGCCACTCATTTCAGTGCGCCGGTCGTCGCGGTTGATCTCAATGCCACCAACGACGCGCTCCTCGCGCAACTGCGCGCCGTTGTCGAAGAGCTCCCCGAGAATTTGATCTCGGCTGCTCGATTGAGCGATAGCGCGGCGTCCGCCCGCGTGCCGTTAGCGAACATCAGGCCGCGCTTGCGTATGACGTCTCTGTACTTCGTTGCCAATTTGCTCAATTACCTGGTCGCTGGCACGGGCAACAGGAGCGAGCTGACGCTCGGCTATTTCACGAAGTACGGGGACGGCGCGGCTGATGTTCTGCCGATCGGCCACTTGCTCAAGAGCGAAGTCCGCCAGTTGGCTAAGGCGCTCAACGTCCCACAATCCGTTATCGACAAGGTGCCGAGCGCCGGCCTCTGGGTTGGCCAGACGGATGAAGCCGAGATGGGATTCAAGTACGACGACCTGGAGGCGTACCTGACCGGCGGGCCCGAAGCGGTCTCGCCGGCCCTGGCACTCCGGCTGGAACGGACGATCCGCGGCACCGAACACAAACGAGCGATGCCGCCAACCCCGGAATCAGATGGATCCTGACGCGGGCGCTGACGATTGGGGCGTTCACGTCATCGCTGTTCCGTTCGACACGGCCCGGCGCGGCTGGCGGATGGGTGCCGGACCGGAACACCTTCTGTCGAACGGCCTCGCCGATCGGGTGCGGCGCCAGGGTCACGACGTGACAGTTGTGATCGTCGAACCGATGCGCTCAGATCCGGCGGAGATCGCCACCGCATTCGATCTCATGGCGCGTGTCGCCGAGCACGTGCGGCTGGCGGTGGACCGCGGTGCCTTTCCGCTCGTGCTCAGCGGCAACTGTAATACCGCGATCGGCACGCTCTCTGGGCTTGCGCCGAAGGACCGAGCCGTCCTGTGGTTCGACGCGCACGGCGACGCGAACACGCCCGACAGCACGATCACGGGCTTTCTCGACGGCACCGGCCTGGCGGCAGCCCTTGGATGGTGCTGGAACGGCATGACCAAGCAGATCCCAGGATTTACGCCAGTGGAGCCCGACAGCGTGCTCTTGATCGGGGCGCGCGATCTCGACGCGGATGAAGTCTCGCTGCTCGAGCGTGGGCGCGTCTGCCGCCTGACGCCGGCAGACGTCGACACGAGTCGCCTGTCGACTGCTTTATCCGCTCTGCCTGACGCAGTGGCTTACGTCCACTGCGATCTCGATGTGCTGGATCCGTCTGTAGGCCGCGCAAATCCCTTTCTCGTGCCGGGCGGACTGAGCCTGCTCTCGCTGCAGAATGCAATCAGTGCGATCAGTCGAAGGATGCCAATCGGGGCTGCGGCGGTGACGGCGTACGCCCCGGAGTACGACGAGGACGGTCGCATCTGTATCGCGGCCCTACAGATTGTCGATGCGATTATCGCCGCGGCTCGGCCGCGATAACGCGCTCGGATCCGCATCGCCCAGCCGCGAGCGGAATTACTTCGGTTTGCGTTTCTTTCTGCGTGGCGACCCTGGAGTCCATCCGCTGACACTACCCAGCCCCGACGCCGAGCCCCATGTCGGCCGGAGCGGGCTCCTGCTGGGTGGGAAGCTCCTTCTCGCCAGCGAGGCGGCGACGCGCGACTTTGACGCTCTGTCTGAGCACTGGATCCGGATCTCCGTCGAACCGCAGGAGTTCGTTCTGAAGATCGTGCAGCTGCAATGCGCCAACTGCGTAGATCGCGCTCGAGCGCAGCCACGGATCTTCGCTGCTGAGAAGAGTCGCCACGGCCTGCTCCGCGGAATCAAGCGGTGCGCCGACGAGTCGATTCGCCAGCTGGAGCCGCTCTGCTGTCGTGACTTGCGAATCGAGCAACGGCACGAGCAGCTGCCGCAGTTCGGGTTCGAGGACGTTGTCGAGCAGCTCGAGCGAGTTGGCGCGCACGAGATCGTCCTTCGATCGCAGCCCCACGTACGCGTCGTGCAACCCGACGTGCGGTAACAGCAGTCCCATCAAGCGGAAGATCCGATCGAGCTCCTGCTCCATCGCGTGCTGCATCGCTTGCAGCACCGGGTCATCCTCCTTCAGCCGTTCCTTGAGCGGCCCGAGCACCTGGTATGAACGGTAGTGCCCGGCGATTTCCGCTGCGAGCAGCAGGTTGATCGTGCCGGGGTCGAGCGAGACTTCGGGGTGGATGATGCGGAGCTTGTTGAGCGACGCAATCACGCGATGACGCAGCGTGACGTCGGCCTGCAACAGACTGCCGATCAACGCCTGCTCCGCCGCGGTTGTGCCGATGCGAACGAGGACGGCCGGCAGCTCGCGGCGGATGTCGAGCGACAGGCCCTCGTCGCGCAGCCGCCTCTCGATGTCGGGAACGATCGACGGTCCCAGCGCCGCCAACGCAGCTGCGACGTCATCCGTCAGCTCGTCCCGTCCGAGCACTGAGACAAGCGCGGGCACGAGCTCCTCGCTTCGGATCGCCTTTGCCGAGCGCACGGCCTCGCGGGCCACGATCTCGTTCTCGTCGCGGATGAGCGCGATGAGGATGTCGAGGAACACGTCTGGAACGAGCGCAATCAGCCGCGCCGCCTCGGCGCGATCCCGCACGCCCTCCGGACCGGACGCCTTCGCCATGGTCTCGAGCAGCGTGCGCGCTGCGTCGAGGTTCTGCGACGGACCTGGCGAGGCCAGGAAGGCGGCCATCCCCGCGCGAATCGAGAAGTCTTCGAAATCGCCAAGCTTCTGAATCTGCGCCAGCGGATCGACGTGCATCTCGCGGGTCAGATAAAGCAGCGCTTCGGTCCGTACGCCAAGATCGCTGTCCTTCAACATGGCGACCGCCTCGTCGGCGATCTCCCGATCGCCGGCGGTTCGGAGCAACGCGAGGGCGCGGCGTCGAATATCCGGTTCGGCGTGGCTCAGAAGGCGGCGCAGCGCGGGCTGCCAGCTCCGGCTCTGTTGCACTTCCAACAGGCCGAGCGCGTACCGGACGTCAGCCGGCTCGCCGGCTGAGAGCTTCAATCTCAACGCCTCAGCAGCCGAGCGTTCGATCGTCGTCGACGCCGCTCGCTCGGTGTCGAGGCGGTGGCGGTGAATGCTGTCGTGAATCGTACGAACGTACTCGCGTCGGACTCTCCATGCGACGACGATCCACACGCCGATGAGAACGAGGTTGACGGCTGCCGTACCGCGAATGGAAAGGCCGAGCCCAGGCATCATCGCAAAGCCCTGTGTCGCGAGGCCGAGCAACAGTGCACCACAGCCGTCGGCGACGCGGTTGACCACGATGTCGATCGTGTTCTTCAGCGGGATCCGTTGCGCAGGCGGAATCGGCAGATACAGGAGTTCGTAGCTCGCTTTGTCGACTGAAAAGCGCAGTCCCTGGTCGAACGCATTCGTGACCAGCACGGACCACATCACCGGCCACACCAGGATGAGAGCGGTACCGAATCCAAGGACCACCGGCAGCACCATCACGGTGATCGCAATCCCGAACCGGCGCAGCGCCGGACCGGTCACGAGGAGCTGAAGCAGAAAGCTGATCGTCCCGAGCGTGTAGTTGAAGGTTCCGAAAAAGGCTGTCAGCGCGTCAGCGTCGGCGTTGTAGCGCTCGTTTGCCATCAGGCTGAGCTGAAACGCCGTCCACTGGGTGACGATGGCGATGAGAAAAACCATTGCCGCCATGAGCCGGAGGTACGGGCTCGCGGCAATCTGCCGGAGCGTTTCTCTCAGTGGCTGCCCCGATGGCCGCGACAACCGTGTGATGGCCTTGCGCGGGACGTGTTTGTTGGCAATGGACACGATGCCGGCGGCGGCCAGGATCAGCCCAGCCAAGACGAGCAGCATGTTGACCGTGCCGCCCACGGGCTCGACAAGGTAGCGCGCGAGGAGCCCGCCGGTAATCGCGCCAAACGAAGCGCCGGCGCCAATGAGGCCGAAGAGCCGCTTCGCCTGACGCGTATCGAAAAGCGAGTTGGCGAAGCTCCACGCTTGCACCGGAGCGATGATGCCGAAGCAATTCACCCAGACGTAGAACAGCCCAGGCAGAAGGTCGAAGGGCGTGAACCGGAATGCCCACCAGAAAAACAGGACGTTGCTGCAGAAAAACAGCAGTGTAACGGCGGTGACGCGGCGCGAGCCGATCCGGGCAACCGCCCGAGTGTAGAGCGGCACGAACAGCGACAGCACGACCGGCACGGCCGCGTAGACGTAGACCAGCGAATAGGGGCCGTACTGGCGCAGGAACAACCCATTGCGTATCGGCTTCGCGAGGAGGAACGAGGCGACGACGACCGCGATGTAGAGAAAGGTGAGCAGGACCGGAAGGCCCTCGCCCGGCCTGACGTCCAGGAATCGTCGCAGCCGAGGAAACATGGATTATCGGCAGTTTACTTCAGTTTCTGCATCGCTTAGGCTTGGCTGATGTTTCAGCGTCTGATGTCGTCGGTAGTCGAATTGCGCAAGGGTGAGACCGGTACGGCGCTCCTGATGTTCTCGTACTCATTCCTGGCGATGACGTCGTACAACGCCCTCAAGCCGCTAACCCGATCGAAATTCATCAGCTCGCTCGGCTCCGACAACATCCCGTACGTGCTATTGGCCTCCGGATTCATCATCGGCATCGTCATGACCGGCTACGCCTGGACGATGGCGAGGCTGCCGCGGCGATGGGGCCTGTCGATCATGCAATCGGGCATGGCCGTGCTGATGCTGCTGTTCTACGTACTGTTCACCTCGCAACCCGACGCGCAGTGGACGTCCGCAGCGTTCTACGTCGCCGGCCAACTCCTTGGCGTGCTCCTCATCAGCCAGTTCTGGACGCTGGCCAACATCGTGTACGACCCGCGTCAAGCCAAACGCTTGTTCGGGTTCATCGGCGGCGGCGCGCCGCTCGGCGGTGTCGCGGGGAACGCGCTGGCGCAGCAGGCGCCCGTGATCGGGTCCACCAACTTGCTGCTGCCAAGCGCGGTGCTGATGCTGCTGTGCGCGTTCGTGGTCACGCTCGTCATCGGACGCGAGAGCGTTCGACCGGACTCGGCGCTGGCCGGGAAGGAAGAGAAAGGCGTCGGCCTGGCGGAGGCGTTTCAGCTCCTGCGCAGCTCGAAACATCTGCAAATCATCGCCCTGGTGATCAGTTTTGCCTCGATCGGGGCAGCGATCATCGAGCAGCAGCTCAACATGGCGGCAGAGGCGGCAAAAGGAGCGGGCGCGACCGACTCGATCACGGCGTTCCTGGCAACGGTCGGCCTGTGGATGTCGACGATCGGCTTCGTCATCCAGGTGTGGCTGACCAGCAAGATCCATCGCTACCTCGGCATCGGCTTCGCGCTCATGGTCCTGCCGGTCAGCCTCGGCACGACCGGCGTCGTCATGCTGCTGAACGGCGCGCTGTGGGCGCCGGCGCTGGCGCGCATCCTCGATCAGTCGCTGCGCTACACCGTCGATAAGACCACACGCGAGATCCTCTTTCTGCCGCTGCCGGGCGATCTCAAGCTCAAGGCGAAGTCGTTCGTGGATGTCACCGTCGATCGGGGGGCGAAGGCGCTCGGCGCGATTCTTCTCATTGTGCTGGTCAAGCCATGGGCTCTCAATTTCACCTGGCAGCAATTGAGCTTCGCGAGCCTGACCATGACCGGGTTGTGGGTTTTCATGGCGCTGCGGGCGCGGCGCGGCTACCTGCAGGCGTTCCGCAACAGCCTCGCGAGCCGCGACATGCAAGCCAGCGAGCTGCGCCTGAATGTCGGCGACCTGACGACCATCGAAACGCTCGTCCAGGAACTGGCGCATCCGGATCCAAAGCGAGTGGTTTACGCGATTGACGTGCTCGAGTCGATCGACAAGCGCAACCTCGTGACGCCGCTGCTGCTGTACCACGAGTCGCCCGAAGTGCGCCGACGGGCGTTATACGCGCTTGGTGCGGTGCGGAGTGACATTGCCGAGCAATGGGTGCCACAGATCCGCCGGATGCTGGGTGACAGCGACGCCGGCGTCAGAGCCGCGGCGATCGGCGCGTTGGCCTCGATCGCTCAAGAAGACGCGGCGTCGCTTGCGAGGCCCATGCTGGCCGATCCGGATCCGCGCATCCGGGCGACCGCCGCTGTTGCGCTGGCGGGCAGTTCGCGAAGCGAGGATCGCGACGAAGCCGAGCTGGCGCTGGTCGATCTCGCCGGCGATACTCGCGACGAATCGAAAGAAGCACGGCGCGATGTCGCGATTGCCATTCGCCAAATCGCCGATCCCCGATTCCGCCGTCTCCTGATCCCGCTTCTGTACGATCCGTCGACGAGGGTCGCCGATCAGGCGATGGAAAGCGTGCACGCGGCCGGCACGAGCGACTTCATCTTCGTGCCGTCGCTGGTATCGCTCTTGAGAAACCGGCGTCTGAAAGGGCGCGCGCGCGCGGCCCTCGTCGCGTATGGCGAGCCCGTCGTCGAGTCACTGGCGTTCTTCCTCCGTGACCCAGAGGAAGACATCTGGGTACGCCGCCACATCCCTGGAACGCTGGCGCAAATCCCCTCTCAAAAGAGCGTCGACGTCCTCGCCGCTGCGTTGGGGGATCCGGACGGATTCATTCGCTACAAGGTCGTGTCGGCACTCGAACGGCTGCGCCGCGAGCACCCTGAGTTCACGATGCCGACCGAGCCAGTCGAGAAGCTGGCGATCCAGGAAGCACGGCGCTACTTCAATTTCCTTTCCTTGCACGACAACCTGTTCGGCAAGGAGAAGCTGTCCGCCGATTCCCTGCTCTCACAGGCGTTGATCGAGCACCTGGCGCGGCTGCGCAATCGCATCTTCAAACTGTTGACGCTCCTCTACCGGCCTACCGACATCGACGCCGCGCGCTTTACGCTCGATCATGGCGACTCGCGCGGCAAGTCGAGCGCGTCGGAGTATCTCGACAACATCCTGTCGAGCCAGCTCCGCAAACAGGTGCTCCCGGTCCTCGAGGACATGCCTCGCGATGAGCGGGTGCGGCGCGGCAACGTGCTGCTCAAGACGCGCCCGCGCGACGTCGAGGAAACGCTGCTGCAACTGATCAACGACGACGACCCGGTGACCGCCGCCGCGGCGATCGACGTTGTGCGTGAGCAGAAGATGTGGAGCCTCGCGGGCGACGTCGAGCACGTGCTGGCACATCGCGACGTCCACGATTGGTACGTCTTCGAAGCCGCGTCCTGGACGCTCGCCGAGCAACGCATGCCAGCCGAACGTCGTCGTCAACTCTGGCTGGAGCCGCTGCCCGCGGCCGAACTTGCCGGACGCTTGCGGCGGCTGCCGCTCTTTGCGTCCGTGTCGGTGGACGAGCTGTTCAGGATCGCCAGCGCCTCGAAGCAGGTGCGGCACGACTCCGGCAGCATCCTGATGGAAGAAGGGTCGGTACCGTCGACGATTCACATATTGCTCGACGGCCGCGTGACATCGGTCGCTCGTGACAAAGCGCCTTCAACCATCGAGGCCCCGGCCACGCTCGGGTTCGTCGAAGCGATGGCAGGCTTGTCGATGCCCGAAACGATCCGAACGAGCGGAACGGCAGTGACGCTGGCGCTCACGGTCGAGGAGCTGCGCACGCTGCTCGCGGACAACACGGATCTGGTTAGCGGTCTATTCGTCACGCTCGCTGAACGCATCCAGGAGCCGGATCGTCCCGTCCATCCGACAAAGGCCGCGCGCGAGCTCGAACAGCTTGCAGCCGGCGGCTTGAGCGCAATCGACCGCGTGTTCGCGCTTCAGTACGTGCCGCTCTTCGCGCGCGTGTCGGCGGAGGAAATGCAGAACCTTGCCGCGGTTGCGGCGCCGATTCAGATGAGCGCGGGATCCGTCCTGTTCCCGGAGTCCGCGCCGCCCGCGATCTGGCTCGAGTTGACGGGTGAAGTACTGCTGGAGAGTTCGAGCGGCCAGCCGCCGGCGACCGCGCGAGGCGGAGACATTATCGGATCGGTCAATACGATGGCAGGCAAGAGCCTCGGCCGATCGGCCAAGGTAATTCAGGCGGGCATCGCCCTCAAGATCGATCGGGAGGATCTCTTCGACGTGCTGGGCGAGCGGCCGGATCTCTTGAGGCAGATGTTCGCAGGGCTGTTCAAGCGCGAACGTCCGCTGGCCGCGACGCGGTAGTGGCTCGGGCTAAAGCCCGACTATCCGGCCTGATCCGGCGCCGGCTGGCCCTGGGCCTTGCGGGCCATTTCCTGCTGGCCGCGGAGGATGCTGCACCAATCCTTATGGTCGGCGATGGGCATGCCGCACTCGATGCACACCCGAATGCGCTGTTTTGGCTCAGTTTTCTTGGAAAACAGTTTCGTCAGAAAAGACATTTTTCCCACCGCGGAATGAGGTTCACCCGTATGAGACGGAGAAAGCCCTCCTTAGGTTTGCAGAACGGGCCATTTTCCGCCAACCCCTCCATGTACAACGCATTTCCGTGGTCCTGGTTTACACCATCGTCAAGCTGATTGCGCTCTGCGGGCCGAGCGGGGTACTTTGCGGCTCATGCGCAAGCTGAACCATCCTCTGTGCTGCCTGGCCGCGTTTGCCGCGCTGCTGTGCAGTCATACCGGCCGCCTGGGCGCGTTTTCCGACGAAGGTCATCGTGTGGTCGGGCTGATCGCCGAGGCGCACATGAAGAACACACGCGCCTTGAGCGAGGTTCGAAAGACGCTCCGGGTGGGAGAATCACTGGCTGATGCCTCGGTGTGGCCAGACGCTATCAAAACGCCGACCTACGAGGATGCTGACACGGGACTGTTCCGGCTCGCGCATCCTGCGCACGACACGTATCACTACACCAATATTGCGTTCCAGGTGGAGAAGTACCAGCTGTCGCTCCCCGGCGCCAGACCGATGGACATCCTCGACACCACCCGGGAGTGCATCCGCGTGCTGAGGGGAACGTCCACTCGCTTCACGAAGCGCGACGCGCTGCGCATGCTCGCACATCTCGTCGGTGATATGCACCAGCCGCTGCACGTCGGGAACTCGTTCGTCACGGCATCGGGTCCGCTTCGTTTTGTGACGCCTGAGGGCCCGACCGGCTGGCGATCCACGTCAGGCGGCAACGCGCTCGTCTACGGACCGCAGGACCGCTTCAACCTTCACTCCTACTGGGACGCGCACATCGTCAACCTCGCGATGCGGAACGACGACGTGCCAACGTTTGCCGTGCGGTTGATGGGCGACGTACCGGTGACGTTCGAGTGGCGCGATACCGGTGATCCGGAGCGCTGGCCGGAGCGATGGGTCAACGAGGGGCTCGTGCATGCGAAGGATGCGCATCGCGACATCAAGCTGCTGCTGTATCTTGGCCCCGACGATTCCGGGCGCACGCCGCATCGATGGCGAATCGAGCAGCCGCGCGGTTATGACGACAGATCCCGCGAACGTGTCCGGACCCAGCTGGCCAAGGGTGGGTATCGGCTGGCAGCGCTGTTGATGGCGATTTGGGGACACTGAAGAAGGAAGAAGGAAACCGGGGTCTGACCCCACCCCCTCCGAATTCCCGGGGGTGGGGTCAGACCCCAAAGCGGACCCCGCTATCGGTTGCGTGGTTTGGGGAGTCGACACAACCGGTAGAGCACCCACGAGACAACCCTACCGCTGCCGATCTCGTCATATACTAAGCGTCCCTACATATAGGGAGCCTCACGTCAAATGTTCAGCCCAGAACTCAAGAAGGGCAGCATTGAGATGCTGATCCTCTCGCTCATCGAATCACGGCCGCGACACGGCTACGAGATCGGCAAGCTGATCGAGGCGCGATCGGGGGGAAAGCTCAGCTTCGCGCTGCCGACGCTCTATCCCACGCTGCTGCGCCTCGAGAACCGCGGCCTGATCAAAGGTCGATGGGTCGAAAAGGCCGGCGAGCGCGAACGGTGTTTCTACCGGCTGACACCGGAAGGACGACGAGTGCTTGCCGAACATCGGAAGACGTGGAAGGCCTACGTCGCCGCGGTGAACGACGTCATCGGAGCCGAAGGTGCGTGACTGGCAAGCCTTCGTACGGGAGCGCCTGAAACTACCGGGCCTCACCCTCGAGCGCGAATCACGCGTCGTTCGCGAACTTGCCGCGCAGCTGGAGGACTTCTACGAGGACGCGCGTGCACGCGGCGTCTCTGACGCCGAGGCCGACGCCTACGCCTGCCGCCAGATTGAGGACTGGCGTCAGATGGCTCGGGATGTCTGGCTGGCCGATCGCCAGCACGCACGGCCACGATTCGACCGCACCATCGAGCCGGTGCTCGAACGGCTGGCGGGCCCGATGCCCGCCCACGTCAACGGAAGACCGGGAGGACTCTTCGTGCTTGCCAACGCTTTGCGCGATGCGCGCTACTCGATTCGCCAGCTGCTGCGATCGCCCGGATTCGCGACGGTCGCCATGCTGACGCTCGCCCTGGGGATCGGCGCCACCACCGCCATCTTCAGCGTCGTCAACGCCGTGATGCTGCGGCCGCTCTCGTTTCCGCAGCCGGAATCCCTGGTGCGGGTCCACGAGCTCCTGCAAAAGTTCGGGCGATTCTCGGTGGCGCCCGCCACCTTCCTGGACTGGCGACAGCAAAACACCGTATTCGAGCACATCGCCGCGTTCAACTCGACTGGCGCCACTCTGGCGACCGACAGTGGACCGCAGCGGCTGAGCGGCGGGCTCGTCACGTGGGATTCGTTCGAGCTCTTGCGCGTGAACCCGGCCCTCGGCCGAACCTTCCGGCAGGACGAGGATGCGCCGGGCAAGGACGGCGTCATCGTGTTGAGCCACAGGTTGTGGCAGCAGCGATTCGGCGGAGATCCCGGCGTGCTCGGGCGATCGGTCAGCTTGAACGGCGCCCCCGTCACAATCGTCGGTGTGATGCCGGCTGGCTTCAACTTCGTGGGGGAATCCGAATTCTGGCGGCCGCTGGCGCTCAACCCCGCCAACGCTACCCGTGGCGGCCATTTCCTCGGCGTAATCGCACGCCTCAAGCCGGGCGTCAGCATCGAGCAAGCCGGTGCCGAGATGAAGTCGATCTCCGAACGGCTCGCGATTCAATACCCGGCCAACAGCGCCAATGAATCGGCCGAAGTTATCGGCCTGCACGCGCAAGTCGTCGAGACCATTCGCCCAGCGTTGCTGACACTTCTTGCAGCCGTGGGCGTGCTGATTCTGATCGCCTGCGCCAACGTGGCCAACTTGCTGCTCGTGCGGGCAACCGTGCGCACGAAAGAAATCGCGATCCGCACCGCGCTTGGCGCGGGCCGCGGCCGGCTCATCCTGCAGATGCTCTGCGAAAGCACGATCCTCGCGCTTGGCGGCGGGCTTCTCGGGCTGCTGCTGGCTTACCTCACGATCAAGCCGATCCAGACACTGAGCGCCGGCATCATTCCCCGCGCCGCGACGATTGCGATCGACGGCACGGTCCTGACGTTCGCGTTCGCGGTTTCGGTCATCACCGGCCTGCTGTTCGGCCTGGTGCCGGCGTTACAGGCATCGCGCAGCACGATCGGATCCGTGCTCAAGGAAGGCGGACGATCGTCAAACGCGGCGAGCGGCCGCTGGCTTCGCAACGGACTGCTCGTCGCCGAAGTCGCGATGTCGATCGTCCTGCTGGTGCTCTCGGTGCTGCTGCTGCGCAGCTTCGCCCGGCTGACCAATGTCGATCCCGGGTTCCGGCCAGAGAGCGTGCTCGCCTTCCGCGTCGCGCTGCCCAACGCAAGCTACCCGGAGGACCAACACCGCATCGCGTTCTACGACCGCCTGATCGAACGCATGGAGGCGTTGCCTCAAGTCATCTCGACGGGTCTCATCAACGCTCTGCCCATGCGCGGGGACTATCTCCTGTCCTTCAGCGTCAAGGGACGGCCACCAGCGAAGCCCAACGAGGAACCCTCAGCAAACTATCGGGTCATCAGCCCGCACTACTTCGAGGCGATGAGCATTCCGGTCACTCGTGGACGCGCCTTCACGCCGCGCGACGCTCAGAAAGCGCCGATGGTGGCCATCGTCGATCAGGGCTTCGTGAATCGACACTTCCCGAACGAGGATCCTATCGGCCAGGCAATCGATATCGGCAATGGCGGCGAGGGTTTCTACGAAATCGTCGGCGTCGTCGGCGAGGTGCGACAGGCCGGCCTCGACGCCACGCCGTTTCCGACGATGTACGTGCCGTACTCGCAGGATGTGTTCTCCGGAATGTGGGTCGTGACCAAAACTCGCGACGACCCAGCCGCGCTCGGAGGTCTGGCGCGGCAGACCGTTCAAGAGATCGACGGTGCGCTGCCAGCCTTCGCCATGACGCCGCTCGCCACGGTCGTCAGCGACTCCGTCGCGCAGCGCCGCTTCTCGATGCTACTGCTGACGCTGTTCGCGTCGATCGCGCTGTTCCTGACTGCCGTCGGCCTCTATGGGGTGGTTTCTTACTCGGTCAGCCAGAGGACGCAGGAGATAGGTCTTCGCATGGCCATCGGCGCGCAGAGGGGTGACGTCATGCGGCTGGTTGTCGGCGGCGGTATGCGGCTGGCGCTCGTCGGCATGGTCCTCGGCATTGCGTCCGCGCTGGGCGTCGCGAACTTCCTTGGAACGATGCTGTTCGAAGTCACGCCGTTCGACCCGGCCAGCTACATTGCGACCTCGGTAGTGCTGATGGCGATTGCGGCGTTGGCGTGCTTCGTGCCCGCGAGGCGTGCGATGCGCGTGGACCCAATCGTCGCGCTGCGCCAGGAATGAGAGGCCGCGTTGCCCTCGACGTGTCGATCAAAGCTGAAGTAACGAACCTACGGCCGGAGCTGAACGGTGGCCATGAGCCGCACGGGAACCGGCGAACCATTCAGGAGCGTCGGTTCGTAGCGCCACTGACGCGCGGCGTCGAGCGCCGCTTGATCGAGCGCCGCCTGAATGCCGCGCAGGACGCGCGCTTCGCTTACCGAGCCATCTGTCCCGAGCGTGAGCTCGAGGACGACCACGCCAGCCACGCCCGAGCTGCGCAACGCCTCCGGATACACGGCCGCAACGTCGTGAGTTTTCTGCGGCGGGCGGATGTTCCCGCCGACGCGCACCGGGCCACCCGAGGCAGGTCCTGGCGTCATTGTCGTGTACGTCGTCGGCTGGCCTTGTAGCACTGCGCCGGCCGTCAGCTCGGACCGAGTGCCTTGCGTGGTCGTGATGTTCGTACCATTGCGCAAGTTCTGAATCAGTTCCGAGACGGCATGCCGTTCGGCGGCATCGAACGGCCCGCCGCTGCCCATCGAGCTGCCGGCGCCGGTGTGTTGGAGCACCGCAAGCGCGGCGGGATCCGCGAAGAGGTCCTGCGTCATCCGGTTGAGGAACTGCACGCGCCCGCCCGGCAGAACCAGCCCGAGACTACTCGGTCCATGTCCGGGAACGCTGTATTCCTCGATCACGGCGTTCCCTTCCCACCGTTCCGGGAGCGGCCACGTGCCCTCCAGCCCTCGCCAGTTGTACGTAAAGTCCACGCGGCCATCCGGATTGCCGCCCCGAGGAATGTCGTCTGCCAGCACGATCAGCCATCGATCGGCGGGATTGAAGATCGCTCGAATCACCGCGTGGCGCTGCCGAACGAAGCGCACGCGCGCGTCGGCGTCCACGACAATGTAGTCGCCATCCTTGGCAACGATATGCCTGCCCGCCGGGAGCGGCTCGCGGGATTGCCCGGACGGCGGGAACCGCTGCCTCGCGAGCGTGGCGTCGGCTGCAAGAGTTGCGATGATGATGATGGCGCCAGCAATGATGGCGTAACGTGGCAACACTGCATGCCTCCGATCGTGATGAACAGCCGATCTCCGCTACTGCACACCATTCTATGGCGTGCGAACCGCGCCGGGAACGATCGAAGCGTTGCCCGAGGCGATGCCTCAGAGGGAGGGATTAGCGCGACGTACCCGAACGCGTTAGGGGGGCGACAATGAGGCGTTCGGCGTCGCGCCGGTAGGAAAGGCCGCTCGCCGGCAGCACCGCGTCGAGCGCCTCTTCGGGGGTCAGACCGTCGATCGATCCGTGCAAGACGATGTCGTCAAGGCGGGAGCGCAGCCGCGGATCGTCGACCTGCCAGGGCCAGCCCTGTTCGCGGCTCACCCACTCGAGAAACGCGCGCAGCGTCGACCCCTCGAGCCGGAAGGGCGCGGCGATCTCGCTGACCCACGCCCATTCGGCGCCCGCCGCGGCGATAGGCCGCCGCTCGGGCGAACGTCCTTCCGCGATAGTGAGCGCCTCGCCCGCGCTGCCGATCCAACGGTCGCGGCCGCGCTCGAGCGCAATCGATCCCTCGCGGACCCGAACGCGCAGTGCCGCGTCCTGGAGACGGACCTC
>Ga0209382_10002746_pt1 | contig 25113 bp, 21 predicted proteins | sample SoiMetdeltSBSDD5_FD_187599 | JGI IMG/M metagenome (GOLD analysis project Ga0209382, IMG submission 187599) | Bulk soil microbial communities from a Populus tree surrounding site in Tennessee, USA - Soil MetaG P. deltoides SBSDD5 (SPAdes) (version 2) | ecosystem: Environmental > Terrestrial >... | reverse complement strand
GCGGCCGCACCGACGTGCCGAAGATCGTCGACTGGTACATGGACGGCAAGATCAACATCGACGATCTGATCACGCACACGATGCCGCTCACCGACATCAACAAGGCCTTCGACCTGATGCATTCGGGCGAATCCATTCGCAGCGTCGTATTGTTTTGAAGAGGGGAGAGACACATGGCTATCGCAATTCATCCATCGGTCGACAACGGCGTGCAGAAGGGCTCGGCCGACTTCCAGGGCGGAACGTTGGCATGCAAGTGCACCGATGCGCCGGTGACCGTCAGCATCAAGGGCAACGTCGCGTTCAATCATGTTTGCGGCTGCACCAAGTGCTGGAAGCCAGCGGGCGCGCTGTTCTCCATGGTCGCAGTCACCGGGCGCGACAATGTGAACGTGACTGCCAACGCACAGAAGCTGAAAGTCGTCGATGCCTCCGCGCCGATCCAGCGCTACGCCTGCACCGGCTGTGGCGTGCACATGTACGGTCGCATCGAAAACAAGAACCATCCGTTCTACGGCTTCGACTTCGTGCACCCGGAGCGCTTCCGGGAGAAGGGTTCGGCGCACCCTGAGTTTGCAGCCTTCGTTTCTTCGATCATCGAATCGGGCGCGAAGCCTGACCAGATGGGAGCGGTGCGCGCACGGCTGAAGGAGCTTGGCCTGGAACCTTACGATTGCCTGTCGCCCGCGTTGATGGACCTGATCGCGACGCATACGGCAAAAGCGAAGGGCGTACTTGCTGCCTGAGCCGGAGAAACAGCAGCGCGATGGCGTCGTTCGCTACACGCGTACCGCAATCGCGCTGCATTGGCTGATCGCGCTGATCATTCTGGTGCAGATCCCTTTCGGCTGGTCCCTGGAGCAGATCCCTACAGGGACCCCGGCGCGCGGCTGGTACGTGAACCTTCACAAGTCGGTCGGCGTGACGCTGGGTGTGGCGATCGTGCTCCGCGTCTGTTGGCGCTGGTTCCACCCGCCGCCGGCGCTGCCCGACTGGATGCCGCGCTGGCAGCGTATCGGTGCGAACGCAAGTCACGTGGCGCTGTACGCCTGCATGCTGATCATGCCGCTGACCGGCTACCTGGCCTCGAATTTCAGCAAATGGGGCGTGAAGTACTTCAACGTCTTGCAGCTCCCGCCCTGGGGCGTCGACGACCAGCGGATCTACGCGCTTCTCAATGGCGCACATGTGGCGACTTCCTACATCTTTGTCGCCCTGATTCTCGCGCATTCAGCCAGCGCGTTTCGGCACGCGAGCCGCCACGACGGGATCCTGCGGCGAATGTGGCCCCCACGGCGCGGGGAGGTGTAGATTCACTCTAACGAGGTTGAGGCGCTTTCCGTGACCGAAGAGCTCAGCGACATTCTCGACGAGTACGTGCACGTGCCGGGGCCGCTGCTGCTCGTCCTACACGCCGTGCAGCGGCGGCTCGGGTTCGTTCCGGAGGAAGCGGTTCCCTACATCGCCGAGCGGTTGAACCTGTCGCGGGCCGAGGTCCACGGGGTGCTGAGTTTCTATCATCACTTCCGGCGCGCCCCGTCCGGCCGCCACGTGCTCCAGGTCTGTCGGGCCGAATCGTGTCAGGCGATGGGCGCGGAGCACCTGGCGCAGCATGCGCAACAGCGGCTGGGGATTCAATTTCACGAGACCACTGTGGACGGCGCATTCTCGCTCGAACCGGTGTACTGCCTCGGCAATTGCGCCTGCTCTCCCGCCGTGATGATCGATGAGGAGCTGTTCGGTCGCGTTTCGCCAGAACAGCTCGACGCTCTACTCGCGGAGCGTGGCGGGGAGCGATGAGTGCAATCGTCTACGTTCCCCGCGACGCCGCTGCGTTGTCAGTCGGCGCGGAACGAGTAGCGGCTGCAATCGCTCGTGAAGCAGCGTCGCGCGGCATCGATCTGACTCTCAAGCGCAATGGCACGCGGGGCATGTGCTGGCTCGAGCCGCTCGTGGAGATCGCGATCGGCTCCGAGCGCTATGGCTATGGCCCGGTGACCGAGCGCGACGTTGCCGGGCTCTTTGCGGCCGACTTCCTGCACAACGGCGCGCACGCTCTGCAGCTTGGTCGCGTGGACGACATTCCTTACTTCGCCAGCCAGCAGCGCTTGACGTTCGAACGCGTGGGCGTCACCGAGCCGACCAGCTTGAACGACTACTTGCGGCACGGAGGATATGAGGGTCTGCGCAATGCGCTGCGGATGCAGCAGCAGGAGATCGTGCAAGCAGTCACTGAATCGGGGCTGCGCGGTCGAGGTGGAGCTGCGTTTCCGACGGGCATCAAGTGGAAGACCGTGCTCGATACGTCGTCGCCGCAGAAATATGTGACGTGCAATGCGGATGAGGGCGATTCGGGAACGTTTGCGGACCGCATGCTGATGGAGGGCGATCCGCTCGCGCTGATCGAAGGCATGACGATTGCCGCTCTCGCCGTGGGCGCGACGCAGGGCTACATCTATCTGCGAATCGAATATCCGCACGCCGAGCGTGCACTGACGGAAGCCATTCGATCGGCGTACAGCGCCGGTTATCTTGGGCCGGATGTCGCGGGCAGCGGCCGTCGCTTCGATCTGGAAGTCCGACTGGGCGCCGGTGCTTACATCTGCGGCGAAGAGACCTCGATGCTCGAGAGCCTGGAAGGGCGCCGCGGCGAAGTGCGCGTGCGGCCGCCATTGCCCGCCATCAAGGGCCTCTTCGGACGCCCCACGATCGTGAACAACGTGATCTCGCTGGCGAGCGTGCCGATCATTCTCCGGCGCGGCGCGGAGTTCTATCGCGATTTCGGCGTGGGCCGTTCGCGCGGTACCATGCCGATTCAGCTCGCGGGCAACATCAAGCGCGGCGGTCTGGTGGAACGCGCGTTCGGCGTCAGCCTGCGAGAGTTGCTCTACGATTACGGCGGTGGCTCGGCCTCGGGTCGTCCCATCCGCGCCGTGCAGATCGGCGGCCCCTTGGGTGCCTACGTTCCTGAGTCGCAATTCGACACGGCCATCGATTACGAGGCGCTGAGCGGCATCGGTGCGCTGCTCGGTCACGGAGGAATCGTCGCGTTCGACGATACCGTCGATATGGCGCGTATGGCGCGCTTTGCGCTGGAGTTCTGTGCGATCGAGTCGTGTGGCAAGTGCACGCCGTGCCGCATCGGCTCGACGCGCGGCGTCGAGGTGATCGATCGCATTCTGTACGGCGTCGATCGCGACGGAAATCTGCGGCTGCTGGAAGATCTCTGCGAGACGATGGTGGAGGGGTCGCTGTGCGGCCTCGGCGGTATGGCGCCCTTTCCGGTCCGCAGCGTGTTGCGACACTTCAGGGAAGATTTTCTGAAACCTCCTACGAGGTAGCGTCCCATGTTCTCTCTCGATCACTACGATTTCGGTACGCCGTCCAGCGACGCAAAGGAGTCCGTCTCGCTCGAGATCGACGGCCAGGCGGTGACGGTGCCCGCCGGTACATCGGTGATGCGTGCAGCGGCGATCGCGCGCACGCAGATCCCCAAGCTCTGCGCGACCGATACGCTCAAGGCCTTCGGCTCGTGCCGGCTCTGCCTGGTCGAAATCGAAGGTCGCAAAGGCTTTCCGGCATCCTGCACCACGGAAGTCACAGCGGGCATGAAGGTCAGGACGCAGAGCGAGACGCTGACACGCTTACGTCGCGGCGTCATGGAGCTCTATTTGTCCGATCATCCGGCCGAGCTCGTCAGCGACCAGATGCCCTTGCGCACCGAGATCCGGGAGATGGCGAAGCGAGTCGGCTGTACGCACAATCGTTATGGCACCGACGGTGCGCGCCACCTCGATGCGGCCATCGACGACAGCAATCCCTATTTCCGCTTCGATCCCAATGCGTGCATCGTCTGCTCGCGGTGCGTGCGCGCGTGCGATGAAGTGCAGGGCACATTCGCGCTGACCATCGAGGGACGCGGGTTCGCGTCACGGGTCGTGGCGAGTCAGGACGAAAGCTTCCTCGAGTCGGAGTGCGTCTCGTGCGGCGCTTGTGTCGAGGCGTGTCCCACTACGGCGCTGCAGGAGAAGACGCTGCTCGCGGAGTCCGTTCCCGAGCGGGCAGTGACGACCACCTGCGGCTACTGCGGTGTGGGCTGTTCGCTCAAGGCTGAAATGAAAGGGCAAACCGTCGTGCGCATGGCGCCCGATCGCGCGGGCGGGGCAAACCACGGTCACGCCTGCGTCAAGGGTCGCTTCGCGTACGGCTATGCCACGCATGCGGATCGCGTCCTGAAACCGATGATTCGCGCGAAGATCACCGACCCTTGGCGCGAAGTGAGCTGGGACGAGGCGTTCCAATACACGGCGAGCGAGTTCAAGCGTCTGCAGGCGAAGTACGGCCGGGATTCCGTCGGCGGCATCACCTCGTCCCGCTGCACCAATGAAGAGGCGTATCTCGTCCAGAAGCTGGTACGCGCCGCCTTCGGCAACAACAACGTGGACACCTGCGCGCGTGTCTGCCACTCGCCGACCGGCTATGGCTTGAAGCACACGCTGGGCGAGTCGGCCGGTACGCAGGCATTCACGTCCATCATGAAGACCGATGTCGTCCTCCTCATCGGTGCCAATCCGACCGAGGGCCATCCGGTCTTCGCCTCGCAGTTGAAACAGAGGCTGCGCCAAGGCGCGCATCTCATCGTCGTCGATCCGCGCATCATCGGCATGGTGCGCACGCCGCATGTGCAGGCGGACTACCACTTGCAGCTCCGTCCTGGAACGAATGTCGCTGTCATGAATGCGCTGTCTCATGTGGTGGTGACCGAGGGACTCACGCGCGAGTCCTACATTGCCGAGAGATGCGAGCAGCCTTCGTATCAAAAGTGGAAGGCGTTCGTTGCGCATCCGGATCGCTCGCCCGAGGCCACCGCGGAGGTTACGGGCGTCCCGGCAGAACAGGTCCGCGCTGCCGCGCGCATGTATGCGAAGGCCGGCAACGCCGCCATCTACTACGGTCTCGGCGTCACGGAGCATAGCCAGGGAACCACTATGGTGATGTGCATCGCCAACCTCGCGATGGCGACCGGCAATCTCGGTCGCGAAGGGGTCGGCGTGAATCCGTTGCGCGGCCAGAACAACGTGCAGGGCTCGTGCGACATGGGCTCGTTCCCGCACGAGCTCACCGGCTACCGGCATATTTCGGATCAGGCTACGCGTGCGCTGTTCGAGTCCACGTGGGGCGTCACGCTCGAAGCGGAACCCGGACTGCGAATCCCCAACATGTTCGAAGCTGCGCTGGACGGCACGTTCAAGGGCATGTACGTCCAGGGCGAGGACATGGCGCAGTCGGATCCGAACACCCAGCACGTCACAGCGGCGTTGTCGGCGCTGGAATGCCTCGTCGTGCAGGACCTGTTCCTGAACGAGACTGCGAAGTACGCGCATGTGTTCCTGCCGGGTTCTTCGTTCCTGGAGAAGGACGGCACGTTCACGAACGCGGAGCGACGCGTCTCGCGCGTGCGCAAAGTCGTCGAGCCGCTCGCAGGCCTGGAGGATTGGCAGGTCACGGTGCGTCTGTCGAATGCGCTCGGCTATCCGATGAACTATGCGCACCCCTCGGAAATCATGGATGAGATCGCGTCGCTGACGCCGACCTTCAAAGGGTTGAGCTACGACAAGCTCGATCGGCTGGGCAGCATCCAGTGGCCCTGCAATGCGAACGCGCCCGACGGCACGCCGACCATGCACATCGGCGAGTTCGTGCGCGGCAAAGGCAAGTTCTTCGTCACCGAGTACGTGCCCACGAGCGAGCGCTCGACCAGCCGCTATCCGCTGCTGCTCACGACCGGCCGCGTGCTGAGTCAGTACAACGTCGGGGCGCAGACGCGACGCACTCAGAACATGGTGTGGCACGATGAAGATCGCCTGGAGATCCATCCGCACGATGCCGACACGCGCGGCGTCAGCACGGGGGATTGGGTCGGCGTAGCAAGCCGGGCAGGGGATACGGTGATGCGCGCGCTCGTCACCGATCGTGTGCAGCCTGGCGTGGTGTACACGACTTTCCACTTCCCGGAATCCGGCGCGAACGTGGTGACGACCGAGAACTCGGACTGGGCGACCAACTGTCCGGAGTACAAGGTCACGGCCGTGCAGGTCATCAAGGTCACGCAGCCGGCGCAGTGGCAGAAGCGGTTCCGCGAAATCAGCGCGCGGCAACGCATCCTGAGAGGCGATCGTGTCAGTCAGACTTGAGGCACCGCCATCGCCGCCCGTTGAATTGCCGACGCTGCGCGAAGTCAGCGTGCAACGGGAGCAGGTCGGCGCCGTCGAACAGGCGACTGACTACGTGGCCGAGGAACGGCCGGTCGCTCTGCATTATTACCGGCTGCCGTACGTCGTGATGCTGGCCTCGCCTGCGGACCTGGAGGACCTCGGCGTCGGCTTCACGTTGAGCGAAGGGATCGTCGATGCTGCCGACGAGATTCGCAGCGTCGAGCTGGTCAGGGACGGCGAGGCTCTGGCCGTTCACCTCGACATCACGGGTGAACGCCTGTCCAAGATCTTGCAACGCCAACGCAATCTGACGGGCCGCACCGGTTGCGGCCTGTGCGGCGTCGAAAGCGTGGAAGAGGCCATACGACATCCTGCTCCGGTGCGCGCAGGTGTGAGCGTCACCAGTGCCGAGATCCACGCGGAGCTTGCCAAGCTGCATACGCAGCAGCCGCTGAATCTCAGGACGGGAAGCGTGCACGCAGCGGCTTGGGTGCTGCCCGGCAAGGGCATTCAACTGGTTCGGGAAGATGTCGGCAGGCACAACGCGCTCGACAAGGTCATCGGCGCGCTGGTGCGCAGTAAGACGGATTTGAGTGCGGGCTATCTCATCATCACCAGTCGTGCGAGTTATGAGATGGTGCAGAAAGCCGCAACCGTGGGCATCTCCCTGGTCGTCGCAGTGTCCGCGCCGACGGCATTGGCGATCGATCTGGCCGTGGAGACCGGTGTGACGCTCATCGGCTTCGCGCGCGCAGATCGCCATGTCGTGTATGCGCATCCGCAGCGCTTGCGAGACTGATGCCCATGGATGTCCACCATCTCGTAACCATGGCGAACGAGATAGCCGCATTCTTCGCAGGAGAGGATCCCGGGAAAGCCGCGGAGAGCGTCGCGAATCATCTACGACGCTACTGGGATCCCCGCATGCGCAGGCAGATCCTCGCGCACGCCGGCGATGGCGGCGAAGGCCTCTCCGAGGTCGCCAGGGCCGGCGTAGATCTGCTCGCGGAACATTCGCCTCAGCGCTGACTTAAAACTTGTGTGCCCGTGTGCGCGGCTCGTAGGAGCCCGCTCACTTCGATTTGCTTACGCGGGAGACAAGTCATGATGCGACCATTTACATTGCTGGCATTGATAGCTGTTGGATCTACAACGAGCGTGCTGGCGCAGACGCCGACGCCCCCGAACGATCCGACCGCTCCGAGCGCCGCCTCGAGTCCTCACCAGCGGGACACCACATCGACGGAGGCAGCGGAGGCAACGCCTGCGCCGGGTGCAGAGCCATCGTCCGCTGCCACGCCGCATCAGCGGGAAGTCACCGAGGGCAAGCAGACGATGAAATCGGTGACGCCGCAATCGTTCGCCTCGCAGGCCGCGGTCATCGGCAAAGCCGAAATCGAGCTGGGCCAGATCGCCCTGAAGAACACGCAGGATGCGAACGTGCGCAAGTATGCCGAGCGCATGGTCAAAGACCACAGCGCTGCCGACAAGAAACTGCAGGCTATTGCTGCGAAGGAAAACCTGCAGCTCCCGCAAGCGCTGGACAAGGAACACGAGTCGCTCAAGACGAAGCTGCAGGGTCTGAAGGGCGAAGACTTCGATCGTGCCTACGTGCAGGCGATGGCTAAGGGCCACGACAAGGCAGTGGCACTGTTCGAATCGGCCTCACAGCAACCGCAGATGCCGAGCGAGCTGAAGGAATTCGCCGCGTCGACACTTCCGACCCTGGAACAGCACAAGGAGATGGCGCACTCGCTGCATGAATAGCAGGGTGGGCGGGGCTACTCCTTGCCGACCACCACCTCGCTGATCTGAATGACGGGCTGCAGGTCCGTGTACCGGGGAATATCGGCCATGATTTCCTTGGCATGCGGACCGAAGCCCTTTTGAAAAGCTTCGACCGAATCGCAGAACAGGTGGCACATGCCGACGTAGACCGCCGGCGCCCCTGGCGTGCCACCCGCCAGTCCCTTGTCGACGGTGTAGAACTTGCAGGTGTCGCCCATTCGGGCTTTCACTAGCGGCATGTGCTTGTCGCGATAGTAGTCGTGATCGAACCGGGCGCCCGGCGTATTCGGATACATCACGCTGACTTTGATCATGGCAGGTCTCCGCTCTCGACATCAGGGGCTGCAGTAGACTCGAACAATGTACACCGACCAGCCGATCGAGGCTGCCCCGCGCATCCTCACACCCGGGTTGCTCGACAGGGAGCGCACCGTCGCGTCTGCCTCCTTCAACCGGTGGCTCGTGCCTCCCGCTGCTCTGGCAATCCATTTGTCCATCGGCATGGCCTACGGCTTCAGCGTGTTCTGGCTGCCGCTTTCGCGCGCGCTCGGCGCGCAAGGGCCGGTGACCTGCGACGGAGTCGGGTTCATCGGACGAGTGTTCTCGACGCGCTGTGACTGGCCCGTCTCGATGCTCGGCTGGACGTACACCTTGTTTTTCGTCTTTCTCGGCTCGGCCGCCGCGATCTTCGGTCACTGGCTCGAGCGCGCAGGTCCGCGCAAGGCGGGAGTCGTAGCGGCGCTGTGCTGGTGTGGAGGCTTGTTCATTTCAGCATTCGGTGTCTACACCCATCAGATCTGGTTGCTGTGGCTGGGATCCGGCGTGATCGGCGGCATCGGACTCGGACTGGGCTACATCTCGCCCGTCTCGACGCTGATCAAGTGGTTCCCCGATCGCCGGGGTGTTGCGACGGGACTTGCGATCATGGGCTTTGGCGGGGGTGCGATGATCGGCGCTCCGCTCGCCGATCGACTCATGAACCTGTTCGCGAGCGAAGCTTCGGTAGGCGTCTGGCAAACGTTCGTCACACTGGGCGCGATCTACTTCGTTTCGATGATGCTGGGCGCATTCGGCTACCGATTGCCACCGCCCGGCTGGCAGCCGCGGTCGGGTGCTGTGAAGACAGAGAAGCCGCTCGTTACATCGGCACACGTGCACGTGAATACGGCGATTCGCACGCCGCAGTTCTGGCTGTTGTGGGGCGTGCTGTGTCTCAACGTGAGCGCGGGCATCGGCGTCATCGGTATGGCCTCGCCGATGCTCCAGGAAGTCTTCGGCGGCCAGTTGATCGCAATCCCCGCCAGGCTCGCGCAGCTCGCGGAGGCCGAACGCGCGCAGGTAGCAACCATCGCGGCAGCATTTGCCGGTTTGCTGTCGTTGTTCAACATCGCTGGACGCATCTGCTGGGCGTCGGCCTCGGACGTACTCGGCCGCAAGCTCACGTACACCATCTTCTTTCTGCTGGGGTTCGCGTTGTACGTCTCGGCGCCGATCGCGGGCCAGGCCGGCCGCATCGGCTTCTTCGTGGTGATCTTTTGCGTGATTCTCACCATGTACGGCGGTGGCTTCGCGACCGTGCCCGCCTACCTGGCCGATCTCTTCGGCACGCAACACGTCGGCGCGATCCATGGCCGCCTGCTGACTGCATGGTCCGTCGCCGGCATTCTCGGCCCGGTTGTCGTCAACTACATCCGCGAGTTCCAGCTCGCACACGGCGTGCCCGCACATCAGGCCTACAACTTTACGATGTATGTGCTTGCCGGCATGTTGCTGCTCGGACTGGTGTGCAATCTGCTGATCCGGCCCGTCGATTCGCGCCATCACATGACGGAGGAGCAGCTTGCAAAGGAGCGCGCAGCCTCGCACGCGCGAGCCTCGAGTTCCGCATCGGCGACGGCTGCCAATCTCACGTCCACTGCGGCCAGCTCCCGCTTGCTGCTCGTTCTCGTATGGGTCGCGGTTGCGCTGCCGCTTGCGTGGGGCGGGTGGATCACGCTGAGCAAGGCGCTGGTCTTCTTTCAGTAGCGACTAATTCTCGCTCGCGCGCTTGTAGCGCACTGTGTAAGTCAGTGGCTTCGGCAAGCGCGGGCTCGTGACCTGGACCTGCAGCGTCAATCGCTGCGCATCCTCTGCGGTGAACGAGTTCACCCGTTGACCGTCCTCGGCCTTGAATGTTTGTACAAGCCGCGAATTCTCGACATGAGCGAAAACGTCGAACTGCTCGCCGTCTTCGCCGGTCCATTGGGTGACGCTGCCGTCAGCAGGCATCGCGGCCGGCTTGCGCTCGTCGAACCTCACAGTGATCGTCTCGGCCTGCTGAGTGATGGTGATGCGGCGGGCGAGCGTGTTGGTCTTCTTCAGCCTGCTGCGCGCAACCGGCCGGGTGATGAAGTTCATGTCCGCGATCGCGGCCTCGATCGCCTTCTGCACGCCGGCGTCGGACTGTTCATCGTTGACGAAGATTCCCGCCCAGGAGGCTTCCTCGGCGCGAGCGGCCGTGCTCAGCCCCAGAATCGCCAGCGCAGCCCAGATGTAGCCCGCGGATCGTTGCACGACAGCCTCCTGTGATGAGATCTTGCGCAGTATGAATCGGCAGCCGGAAATCGCTTCTGCATTACGCGAGCTGCTCCCACCGCATTCCATCCTGTGGCGCACGGAGGATACGAGGCCCTACGAATGCGATGGACTCATGCTGTACCGTCAGTTGCCGATGATTGTCGTCCTCCCGGAGACGGAAGTCGAAGTCGCGCAGGTGCTCCGGCTCTGTCATGCGCGCGGAGTGCCCGTGGTACCGCGTGGCGCTGGCACTGGTCTGTCGGGCGGCGCATTGCCCCTGGGCGACGGGGTGCTGCTGTCCCTGGCGAAGCTCAATCGGATCATCGAGGTCGATCCGCGCGCGCGGACCGCGACGGTTCAGCCTGGCGTTCGCAATCTCGCAATCAGTGAAGCGGCAGCGCCACATGGCCTCTACTACGCCCCCGATCCGTCGAGCCAGATTGCCTGCACGATCGGCGGCAACGTCGCCGAAAATTCGGGCGGCGTGCATTGCCTGAAGTATGGGCTCACCGTGCACAACGTATTGCGCGTGCGTGGCGTGACGATGGAGGGTGAGTCGGTGGAGTTCGGCAGCCGCGCGCCCGATGCGCCAGGCCTGGATCTGCTCGCAGCGATCATCGGCTCCGAAGGCATGCTGGCAGTGACGACGGAGGTCACCGTGCGGCTCGTGCCGCGCCCGCGCCTCGCACGATGCATCATGGCCAGCTTCGCGGACGTCGGGGACGCAGGCGATGCTGTTGCTGCATTGGTGGCGGCCGGCATCATCCCCGCCGGACTGGAAATGCTGGATCAGGCTGCGAGTCGCCTCGTCGAGCCCTTCGCGAATGCAGGCTACGACCTCGCGGCTGCCGCGGTGCTGTTGTGCGAGTCCGACGGGACGCCGGAGGAAGTCGCGGAAGAGATCGAGCACATGTGCGCCGTGCTGCGTGCGGCACGTGCGACTCGCATCCAGGTATCGGACGATGAAGCGGAGCGGTTACGTTTCTGGGCCGGCCGCAAGAATGCCTTCCCCGCAGCAGGCCGCGCTTCGCCAGCGTATTACTGCATGGACGGGACGATTCCGCGCAAGCGTCTCGGCGAAATGCTTCGGACCATTCAAGCGCTCGAAGCCAAGTATGGGTTGCGTTGCCCGAATGTCTTTCACGCTGGCGACGGCAACCTGCATCCACTGATCCTGTTCGACGATGGTGACCCGGAGTCGGTTGCACGCGCCGAAGCATTCGGCGCCGAGATCCTGGAGCGCTGCATCGAGATCGGCGGCACGATCACCGGCGAGCATGGCGTGGGCGTCGAGAAGCTCGACCAGATGTGCTCGCAGTTCGACCCCAGCACACGAGAGGCCTTCGTCGCCGTCAAGCGTGCATTCGATCCGGCGCAGTTGTTGAATCCGGGCAAAGTGATTCCGACGCTGCATCGCTGCGCGGAGTACGGCCGCATGCGGGTGAGCTCGGGCAAGCTCCCGTTCGCAGAGCTGCCGCGGTTCTGATGGTCGCCAACGTCAGCAATCAGGGAGCTGTGACCGCGTTGCGCGAGGTCATCTGCGAGGCCGCGGCGAAGCGAACCCCGTTGCGAATTCGCGCCGGCGGTACGAAGGACTTCTACGGCAACGCCACGACGGGCTCCATTCTCGATCCGCGGTGCTATTCCGGCGTCCTGGCGTACGAGCCCAGCGAGCTCGTCGTCACTGCGTGCGCCGGAACTCCTTTGGCAGAACTGGAGAACACGCTGGCAGAGCAGGGCCAGATGCTGGCATTCGAGCCGCCGCATTTCGGCAGAACTGCGACTCTTGGCGGATGTATCGCAGCCGGGCTCGCTGGTCCGCGCCGCACGGCATATGGTCCTTGCTACGGCGGCGTGCGAGATTTCGTGCTCGGGGCTCGCATGCTGGATGGACGCGGCGACGTCCTGACGTTTGGCGGCAGTGTGATGAAGAACGTCGCCGGTTACGACCTCGCGCGTCTGCTCGTCGGTTCGCTCGGTGTACTGGGCGTCATCCTCGAAGTGTCGGTGAAGGTTCTGCCTCAGCCGGCAGCGCAGCTCACGCTGAGCTTCGAACTGGAACAGCGGGAATCCCTGGATCGGCTCAATGCGTGGGCGGGGCAACCTTTGCCACTGTCGGCGTCGGTGTGGCACGAAGGTGTGTTGAGCGTGCGATTGTCGGGGAGTCGCGCCGCCGTGACAGATGCGCGCGGCCGTCTCGGCGGAGAGCTGATGGAAGCGTCGAGCGCGGATGCGTTCTGGGTTCGTGTCCGCGAGCAAACGCATCCGTTCTTCGCCGGTGTTGACGTGCTATGGCGCGTGTGCGTGCCCTCGACGCTGCCAGCGCTCGAATTGCGAGGAATGCAGCTGATCGAATGGGGTGGTGCACTCAGGTGGTTGCGAACGTCGCAGTCGGCAGGAGAAGTCCGGGCAGCCGCGCAGCAGGGAGGAGGGCACGCGACACTGTTTCGAGGCGAGCCTGACTGCGACGTGTTCACGCCGTTGCCCGCGCCGTTGATGGCCGTCCACAAACGTCTGAAGTCTCACTTCGATCCGGCGGGCATCTTCAATCCCGGACGTCTCTATCGAGAGCTCTAGCGAGAACGCAGTGAAAGTACAGCTTTCGAAAGACCTGCAGGACAGCCCGGATGGCCGCGTCGCAGCCGACATCGTGCGCAGCTGCGTCCACTGCGGGTTCTGTACAGCCACTTGTCCCACCTACCAGGTGTTCGGCGACGAGCTCGATGGTCCGCGTGGACGGATCTATCTCATCAAGGAAGTGCTGGAGGGCGTACAGCCGAGCGAACGAACGCAACTGCATCTGGACCGATGCCTCACCTGCCGGGCCTGCGAAACGACTTGTCCGTCCGGCGTCCAGTACGGACGCTTGATCGATATCGGCCGCCGCATCGTCGAAGAGAAAGTCGATCGTTCATGGGGATCCAGATTGAAACGCGCAGCGCTGAAGCGTGGACTGACGGGAAGCCTGTTCGGCCCAGCGCTCGGCTTAGGGCGGTGGGTTCGCCCACTACTTCCGCAAACTCTGCGTCGCAAGATTCCGGCTCGTCGAAGCGAAGTGCCGTCGGTGCGTGGACGCACACACGCGCGCCGGATGTTGCTGCCGCCGGGATGCGTGCAACCTTCACTTGCGCCGGAGATCGACGCTGCGACGGCATACGTGCTGGACGCTCTGCAGATCGAAGCAGTGACACCGAGGCCCGCATGTTGTGGCGCGCTTCGCCATCATCTCGGTGACGACGCGCTCGATGAGATTCGCCGCACGATCGATTCGTGGTGGCCGCACATCGAAGGCGGCGTGGAGGCGATCGTGATGAATGCCTCGGGGTGTGCTGCCATGGTGAAGGAGTACGCGTACCTCCTGCGTCACGACACAGCTTATGCGTCCAAGGCGGCTCGCATCGCCGAGCTCACGCGCGATCTCGCCGAAGTGTTGCCGGCACATGTCGAACGACTGGCGCAGCAGGTCAGCCGGCGCGAAGAGCGAGTCGTGTTTCATCCGCCCTGCACGCTGCAGCATGCGCAAAGAGTTCGCGGCGCAGTCGAGAACATTCTCGAAGCGCTGGGTGCGGTCGTGCTGCCGTGCGCCGACAGCCATCTGTGTTGTGGGTCAGCGGGAACGTACTCGATCCTGCAGCCGGCGGTGGCGGAGGAGCTGCGCGATCGCAAGCTCGAAGCGCTGCAACTGACACGGCCGGATGTGATTCTCTCTGCAAACGTCGGTTGCATCGTCCATCTCGGCGGTGCAGCGGCGATCCCGGTGCGTCACTGGATCGAATGGATTGCGGCGCGGCTGCCGGCGAGAGAAGCCTGACGATGTTTCACCAACTCGTCACGCCGGTCGGCGGCAGTCTGCTCTGGTCGTGCCTGGTCGCGTCGATTCCCATCGTGACGGTGCTCGTTCTCCTGGGCGTGTTCCGACGGCCAGCATGGCAGGCGTCATCGGCCGGTCTCGCAGCGGCACTGGTCCTGGCAATCTCTGTCTGGGATCTCCCGGCGGACAATGCGTTCAGCAGTGTGTTCGCCGGTGGCACGTTTGCGCTCGTTCCGGTCATGTGGATCGTGTTCAACGCGCTCGTTCTGTACAACGTCACCGTCGTCTCCGGCCGCTTTCAAAACTTTCGCGACTGGATGCTCGATCATCTGCCGAACGACCGGCGCGTCGTGCTCGTCGTGGTTGGCTTCTGCTTCGGCTGCCTGCTGGAAGGAGTTGCGGGTTTCGGTACGCCGGTGGCGATCACCAGTGCTCTGCTGATCGCGCTGGGCTTTCCGGCGCTCGAAGCGCTGGTCTTCACTTTGATCTTCAATACGGCGCCGGTGGCATTCGGTGCGCTGGGTGCGCCGGTGACGACGCTCGGCGCAGTCACGCAGCTATCCGACACGACGCTGGGCGCGATGATCGGTCGGCAGCTTCCGTTCATTGCGTTGTTGTTGCCTTTTTATGCGGTCGGTCTCTATGGTGGAGTTCGCGCGATCCGCGGTGTGTGGCCGGTGCTGCTGATCGCCGGGGCGTCATTCGCGAGCGGACAGTTCATCGCTTCCAACTATCTCGGCTTCGCGCTCACCGACGTCATCTCGTCGGCGTTCTCGCTGATCGTCACGATCGGGTTCCTGAAACTGTGGCGGAGTCAGCCCGACCCGCGGTTCTCGCTCGCTGCCAAGCCGGTCCCGACGACGTCACGCTCAGCCGCACCGGCCGCGGGTTGGATTCCGTGGATCATTCTGGCAGCCACGGTCGTGGTGTGGATTCATCTCCGCGTCAATCTCGTGGGGCAGAAGACCGTGCACTGGCCGCGGCTGCACGAAGAAGTGTTCATCACCATCTACGACAAACCGTATGCGGCCATCTGGACGTTTCAACCGCTCGGCACGGGTACGGCCATCCTGTTTGCGACGGGTCTGACTGCATTCATCGTAGGACTCAAGCCGCGCCAGGTCCCGGCTGTTCTGCGCACGTCCCTCGTGCAGGTTCGCCTGCCTGCTCTGACGACGACGCTGATCATCGGACTGGCCTACCTGATGAACTACTCCGGCATGACCTACACGTTGGGTGTCGGCGCGGCATCTGCGGGCGTGCTGTTTCCTCTGTTGTCTGCATTCCTCGGTTGGCTGGCCGTATCGCTCTCGGGCAGCGACACGTCCGGAAATGCATTGTTTGGAAATCTGCAAGTCGTGGCCGCGCGCCAGCTCGACTTGAACCCGGTGCTCATGGCCGCGACCAATTCTTCCGGCGGCGTCTTCGGCAAGATGATCTCACCTCAGAACATCACCACCGGCACGTCGACGACCGAGCTGAAGGGGAGGGAGGGCGACGTGTTCGCGCGCACCTTCAAGCACAGCGTCATCCTGACGCTCTTGTTAGGGCTGCTCGTGTTGCTGCAGCAGTACGTCTTCCCGTGGATGATCCCGTCGTAAACGATTTCCGCATTCCCCATTGGTAGAACGCGGGTCGCGAAGCGCAAAAGCCACCGCCCTGCGCAAGAAGTCCGCTCGCAGCGCCTTGGCTTGCCCGAACTCCGCGCGTACCATGCGGTTATGAACGGACGCGACACATCGGTGCGAGTTCGCTTCGGCGAGCAGGAGTTGTCGTTCGACGGACCGACGCCTGACGACTACCTGCTGGAGCTCATGCGCAGGACAGGTCGGATCTACGAAGAAGATCTGCTCACGGTGCTGCGACAGCTGACATCGAGGATGCGAGCCGGCCGCACGTTCGTCGACATCGGTGCGTTCATCGGCACGCACAGTATTTTCTTCGCTCGCTTCTGCGGCGCCGGTCGCGTGTTCGCATTCGAGCCGAACCCCAGGAGCCGCGCCGCATTGGAACGGAACATCGCCAGGCACGGCTTGAACGCATCCATCCACGTGAAGAGCTGCGCGCTCGGACCTGCAAGAGGGCGCGGTGTGCTGTGCGAGCCGAAAAGCGCGAATGGCGGTTCGACCACCGTGCGTGCGAGCCGCCGGCACGCTGCGACGAGCGAGATCGAGGACGTTGCGATCGAGCCGCTGGATGCAATGATTCCTGACGACGCCGACGTCGGCCTGATCAAGATCGATGTCGAAGGCGCTGAAGTGGGCGTCCTGCGCGGCGCAGACCGGGTCATCGCACGATCGCTGCCGGTGCTGTCGATTGAAATTCATCCGGCGGCGCGACTGGCGCGCGTGCTCTGGTTGCTGGGCGTCTATGGCTACGTTGTCACCGACTGTCTCGGGTCCTCTCCGAACTACGTGCTGGTGCCCTCCAGGTGTTCCGGCTCACAGCGAGCGCGCAACCACTTTCTGTGGCTGGCATGGGCGATAGCAGCCAAGAGCAAACACCTGCGTCCCTGGCTCGTCCGGCGCGCTGCTCAACGCAGCGCGGAACGCTGCGAGCGAGAGATCAGCACTGTGTAGGCCGATCGGTCGCGCTCCGCTACCCCTGTTTGCGGGGGCAGCCGCAAAGCCTCCTCGCGATACTCTCGCAAGCAGAGTCACCCGGGGAGTCAACCATGAAGCTGCGGTCAATCGTTTCGGGCATGGCGCTGCTCACAGCCTGCACGTTGAGCTACGGCCAGACGGTCGCGCCCGGCGGCATGCAGGACTACGAGGCGATGGCGAGAGCGATGGAGAAGGCGCAAGCCGAGGCCAGTCAGCCTGGCGACGAGCGACTGACTTGCGACCAACTGCAGCAGCAGCTCGTCGTCATTGCGCAGGATCCTGCGTTCCTCGCGCACGTGAAGGCTGCAGGGGATGCAGCACACAAGGACATGGCGCAGCTGCAGGCTGCCCAGGGTGAGATCGCCGCAAAGACGGCTGCGACTGCCATCGCGTCCATGGTGCCGGGCGCTGCCATGGGTCACATGATGGCCAGTGCGGCAGAGAATCAGGCGAAGGCCGCCCAAGGTGCAGCGCGGATGCAGTCGAAGATGGCTGACGCACAGCAGATGATGGTCTTCATGCCGAAGCTGATGCGCGGCCAGCGGCTGATCGAGCTGGCCATGGTCCGGAAATGCGAGTGGGTCACGGGCCTCGGCACGGGCATCCAGCCGTGAGTCTTTAAAGAAACGGGCGGGAAAGCCGATGCCTTCCCGCCCTGTTTTCGGACTCAACCGCTCAATCGAAGTTGACTCTGAGCGACGCGTACCAGAAGGTCCCATTGATTCCGAAGGGACCGCCATTGCGCGGATACACCTGACCGTCCGCAAGGCCGCCCACGATCGGGAACACCGAATTGGCCGCTGACTGGGCGATCTTGTCCGGGCGCTCATCGAACAGGTTGCTGGCGCCCGCGGTCAGTGTGTATCTCTCCGCGAACGTGTAGCGGAAGTCCAGGTCAGTCGTGAACTTCGCGCCGAACTCCTGGCCGGGGTAGTCGGCCTCGGCGCTCCAGGTGCCGTAGTAGCGCTCGACCACGTTGATGCCAAAATCGCCATACGTCCAGCCTGCCTGCAGGTTCGCCCGGTGATTGGGCGCCAGGCGCTCGGCAGTCTTGATCTGCGCCGGCCCGATCGCCGCCGGGTTGAACTTCGTCACCTCGTTCTCGTTGTAGTTGTAGGCGAGCGTCAGGTTGAGGCCGCCCCCGCCGATCTCGCTGCGCCAGGTGCCGATCAGGTCGACGCCGGTCGTCTTGGTGTCCAGCGAATTGGTGAAGTACTGCACGTCACCGCCTACTCCGACGCTCGCGAGCTCCGGAAGGGCGGCGATGTCCGCAGCCGTCACACGGAAGGTCTGCGAGATGTAGATGCGGTCGCTCACGTCGATTTGGTACAGATCCGCCGTCAGCGTGAGATTGTCCGTCGGATCGATCACCACGCCGATGCCGTAGTTGTCCGACTCCTCCGGCTTCAGCGACTGGGCGCCGTAAAATTGGGCGATCGCGCTCGTGACCGGGTAGGTTCCCGTCTGCGTCGAGACGCCTGCGATGAAATTCGTCGTCAGGACCTGGACGTTGTTCTGGCCGGGCGAAGGCGCATGGAACCCGGTACCCAACGTGGCGCGAATGGCAAAGCCGTCGGTCGCCTTGAAGATTCCGTTCAGCTTGAAGACGGTTGCGTCGCCGGAATTCTCGTAGTCTTCATACCGGACGGCGGCGCCGGCGCTGAGCCGCTTGGTCAGGTCGCCTTCGAGGCCAACGTAAACGCCATAGCTGCTCTCGCTGTCGACGCCCGCATAAGTCGGGCTCGTGCCGCCATAGCCGCTGGCCGACGGAGCCTCGACGTCCGTGAACCTACCGGTATTGGCGAACACGCCCGGCGCCGTCTGTACAAAGAGCGGGTGCGGCGTGGCGTAGGGCCCCGCGCCAAAGGACTGCGGATCGCCCTGGGTCGCCTCGTACTCCTCGTCGCGATACTCCGCGCCGCCCGAGAGGGTCAACGGGCTCGCCAGACCGGCACCGATCTCGTAGGAGAGATCGACATTGACGTCCAACTCCTTCTGGATCAGCTCACCGAACTTGAAAGACGTCTGCGAGGCCGCGCCGTAGGAGGGGCTGATCGAGTCGTACATCGACAGGTCGAGGGAGTTGCGGCTGTTGGACACCGAAAGGTCGTAGCGCAGGCCCGAGCTCGCCGCCCCCTTGTAGCCGAGCGTCGCGTAGGTTTGCTTGGTATCGCCGACGAATCGCGGCGTGAAGCCGCCGGGATAGATCGACGACAAGTTGAAGACGTTGGTGTCTTGAACGTAGCCGCCCGCCGGGCAGGTGGCATTGTTGGCCGGGCACAGGGTCTGATAGTAGGGATGCTGGAAAAACTCACGGCCGCCCAGCTGGACGTTGTTGCCGGCCTCGTCCACGAATGTGCGGGTGCCCACCAGCGAGGAGCGGAAGTTGAAGCTCTGATCGGCGTGGTTTTCCGCATAGTTGCCAAACAGGTAGACCTTGCTGAACTCGGTCACGTCCAGCGCCGAGTTGAGCAAGAATTTGAAGCCATGGCTCGGCGAATTGCCCCAGATCTGCGCCGGCAACGGATAGTGCGGCAGCGTGTTCGCCAGGTTGGGATTCTCCTGCGCAAAGGCCAAGGCTGTCGGACGGGTGACGCCGCGGCTCGTCTGGCCGTCATCGACGTACTCGCCCGAGAGGTTGACGAAGCCGCGATCACCGAACGCATAGCCGAAATTGGCGGCGATCTGCTGGCTCTCGCCATCGCTGTCCTCCTTGTACTGACCGTAGCGCGCGAGCACTTCGAAGCCGTCGTCGTCGCGCAAGGCGTAGTTCAGCACGCCTGCGATCGCATCCGACCCGTACTGCGCCGTCGCGCCGTCGCGCAGCACTTCGAGTCGCTTGATCGCGATCGACGGAATGGACGAGATGTCCGACCCGTGGGACCCGAACGACAGGCCCGTGTCGCCGCCGTTGTAGACCTGGACCAGGGCCGATCGATTGAAGCGCTTGCCGTTGAGCATGACCAGCACCTGGTCGGACGGCAGGCCACGCAGTGAGGGGGCGCGCACGAACGTCGAGGCGTCCGAGATGGTGTTTTGACCGACGAAGAACGACGGGACGATGTTCCGCACCGAGTCGAGCATGTTGGCAGTCGGCTGGTCGTTGATATCGGAGCCGCTGATGACGTCGACCGGCGAAGCGGAGTCGGTCGCACTTCGATCGACTCGGCGAGTACCCGTAATCACGACTTCTTCGAGCACACCGGACTTGTTGGCAGCGGATCCCGGCGGCGCGTTCTGAGCCTGCGCCGGAACCGTCGAAACCGCTCCAAACGCGAGAAGCGCGATCGCCACGCGATGCGTCGTCGAAGGGTGCTCGATCGGCGAGCGAATGGCGGCCATCAATGCTTTCTTCAGTTCAGTATTCACGTCTTATCCCCCTGAGTGACTGTCCGAACATTGCATTCCGACTCATCGAGACTCGAGCCGCGCAGAGCCGTCGGGCGCCCGCACGACGCGCACCGGTAGCGCGGTTTCGAGACTCTGCAGCCAGCTATCGACATCGTTTGCAAACACAGTGCCAGTGATGCGCAGATCCGCGACCTGCGGATTCGCGATGACGATGTCGCGCGCGGAATAGCGAGTGAGGTCGGCTATGACCGAGCGCAGCGGTTCGTTGCGGTATTGCAGGCGGCCCTCGCGCCATGCGGCGATGCCGATCGCGTCGACGGTCTGGATGTTTGCGCTGCCATCAGCCGCATCGATGCTGAGTTGCTGCCCCACACTGAGGCGCGCAGTGCGCATCACGGTTCGTTGCTGGTGCGCTTCGACTCTTACGATTCCCTCGGCCACGCCGACGACTACGCGCTCGCCCGCACGGCGAACGTTGAATGCTGTGCCCACAGCAGCAACGGTCGTGGTACCGACCTTGACGATGAAGGGGCGTGCCGGATCCTTGGCTACATGGAAGAAGGCCTCGCCGCGCTCGAGAGTGACTTCGCGCGAGTCGCGAGTGAGCGTCGCCCAAAGCACCGATTGCGCGCCGGCGCTCACGACCGAGCCGTCGCTGAGCCTCACATCGCGATTCTCGCCGGAGGCAGTTTCTACGACGGTCACGACCGGCGCTGCGAACTGCATGGAGCGCATGACCGGCAGAAGTGCCAGCGCCGTCAGAGCAGCGGCGGCGGCCAAGCCGGCCGTCAACCAGCGTCGGCGGCGAATGGCACGCTTCGTCGACGCCCGCGACCGCCAGTCGGAGACTGAGACGGAGCCATCGTAGGCATCGCTCGCGACTTCCGCATCGGAGGGCCACGCAACGATTCCCGTTGCGTGCCGATCGACCGCGCTCCACGTCGACTGAATGCGATCGAAGGCCGCCCGATGCGCCTCGCTCGCAGCCAGCCACTGCTGCCACTGAGCGATCCGTTCCGCAGGAATGTCGGCGGACGACAGCTCCAGGGACCACTGCGCGGCCTCTTGCAGCAGGCCGTCGTGCTCTGGGCTGTCGTGCGTTGGGTCTTCGACGATTCGGCTAACCACGTCCCGACTCCTTGCAACCCTGCGCTGCATCGAGCCCGGCACGGCAATAGAGCACCGCTCGCAGCACGTAGTGACGGACCATCCGCTCGGACAGCCCCATCTCTTTCGCGATTTCCGAAAACTCGGCCCCGTGCACCCGGTGCAGGAGGAAGGCGCGCCGGCACTTCGGCGGCAGCTCGCCTACCAGGCGCCGCACGATCTCCATCTCCTGCGCGCTCGCCGCCTCCCGATCTGGCGTCGGCGTTTCCCGACTTTCGTCGCACAGGCCGGCATCGAGCGCCTGGCGCTGGCGATTGCGGCTGCGGATCCGGTCGACCGCGAGATTGGCGGCGGTCTTGAAGAGGAAAGCCCGCAGAAAACTGACGGCGCCCGAATCTTCCAGGCTGAGCAGGCGCACGTAGGCTTCCTGTGCGACCTCTTTCGCTTCCTGCACGGAGCGCAGCCGCGTGGCCAGGAACTGGATCAGCGCTTCGTTGTGCTCGCTGAACAGACGCGAGATGCGCTCGGCGTGCTCGTCGCCGGTGAGATCGCCGGAGCGCTCAGGCCCGCTGTCCAGTGGCATGCGATTGGTCATGAGGTCGACAGACCCTGCCAGTGCTTTATGGTGTCCGCACCGATATGCTTCCCCTTAGACGCTGGAACCGCAAATTCTGGCAATGGTCGCGCCCGAATTTGCTGGCTCGCGGGCAGACAGGAGCGCTTTGCGTGGCTCGTCCGCAACACAACTACAAGAAGAGAGGTCGGCGTTCGGTGCTGGCACTCGTCCTCGCGACGGCCGGCCTGTTCGTCGCGCAGGGCGTTGCCGCTGCAACGGTCGATCTCTCGCGGGTCGTCCAATTCGACATTCCGGCGCAGACGCTGGGGGCGGCCTTGCTGCGGTTTTCCGAGCAGGCGCAGCTTCAGGTGATCGTCGAGAGCCGGCTTGCGGAGTCCGTGAGTGCGCCGCCCCTGAAGGGAGCATACACGCGCGGCGCTGCGCTGAAGCTGCTTCTGACCGGCTCCGGCCTCACCTTTCGCATGGTGGGAAACGCCGCCATTGCCATTCATGCGGTGCCCTCGGCTGGCAACGACGGCGGCGCCGTTCCGGCCGGAGCGGCTGTTCAGGGGCTGGGTGCAGGCGAGGGGATCGGGGAGTATTTCCGGCGAAACGACCGGCGCAGTGCGGCGCGCATGCCGCCCGACGAGCTCGACCCCGGAACGAACCTGGGCGAGATCATCGTCGTCGGCACCCGACGCCTGGACCGCTCTGCCGCCGAAACGCCGGTGCCGATCGATCAGATCCCCGTAGCCGGGCTGCTGCAGAGCTCGGGGCGCTTCGATGTCGGACAACTCCTGCAGTTCAGCGCGCCCTCATTCAATTCCAATCGCCAGGTCGGTGCCGACGGCGCCGACCACATTGACTCCGCAACGCTGCGCGGTCTGGGGCCGGACCAGACGCTGGTGCTCGTGAATGGCAAGCGTCAGCACTCCGTGGCGCTGGTCAACGTCTACGGCAGCCGCGCGCGTGGCAACACCGGCACGGATCTCAACACCATCCCAGCGCTTGCCATCGAGCGCATCGATGTGTTGCGTGACGGCGCGGCTGCGCAATACGGCTCCGATGCCATCGCCGGGGTGATCAACATCGGCCTGAAGCGCAGCCAGGGGCTCGATGTCATCGCTTCGGCCGGCGAGTACGCCGAGGGCGACGGCCGCAACAGCCAGCTTGCAGCCAACTACGGCTTTGGCATCGGCGCGCGCGGCTTCATGAATCTCACCGCGGAGTTCTTGCGGCGCGACCCCTCGAATCGCAACGAGGATCCATGCCGTCCGCATCGTGAGATCGGCGACGCCGCCGTGGAGAACCGGACTCTATATATGAATGGCGCCGTCGGGACAGGCGAGCGCGGTGAGCTCTATTTCCACGGTGGCGCGCAGGAGCGCCACGGAGATGCGAGCGCCTACGACCGGACCGGTATCAATCCGCCGTGTGCACGGCCGACGCATATCCCCGTCCGCAATTCGGCGCAGATGTATCCGAACGGCTTCGCGCCGCGCATCGGCACGGAGGTGGACGATCACACCCTGACCATCGGCGGCCGCACCAGCTTCGTCGGCTGGAGCATGGATCTGAACGCGACGCACGGCCGCAACCGGATGGACTACGTCATCGGCTCGACGCTGAATGCTTCGCTCGCGAATGCAGATCTCATGGCGGGAGGCCGGGGGATTTCGCCGACTTCGTTCGACGCAGGCGGCTTCAGCTTCACGCAGGACACGATCGGTCTCGACGTCACGCGCTACTTTGCCGACGCGATCGAGGGAGTCAATGTGGCGTTCGGCGCCGAGAGTCGGCGCGAGGCGTACAGCATACGCGCTGGCGAGCGCGGCTCCTGGGACGACTACGACGGCCCCGGCGGCGGCAATGCAGGCAGCCAGGGATTCCCCGGCTTCAGGCCGGAGGACGTCATCGACAGGAGTCGACACGCTGCGGGCGCCTACGTGGACGTCGAAACGCAGATCACGGAGAAGTTCCTGCTCGCTGCGGCAGCGCGCTTCGAGCACTACAGCGACTTCGGCAATGCGCAGATCGGCAAGCTCGCGTCTTCATACAAGATCAACGACGGATTGCTGTTGCGAGGCTCGGTCAGCGGCGGCTTCCGCGCGCCCTCGCTGCAGCAACAATACTTCAGCTCCACGATCACGAACTTCGTGCAGGGCGTGCCGCTCGATATCGTCATCGCGCCGAGCGGCAGCCCGATCGCGCTGGCGGCAGGCGTCGCAAACCTGAGGCAGGAGAAGTCCCGCAACGCATCGCTGGGATTTGCGTACGCGCCGGTCAGCAATGTTTCGATTACGCTCGACGCTTACCTGGTCGATGTGCGCGACCGCATCGTGCTGATCCAGGGAATCGACACCGCCGACCTCACGAGTCCCGAGACTGCGCCGTTGCGGGCGGTCCTGGAGTCGATGAACGTCGCCCGGGCGCAGTTCCTGGTGAACGCGGTCGATACGCGCACCAAGGGACTGGAGTTGACGGTCCATCACACCGCCGACCTCGGCGCGGGCACGCTGAGTTCCTATCTCGGCGCGAACTACAACACCAACACGATCACCGCGGTGAACCCGACTTCCGTTTTGCGCGCCGAGGGCATCGACAACTTTCTGTCGCGCCGCGAGCGCTTGTTCATCGAAGGTGCCGCGCCGAAATCGAAGATGATCCTGCGCACGAACTACTCGGTGGGGCGGTGGGATGCAGCGTTGAGTCTGACGTATTTCGGTGCGATCACGCTCGGCACGTTCTCCGGCGCCTCCGTGCCGGATCAGCAGTATCGGCCGCGCACGGCGGTCGATGTGAGCATCGGATACGAGCTCAGCGACACATTACTGCTCACGGTCGGCGGCCTGAATGTCTTCGATGCAATGCCGTCGCCGCAGGACGCAAACGAGACAGACACCAACTTCACTTACGAGTCAGTGCAGATGGGCTTCAATGGTCCGGCGTGGTTTGCACGGCTGTCGGCTGGATTTCGCTGACATTAACAGGCTCCCAGCACTCTGGCTGTAATGCGCTGATAGAAAGTCATGTTCTTGCCGCCGAGTTTGACGTTGAGCGTGCCGGTGCTGTGCGTGCGCCCGAGCCGCCAGGTTGCATGCCCGGTCGTTCCATGTCCGCCTGTGC
>Ga0209382_10002744_pt1 | contig 25117 bp, 19 predicted proteins | sample SoiMetdeltSBSDD5_FD_187599 | JGI IMG/M metagenome (GOLD analysis project Ga0209382, IMG submission 187599) | Bulk soil microbial communities from a Populus tree surrounding site in Tennessee, USA - Soil MetaG P. deltoides SBSDD5 (SPAdes) (version 2) | ecosystem: Environmental > Terrestrial >... | reverse complement strand
GATCGCGAACCCGTCGCCCGCGCCGCCGACCAGGTTGGCGGCGGGCACGCGCACGTCGGTGAACGTGACCTCGGCGTGGCCGCCGTGCGGGCCATCGGCATAGCCGAAGACGGTCATGCCGCGGTGAACGGTGACGCCGGCTGTGTCGCGTGGAACCAGGATCATGCTCTGCTGACGGTGGCGGGGCGCGGACGGATCCGTCTTGCCCATCACGATGAGCAGCGTGCAGCGGGGACTCATGGCCCCCGACGACCACCACTTGCGCCCGTTGATGACGTACTCGTCGCCGTCGGCGGTGATCCGCGTGGCGATGTTGGTGGCATCGGACGAGGCGACCTCGGGCTCGGTCATGCAGAACGCCGAGCGGATGTGCCCGTCCAGCAACGGTTTGAGCCAACGGTCCCGCTGCTCGTCGCTGCCGAACTCGGCGAGCAGCTCCATGTTGCCCGTGTCCGGCGCGGCACAATTGAACGCGCGCGGCGCGAGCTCCGGGCTATGCCCCATCACCTCCGCGAGCGGGGCGTACTGCAGATTGGTCAGCCCAGCGCCGCCCCGTTCACCGGGGAGGAACAAGTTCCACAGCCCACGCGAACGGGCAGCCGTCTGCAGGTCGGCGATCACCGGCGGCTCGTCCCAGGGGTCGGTGGCCGTGGCGACCTGCTCGTGCAGCACCGCCTCGGCGGGGTATACGAACTCGTCCATGAACGCCGTCACCTGCGCGAGGAGCTCCTCGGTGCGGGCGTCGTAGGCGAAGTCCACTTAGGCCTCCTCGCGCCGTTGTCCAACCAGCTGGCTGTGCATGCGCCGCATTCCGGCGAGCCACCGGTCATGGTCGCTCGCCCGGCGCCGCTCGTACTCGGCGACCTCGGGGTGCGGCAGGATCAGGAACCGGCCCTCGGCGATTGCGGCCACCACGTCGGCGGCCACCTGTTCGGGTTCGATCAGCTCACTGACGGCCACGGCGGCCCCGCCGTCGCCCGCCGTCATCGGTGTCCGCACGGCCTGGGGGCACAGGCACGAGAACGTCACGCCGCTGTCGCCGTGCTGGATCGCGAGCCACTCCGCGATCGCGACCGCGCCGTGTTTGGTCACCGAGTACGGCGCGAGGAAGACCTCGGTGAGCAGACCCGCCGCCGATGCCGTGACGAGGAAGTGGCCCCGGCCGCGCGCGACCATCCCGGGCAGCACGTGCCGAGCCGCGTAGACGTGCGCCATGATGTGCACCCCGACGGACCGCTCCCAGTCGTCGTTGTCGCCAAGACCCTGCCCCGTCGCCACGCCGGCGTTGGAGGCCCACAGGTCGATCGGACCCACCTCGCGCTCGATGCGCGCAGCCGCCGCGCGTACGGAATCCTCGTCAGTGACGTCGAGCGCGAACCCGAGCCGCACCGGGCAGCCGAGCTCGTCCGCGACGGACGCCGCACCCGCACCGTCGCGGTCGACCACCACGACGGCGTGCGCTCCCTCGGCCGCGAGGCGCCGCGCCAGGGCCCGCCCGATCCCGCTGGCCCCGCCGGTGACCACGGCGACCGATCCGGCCAGCTCCATCGCTGCACTCCCCAACTACTCGTGGCGAACCTACGTGCACGGTAGCGCCAACCGCTACGCGCGGCGGCGGGCCGGCGCGCCGTTGCGCCGACCCACCGCAGCTCGACCGGTTTGTCGGGACACTGCCTGGCCACATCGAGTGCCCCTGGTCGACCGTCCACTGTGAGTCGCGCCGACGATCCAGGACACGGACTGGCGACGGTGAGGGCGTTGCCAGGCCGCGCACGCCGGAGCAAACTAACAGTGGTAACCGAAAAACTAACAGCGATCGTTTATGAGCACCATCCCCCACGGGGGTACGGCCATGTCCCCAGCGGCTTCACAACACCCAACTGGTGCATCCCGGCCTACGGTGAGCGACGAGGAAGGAGCACGCGTGCAGGTCGACGCCTTCTTCGTCGGTGGCCGATGGCTCGCGGCCGCCGGTGACGGACGGATCCCGGTGGAGAACCCGGCGACCGAGGAGGTCGTGGCGCACGTGCCCGAGGGCGGCCCGGCCGACGTGGACCGCGCGGTGGTGGCGGCCCGGGCCGCGTGGCCGATGTGGGCGGGTCTGAGCCGGGACGAGCGCGCCGCCCACCTGCGGAGGATCCACGAGATCCTCACCGAGCGACGGGACGAGATGGCCGCCACGATCACGACCGAGATGGGGGCACCGGCCCGCATCGCGGGCCCGATCCAGGTGGACCTGCCGCTGCGCGTACTCGAGTCCTATGTGGACATGCTGGGGAAGGCCGACGAGCCCGAGCGGACTGGAAACTCGCTGGTGCTGCGGGAGCCGGTCGGCGTCGTGGGTGCGATCACGCCGTGGAACTACCCGCTGCACCAGGCGATGGCGAAGATCGCCGCGGCGCTGGCGGCGGGCTGCACGGTCGTGCACAAGCCGAGCGAGGTAGCGCCGCTGTCGGCCTACCGGTTCGCGGAGGTCGCCGAGCAGGCCGGCCTGCCGGCTGGCGTCTACAACCTGGTGACCGGCTTCGGCGAGCTTGCGAGCCGCCCAGCCAGCCGAGTCGGCGCCGGGGCCGGTGAGGCGCTCGCCGCCCACCCCGGCGTCGACATGATCTCGTTCACCGGCTCGACCCGGGCCGGCCGGCGCGTGGCCGAGCTCGCCGCCCGGACGGTCAAGCGGGTCACGCTCGAGCTCGGCGGCAAGTCGGCCAACCTGGCCCTGCCCGACGCGGATCTGGCCGCCGCGGTCAAGGTCGGCGTGGCGAATTGCCTGCTCAACTCCGGCCAGACCTGCACCGCGTGGACCCGCCTGCTCGTGCACCGGGCCCGCCAGGACGAGGCGGTGGACCTGGCCCGCGAGGCGGCGCGCCGCTACGCGCCGGGCGACCCCACGGATCCCCAGACGCGGCTGGGTCCCCTGGTCTCGGCGCCGCAGCGCGAGCGGGTGCTGGGGTTCATCGAGCGCGGCACCGCCGAGGGGGCTCGGCTCATCCTGGACGGGCGGGTGGACCTGCCCGAGCGCGGCCACTTCGTCGGCCCGACCGTCTTCGCCGATGTCGCGCCGGACGCGGCCATCGCGCAGGAGGAGATCTTCGGACCGGTGTTGTCGATCATCCCGTACGAGGATGAGGACGAGGCCGTGGCGATCGCGAACGGCACACCGTACGGGCTCGCCGGGGCGGTCTGGTCGGCCGATCCGGAGCACGCCCAGGCGGTGGCCCGGCGGCTGCGGGCCGGCCAGATCGACATCAACGGGGGGGCGTTCAACCCGCTGGCCCCGTTCGGTGGCTTCGGCCAGTCCGGGTACGGCCGGGAGCTGGGCGAGCACGGGTTCGAGGAGTTCCGGACGACCAAGTCCCTGCAGCTGCCCGGCGGCGTGGCATGAGCGACGACGCGCTCCCCTCAGCGGAGGAGCCAACATGAGCGACGACGCGCTCCCCTCAGCGGAGGAGCCAATATGAGCGGCCCGGTCCGCGCGGCCGTCGTGCGCGGGGCGGGCCTGCCCGTCTCGATCGAGGAGATCGAGCTGTCGCCGCCCGGTCCGGCCCAGGTGCGGGTGCGGGTGCATGCGGCCGGCGTCTGCCACTCCGACCTGTCGATCGCGCGGGGCCGGCTCACGCACCCGGCGCCCGTGGTGCTCGGGCACGAGGCGGCCGGCCGGGTCGTGGAGGTCGGCGAGGCCGTGTGGGGGCTCGAGGTCGGCGATCCCGTGGTGCTGACCTGGTCGGCCCCGTGCCGCGACTGCTGGTTCTGCGACAACGCCGAGCCGTACCTGTGCCAGCACGCCCAGCGCGCGGAGCAGCGTTCCTACGCCCGGCTCGCCGACGGCACGCCGCTGTACCCCTGCCTCGGCGTCGGCGCGCTCGCGACGGAGACGGTCATCGACGAGTCGGCCTGCGTGCGCCTGCCCGACGACGTACCGCTGGAGCAGGCGGCGCTGCTGGGCTGCGCCGTGCTGACCGGCGTGGGGGCCGTGCGCCACGCCGCCCAGGTGCGACCGGGCGAGTCCGTCGCCGTGTTCGGTCTCGGCGGCGTCGGGCTATCGGCCGTGCAGGGTGCGCGCCTCGCCGGCGCGGCACGGATCATCGCGGTCGACCCCGCCCCGGCCAAGCTCGCCCTCGCCCGGACGCTCGGCGCCACCGACGTCCTGGAGGCTGGCCCGGACGTGGCCCGGCGCATCCGCGCGCTCTGCGGCGACCGCGGCGCCGACGTCGCCATCGAGTGCGTCGGCCGGGCCGACACGATCCGGGCGGCGTGGTCCAGCACCCGGCGCGGCGGCCGGACCACCGTCGTCGGCCTCGGATCGCGGGACGATCCGGTGACGTTCAACGCGCTCGAGCTCACCTACTTCGCCCGTACGCTCGCCGGCTGCATGTACGGCAGCGCCGACCCCAGCGCGGACATACCGCGGCTGCTGGAACACCACCGCGAGGGCCGCCTCGACCTCGCCGCGCTCATAGCCGGGACGGTCGACCTCGACGACGTCGGAGCCTCCCTCGACCGGCTGGCGGCCGGCACCGGCGTCCGCGACGTGGTTCTGCCCAACGGCCCTCTCGCCGCTTCGGGCTTGGCGCGGTCAGAGCGGGCGGCGGGCGACCATCACGAGTGAGAGGCCCGGCAGCGACGAGACGGGCAGGTAGCGCTCGAGGGTGACGATCCCGGTGAGCGCGGCGTTGACGACCGGGTGCAGGTCACCGAGGTCGCAGCCGGCCGACGAGCGGCGTCGCCACGCGGCAACGGGCCGCAGCAGCACGTTCCAGCTCCACAGCCGCTCCACCCGCAGGCCCGCCTTCTCGACGACCTCGCGCAGCGACTCGGGCGTGTAGCGCCGGACGTGGCTCAACGCCACGTCGTGATCCGACCACAGGCGCATGTCGCACGGCACGGCGATGAGCGCCGTCCCGCCCGGATGCAGCACCCGGCGCATCTCGGCGGCGGCCTGGTCGTCCTCGACGATGTGCTCCAGCACGTCAAAGGACACGACGAGGTCGGCCGACGCCGACGGCAGCGGCAGCGCCCGGGCGTCGGCGCGGAGCACGGTCAGGCCCCGCTCCCGCGCCACCGCGGCGCCCTCGCCGCCGTACTCGACCGCGACCGCCCGCCAGCCGCGGTCGCGCAGCACGCGGGTGTTGCCCCCGCCGGCGGCGCCGACGTCGAGCGCGAGACCGGTCACCACGGGTACCCGGCGGATCAGCCGGCCAAGCAGTGCCCGCCGCTCGCGGTACCACCAGTGGTGGTCCTCGAGCGCGACCAGCCGCCGGATCTCGCCGCCCTCCACGAGCCGAGGATCGCATGGTGGCGACGTGTTCGTGCCGGTATGGCGGCATCGGAGGGTACGTCGCGAGCGCCGCCGCGCCCGCCGCGATGCACCACCGCGCTCACCCGTCAGTGCCGCCGCACTCGCGCGATGCACCACTTCCTGGCGTTGTGCTGCTATCTGTGCGCGGGTAGGGCCACATTCCCCGAAAGTGGCGTGACCGCGCGCCGGCCACCGCCGCCCCACCGTCCACCTCAGAGATCGTTGTTTTCCGTGCAGATGTGCAGCGTCACTTCGCATCTGCACGGAAACGGCGATCTTGCCGGAAGGGCCGGAAGAGCTCGGTAGTGAATTGCCCGAAAAGATAGGTTATTGCTAGATATGCTCAGCCGGTGTCGGCACCCGACCGCCCCTTTCACGACCCGGTCGACCTGTCCGTGGTGGTGCCCGCCTACAACGAGTCCGCGCGGCTGCAACCCACGCTGGTGACCGTTCACGATTACCTGTCACACGCGGACCTGTCGTGGGAGATCATCGTCGTCGATGACGGGTCCACCGACGACACCCCGGACATCGTCAAACGGGCCGGCGACCTCAGCGACCGGATCCGGCTCCTGCAGTTGCCGCGCAACCGAGGCAAGGGCTGCGCCGTGCGCAGCGGTGTCCTGGACTCGCAGGGGCGGCTGGTCCTGCTGACCGACGCCGACCTGTCCACGCCCATCGACGAGCTGGAGCGGTTGCGGGCCGCGCTGCCCGGCCGGGTGGCGGCGATCGGATCCCGGGCCCTGGCCCGGTCGAGGATCGAGGTCCACCAGGGCCACATCCGAGAGGCGTTGGGGCGGTTGGGCAACACGTTCATCCGAATGCTCGCGGTGCCGCACGTCGAGGACACCCAGTGCGGGTTCAAGCTCTTCGATGGAGCGCGCGCCCGCCGGCTGTTCTCGCTGGCCCACGTTGACGGCTGGGCATTCGATGTCGAGATCCTGCACCTGTGCCACCGCTTCGGGTGGCCGATCGTCGAGGTACCCGTGCGGTGGGCCCACGCCGACGGTTCCACGATCCGGCCCGCCGCCTACGTCCAGGTCCTGCGCGACGTGGTCGGAATCCGTTGGCACTACCGGAGCGCCCGACAGCGGGCGGCCCATCGATCCACTGTGGACAGTCGCGGCCGCTTCGTTTGGCTGGGCGGCTCGCAAGCTCGCCGCTCGGGCTGGCTGGGCGGCTCGCAAGCTCGCCGCCTGGCGCGATAATGATCGACTCGGACGTCACCGCCCCACCCCAAGCCGGGCCCGGCCCGCGAACGACCCCCCGCCGACGCGGCCGCGACGATCTTCGCTGGCTCGGCGCCGTCACCATCGTGGTGGCGCTGGCCGCCCAGCTGCCGGTACTGCGCACCCGCACCTTCTACTTCTGGGACGACTCGGCCTCCTACTTCCTGCCGACCTGGCACCTGATCGGTGAGCGGCTACGCGCCGGGACGTTCTCACTGCTCGACGCCGATATGTGGGTGGGCGGCAACTGGGTGGCCGAGGGGCAGCTGGGAATCGGGAACCCGCTGGTGCTCGCGAACTCGGTGCTTGTCTCGTTCCTGCCCGATCTCGCCGTGGCCGCACTCGTCGTCAAGACGGAGTTCCTGGTGATCCTCGCGGCCGGGGTCTACCTGCTGGCGCGCGAGTACGGCGCGGGCCCCGCCGCCTCGGCAGCGGTCGCGGTTGCCCTGCCGTTCTCGGGTTACACGCTCTACTGGGATGCGCAGAACTGGCCCGCGTCGATCCTCGGCTTCATCTTCCTGCCGCACCTGTGGTGGACCTGCCGCCGCTTCGCCCGCGGCCGCTTGCACCCGGTGGTCCCGCTCATCGTCGGCTATCTGGCGATCACGTCCGGAAGCCCGTACGGCGCGCTGGGCGTGATCGTCGTGCTCGCCGCGGTCGCGTTCGAGCGGCTCGTGCTGCGCGACTGGCGGTCGGTGGTCCGGCTCGGCATCGTCGGAGCATCGATCGGACTCGCGGGTGCGATCGTGTTCCTGCCGCTGCTGGGAATCCAGCCGATCGGCTACCGGACCCGAACCGGCGTCGAGAACACCGGGTTCCTTCGGCCCGAGCTGGGCCAGCTGCTCAACCTCAGTTCACCGTCCTATGTGGCCCCCGTGCGGAGCTGGGGCCCGCCGTCCACCCCGATGACCTATCTCGCGTGGTTCGTGGTCCCACTGCTGCCGTGGTTCGCCTGGTCGAGCCTGCGCCGCGCGCGGCCGCTGACGGGCCTGTTCCTCTTCGGCGGGGTGTACCTACTCCTCGCGCTCGGGCCCTCCAACGCGTGGCTGTTCCGGTGGCCGGCGCGTCTGATCGAGTACGTGTTCCTGCCGGTATGCGTGCTCGTGGCCCTGCTACTCACCCCGGGACTGCGCACGAACCACGGTCACGATGCAGCCTCCGCGGCGAAAAGTACGTCGCCTGTGCGGGCGCGGGCGGTCGGCTCGGCCGCACTGATCGGCCTCGGGACCTACCTGGCGTGGGCCAACGCGCCCCTGCGCCCGGGCCGGCACATCGCGGCCGGCATCGCCGTCGCCGTTCTCGTGCTGCTCGTCCTGCTCGCCGCCCGACGCCGGCCCCCGCTCGTCGTGCCGGTGCTGATGGCGGGCACGGTGGTGGTGCTCGCGCTGCAGCTGCGATGGTTTCCCGGCAACGTGACCGTCACGCCGTGGCGCTTCCCGTCCGGCGTCGCCGGTCTGCGAGCCGACTTCGCGGGCCGGTCGGACGGCAACACCATCACCGTCGCCAACCCCGCCGCCCTGCCTCCGGCCGACCGCGGCCCGGACGGCGCCTGGCGGGAGATCCTGTTCGGCAACATGAACCACGTCGCCGGCCTGGCGAGCGTCAACGCGTACAGCGGGATGGGCAACCGCGCCTTCGCCGAAGCGCTCTGCATGGACCACGTCGGCGCCACCTGCTCCGGTCTCTACGACCGGCTCTTCCGGCCGTCGGCCGACGGCGCCCCCGTCCTGGCCGATCGGCTGCGCCTGCAGACCGTCGTCGTGCTCAACGGCTACCTTCCGGGCGGAACGAGCGTCACGACGCCGCCGTCGGGCTGGCAGATCACCGATCGCACCGAGCGCACGACAACGCTGCGACGAGTGCCGCCGCTGCCCTATCCCGACGGCCGCCTGTCGTGGGCCGGGCCCACCGTGGCGGTGCGCACGGACCATGCCTCGGGCGCCGAAGAGGAGATCCGCTACCGCGGCGGCGGTCGCATCGGCCTCGCGGCGATCGCGTGGCCGGGCTGGCGCGCCACAGTGGACGGTCAGGAGGTGCCGGTGCACGTCGGGAGGGCCGGCCTGATCGAGGTCGACCTGCCCCAGCGCGACGCCGAGGCCGTGCTGCGACTGTCGTTCCGGCCGGCCGGCCTCGACGCCGGCCTCGCCCTGCTCGGCGTTGGAGTCCTGCTCGGCGGCGGCTACAGCGTCTACTGGTCGGCACGCCGGCGGGCCGTCAGAGGCTCTCCGTGAGCTCGGCGTAGGGGCCGTCACGCCAAGCGGTGTAGAGCCGCGACGTATGCCGGGTCGACACGAACGAGACGCGCACGGTGCGAGGACCGTCGCGGGTCTGCTCCACCGTGTAGCCTCGGCGCGCCTGCACGGCGAGGACCCGCGTCTCGACTGGGCCGCACAGCATCGTCACGTCCCCGCCCTTGAGGCGAAATGTTCGCTTGTACGCCATATTGCCGTGCCCATCGGGGACCGCGACCCACGGCTCCTCGGTGGGCGATGGTGTCGGCGTGGGCGTTGCCGCGGGAGTCGTCGGCGCGGACGTGGGAGTCGGAGTCGGCGAGGGCGCGGCCGGTGTGGTCCGCTGGACCGTCGTGGGTGCGGCCTGTCGCAGGTCGGCCGCGGAGAGCGGTTTCCCCCGGTCCGGGGCCGCGGCAAACAGGGTATATCGGATGCCCAGCCAGGAAGCGCCCACCGTCACGATCGTCGCGACGGTCCACACGAGCAGATAGCCCAGGCGCCGACCCACGGCCCAATCTTTCCGGGTCGTGACTCGGCTCACCACCGGCGGGCGGCCGACCACGGCGGACGCTACCGTGAGCGCCATGGCGACCGTGCTCCTCGTGGAGGATGACCACGTCGTGCGTACCGCTCTGGTCCGATCGCTGTCCGACCTGGGCCACACGGTGCAGGCCAGCGCCACGGCCCTCGAGGCCCTTCGCCGGGTGGTGGCGGAGCCACCGGACCTCATCGTGCTGGACCTCGGACTGCCGGACCTCGACGGCAGCGATGCGCTCCGCATGCTGCGCGGGATCACGGACACCCCGATCATCATCGCCACCGCTCGCGACGACGAGGCCGAGGTGGTGCGCCTGCTGCAGGCCGGTGCCGACGATTACATGATCAAGCCGTTCAGCAGCGCACACCTCGACGCCCGGATGGCCTCCGTGCTGCGCCGCACCGGCCGCGCCACCCGGGCTGAGCCCGCGGTGATCGACGCCGGGTCGCTGCGGGTCGATCTCGGTGAACGCACGGCTCACCTCGATGGCGAGCCCCTGGAACTGACCCGCAAGGAGTTCGACCTGCTCGCCTACCTCGCGGCCCGCCCGGGCCGGGTCGTGTCGCGACGGGAGTTGTTGGAGGAGGTATGGCGCCAGCCTTCGGTCGGCGAAGATCAGACGATCGACGTCCATCTGTACTGGCTGCGCCGCAAGCTCGGCGAGAGCGCGGCGGCGCCGAGGTACCTGCACACCGTGCGGGGGGTCGGAATCAGGTTCGTGGCACCGGCCTGAGGGCGGCGCTGGCCAGGGTCAACGTCTCCGTCACCACGATGGTCGTGCTCGCCTTCCTGGTGCCGCTCGCGCTGCTCGTCCAGCATCTCGCACGCGAGCGCGGCCTGGCCGAGGCCGAACGGCAGACGGCGATCGTGGTGGCGGTGCTCGCCGTCACGACGGACCCCGCAGCGGTGGAGAAGGCGATTGACAAGACGGCGGGCGACCACAGCGACCGGGTTGCCGTCCACAACCTGCGGGCCGACCCGGTCGGGTCACGTCACGCCCGCGACTCCGACGTCAAGCTGGCCTCGGGGCTGGAGAAGGCGGCCGTGGTCCCGGTCGCGGGCGGCGTCGCGTACCTCGAACCGGTCGACATCGGCAACGACCGCATCGCGGTGGTCGAGGTCTTCGTGCCCAACGCCGAACTCTCCCGCGGCGTGAGGGCCGCGTGGGCCGCGCTGGCGATCGTCGCGATCTTCCTCATCCTTGTCTCCGTGCTGATCAGCGACCGGCTCGCGGCCAAGGTCGTCGCCTCCGCGCGCGGGCTGGCCGCCGCGGCCCGCGCGCTCGGTGATGGCGATCTCGGAGTACGGGTGACGGCCAGCGGCCCCCGCGAGCTGGCCGAGGCCGGCGCGGCCTTCAACACGATGGCCGACCGGGTGGTGGCGACGCTCTCGGCCGAGCGGGAGCTCATCGCGGATCTCTCCCACCGGCTGCGCACGCCCTTGACGGCGCTGCGACTGGAGGCCGAACGCCTCGGCGACACCGGCCGGCACGACCTCACCCGCACCGACGGCCGAGGCGACGCGCTGCGGCTGCGCATGGCCGTCGAGGCCATGGAACGGGAGGTCGACACGCTCATCCGAACCGCCCGGCGCCCAACCGTGACGCAGGCCGAGCTGCCGCCGCCCGCGCCGGCCGACCATTGCGATGCGGGCGAGGTGGTCCGCGAACGCATGGCCTTCTGGTCCGCGGTCGCCGACGACCAGAGCCGGCCCTATCAGGTACTCGGGGCCGACCGACGGGCACCGGTGCCGGTCGCGCGCGGCGAGCTCGCGGCCGCGCTGGACGCTTTGCTGGGCAACGTTTTCCGCTATACACCGCAGGGCACACCCTTCGAGGTCGCGGTCGCCCGGCGGGACGGCTACGTCGCGGTGCGGGTCGACGACGCGGGGCCCGGCATTCGCGATCCCGACCAGGCCCTTCGGCGCGGCGCCAGCAACAAGGGTTCCACCGGGCTCGGCCTCGACATCGTGCGGCAGGCGGCCGTCGCTGGCCGCGGAACCGTCGACGTCGACCGCGCCGCGTTGGGCGGGGCGAGCGTGGTGGTTCTCATGGCCGACGCCGAGGCGCCACCGACCAACCGGCACCGGCTGGGGTTCGTCGGCCGGCTCTCCCGCGAGCCCGGCGAGCGGCGCCGCTGGTTTAAATAAAGGTCCCGTAATCCCATCGCCGCCCGAGGGTTACGGGCGGGTGTTTTGGGTGGGTGCAATTCTGCATTAGGTCTGGCTTAATTGACCCTCGTCGCCTATGTCGCGGGGGCGCCGCCCACTAGCGTCAGCGTCGGCCCCTAACGGCCGCGCCGGCCCGCCCCCTGCTCCGCGTTGTCGGCGCACAACACGCCAGCAGGGCCCGGCTCTTCGGCCAGCAGCCGGGCCCCGCTGTGCAAGCTGCCGCGGTTCGTGAGCGGACGAGCTCGCGGCGGCGCCCGGAGCTTGCGCTGACCGGACCCCGGAGGTCAAGCCGTGCCCCCGACGAGGCGTCGACGTTACCGTGATCCGCTCTACGTCTGGCGGATGCGCCAGCTCAATCGCCGCCTCGCACGCGGTCGGCTGCTCGTCTTCGTGGGCCTGCTGCTGATGGCCGTCCCGGTCGCGGCGCTGCCATTGATGCGGGTGGCCCGTGGGGAAGAGGGTCCCCAGCCGATCACGCGAGTGCCGGCCGACCAGCCGGCGCTCGGCCTGATCTACACGGGACTGGTCCCGGCCAAGCGGGGCGCGCCCTGCGTCGGCGCGTACGAGGTCGGCGGCCCGCTCACCTGCTCGCACGGACCCGACGCGCCCCCGCCCGGCCTCGACGTCCGCACCACGGTCGAGGCCGTCGCCCCGCCGGCGGCCACCCCGGCGCCGCCCGCCCGTGACACCAGTCCGGGCCCGCAGGAGGCCGAGGTCGCACGCGACGCGGGATCGGTGGACGCGGGCGCCTCGGCGGGCAACGAATCGACCCCCGCGGTGATCCCCGACGCCACACCGGAGGCGGCCGCCTTCACGATCGGTGCGGCCGGCGTGGCCTGCGACGGCGATGGCCAGGCGGGCAAGCGGGTGCAGGTCGTGTACGCGTACGAGGCCGGCACCCCGAGCCGGTTCGACCAGTACCTGCCCTCCTTCCGCACCTGGAGCGCGGGCGTCGACGCGATCTACGAAGCGAGCGCGCGCGAGACCGGCGGCTCCCGGCATATCCGGTTCGTCACGACGCCCGCGTGCGAGGTCGACGTGGCCGAGGTCGAGCTGCCGACTGGCGGACTATCCACATTCGACAAAACAATCGCGGGCCTGAAGACGCTCGGGTTCAACCGCACCGATCGCAAGTACATGATCTTCGCAGACGCTACTGTCTACTGTGGAATCGGAACCTTCGCCGGCGACGACCGGGTCGGGACGGCGAACCGCAGCAACAACGGCCCGTCCTATGGCCGCAGCGACAACGGGTGCTGGAGCGCCGGGGTCGCCGCCCACGAGCTCGGGCACAACCTGGGCGCGGTCAACAACAACGCCCCGAACTCCAGCAAGGCCGGACACTGCGTCGACGAGTACGACGTCATGTGTTACCGCGACTCATCGGGCAACGCCACCCGCGTGGTCTGCTCCGACCGCGCCCACGACCAGCGCCTGGACTGCAACCACGACGACTACTACCACACCAGCCCGAGCCCGGACAGCTACCTAGCGACGCACTGGAACGTGGCCGACAACCAGTTCCTCATCAACGGCGGCAACGGGGGCGGTCCCAGCCCGACCGCGCCGCCCACCACCGGGCCGACCGTAAGGCCGACCCCGGGGCCCACCACGGCGGCGCCCACCCAGGGTCCCTCCCCGACCCGCACCGCCGCGCCACCGCCACCGCCGACCACCACCCCCGGACCCGGGCCAACCGGACCGACGAGCGGACCGCCCTCCCCGGTCCCCACGCCGACCGTGACGCCCGGGCCCGCCGCCCTACGCGTTACCGAGATCGCCTCGACCTCGGCCCGGCTGGCCTGGGACGCCGCGGCGGCCGGCACCCGATACGCCGTCCGGCTCAGCGACCGGACGATCGGGGTCGTCGGGGTGACGGCGGTGCGGTTGGTGGGCCTGCGTCCCGACCGCGACTACACGGTGTCGATCGCGATCCGCAACGCCGACGGCTCGCTGTCGCCGTACGCGGGGCCGGTCACGTTCCACACGCTGTCCCGGTCGTGGCCGCCCGCGCGTACGTGGGTGACGCTGAGCAACGCGCTCACCGGCGGTGCCGCGGACGTCTTCGGGGCCCGCTCGGCCGATGGCACGCCGATCGTGCTCTACCGCCGCCATGACGGCGTCAACCAGCGCTGGCTCTTCGAGCCCGCGACGGCCGACACGTTCGTCATCAAGGCGGAGTCGAGCGGCAAATGCCTCACGGTGGCCGGCTCCGTGCGCGCGGGAACCCCGCTGGTCCAGCAGGCGTGCGCCAACGGCAACGCGGCCCAGGAGTGGCGGGTTGTGTCCACTCCGTACGGTTTCGCCCTTGCTGCCGGCACGAGTGACCTCGTCGTCGGTGTGGGCGGCATCCGCTACCGCGGCTCGCGGATCCTGGTGCTGCAGAACCGCAACGAGCGCCGGTACCAGAGCTGGGCCACGAGTTGACGTTCGCGGTACGTAGGGAGGTGGTCGCCGTACTCGCGATCGCCGCCCTCTCGGTCACGGGGGCCGCCCGGCGACACGACACGATTGGCCTTGTCGTCCACAGCGACGGCGCTGGCTCGGTGTGGGCGGTCGCGACCTGGGCCGACGGCCACCCGGTGGACGGTCCGGTGGCCGCTACGCTGTTCGCCGTCTCCGAGACCGGCGAACGGGTTGGGCCGGCCGCGCTGACGCGCGTGGCCACGACCGGAGCGCTCGTCTACGAGCGCGGGCTGGCCACCGGCACCTGGCGCGTCGTGGTCGACGTCGCGGCACCCGGGATCGGCCACTGCGAGGCGACCGTCAGAATCGGCGAGCTCGCGAGCCCGGCCCCGCCTTCCGAGGCGCGCTGCCTGCCGCCTACCATCGCGTCGGTCCCGGCCGCCGAAAGCGCGGAAAACGGCGCCGACGGCCCCGACTGGCTTTGGATCGCGGTCGGCCTCGCGTTGCTGGGAGTGGCGGCGGCCAGCATCGTTGTCCTGATCAGTCGATCGAGCAAGTGAACGGTGTCGCTACCCCCTGTCCAAGATTGGCAACGACCGGGCAGAATGGGGCAACGCGGGGCGCGAGATCATGGAGGCTCGATGAACCTACCCGACGTGGCACCGGACGGCATCGACATCAGCCGGCCCAGCGCGGCCCGCGTCTATGACTACTTCCTGGGCGGGGCGCACAACTTCGCCGTCGACCGAGAGTTGGCTGAGCAGATCGCCCGCATGACGCCGAATCTCGCGGAGACCATGCGCGCCAACCGCGCGTTCCTGCGCCGGGCTCTGCACTTCTTGATCGGCGAGGGCATTCGGCAGTTCCTCGACGTGGGCTCGGGAATTCCGACGGTCGGCAACGTCCACGAGGTCGCTCAGGAGCTCGCGCCGGAGTCCACTGTGGTCTACGTCGACATCGACCCGGTCGCCGTGGCCCACAGCCGCGCGATCCTCGAGGGCAACGACCGGTGCGCCGTCATCTGCGCTGACCTGCGTGAGCCCGAACGGATCCTGGCCGAGTCGGCCGAACTGGGACTGATCGACTTCTCCCGGCCCGTCGCCGTTCTGCTGGCCGGCGTGGTGCATTTCATTCCCGACTCCGACGAACCGGCAGGCACCGTCGCCAAGCTTCGCGACGCCGTGGTTCCCGGCAGCTTCCTGCTCATTTCACATGCCACTTTGGACGGCCAGCCGATCGAGGTCATCGAGGCCCAGCGGCTCTCCGCGCGCACCGCCACCGAGATCGTGCTGCGCTCGCGCGACGAGATCGAGCCGTACTTCGGTGACTTCGAAATGGTGGAGCCGGGCCTCGTCTTCATCCCCGCCTGGCGGCCGGAACCCGGCAGCGGGATGGCGCACCCCGAGATGGTCGGCGCCTACGCGGGCGTGGCCCGTAAGCGCTGATGGACGACGGATGACGTCGGACGGTCACCCGATGGACTCGGCCGCGGCGGGGGCCAATGGCTGGGTCGAGGAGTTGTCGCGCCGTTGGGCCGAGGTGGTGCGCGGGCACACGTTCGTCCCGATGAGCCCGGAGGACGCCCAGCGTCTCCTCGCCCACCTGGCCCGCCGCCTGGCCGACGTCCTCGTCGGGGAGCCCTTCGACCCCGCCGTCGGCCATGCGGTCGGCTCGGCCCTCGTCGAGGCGCACATCACCGAGCCGGCGGCCCTGGAGGCGACCCTCACCCTGCTCTGCCGGGCCCTGCCCGGCCTCGGGGGCGCGCCGTTGCAGATGACCTCCCGCGGCGAGCGCATGGCGGAGGTGCTCGCCGCGGTCGCCGCCGGCTACGCCCACGCCCTGCGGGAGCGGACCCTCGCCGAGCAGGAGCGGCTCGGGAAGGCGATCATCCGCGCGTACGCCCAACTCGAGCGCGAGTCTCGCGAGAGCGAGGCGCGCTTCCGGGCCATCTTCGCGGGGGCCGCGATCGGCATCGGCATCGCCGACACGGGTGGGCGCATCGTCCAGGTCAACCAGACCTTCGCCGATCTCCTCGGTTACTCGGTCGAGGAGATGTGCCAGCGCAACGTGATGGACCTCATGCATCCCGAGGACGAGCCGGGCATGTGGGACCGCTACTCCGAGCTGATCCGCGGCGAGTTCGACCACATCCGGATGGAGAAGGCGTACGCGCGAAAGAACGGCGCCCTCGTCTGGACCGACCTGACGGTGTCGTTGATCCGGGACGAGGCGGGGCTACCGCGCTACACCGTGGCCATGCTCGACGACATCACCGACCGCTACCGCCTCCAGCAGCGCCTGCGCTACCAGGCTTCGCACGATCCGTTGACGCTGCTGCCCAACCGCACGCTCTTCGCCGACCGGTTGGCGCGCGCCCTCGCCAGCGACGAGCCGGACGCCCGGATCGGCGTGTGCTACCTCGACCTGGACGGCTTCAAGCACATCAACGACAGCCTCGGCCACGATGTGGGCGACCAGCTGCTCATCCAGGTGGCCCGTCGTCTCGACGACTGCGCCACGGTGCGCGGCCACCTCGCCGCTCGGATGGGCGGCGACGAGTTCGTGGTGCTCGTGGAGCGCTCGACGGGCAGCGACGAGGTGGTCGACGTGGCCCAGGCGACGCTGGCCGCGCTCAACGATCCGCTGCCGGTCGGTCCGCACCGGCTGCGGGTCTCCGCCAGCGTCGGCGTCGTCGAGCGACCCGTACAAGGGAGCACTCCCGCCGAGATCATGAAGGCCGCCGACGTCACGCTCTACTGGGCGAAGTCGGGCGGGCGGGGCCGGTGGGCGCTCTACGACCCGCAGCGCGTCGCGGCTGAGGCGGCCCGGTTCGAGCTGTCCGCGGCGCTGCCCCACGCCCTCGACCGGGGCGAGTTCACGCTCGTGTACCAGCCGATCGTCGGGCTCGGCGACGCTCGGGTCCACGGCGTCGAGGCGCTGGTGCGCTGGCGGCACCCGAAGCTGGGCCTGCTCACGCCCGACCGGTTCATCGGCCTCGCCGAGGAGACCGGCCTGATCGTGCCGCTCGGCCGGTTCGTGCTGCAGCAGGCCTGCGAACAGGCGGTGGTGTGGCAGGAGCGCTTCAACGGCGACGGGCCGTTCGTCAGCGTCAACCTGGCGGCCGCGCAGACCCAGGAGCCCTCGCTCGTTGGCGACGTGCAACGGGCGCTGCAGACCGCCGGCCTTCCTCCCGAGATGCTGCAGCTCGAGCTCACCGAGACCGCCGCGATGGCGACCGCCGGCGCGCCTCTGCAGGCCCTGCGTACTCTCGCCGCCGACGGAGTGCGGGTCGCGATCGACGACTTCGGCACGGGCTACTCCAACCTGGCCTACCTGAGCACGTTGCCCGTGCACGTCCTCAAGCTCGCCGGCCCCTTCATCGCCGGGCTGCGCGAGCCGGGCCTGCCCGGTGGCATCGACGAGCGCATCGTCGACGCCCTCATCCGCCTCGCGCACGCGCTCGAACTGACCGTGACCGCCGAAGGTGTCGAGACGCGGGCGCAGGCCGACCGGCTCAAGGCCCTCGGCTGCGACGCGGTGCAGGGCTACTATTTCGCCCGACCGCAAGAGCCCGACCAGATCAGCAAGATGCTCAACGAGTCGTGAGTCAGTTCTCGTACTGCTGCTCCGGCGCCGCGATCTCCTTGACCGTGCGCACCTCGATGTAGGGGATCATCTCGCCGTTGACGGGGTCCCGGTCGGCGCGCCCGAGGTAGGTGCCGACCACCTCGACCCAAGTCTCGACGGTGAGGTCGGCCGGCACGACCCCGGTGAGGGCCACCTTGACCGGTCGTGCATCGGCGGCGCAGCAGGCCACGAGCATCCGGGCGAGGTACGGCCGGCCGTTGGGACCCTCGATGATGAACCCGGTCAGCAGCACGCGGCGGTCCTCCAGTGACCGACCCCGGTCGAACACCGCCCGCGAGGCGTAGTCCAGCACGGTCAGCCGCACCGGGTCACCCTCGGGCAGCGGCGCGAAGTCGGAGTGCTCAGCCGCCGACAGCGCGGTCCCGTTGCGGCTCGCCTGGAACGCCCCGACCGCGGGCGGCGCGAACAGCAGCAACGCGAGCGTCGGCACGAGCAACAGCCAGCCGATCCTTGGGTGTTCGTGGGCGTGACCGTCCTCGTCCTCGTCGTCGTCGCCCTTGTCCTCGCTCCGGTCGGCGTCGTCGCTGTGGGCCTCGTTTTCGTGCTCGTGGACATCGTCGCCGTGGTGGTCGGTTGGGCCGTCGGCCGCCAGTACCGGCGGTCGGATCACCCGCCACAGCGTCGCGGCCGCGATCACGAGCAGCACGACCCCGGCGATCAGCAGCAGCGGCCGCAGTCCGACCTTGACGTAACGCACGTACGTCCCGTTGAGGCTGATCTTGATGAGCGTGCCGCCGATGAGGAGCAGCAGCACCGCCTGCGCGTCGCGCTTCACAGCAGCACCGCCCCGACCGCGACCGACACCACGATGGCCACCACGAGCGTCGCCGGCGCGAACCGCACCGCGAACCGAGGTCCGAACGTGCCCACCTGCATCGCGAACAGCTTGAGGTCGACCATGGGTCCCACCACGAGGAACGCGAGCTTCGCGGTCGGTGAGAACTGCGTCAGCGACGCGGCCACGAACGCGTCCGCCTCGGAACAGATCGACAGGAGTACGGCGAACAGCGCAAGCGCGATCACGGCGAACACCGGCTCTGCCGCGATGGACTCGAGCCACTGAGGCGGAACGGTGACGCTGAGGGTCGCGGCGGCGAAGGCACCGACGACGAGAAAGCCGCCCGCCGACACCACGTCGTGACGCGACGCCGCCCAGAACGCCGGCCATCCCGTGGCCGTGTGCGGATCGGCGAAGCGCTGTGGCTGCAGCCACTCCGGCCGCCCCAGCCGCAGCCACAGCCAGCCCATCGCGACCGCGGTCACGAGGCTCGCGACCAGCCGCGCCAGCACCATCTGCGGTTGCCCGGGGAACGCGACCGCGGTGGACACCAGCACCACCGGGTTGATCGCGGGCGAGGCGAGCAGGAACGCGAACGCCGCCGCCGGGACGACACCACGCCGCATCAGCGCACCCGCGACGGGCACCGACCCGCACTCGCAGGCCGGCAGCACCACGCCCGCCATGCCGGCCACCGGCACCGCCATCGCCGGCCGCCGCGGCAGCGCCCGCGCGAACCAGCGCGCCGGCACGAACGCCGTTAGCGCCGCCGACAGCAACGTGCCCAGCACCAGGAACGGCAGCGCCTGCACCATGATCGAGACGAACACGGTCACGAGGGTCTGTGCGCGCGGCGAGTCCAGCAAACCGACCAGCCAACCGCGCCCGATCAGCACGGCGATCACGATCGCCGCGAGGATCTCGACCGACCCGAGGCGCAGCCGCCGCCGCTGCGTTTGTGGTGGTGCCGGCGGCTCGCGTTCGTCGATCGCGGTCATCGCCGGCCATCACCACCTCTCGTGATCTCGCCGTTGGCAGGGTCGGCGGCCCCAGGCTACCTCCCACCGTCGGGATGTCGGCGCGTCGACGCACAAAAGATCGTGGAGAGTTGCTGCCCCTGTAGGGGCCGCAACTCTCCACGATCGTTGACGCCGCCTAGGGCAGTTGTGAACTCCCCACCGTCGGCAGAAGGCCGGCCGCCCGCATCGCGGCGCGCAGCGGAGCGAGTGGGTCGTTGTCGGGCTGCGTACCGCCGGACTCCGGACCGGACGACGACATCGTGAAGACCACGCCGGCCGATGACGCGGGCGCTCCGCCCGACGCCGTCGGACCCGTCGCCGTGCCCGCGGTACCCGTCGCCGCCGTGCCGGTCGTGCCGGTCGCGGCGGGCCCCCCAGAGGAGGCGGCGGGCCGACCCGTGGTGGACGCCTCGGCCGACGGCTGCGTACCCGCTGGCGTGACGTCCGGGGCACCGGCCGGTGTGACGGCACCCTCGGCACCGCCCGGCTGTCCAGCGGGTGGCGGTCCAGCGGGTGGCGGTCCGGCGGGCGGCGGTCCAGCGGGCGGCGGTCCAGCGGGCGGCGGTCCAGCGGGTGGCAGGCCGGCGCCCGGCTGACCAACGCCCGCGGGCGTGAAGGTCGTGCCGGAGGCCGGAGGTAGACCCGCGGTCCCGAACGACGAGGTCGCTGCGGCACCGGATCGGGTCACGGCCGCCATCCACAGGGCCGCGATCGCGGCCGGCGACATCAGCGCCACGGCCGGCTGGCCCGGTCCGCCCTGGCCCGGGAACTGCCCCGGGAACTGACCGGGGAACTGGCCGGGGAACTGACCCGCGAAGCCCGGCACGCCCTGACCCGGCCAACCGCCGAAGCCCGGCCAGCCGGGCATCCCCGGGAAGCCCGGGAACGCGCCGGCCGGGAACCCCGGAACCCCGCCACCGGGGAAACCGCCCAGTGCGGGAGCCATAGGGCCGCGTGTCACGGCGCCGAGAGCGACCGTGGCATCGGGCAGACCCGCGCCGCTGCGCCCAGGGTCGCCGAGCCCGAGTGGCCGGCAGCTGCCCCGGATGATCTCGAACAGCCGATCCACCCGGGCCGCGTTGCGCAGGATATAGCGGTCGCGGAAGTCGGAGTGATGGGCGAGCACGAGCGCCGCCAGCGCCGCGACGTGCGGACCCGCGAACGACGTGCCGTCGAAGGCCGCGAAGTTGCGTGGCGGCACCGACGACACGATCGCGACACCGGGCCCGCAGACGTCGATCTCCGGACCGAAGCACGTGAACTTCGCCGAGAAGTAGCCCTCGGCGGTGGGCGTACCGGCGACCTGGGTCGCGTGGTAGCTATCCGGCGGGTACTCCCCGATCTTTCCGATCGCGGCGACCGCGAGCACCGTCGGCATGGACGCCGGGAACGCGACCGGCCCCGACGAGTTCCCGGCCGCGACGACGCACGCCACGCCGGCCTGGCGCGCCTGCTCGACCTTCGCCGCCACGAGGTCGGATGGCGTGGTGCTGCCCAGGCTCAGGTTCACCACGTCGATATTGTTGGCGATGCAGTAGTCGAGCGCCTCGATGAGATCGCTGAACCGGCCGCCCGGAAAAATCTTGCAGGAGTGGATCTCGGCCTCCGGAACGAGCCCGACGATCCCGGCCCCGTCGTCGGTGCCGCCGATGATTCCCGCGCAGTGCGAGCCGTGGCCGACCGTGTCGACGCGCCAGCCGGTGTCGTTCTGGCCCGGGATGTCGCGGCCCGCGACGACCCGCCCGACGAGGTCGGGATGGTCGATGGCGGCGCCGGAGTCCACGATCGCGATCTTCACGCCGTGGCCCCGGAGGTTCGGCGGCAGGGCGTCGAACCGCATCGCGCGCCGGCCCCATCCGTTCAACTGCCGCGCGGGGAATCCGGGGAAATTCTCTGAGAACGTGGGCAGTGTCAGCAGGTTCGGCGCACCCGGCGACAGGTCCGGCTGAGCGAACCAGATGCTCCAATGGTCGTTGGCAGGCTTGACGTAGATGCCCTTGATATTCGATAGCGATCCGACGGGTACGTCCAGCTGGGCCGTGCCGTCCGGGCCGCTCGTCCCCCGCACCGGGAACGTGTTGCTCATGAGGTAAACCTCAGCGCCCGGCAGGGGCTGGCCGTCGGAACTACGAACAATGAAGGTGATCGGCGTCTGCTCGCCCAACGGGACCAGGCCCGGGTCGGCGACGTCCAGCCCGTCGGGCTCGCAGTAGACCAGCGGAAGGTCCGGTTCGACGTGCACCATCGGCGCCGCGGCGAACATCGACGCTCGGTCGGGGTCCATCTCGACCACCATCACCTCGGGGAACTCGGTTCCGCCGACGTGGCTGCCAAAGGATTGAAGCTGGTTGGTCGTCGGCTTGAGTACCTTGTGGACGGTAACAGCGGGGTCGGCGTTGAGCTGGGCGGCCAGCGAGCCCGAGTCGACCCCGCCACCTCCGCCCCCACCGAAAAGGTCGCCGAAGAGGCCGATGCTGCTGCCGATGTTCCTTCCGAACAGGCTTCCGATCGGCGCGCCGAAGGGCAGTAGGCCCTGCGGTGTCACCGGCGGAGGCAGCGGGGCCACGAGATAACGCTCGCGTCGCGGGCCGACCGGACGCGGTTCGGAGGTGGCGTTCGTCGGAGTCGTGGGTTCTGCCGCGGTCGGCGTCAGCTCCGCCTCGGCCCCGGACCGCGCCGCCTTCGCGGGCTGGGAACCCTGCCCGCTCTCCTTTGGCGCCCGTCCGCCACCCGAGCTCTTGTCGTTCTTCATAAAGCACTCTCCACATTGGATATGCATCGGGCCCGATGGATTGTCCGGGCGGTTGGATTCAGCGGCAACCCGGCGGCACCACACCATCGCCGGCGACGTCGCTCTCGCCGAGGTCGATCGGTGTCACGGGTCCCTGCTGAGTGGGCGTCAGCGGATCGACGTGGGGCATCAGCGGGTCGAGCGGACGGTCCTCCTCGACCACGAAGTCCGGACCGAGCTCCTGCTGCAGCTGCGCGATCGCCTGCGGCGTGGCCTCGATCACGACGCCGCCGACGCCGCTCTGCGTCTGAAGCACTCGCTCGAGTCGGATGCCGACGCGTCCCTCCAGCCGCGCGGCGAGACCGGCGAGCAGGGCCGGGTTCACCGAGCCGATGAGGTAGCGCGCACGGCCGGGTTCGCCCGCGGGCGTCTCGCCCGCGGGTGACCCGGCCGACGCGTCGTGCGTTCCGGTCATGACGATGGTCCCTCGACTACAGCTGCGGCAGCATCGGGATCGATACCTGCAACTGCGTCATGACCTGCATCACGGCCGCCGTCTGAGCCAGGCAGGCCTCGTACTGCTCGGTCTCATAGAGCTGAACAGCCGTGAGCATCGGCGGCATCAGGTTCACCAGCTGCGGCGCGACGATGATGGCTCGTTCCAGCCACTTGTAGCACCGTTGCAGAGCCGCCGCCGCCGGCAGCCGAAGGGCCGCCGCTAGCTGTGATGCGGTGAACTGCTGAGGTCCCGTCCAGAACTGGGGCGGGGCCATCGTCGGCGACGCGGCCATGGGCGCAAACCCTCCCGAGAACCGGCCGTTGATCGGAACGTTACCCCTGGGCGCACCGCCACTGAGGGTCATGCCCGGTCCTCAGAAGCCCTGGCCAGGGTACTGGCCCGGGAACTGCTGACCGCCGAACTGCTGGCCACCACCAAACGGCTGGCCACCACCAAACGGCTGGCCACCACCACCGAACTGCTGGCCGCCGCCACCGAACTGCTGGCCGCCGCCACCGAACTGCTGGCCGCCACCGCCGAACTGCTGGCCGCCGCCCTGCTGCCCGTACGGCCCTTCGGCACCAAACGGCAGCAGGCCGCCGAGCACGCTGCCCGCGGTGCGGCCGATGGTGCTGCCGAGGTCACGGTTGCCGAACAGTCCACCGAGGGCGCCGCCGCCAAGACCGCCGAGCACGTTGCCCAGCGCCCCGCCGAGGAAGCCGTACGGCGCGAGCTGCTCCTGCCCGTACCCCTGTTGCGGCATGCCCTGTTGCGGCATGCCCTGTTGAGGCATCCCCTGCTGCGGCATACCCTGCATGCCCTGTTGGACGCCCTGTTGCTGGCCGTAGCCCGGCTGCTGGCCGTAGCCCTGTTGCTGGCCGTAGCCCGGCTGCTGGCCACCCTGCTGCCCGTACATTTGCGGAATCCCCTGCTGCGGCATGCCTTGCATGCCCTGGGGACCCGCCTCGAACGGCAGGAATCGCTGCGCCAGCCCGCCGAAGGCGTCACCGACCTGACCGCCGAGGCGCTCGTCGCCGAATGCGCCGCCGATGATGCGGCCCGCGGTCGGCGCGATGGAACCGGCCAGGTCACCCCAGAAGCCGTAGGGCGCGAGCTGTTGTTGCTGCTGCCCATAACCCTGGGGCTGCCCATAACCTTGTTGCTGGCCATAACCCTGAGGTTGGCCATAACCCTGTTGCTGGCCATAACCCTGTTGCTGGCCATAGCCCTGTTGTTGGCCATACCCCTGTTGCGGCATGCCCTGCGGGCCAGCCTCGAACGGTAGGAACCGCTGCGCCAGCCCGCCGACAGTCGATCCGATCTGGCCGCCGAGCTGCGAGTTGCCAAACGCTCCGCCGATCAGTCGGCCGGCCGTTGGCGCGACCGCACCCGCTAGGTCCCCCCAAAACCCGTAAGGCGTGAGCTGCGGGGGTGCACCTGGTACCTGTGGTGCGTACATCGCAGTGGTCATCGAGTCGCATCTCCTCCCGACATATGGGTTGGCATCCCCCGTGGATGTCAGCCCGACTTGCGCTGTTCGACCACCGACCGTAGTCGTCCGTTCAGGCGTGCACGCCAGGTTCGCTAAACAGCCGGGAATGAGCGCTGCGTCCCGCCGGTCGCGACGCGACGCGTTTGGGTCCGACTGGGTAGATAAATGTTCCACATCGGACGGTCAGACCACGGCGAACCGATCGATTCGGCCTCTCGCGCGGTCGGTCAGACGTTAAGGTGCGTGGTGCCGGTGCGGCGAGCCGCTTCGGCGGCGGCGAGGATAGCGACCACGTCGCGGCCGAACCGTACATCGCACGGATGGGAGGGTTCGCCCGCCGCGACTAAATCGACCAGCTGGCTCACGGCCACGCCGAAGGCCTCCAGGCGCGATGTCTCGCGGTCCGGCATCGTGGCGACGCCCTCGTCGCCGTAGAAGACGACCTCCCGGGTCACGGCCGCGGTCGGCGCGTCAATCGTCAGCGCGAGGGTGCTCACCGCGCCCGACGTGTGGCGCAGGAGCACATGCGTGGTCTGGTGCGGACCCTCCAGGGCGGCGACGGCGGCCACGGGCCCGAGCACCGGCAGAATCAGCGCGACCGCGTGCGGGCCGACGTCCCACAGACCGCCGTGCTGCCGCCGCCACGGCGACCCGCCGAAGGGGTTGCCCGGTTGGAAGATCGACCCGAACATCGTCGCCCGGGCGCCGTCCCACCGCTTCGTCGCACACTCCGCGAGGAACGCCTCGATATCGGGGAAGTACCGCTTGAAGAAGATGGCCGAGGACACGCCGGTGCGCTCGGCAGCCGCCACGACGCGGTCGGCCGCCGCGACGTCCATCGCCAGCGGCTTGTCGAGCAGCAGATGCCGTCCGGCCTCGGCGGCGCGCTCCGCGATCGGTGCCTGCACGTCGGGGGGCAGGGCGACCGCGACCGCGTCGACGTCGGCGATGAGCCCATCGACCTCGTCATAGCGGCGTACGCCGAACCGCTCGGAGAGAACGTCGGCCTTGACCGGATCGCGGCCCCACACACCGACCAGGTCGGCGTCGGGATGGGTCGACAGACCGGCGCCGTGGACCT
>Ga0209382_10002741_pt1 | contig 25125 bp, 25 predicted proteins | sample SoiMetdeltSBSDD5_FD_187599 | JGI IMG/M metagenome (GOLD analysis project Ga0209382, IMG submission 187599) | Bulk soil microbial communities from a Populus tree surrounding site in Tennessee, USA - Soil MetaG P. deltoides SBSDD5 (SPAdes) (version 2) | ecosystem: Environmental > Terrestrial >... | reverse complement strand
TCTGGCGCCGCTGTGCGAGCGCGGCCCCGGCCCGCATCAGCAGCCGGTGATCGCGTTCCTCGCCGACGTTTTCCGCGCGCAGCCGCTGGCGCACTGGCGCGCGTGGTTCGAGGGGATGGATGTGAGCTTCGCCCCCGTCAACACACTGCGGGAAGCGCTCGACGATGCCCATGTCCGCGCGCGCGGTCTGATCCTGACGGACGACCGCGGCCGCGAGCACATCGCACCCGTCGTCCGCTTCCTCCATGAGCCCGCGCAGCCCGGACTGCATGAGCCGGTGTGAAGGGTTTGCGAGCCTTCACCCGGCGGGTGTGTGGATCAGCCTCTCGATGTCGTGCTCCTTCAGGTATTGGTCGAGACCCCAGCGCTTGACCTGAGCCATGATCTCCGCGAACTCGGTCTGCGCAATGGGCTGGTGCACAAAGCGCTCGCCGCGACCGAACCTCGCATAGTCCCAGGAACGATCTTGAAACTCCGCCGGGACAGCAAGCTCCCACAGATGGAGATATCGCGGCAGGTCCGCGGCAAGCGCCGCCTCGGCGCGGGCCAGCGCCCTCATGTAGCCGCTCACCACCGCGAGCTCCGCGTCCACCGGCACCCACCAGATCGTGTGGAACTCATCCTCCATGATCTTGCGAAGCCCCAACTGCTCGGCCATCGCGATCTGCGGTGGAAGCAGGCTCGCGGCCTCCACCTCCTTGTCGAGCAGCGCCTGGAGTCGGGCGCCGAAGCCGCCCGTGTTCACTGTCTTGATCTGCTCGAGCGGCAGAAACTTCTCGAGGCGATAGGGCACGTTGAAGTGACTGCCCGCACGCAAGCCAACGGCGACAGGCACGCCAGCCAGGTCCTCTGGTCCCTGGATGGATGAATCGGGCCGCACGAAGATCGCCCAGGGCGAGATGCCGTAGCCTTCGCGTACGATGCGCCCCATTCCGGCGCTGGCGTTGCACACCGTTCCCCAGGCGCAGGCACCCTGGATGACGTCCTCCTTCGACTGGGTATAGGGCCGGTCCTGCGGGCGCTGGAAATATTCAAGGCCCTTCCAGCTCGACTGCGTGCCGCGGAACGTCTTCCAGTCGAACTCGACATCGAGCCCTTCGGCAGCGAAATAGCCTTCCTGATGTGCCACGAAATCGTTGAGACCCATTCCCTTGGGGGCGACTTTCACGGGTTTCAATGTTGTCATGAGCTTCCTCCCACGGTTGGCAGTCCTTGTCGTCAGCCCAAGCCGCGACAAGCATATCTCGAGCTTGCTATTCGAGTACACGCCCCAATCCCCACGGAGACTGCCCATGCCCGGCACCAAGAAGACCGCCCCCGGCCGCTATCGCCAGGACGCCGGGCGCACCTACGACGACTTCGTGGTGGGCCATGTCTACGAGCACCGTCCCGGCCGCACCATCACCGAGGCCGACAACGTCTGGTTCACGCTGCTCACCATGAACCAGCACCCGGTGCATTTCGACAACGCCTACGCCGCCGGCACCGAGTTCAAGCAGGCGCTGGTGAACAGTTGCCTGACCTTGTCGATCGTCACTGGCATGAGCGTGGCCGACGTGAGCGCCAAGGCGATCGCCAACCTGGGCTGGAGCAAGGTGGAGCTCACGGCCCCCGTGTTCGTCGGCGACACCATCTATGCGGAGAGCGAGGTGCTGTCGAAACGCCTGTCCCTGAGCCGCCCCGGCCAGGGCCTGGTCACGGTGCGCACCCGTGGCCTCAAGGCGGACGGTACCGTCTTCATGGTGTTCGAGCGGACGGTGCTGGTGCCCACGCGGGCATAGGGGCGCGAATGATGGCGCACTTCTTGCCGCGCCACGCATCCTTAAGTGCCATCGCACGTTGTTGATGACAGCGCGAGCAGGACGCCGCCTCATTAAGCCCTATTTGCGGTGGTAAGTCTGAAACTCTCGCGCTAGTATAGGTTGTAGTGACCGAAAGGAGCGTAACTATGGGTGTCCAGATCGTTATGGATCGCTCGGGCGACACGCGGCACGAGTTCGATGTCACCGACGCAAGAGCGGTCGGCCTCGCGGAACGGCGCTTCAAGGAGCTGACGGGCAAGGGCTTCCGGGCGGTGGCGCTGACCAAGGACGGCGACCAGGGCCGGCTTGTCGGCAGGTTTGACCCGAACGTCGAAGAGACGCTGTTCATCCCGCAACTGCAAGGCGGTTAATGGAGCGTGTCGTGCAGGTTCTGAGGGCCCTGTTACGGAGGGCCCTCGGGGAGGGTGCACGGGACGCGCCGGCTTTGACGGATGTCGTCATCGAGAGCGCGGCTGAGCCGCGCTTGTGGGTGCAGTTCTCCAACGGCTTCCGCGCCTCGGCGCCACTGCGGCCGGAAGAGTGCTTCGGTTTTTGCGAGCGGCATGCAGCGTGGGACATCGAGAGCCTCCGGTTCGCCCTGCTGGGCGAGGGGCGGCGGCTCTACGCGCAAATGCTCCAGGATCAGGCTGACATGCGCGAGCGCGAGCGGCGGACGTGGGTCTCGGAGCAGATGCGCCGGCTGGGCCGCGGGCTCGCGCAGACGCTCAGGCCGCGGCACGACACGCTGCGGTTTCCGGTGTTCGGCGCCGGCCGGACCTACCTCGACGAGCGGCGCTCGGAGGCCCATGAGCGGGGGATGCGTCTCCTCAAGGAGAACCTGACGCCGGCGCAGCTGCAGCAGTACTCCCGATACGGCTACTTCGAGGTGATCGGCGGCAAGACCGGCAAGCGCTACCGCATCCGGCACGGCCGCTCGATGAATATCGATCAGCTCGACAAGAACGGCCGGCGGGTGTGCGGCTGGTGCTTCTTCCCCGAGGGCAACCTCGTCACGGGCGATGTCATGCTGGCCCAGAAGGTGGCACTGGAGCTGTTCGAGACCGACGCGCTCAAGATCGCGAACAAGATGTGGTAGTCGCTGCCGTGCCGTTCACACCGGGCGCCGCCCGCAGCATCGGGGGGAGTGCTCGTGCTGACACTCTATTTGGCGCCGGGCTCCAGCTCTATGGCGCCGCATATCGCCTTGCATGAGATCGGGGTTGAATTCCACGCCAAGCCCCTGTCGTTCGCCCGCAAGGAGAACCGCGCTTCGGCCTATCTGGCGCTCAACCCCGAGGGGAAGGTGCCGACGCTCCTCGTCGACGGACGCCCTCTCACCGAGGTCGCCGGCATCCTCTACTATCTCGCCAGACGCTTCCCATCGGCGGCCCTGCTGCCCACCGACGACACCGAGGCCGAGGCGCAGGTGGTCTCGTGGATGTCCTTCATCGCCGCCACAATCCATCCGGCGCGCCGGCGCGGCCTCGATGAGGCCCGCTCCGTCTTCGCCCTCGCCGACAGGCGGCTCGGCGACGGGGACTGGGCGATCGGCCGCTATTCGATTGCGGACATCCATCTGTTCCGCCTCTATTGGCGCCTCGTCCATTCGCTGCGCCTGTCGCCTGACGAGTTCCCCAACCTCGGCGCCCACTATCGGCGCATGATGGCGCGCCCAGCGGTCCAGAGGACCTGCGAGATCGAGGCGCGGATCGGCTACGAGCTGCCGGCATAGGGCTGGATGGTCCGCGCGTTTTTCGCGGGCGGCGCGTGCGATTTCTTGAGTCGGGATCGGCGTGCTGTTAAGCCCTTCTCACTTTTTCGGGGATGCTTGCATGCGCACAATTCAACCTGTGGTGCTGTCCGGGGGCGCGGGGACGCGCCTGTGGCCGCTGTCGCGCGCGCTCTACCCCAAGCAGTTCATCCCGTTCCCGCAGATCCAGCCTGCGACCTTCCTCGCTGCCGCGCTGAAGCGGCTGGAACCGGCGCGGGGCTTCGCCGCACCCATCGTGGTCTGCAACAACGACCATCGTTTCCTGGTCAAGGACGAGGCCGAGCGCAGCGGCGTCCGCCCCAAGGCGATCGTGCTGGAGCCGACGGCCCGCAACACCGCCCCGGCGGTGGCGGTGGCGGCGCTGCTCGCTGAGCGCGACGACCCCGAGGCCATTCTCGCGGTGATGCCGTCGGATCACGTCATCAGGGACGAGCGGCGCTTCGCCGAGGCGGTGCTCCAGGCTGGCGAGATCGCGGCCGCCGGCAGGCTCGTGCTGTTCGGCGTCACGCCGGACGCGCCGCACACCGGGTATGGCTACATCCGGCGCGGCGCGCCGCTCGCGGGCTTCGCGGGTGCCTTCGCGGTGGCCGCCTTCACCGAGAAGCCGGACGGAACGACCGCCGCGGGGTATCTCACCGCCGGCGGCTACGACTGGAACAGCGGCATCTTCGTGCTGGGGGCGCGCACCTTCCTGGGCGAGCTGGAGCGCCTCGAGCCCGCCATCCTGGATGCGGCCAAACAGGCGCTCGACGGCGCCGGTACCGATCTGGGCTTCCTGCGGCTCGACGCGGACGCGTTCGCGGCGGCGCCGGGCATCTCCATCGACTACGCGGTGATGGAGCGGACGGGCCTCGCGGCCGTGCTCCCGATCGATGTGGGTTGGAGCGACGTGGGCTCCTGGTCGTCGCTGTGGGAGCTGAGCGCCCGCGACCGGGATGGCAACGCGGTCCAGGGAGACACGCTGCTGGAGGCGACGCGGGACTGCTACGTATTCTCCGACAAGTCGCTGGTGGCCACCCTGGGCGTCAGCGACCTCGTCATCGTCGACACCCCTGACGCGCTGCTGGTGGCCGACCGGAGCAAGGCCCAGGACGTGGGCAAGCTGGTCGCGAGGCTCAAGGCGGCCGGGCGCACGGAGCACGAGAGCCAGGTTCGCCACCACCGGCCCTGGGGCTACTTCGAGACGCTCAACATCGGCCCGCGCTTCCAGGTGAAGCTGCTGCACGTGAAGCCCGGCGGCAAGCTCTCCATGCAGATGCACCACCACCGCTCGGAGCACTGGGTCGTGGTGCACGGCACCGCCAAGGTGACCGTGGGCGACGAGGAGCGGCTCGTACACGAGAACCAGTCCGTCTACATCGTCGCTACGCAATGGCACCGCCTGGAGAACCCCGGCAAGACATCGCTGGAGCTGATCGAGGTGCAGATCGGCAGCTACCTGGGCGAGGACGACATCGTGCGCACCGACGATGTCTACAACCGCTCTCCCGGGGAGACGAAATAGGGACTCTATCGGGCCGCGGTGCGCACGGTCCGGCCCTTCAACCCCAGACCGATGCAGAATGCAACGGCAGGCTGCCAGATCACGAACAGCAGGCGCTCGTCCAGCCACTTGCGCTGGCCCATGAACAGAAGAAGGCCTGCCACCGCACCCACAATGCAGGTGAGGGCGATGCGCGCGGGCCGACGCAGCTCCGGCGCGAAAACCGCGCAACCGGCCAGGGTGATGCCGGCGCCCACCGCCCCGGCGGCCAGACTGGCGGCGATCAGGTGTGGATCATCGTCGACGTTGCGCTGGAGCCGGATGGCGACCTGGATGGCGGCGCTCCAGGCGTACATGACCACGACCGGCAGCACCGGCAAGGTCCAGGCGCTGCCGGTGGCCAGCCAAATGCCGAGCGCGATGGCCGCGCCGTAGAAGAACCCGATCGGCACCGGACCGGCGTCGAGGAAGAAGACCGCCCCCACCGGCTTGAGCCAGGCCAGTTCCAGGTCGAAGCCGACCGTCGCGGAGAGCAGGCCCGAGACCAGCCCCAGGCCCCCCACAGCAAGAGCCGGCCGCTGCCAGCCGCCGATCGATGTCGCGAAACCCATCTGTGAGGCTCCAAAAGCCGCGGTCGCCGACTGGGGTCAGACCCCTTGCCTCCAACGTTCTCGGCAAATCGCCAACGCCGCCGCAAGGGGTCTGACCCCGACACCACCCAAACCTAGCATCGGATCAAGGCTGGCGCAGGTAGGAGACGAGCCGGCCCCGCGTCTCCGGCATCTCCAGTCCGTGCGGGAGGAGCACGCGCGCCTCCAGGAAATGCCCGGTAAGCGCGAAGCCCGCAGCGATGTCCTCCTTCGCCACAGCCCCCGGCGCGCCGCCGCGCAGAAAGGCCGGCAGGCTCAGCAGGCGGTCCTTGTAGGGCTCGCCGGCCTCGGCCGAGACGGCACGGCCGGACCTCGGGGAGACGTACACCAGGTCCGCAGCCGCGCCGGTCGCAGCGCAGGTGGCGAGATCGAGCCCAAAGCCCAGTTCGTCGAGGAGCGCCATCTCCCAGCGCACCACCAGTGCCGGCCAGACCGGGGCGTCGCTCAGATAGCCCAGCACGAACAGGGTGATCTCGAACAGGTTGGGATGCGGGTCGCGCTCGGCCAGCAGGCGCGCCAGCGCCGCCATGGAGGTGACGGCGGCCAGCGCCGCGGGGTCATCCATCAGCGGGGCGGCAAAGCCCCGGCGCAGCTCGACGTTGTAGTGCCCCAGGTTGTCGGCCAGCCGCGCCTTCCAGGTGGCATCCACGTGGTTGCCGATCTGCAGAACCGGCCGCAGCCGGCGCGACCGGCCGCCGTGCACCAGCCCCGAGTGCCGGCCGTGCGCCCGCGTGAAGAGGTCCACCACCGCGGCGGTCTCGCCATGCGCCCGCACGCTCAGCACCACGCCTTCATCCGTCCATTCCATCGCTGGCACCTTAATGGAGTCGGGGCGGCGGTGTCAGATCTCTCCAAGCTTGGCACCGGCGCTCCGGTGCCATCCTTGATGCTTGACTTTTACAATGATTTAGTTGACTATAGCAATTATCGACGATGAGAGCCGTCATGATTGAGCCCGCCGAGACCACCGAGGCCGTGCGCCGCTTCAACCGGTTCTACACCCGCCGCATCGGCGTGCTGGAGGAGAGCCTCCTCGGCAGCGGCCTCACCCTCTCCCAGGGCCGCGTCGTCTTCGAGCTCGGCCGCCGCCCGGAGTGGACCGCCGGCGAGATCGCAGCCGCGCTTGGCCTCGATGCCGGCTATCTCAGCCGGCTGCTGGCAAGCCTGGAGAAACTGAAGCTCATCACCCGCAAGTCGTCGCCCACCGACGGCCGCCAGACTATCGTCTCGCTGAGCACCCGCGGACGCGAGCGCTACCAGCTCCTCGACCGCCGCTCCTCCGATGAGGTCTCCAGGCTGCTCGACAGCCTGCCGCGCGGCAGCCGGCAGCGACTGCTCTCCGCCATGACCGCGATTGAGACGCTGCTGAGCGACACGCCCGCGCCGCCCGTGCCCTACATCATCCGCCCGCCCAGACCCGGCGACATCGGCGTGGTGGTCTCGCGCCACGGCGCACTCTATGCCGAGGAGTACGGCTGGGACGAGACCTTCGAGGGCCTCGTGGCCGAGATCGCCGGCGCGTTCCTCAAGGGCTTCGACCACCGGCGCGAGCGCTGCTGGATCGCCGAGCGCGAGGGCCAGGTGGTCGGCTCGGTCTTTCTCGTCAAGGGCCCAGACATGCTCAGCCAGGAGCCCAACGCGGGGCGCACCGCCCAGCTGCGCCTGCTCTACGTGGAGCCCTCCGCCCGCCGCCTCGGCATCGGCGCGCGGCTCGTCGAAGAGTGCCGGCTGTTCGCGCGCTCGGCGGGCTACACCCGCATCGTGCTGTGGACCAACAGCGTGCTCACCAGCGCGCGCCGCATCTACGAGACCGCCGGCTACCGGTTGGTCAAATCCGAGCCGCACCGGAGCTTCGGGCAGGACCTGGTGGGAGAGACGTGGGAGCTCGAGTTGTAGCGGGCTACTCAATCGCCCAGCGCCCTGGCAGCCTCCAGCAGGGCCTTGGCGGCCAGCTTCTCGAAGCCGGCGTCGAAGCGGGCGGTGGGGACGGCGATGCTGAGGCTGTATTGGTCGTCGGCGGCTACGCCCATGCCGACGATGCCGGCCGTATGATCCTCCCGCGCGATGGCGTAGCCACGCTTTCTGGTCTCCCCGATGTCCCGGCGCAGCGCCGCCTCATCAACCAGTGTGGCCGGCGTAAAGCGGGTGCGGGTGCCCGTCGCGAAATAGGCGTCGAGCGCATCGGCGGACATCTTGGCGAGCAGCGCCTTGCCCCCGGCAAAGCAATGCAGCGGCACGCGCATGCCCTTGTCCGGCGTGAAGCGCAGAAGCTGGCTCGACAGCTCGACATCGATGGTCTCGATCTCATCGCCACGCCTGATGAACAGGCATGCAGTCTCTCCGGTGGTGCGGGCGACGAGCTTCAGCTGTGCCCGCCGCCGCTCGGCGGGCGAGGGCGTGGCACCCGCCGCCAGCCGCGAGAACGCCGAGCCCAGGGCGTAGGTGCGGTCGCTGAGGCTGCACAGCCAGTCGCGCTCCACCAGCGTGGAGAGCAGATACGACAGGCTGCTCTCGGGGATGCGGGTGGCACGGGCGATCTCGCGCGCCGTGGCCGGTCCCTGGCGCGCGATCTGCTCGAGAATGTCGATGGTACGCGAGGCGGACTTGACGGAGCTTGTCACCGCGGGCATCCGGATCTCATGTCTCTGAATTTCATGTGCATGAAATGCCAGCCCATGTCAATCCAATAGCCCAACTGTGGGCCGGCTTCCACTCTTCGTTGCGGCGATCAGCCCGCGCCGACGCTGGCCGAGAAATCGCGCACCCATTGCGCGGTCCTGGCGAGGCCACCGAACGGATAGAGGTGAAGGAGCACCTCGCCGTGCTTCGCCGGATCGATGCTGCCGGCCAGCTCGGAGACAAGCGCGTCCGGTCCGGCGGTGTTCAACAGCCTGGTGATGGACACCCCGTATTTAGCCATGACGGAGGCCGACGCGCCCACGCCGCAGCGGGCCGCGAAGCGCAGCAGTGTCTTGACGCTTGCCGGCCCCGGAACGCCGATCCGCACCGGCGCGGTAATGCCGGTATCGCGCAGCTGCGCCAGCCAGTCGAGCACCGGCTTCGCGTCGAAGCCGAACTGGGTGACGATGTCGTAGCTGTGGCCGAGATCGGTCAAGGCCTGATGCTTGTCGCGCAGCGCCTGCCGGAGCGTCTCGGCCGAGAAGTCGGGATGGCCCTCAGGGTAGCCTGCGATGCCGACGTGGCGCACGCCGTGCCTGGCCAGGAGGCCGCTCTTGATGACGGCCAGCGCATCGAAGTAGGGACCGGCCGGCTGCTCCAGGTCGCCCGCCACCACGAAGGCACGCTCGATCTGCGCCTGGGCGGCGAGATCGGCCAGGAAGGTCTCCAGCTCGTTCTCCGACGCGATCCGCCGCGCCGAGATGTGTGGCCGCGGGAGGAAGCCGTAGCTGCGCGCCTGTGCGGCAGCCGCCACGCGCGCCGGCGCCGTCTCGCCAGCCAGGAAGGTGATCGACACCGACGTGCCCTGCGGGATTAGGTCCCTGGCGTCGCTCAGAGCGTCGACGTCCTTGGCCGTCATCTCAATGGAGTAAGTGGCGAGGAGATGCGCCAACCGCTGCGCCGGCGTCAGGCTGGGAGCGCCGGCATGCTGGGCGTCGATGCGGCGGTCTGCTGAAGACATGCGATCACTCCAGTCTGGCTCGCGGGCGAGGCGGCGCGCAGTGTCGCCGGGCGCGGTCTCGGGCGACCGCGTTTCGGATTGCTTGTGCCGGTCGGTGAAGGCTGGCCTGTTCCGACCCGTGTATCGGGCCGGTGGCTCAGCTGCCGGCGGCGCGCCAGCCGCGCTCCTTGTAGGCCTTGCGGGCCACCTCCACGTAGGGCGCCGGGCTGACGGTGGCGTTGATCTCCATCTGTGTGTGCCGCTCCACGCCGAGCTTGGCGGTGCCACCGTTCTCCTCGCCCCACACGAAGGTGACGCGCTTGCCGGGCTCGGCCCACTCGGCGTCGAGGATGGCCAGCGTCAGCATGCGCCGCTCGTTGGAGCTGTAGCCGACCCAGGTGGAGACGCCGACCGGCTTGCCGTTGCCCTTCACCAGGTCGAAGGGGTGCATGGAGTACACGGCGGAGGGGAACTCCATGAACTTGGCGCGATCGCCGTGCTCCAGCTGCGAGCCGATCGCCTTCAGGACGTCCTCGGTGTCCAGGGCCAGCGTCACCTTCTTGCGGTGCGGCCCCTTGGCCATCTTCTCCAGCGCCGGCCGGCCGATGAAGTCGTGGTCGAACTTGACCATGAAGCCGTAGCCGAGGTCCCACGGCGTCAGGTAGTAGTCCTCGATGTTGTCGGAGGCGAAGCTGCCGCCGATGGAGGCCTTGGCCTCGTAGCAGTCCGCACCCAGCCACTCGCGATAGGGCTTCAGCTCAGCACCCGTGTAAATCGCCGGCAGCGGCGAGGGGATCCAGGCCGACTCCAGCGTGTTCGATGAATAGGCGCGCCCGCCGCACAGCTGCATGCCGAAATCCTCGCCGGCGCTCACCAGCGCCGAATGCACGGCCTCGTAGTCGGCCCAGGGGCCGAACAGCTCGTAGCCCGCCTGTCCCGCCATGCCGTGGCGCAGCGCACGCACCGGCTTGCCGGCGATGGTGGTGCCCGTCATGTGGAAGAATTTCAGCTCCGGCGCCGGCTTGGCCGTCGCCTTCTCCATTACCTTGACGGCGTTGGGGCCCTGGATCTGGAAGCGGTAGCTCTTGCGGTTGAACGGGTCGGGCCGCGCGGCGGAGCGCTCGTCGAGCGTGGTCTTCACGTCATAGCCGCCGGTCTCGGCGTGATAGCGTACCCAGTTCAGCACCGGGATGCGACCCACCAGGTTGAAGCTGTTTGGGGCCAGGTGGAACAGGATCACGTCGCCGATGACGTAGCCGTCCGGCGTGCAGGGCACGAACTGCTTGGCGGTATCGACCTTGAAGTTGTTGAAGGTGTTGATGCCGAGCCTGGTGAGGAGCTTCAGCGCATCGGGGCCTTCCAGCGCCAGGTCGGCCATGTGGTAGGACTGGTTGAACAGCACGCAGGTCTTCTGCCAGGACTGCTGCTCGTCGCGCCAGTTGGTGTACTCCGGCGGCACCCCCGGATAGACGTTGGGGCCGGTCTGCATGTTGCGCAGGTACCGGGCGATGTTGCCGGCGCCCTGCAGCACCTCTTCGAGGTTCCTGGCCAAGGTTCTCCTCCCCCTCAGTTTCGGCGCAACAGGACTTGGCCCAGGACGTCAGGTGTCCTGCGGAAGCAGCCCTGCGCCGCCGGTCGGGCGAAAGTCGCGCTTGCTTCATATGCACGAATTACATGTATATGAAGTAACCCAGCAAAGAGAGTCAAGCGGCATCGGATTGCCGACCGGCGTCAATGAGTCGGCGTGTCGGTCTGAATCTTCTGCCCGGACCTCACGCCCCTCCCAAAAGCCTTGTACGATGTGAGCGGATCGTCACTGAGGTGATGGATGTCCGCATGCCCCTTGCGCGAACATGGTCCCCGCACGTTTGTCCCGCGGTGCATCAGCGAGCCATCGCGATCGTCGCGGAGCTCCTGGGCGTCGTCCTGCTTTTCGCGATCGTGACGGCGCTGGTCTTCCGGCAGTGGCTGCCGCACCTCGCCTCGGCGCTGATCGGGCCGCCGGAGGACAACATGCAGGACCTCTGGAGCGCGTGGTACGCGGCGGTGGGCCGCCAGCCGGGCCAATTCTTCTTCACCGACCTGCTGCGCTTTCCGGAGGGGACCTTCCTCTACCTCCACGCCTTTGCCTACCCCAAGATGATCGCCATCACCCTGCTGACCCAGCTCGTCGGCACGGACATGGGCACGCTGGTCCTTCTGCACAATCTCTCGCTTCTGATCTCATTCCCGCTGGCCGGTGCCGGCGCGTTCTGCCTGGCTCGGCATCTCACCGGCAGCCCCGCCGGCGCCCTGCTCGGCGGCTTCGTCTTCGCATTCAACCCGTCGCATGTCGCGCACACGATGCATCACGCCGGCGTCGCGTCCATCGAGCTCATTCCACCCTTCGTTCTGCTCTACCTGCTGGCCTGCGAGCGCAAGAGCCCCGTGCTCCTGGCGCTCGCCGTCGTCTTCTACGCGCTCGCCGCCTTGTCCTCCTGGTACTACCTCGTCTACCTGGCCTGCTTCATCGTCTTCCATCTTCTCTACGTCGCCATTCGCGACCGCCGCCTGCCGCGGGGCTGGCAACTGGCGCCGGCCGTTGCATGCCCACTGGCCGTCGTCGCCATCCTGGCACCGCTCCTCATTCCCATGGCGGGAGCCGCGATGGACGTGGCCCCAGCCGCCGGGAGCGCGCCCGCCCCCTACGTCGCCGACCTGCTCGGCTTTGCGGCCTTCCCTCCTTTTCATGCGCTGGCACCTCTGGCGGACGGCCTCTACGGGCGGTTCACCGGCAATGCGTGGGAAGCGACCGTCTATCTTGGCCTCGCCAACGTGCCGCTCGTCGCCTGGGCGCTTCTCAGCGCGCGCGCCAGGAGCGCCCCGGTGCTCACCTACGCCCTCTGCGGCACCGCGGTCTTCTGCGTCCTGGCCTGCGGAAGCCGCCTCCACGTCCTCGGGCACGCCACCGTACCCCTGCCCGGCACCGCCATCTCGTGGCTGCCGCTCGCCTCCATCATGCAGGCACCGTCACGGGCCATCGTCCTGGCCTACCTGCTCCTGGCCGTCGCCGTCGCGGAAGCGGTGCGGCTCCTTTGGCATGAGGGCCGCCCCCTTGCGCGGGGCGCGTTGCTCGGCCTGATGGCGCTGATCGCGGCCGACCATGTGCCGGTGCGTCCTCTCGTCATGACCCCGGTCGCCTGCCCCGCCGGGCTCGGCATCATCCGCGACGATCCCGAGCCGGGCTTCGGCGTCCTCGACCTGCCGCCGCACGGGTATAGGGAGCGGAATTTCTACATGCTGCAGCAGGTGTGTCACGGCCGCCCCATCGTGCTCGGCAACACCTCGCGGCGCCTCGCCGACACGCTGGGCGACCATCTCGACACCTGGACCGTCGAGACGCAGCGCCGGCAGCTGATGGCCGCCAAGGTCAAATATATCGTTCTGCGACCGCAGGTTGTCGACGCGGCCGTATCCACGACCGGACCGGCAGTAGAGTCGCTCCCGTTCGCGTGGCACCGCGAGGACGCTCCGAGGCCTCACTACGACGCGACCTACACTCCCATCCACGACGGCCCTGATCTTGCGATATTTCGCGTCTACTGAGCGTTCTCCTCGGGCTACCTGGGCTGGCGGCGCGGCCTCCCGCGCTTCCATCGGCACGGAGAGTGTGGCATAGGAGCCCGGCGCCAAGCTGGAGCTGCAGCGCAGCAATCTCCGCCATTCGGGGAAGGCGGGCGACGGGCTCCCATGCGAATTCCCCATGCGAATTGAGGTGCTCGACATGTCCGCGCTTCGTGCCACAGCTTCCAGCTCCCTTGCCGCGGTGCTTTTCTCGCTGATCCTCGCCGCTCCGGCAGCCGCGCAGCAGCGGCCCGAGCGCATGCACCAGGACCTCGTGCGGCAGCTGAGGGACGAGGACGTCCAGCGCGCGCTCATCGCCTCGGGCAGTCTCGACGCCCTCGTGGGGCGCGCGTCGCGGGGCCAGCTTCGGCTGGCCATCGAGCGGTTCCGCACGGCGTACGGCTTCGCCGGCAACAAGGGCCCGCTGACGGAGCCCGAGAAGGCCAAGCTGCGCGATCTCTACGACGACGTGAGAGACTGGGCCGGCCTGAAGCGGCACGACTGCGCCGATCCAACCTCCCAGGCGTCGATGACGTTCCTGCTGCCGGAGAAGCAGGTCGCAGCGCAGCCCCACGGCAATGCCGCCGGAAAATGCGACAGCAAGTGGTCGGCCTATCTCGCCAAGGACATGCTGCTGTCCATCAGCCCGCAGATCTACTCGCTCTACGACAACACGCCCATCTCGCTGTTCAGAAGCAGCATCATGCCGTTTCCCACGGCCTATACCCAGCTCCACCTCACATCGGACGAGTTCACGACCAAGGGAGAGGTGGCCAACGATATCGGCGGATACGTGTCGTACAACCTGGCCTACTCGGTCGGCGACCAGGTCAAGGCGCTCTTCATGAAGTACGCCAGGCGCCATCCGAGCGATTTCAACGTCCCGGACTTCCTGCGCCCCCTGATCGAGACCGAGAGCAAACCCGGCGACGAGACGCAGCCCGACGCCAGGACGAAGGGCTGGCAGCTGCTGATGCAGGGCGTCACCAACCTGATCGCCAGCGACTTCCCGTTCGACAACGGCTGGACGAAGGTCTCCAGCAAGGACTGCAAGCTCACCCAGGACATGGGAGACGACCAGCCCGTCCGCATCCTGTTCGCCACCGATCGGATCATGAAGGCCACAGCCCCGCGGCTCGGCGAGACCCGCACCGGCGTGTCGGCCGACAGCCTGTTCGCGCCCGAGCAGGACCGCCGCCTGCGCATGGGCTGCGCCTACGTCTCGCCGCCCGACGGCGGCGACCCGGTCAAGGAGGCCGCCAAGCCCATTGTCGAGTACCACCTCTTCCACGAAGGCAAGAAAGGCGATTTCGCCGACCGCCTCTACCTGGCCGACGAGATCGCCCCGACGGGCACGTCCGCGGGCCAGTGGACGGGGGGAGACGCGCTCGTCTTCATCCACGGCTACCGCGTCGCCTTCAAGGATGCGCTCTACACGGTCGCCAAGATCGTGAAGGACATCAAGTTCCAGGGCCGCGCCTACCTGTACAGCTGGCCGTCGCGCGAATCCCTCACGGGATACTTCGAGGACCTGGACAACTCCGAGCAGGCCGAGCCGTTCTTCCAGTCCTTCATGCGCATGCTGATGCGCGACGCGCACATCTACGAGATCGACCTGGTCGCCCACAGCATGGGCTCGCAATCCATGCTGCGTGCCTTGGCGGCACTGCGTCCCATCTTCGATACGGAGCGGGCCGGTGGCGAAGGGAGACGCTGGAGGGGGAGGGACACCAGCTCCATCCGCATCGGCCAGATGATCTTTGCGGCGCCCGACGTTGCGAGAGCCGTGTTCGGCCAGAAGATCGAGCGCATCGCACCCTACGCCGACCGTGTCACCGTCTACGTGTCGTCGGGCGACCTGGCGCTGTCGGCATCGAAAGTCATCCGCGGCGGGCTGCCGCGCATGGGCGAGCTGTCCGACAACGGCGAGCCGGCCCTGATCGACAACAGGAAGGTGCACATCATCGACGCGACCCTGAACCAGAGCTGGTATCAGCGGTACTTCGGGGGCGGCTACGGCCACGACTATCTGAGCCAGGCGAAGCCCGTCCTCGACGACATCAAGGACATCCTGACGGGCAAGCGCGCCGACGACACCCAGTTCCCCCACGAGCGCAACGCCAAGCGCTTCCAGCAACGGACCTACACGGGGACGCAGGACAAGCACTACTGGAAGCTGGCGGAGCCGAACTAGGTCTTGTGGGCGACGGCGCTCCGGCGCAATGCGGCAGGTTTCGGGGAGCCTGCCGCAATACCGGTGCCGGGCCCCGAGCGTGGTCGCCAGAAGGCCCGTGTGCCCCAGCTTCAGGGCTGGGATGTCAGCGACGTTTGAGAATCTCAGTATTCAACTGGTAATCGGCGATGTCCTCGAGCTGATCGAGAGTGAACTGGCGTGACGCGAGCTTCCTGCGCAGGTCCTCAAAATCGTCAGCAACATACTTCGGTCTGTGATGCGATACACGCTTTAGGATCGGGTTGGCGCAAACGGGACAACCTTTGCAGAAGCAAGCATCCACATCGAAATCCCAGCGGGGCCCGAAGCGATAAACGGCAAGGTACATCAATTGAGCTTGGAACGCCTCTACGCCGCGAGCCATCATTCCGTCAAAGAACACTTTGTGCACTGCCTTCCAATGCCGCGATTTCGTCGCACAGTAGTGGTCATGGATGATCGATGCTTCTCGATACTTGCCTGTGTAGGGCGCTCCGAGGATGCTCCAGAAAGCACTGGGGATCGATGCGCCGTCTACTTTGGTTCCAGCAGGGACGGGCCAAGTGACCCCGTGGCTGTCGAGATAAGAGAAGGGCTGAACGAGTTCCATCGTCCGACCATCGGACAATGGCTTCAAGATCAAGTCACCCTTGAATTGGCCCAGCTTGTCGGCCCGAGCCAGAGGGGCGCCGGCAAGAATCAGTGCGATGCAAGCCAGGAGCGAGCACAGCAGGACGGTTGGCCGCAGCTTGGCAGAGGATCGCATTGGGGACTCTTATACCTAGCGCTGCTTGGGAGCATAGCCGCGGATCCCCGCAGCCAGATTTCCGCACGGCGAACCTGACGTATAACCCAGCATGATCGCTTCTATCCTGGCTGCCCTGTCGGGGTAGGACCGGGATCCTGCCTCGGAATAGAGCCGTGCCGCAGCTTTGACGGCATCGTTCAGGAAGCTCTTTGCATGATAAGCTTCAAACCTTTTAATCGACGCCCCTGAAAAGCGATCCGCTTCGAGCTCAAGCTGCTTGCGTCTGATCGGGTCGTTTTCAAGCGGGTGACCACACAAGTGATGACCAGCTTCGTGACCAAGCACGAGATAGAATTCGGCAGTAGCGGTTTTTGCCCATGCAGGATCATGAATAATCATGCGACCGCCATTGTGAAATACGGCGACCGCGTTGTTGAAATTGGACGTGCGCCCGATGGTAAGACCAAGCTGGTTGATTTTGGGGATGTTCGGCAGCCCAAACAACTCAACGAGGATTTCAGCATCCTCAACCGGCGACAGAGTTGTTTGTATGCAGTCTGAATTGGCCTTCTCGGCGTGAAAGGCGTTGCCGCTTGGCTTCACGCAGCCGATTGCGAATCCCTGTTGGGCCTTGGGTGCACAGGCACCCGTTGTCATACCCGCATTGCGACATGCCTCTTCGAAAGAATAATGTCGTTGGGCGAGGGCACCACTGCAGCTCAGTACGACGAAGAAAGATGATGCTACTATCGCGAAGGTAATCCGCATGATCGAAATCTCCTCACGAGCAAGTCAACAATAAGGATTGGCCACTTCGGGGGGAGCTGGCGCCCCCGTAGGCCTTCTGAGCAAATGCTGTAGCCGGATAAGCGTGACGGCGCAAGCCACGCCTCCGTCTTTCGTCCGCCGAGGTCAGATCTCGCCGCAGCCGGCTCGCCAGCCTTGAGAAGGTCGGCCTGCCGGCTCCGGCCGTCCCACAGGCACGCCACCTACAGCCGCCGGGCCGGGATCGACCAGGCGAGCGCGATGCCGATGGCGGCGAAGGAGGCGATGGTCAGGAAGGCAGCCTGGAAGGCAACGCCGATCTCGGCTCTGAGCACGGGCGAGCTCAGGACGGCAGGGTCCGAGACCGTACCGCGCCCCAGCAGCGCGGCGAACAGCGGCGCGGCCTGCGGGTCGCCGAGCGCCAGCACGGCGAACAGTACGGTCCCCACCAGCGCTGTGCCCGCTGCCGCGCCGATCGAGCGCGCGAGCTGCACGGAGGCCGCCGCGGAGCCCATCGTCTCGGCGCTCGCCGCGTTCTGCACCGTCACCTGCACGACGCCCATCACGGTGCCCATGAACAGGCCGGTCACGAACAGCACTATCCCAAGCTCGCGCACGCCGAGGCGGTTCACCATCACGGCCAGCAGCACCAGCATGCCGGTCGCGAAGATGAGGCCGATCGAGGGAAAGATGGCGGTGAAGCCCGTGCGGCTCACGCTGCGGCCGGTCAGCATCGAGCCGGCGCCGATGCCGAACGTGAGCGGCAGCAGCAGCAGGCCGGTCTCCGCCGGAGACGTACCGTGCACCACGCGGAGGTAGATGGGCAGGAATGCGATCAGCGACACCAGCGCGGCACCGTGACAGGCGGCCAGGGCGTCGCTGCGCCAGATGGTCGGCTGGCGCAGGAGCGAGATGGGAAACAGGGGATAGATCGCCTGCCTCTCCCGCTCCAGGAGCGCGAAGAGCGCGGTGAGGCCGATGGCCATGAGGGCGCCGAACATGAGGACGCCGCCGGCCTTGAGGCGCTGCGCCTGCTCCAGCGCCAGCAGCACGGGCACGATGAAGGCCACGAACAGGACGAGGCCGACGCCGTCGAACTCCCACGACGGCTGGCGGCGCCCCGGCCGGGGCGCAAGGCGCAGGGTCAGCAGGCCGGCGAGCGCGACGAGCGGCAGGTTGATCAGGAACACGCTGCGCCAGCCGAAGTGCTGGGTGAGATAGCCGCCAACCACCGGGCCGAAGGCGCTCGAGGTCACCATCACGCCGGCGAGATAGCCCTGGTAGCGGGCGCGCTCGCGCGGCGGCACGGTCTCGCCGATCAGAGCCTGCGAGAGCGTCATCAACCCGCCGCCGCCGAGCCCCTGCAGAACGCGCGCCAGCGCCAGCATCTCGACGCTGGTCGACGCGGCGCACAGCACCGAGCCGGCCAGAAACACGCCCAGTGCCGCGAACATCACGCGCTTGCCGCCGTAGACATCCCGCAGCTGGCCGTAGACGGGCGCCGCGATGGTGCCGGCGATGAGGTAGGCCACGACCACCCATGACACGCGCTCCACGCTGCCGAGATTGGCGGCGATGGCCGGCAGCGCCGTTGAGACGATGGTCTGGTCCACCACCGCCAGGAACATGGGCAGCATGATGGAGGGGAAGACGGTGAAGAACAGGTTGCCCGGAGGCCGGTTCGGCTCGGTGTGGTCTTGCATCCTTCAGGCCCGCGTGGTCGCCCGGGTGTTGTAGCGGGGGAATGGCACTTGGACGATGGCAATCGGGCCGCAGTGGCAGCTGCGCTCCCTGCTCCCGCCCGCCGTCTCGCTCACGGCGCCGCGACCTCGACCACGAGCGCGGGATCGAATGCTCCGTCCTCGCGCAGGCCCACGTAGCCGCGCGGGTTGGCCATCACGCGGCAGCCGCCCAGAACATAGTCGGAGGGGCCGTGGATGTGGCCGTGCACCCACAGCGCGGCCTTGCCCACCAGCGCATTGAGATCGCTGGCGAACGCCGCGGTCAGCAGGTCCTCCCGGTACCTGGGCTGCACGCTGCGGGGGCTCGGAGCGTGGTGGGTGACAACCACTCTGGGATGCCGGCGGCGCCCCTCGAGCCGCCCGGCGAGCCAGGCGCGCGAGGCCTTGTGCTCGTCGAGGCAGTCCTCCGGCAACCAGCGGCGCGGGCCGTTGCCGATCAGCCGGTGGTCGTTGAGGCGCTCAGCCGCCCACAGCATGGCGCGCACCTGCTCTGCGGCGCCGGCATAGAGGTAGTCGGTCCACAAGGTGCAGCCCAGGACCTCCACCCCGCCGATGATGATGCTGTCGCGCTCCAGCAGGTGGACCTTGGGAACGGCCGCCGCGGCGGCGCGCCCTGCTGCCAGCTCGGCATGCCTGTCGCGGTCGTAGAATTCGTGATTGCCGGCAACGTACACGACCGGCTTGGCATTGAGCTCCGCCTCCACGATGAACTGCACCCCGTCGCCGATGCCCTGACAGATGTCGCCGGCGATGATTACGGCATCGTGCTCCGGACGCCGCCTCGGTAGCACCAGGTGATGGCGCCAGTTCACGTCCAGGTGCAAATCAGACAGGATCCAGAGCTTCATGATGAGACGGCGGTCCGGCGAGCCCAGGCGGGCGATGGCAGTGCCCGTATATCATCCCACCCGCTGCGCGACGAACCGTGCCAGCGGCGGGCCGGCGAACAGAACGATTACGAAGCGCACAGTCTGCAGTGCCATGACGAATGGAACATCGACGGCGCTGGAGGCGGCGATGATGGCCACCGTGTCCATGCCACCGGGGCTAGTGGCAAGATAGGCGGTGAGCGGATCGATGCCGGCCGCCTGGACGAGGACGAACGCCAGGACGCCGCAGACCGCGATCAGCACGAACGTTGCCAGCAGCACCTGCGGCAGCGCACGGCGCGCGTGGGCCAGGATGGCGCGCGTGAAACCCAGGCCGACGCTCCAGCCCAGGAGCGCGTAGCTGAGCGCCAGCAGCCACGGCGGCAGGGCGAGATGTGCAAGCCCGCTGCCCTCGAGAAGCGCGCCCGCGACCATGGGGATCAGCAGGGGGCCGGCTGGCATCCTGAGCCAGACGCCTGCGGCCAGTCCGGTGCCGACGATAGCGAGCGTCGCCGCGACATCCGGCCAGGAGACGGCGGGGAACCATACGACATGGGACACGGCCACCGCGGCGGGGCCGATCCAGACCCGCGCCACAAGTGACGCCAGCCCCGCCACACACACCACGCGCACATACTGCATGAAGGCGACGAGCCGGGCGTCGGCACCGAAGGCGCCGGCCAGCACCATCATGGCCGACGCCGCACCCGGCGCGGTGCCCCACACTGCCGTGGATCCGGGTAGCACCTCGTAGCGGCCGATGGTCCAGCCGAGCAGGCTGCTGGTGGCGACAATCGTCACCACCACGCCGAGCAGCACCGGCCAGTCCCTGACGAACGCCGCGACGATATCGCCGGTGATGGCGCGCGCCACCAGGCAGCCCACAACGGCCTGGGCCGCCTGCACGGGCAGCCGCGGCGCCTGGACGCTGCCGCCGTTGGCGGACAACGCGATGCCGGCGATCATGGGCCCGAGCAGCAGGGCGGCCGGCAAGCCGAAGATCTCGAGCACAACCGCCAGCAGGATCGAGCCCGCGACGAGGAGGCCCCATTGCCGGATCGGGGGCAGCCCCTCGACGAGGCCGGGCGTCCGGGGATCGTTGGGCTCTGTCATGGGCGCGCCCTGGGTTCCGCGTGAGGCTGACGGCCGCGCGAGCGTTCATCAAGCCGAGAAATCGCGGAGCAGCCGTGCCCGGGACGTGCACGGGGCCGAACCTTGCCGGCCGCGCCACCCCATGGACGCCCGCCTTGTCCCCGGTCGCTGGGCTCGAGCTTGACCGCAGATCTCCCCCAATCGGGGGATCGTGGCAGGGGCCGGCGGCACCGATGTGGTGGGCGCGTGGGGAGAGTTTAGCCACCACGGAGTCCATGATGGGCCTGTCCACCTTCGTCCTCGGCACTGCGTTCACCGTCCTGCCCCTCGTTGCGGCTGGACTGCTGGCGGCCTTGGTGCTGCTGGAGCGGCACGCCGATCCGCTGACTCCCGCGTCCGCCGGTACGGGGCGCGGGCTCGGCCAGGCGCGCCGCCAGCGCAGGCCGGGCCAAGGGCACCGCGCCCGCCGCCGCGCCTGAGGGCGATCCTGCGGGCACTGACGGATTACGCAATTCCACAGCGCCGCGACTTCGCGCAAACTGACTGCCTGGGCCGCAAATGGTCGGTTGAAAGGCGGGGCAAGGCGTGCGGGCGCATCGACAGGCAATCTGCCACGGGGCGACGCGCGCGGCGCGGGCTCTGCTGGGGCTGGCGTTGGCCTTCCCCGTAGCCGCCGCCTGCGCCGCCGACGGAGTCCTGCCCTTCACCGAGGCTGAGCGCGCCGCAATCGCGGCACACGGCCCCTGGCCGCAGTCGACGGCTCCCGACCCGAGCAACCGCGTCTCCGGCAAGCGGGAGGCCATCGCGCTGGGGCGACGGCTGTTCTTCGAGACGCGCCTCTCCAGCGACGGGCAGCGCTCCTGCGCCACCTGCCACGACCCCGCCAAGGCGTTCACGGACGGGCGCCCGCGCAGCGTCGCCGCCGCGGTGGTGGACCGCAACGCCATGGCGCTCGCCAACCTGCGCCTCAGCCGCTGGCTCGGCTGGGACGGCGCCGCCGACAGTCTGTGGGCGCAGAGCATCCGCCCGATCCTCGACCCGAAAGAGCTGGGCCTCACGCCGGACCAGGTGCGAGAGCGCGTGGCCACCGACCCCGGCCTGGTGGCAGCGTATGCCCAGGTCTTCGGCACCTCGCCCCAGACAGACCCGCCGGAGCTGGCGCTGGTCCACGTCGCCAAGGCGCTGGCGGCCTTCCAGGAGACGATCCTCACCCCCCGCACGCCCTTCGACGACTTTCGCGATGCGATGCAGCACGACGACACCGCCGCGCTCAGCCGCTATCCCCTCGCCGCCCAGCGCGGCCTCAGGCTCTTCGTTGGCACCGGCCGCTGCAGCGTGTGCCACTTCGGCCCCAGCTTCACGAACGGCGAGTTCGATAACGTGGGCGTCCCCCACTTCGCCGAGAGGGGTCGCGTGGATACCGGGCGCTTCGGCGGCATTGCCGCGCTCAAGGCCAGCCCCTTCAGCCTCACCGGCCGCTACAACGACGATCCGCAGGCGGCACCCGGCCTCGCCACGCGCCACGTCGAGCCGCTGCACCGCAACTGGGGCGAGTTCCGCGTCCCCTCCTTGCGCAACGCGGCCCGCACCGCCCCCTACATGCACAACGGCAGCCTCGCCACGCTCGCCGACGTGGTGCGCCACTACTCGGAGGTGGACGAGGACCGCCTGCATGGCATCCCCGGCCAGGGCCTGGTCCGGCCGCTGCGCCTCACGCCCGAGGAGCAGGCCGACCTGGTCGCGTTCCTGGAGACGCTTTCGAGCGAGGTGAGATGGTGAGTGGTGAGGTGGTGAGTGGTCAGCGGCGGCCGGTGTCCGCCATGGCGCTATTTGGCCTATTCCAATGGGAAACGAGCTCGGCGAGCGCGTTGGGAACCCAACTCACCATCTCACCACTCACCACTCACCAGAGGCAGACCCGCAGGGTCTGCCCTCTGCCCCTAAACAGTCGCCAGCTCTCCCGATCTCATGTATGAGGAGCAGTTCATGCGCCGCCCGCCAAGACGGTGCGGCGCTGCAGTGGCGGCTTGCGCCCGCGCAGGCGCCGCAGTGCCGGGGAGGGTATGAACGCTCCGATGCGACGCGCAATCCTGCCGACTTTGGCCGGCATGGTCTTCGTCCTGGTTGGGGTCGTTGCGGCTCCGTGTGCGACGGCGGAGGACAATTGCCGGACGCGGTGCTGGGAGACGTACGGTGTGTGCTACAAATCGACGAGCAACCGCGAGCGCTGCCAGGGCCAGCTGCTGCGCTGTCTGAACAACTGCATCCGCGCCAACCGCAAGACGGGCTCCGCCGCCCCGGAGGCGCCCCGTCCTGCGCCGCAACGGACGCCCGATTCCGGCCGGGCGAGAAGCGGCTCCTCCCCTCCCGCTCCTACGGCGCCGCCTGCCCCGCAGTGAAGCGCGCGAGCACCACCTGCGTGTCACCCCAGGTGCGCTGCTCCAGAGCCGAGAATCCCTGCGGCAAGGCGACGGTGGCGCGCCGGCTTTCCTCGACAACGGCGACCGCCCCTGGGGCAAGCCATCCGCCCCGCACAGCGGAAGCGAGCGCACGCTCCGCCAGGCCCTGCTCGTAGGGTGGGTCGAGGAACACGAGGTCGAAGCCGCCACGGTTGCCCACCACCGGACCCAGGTTGGTGGCATCGCGGCGGAACACCTTGGTCGTGCCGGTGAGCCCAAGGGTTTCGACGTTGCGGCGGATGAGGGCGCGGGCGCCGGCGTCCTCCTCCACGAACAGGCAGAAGGCGGCCCCGCGCGAGAGCGCCTCCAGACCGAGCGCGCCGGTGCCCGCGAACAGATCCAGCACGCGGATGCCGGCGAAGGAGAAGCCGGCGATGCCGTGCTCCAGGACGTTGAAGACGGCCTCGCGCACCCGGTCCGAGGTGGGGCGGGTGTGCGCACCCTCCGGTGCGGCGAGCGGGCGGCCTCGGAACTGGCCGGCAACGATGCGCATGCATCACCCTCCGCGCTCAATCGCCGGCGTCGCGGGGCGGCTTGGCGGACCGCCTATGGCGCGCGCTGCCGGCCGCAGTCCCATCAGCCTCGATCAGCCCCAGCGATTTGGCGACCTGTTGGCCCAGCTGGTCGATCAGCACGCGCCGTCGCACCACCTCGACGACGCCCGGCTCCAGGTCGAGCAGCTGGAAGGGCCCGAACGAAATGCGGATCAGGCGGTTCACGGTCAGCCCCAGATGCTCCAGGATGGTGCGCACCTCGCGGTTCTTGCCCTCGCGCAGGCCGATGCTGAGCCACACGTTGCTGCCCTGCGGCTTGTCGAGCGTGGCCTCGATGGGGCCGTAGCGCACACCGCCCACCTCGATCCCGTTCTTGAGCTTGTCGAGCGCCTCCTGGGTAACGGTGCCGTGCGCGCGCACGCGGTAGCGGCGAAGCCAGCCGGTGGCGGGCAGCTCCAGGTGTCGCGCCAATCCGCCGTCGTTGGTCAGGAGGAGAAGCCCCTCGGTGCTCACATCGAGCCGCCCCACCGAGACGACGCGGGGCAGGTGCTCGGGCAAGGCGTCGAACACCGTCTTGCGGCCCTCCGGATCCTTGTGGGTGGTGACGAGGCCCTTGGGCTTGTGATAGCGCCACAGCTGCGGCGGCTCGAGCGCGGGCAGCTCGTTGCCGTCCACCAGGATGTGGTCGCGCGCGGAGACGTCGCGCGCGGGGCTCGCCAGCACCTCGCCATTGACGCTGACGCGGCCCTGCTCGATCCACCGCTCCGCCTCCCGGCGCGAGCACAAGCCCGCCCGCGCCAGCGCCTTGGCGATGCGCACGGGCTCGCCCGGAACGGCCGGCGCGGCCGGCGCTGCTCTGCGTTGCCTGCGCTCGGGTCTGGTCATGCTCATCTGGGTCCGCATTCAGGGGGCGATCACGGTAGCACACGTCCTCCGCCCTGACGAAAAATTGCTGTGGTGCCAGAAGGATGCCAGAGCTGACGCGGTCGGAGGGGTACTGTGACCGGGTTCGTGGACCGCCGTTACTCACTGGAGACCACCTGCGCCATCGTCCGTACGCTTGTGCTGGACCGACTCGCTGTTGCCGCCAAAACACCGACAACGTACTGTCACCTCTGAGACTGGTGTTGGCGATCAGCTTCGTGTAGCTTCACCTTGGCTGCCGCAAGCCTGGAGTAGACCGGGGAGGCGAGATCTAGTTGTAAGTCTCGACGCTGCCGGAGGTCGGTAGCCTTTGAGAAGACGCTGCGCTGGTACCATGGCCATCTTTTTTTTAGCTACTGGGAGGAAAACAAATGAATAAGGCGCTTAGGTTTCTTCTGGGGCTCTGCGCAGTTATCGCCCTTTCGACTCTCGCGGAAGCCCAGTCTGCCCTGAAATGCAAGACGATCAGTGGCATCGGATCCTCCAAGAGCGATGCGAAGAGGGAGTTTGACGCGGACCTTAAGGCGTTTCGGGATGGCACGCGGGGCAAGCTGGCAAAGGGCCCCCTGAAGACTGAACCCACGCCCCTCGGTAGCTGGTCGCTGAGTCAGGAGATATGCGGGTGCATTCCCCCATTTTGCACCTGAGCAAGCGGGGGGCCATGCGCGCTTCATGTCGTGGCTTGTTGTGGGGATCGAGCGTCGCGGTCGGGTTGCTGCTCGCAGGCACGCCGAACGGCGTCCCGCCGACCACCGTTCCCGAGGCCCGTGCCATGGTCACCCTGAAGCTGAATCAGGGCGAACTGGGACAGTTCACGGTGATGGGGAACTCCGGGTTCGTGATCTTGTGCCGCGCACCTCGCTCGGGCGCGACGATGCGTCGGAGCAGTTCG
>Ga0209382_10002740_pt1 | contig 25130 bp, 23 predicted proteins | sample SoiMetdeltSBSDD5_FD_187599 | JGI IMG/M metagenome (GOLD analysis project Ga0209382, IMG submission 187599) | Bulk soil microbial communities from a Populus tree surrounding site in Tennessee, USA - Soil MetaG P. deltoides SBSDD5 (SPAdes) (version 2) | ecosystem: Environmental > Terrestrial >... | reverse complement strand
GGCGACTATATAAGAGGTCGCGTGCCGTCCCGCAATAGCGACTTTTGGGCAACGCGCCGCGCGTCATTTAATGAGTTGATTGAGCTGGAAAATCGGCAGCAGCATCGCGAGCACGATCAGCAGGACCAATCCGCCCATCACCAGAATCATCAGCGGTCCGAGCAGGCCGACGGCAGCGCCGAGGATCGAGTCCATCTCGCGCTCCTGGTTGGTCGCGGCTCGGTCCAGCATCGTCTCGAGGTCGCCGCTGGTTTCCCCGGAGGAGATCAGGTGGATCATCATCGGCGGAAACATCTTCGAGGTGCCGAGCGAGCGACCGATCGCTGCGCCCTCGCGCACGCGGGCGGCGGCGTCCTGCACGGCGTCGCGCATCGGCAAATTCGTCACGACCTCGCCGGCAATGCGCAGTGCTTCCAGCACTGGCACCGCGCTGGAGGTGAGCGTCGAGAACGTGCGCGCAAAGCGTGCAGTATTGTTGCCGCGGACCACCCTGCCGATCAGCGGCAGGCGCAGCAAGAACGAATGGAAACGGCGGCGCGCCGCAGGGTCGCGCAACCAGCGGAAGAAACCGACGAACGCCAGGATCAGGAGCACGAGTGTCAGCAAGCCCCAATGGCGCAGGAAATCGGAAATCGCGATCAGGATCTGCGTCAGGAACGGCAGTTCGGCCTTCGAATTCTCGAACTGCTTGACGATCTTCGGCACGACGAACGTCAGCAGCATCGCGACGATCGACACGCAGACAATGAAGAGCAACACCGGATAGAGCATCGCAGTCAGTGTGCGGCTGCGCAGTTGCTCACGACTCTCGGTGTAGTCGGCGAGCCGCTCCAACACGGTGTCGAGATGGCCCGACTGTTCGCCGGCGGAAACGGTCGCGCGATACAGCTCGGGGAACACCGCCGGGAAATCCGCGAGGCCATCAGCGAGCGCGTGGCCTTCCATGACCTTGGCGCGCACACCCATGATGATGCTGCGGATGCGCGGCCGCTCGGTCTGTTCCGAGACTGCAAGCAACGCTTCCTCCAGTGGCAGGCCGGAGCGCACCAGAGTCGAGATCTGTCTCGTCATCAGTGAGAGATCGGCCGCGGAGATTCCCCGACGCAGCGAGAATTGCTTGCGCTCGCGGCGGTTCTCAGTCTGCAGCACCTCGCTGACCGCCAGCGGCAGCAGGCTTTGGTCACGCAGCATCTGACGGACTGCGCGCGCGGTGTCACCTTCGAGAACGCCTTTGCGCTCGCGCCCGGTCGCGTCGACTGCGGTGTATTCGAATGCGCCCAATCAGTCCTCGCGCGTGACGCGCAGCACTTCCTCGATCGTGGTGGTGCCCGAGAGGATCTTCGCACGTCCGTCGTCGCGGATGCTGTGGGTCATGGTCCGTGCGTGCTTCTCCAGATCCTGCTCGCTCGCGCCGTCGTGAATCATCGTACGCATCGCGTCATCGACCATCACCAGTTCGTAGATGCCCGTGCGGCCCCTGAAGCCCTGATTGCTGTCGGCGCCGGGCCGATAAAGCGTCGGGGACGGGGCGGAAGCCGGCAGGTTGAGCAAGCGCCGTTCGTACTCGCCGGCCACATACGCTTCCTTGGTGTCCGGGTTCAGTACGCGTACCAGGCGTTGTGCGAGAACGCCGACGAGGCTCGAGGAGAGCAGGAAGGGTTCCACACCCATGTCGCGCAGACGAGTGAGAGCGCCGACTGCGGTGTTGGTGTGCAGCGTGGACATCACCAGGTGTCCAGTCAGCGATGCCTGGACGGCGATGTGCGCAGTTTCCAGGTCGCGGATTTCGCCGACCATCACCACGTCCGGATCCTGGCGCAGGATTGCACGCAGTCCGCGCGCGAAGGTCATCTCGACCTTGGTGTTGACCTGCGTCTGGCCGATACCGTCGATGTAGTACTCGATCGGGTCCTCGACCGTCATGATGTTGCGCGTGTTGTCGTTGATACGCTCGAGCGACGCGTACAGCGTCGTGGTCTTGCCCGAGCCCGTCGGGCCGGTGACCAGAAGGATGCCGTGCGGCTTGTGGATCAGCTCGTCCATCTGTTTCTGCGTGCGCGGATCCATGCCCAGCGAGCTCAGCTCGAGGCGGCCGGCCTGCTTGTCGAGCAGACGCAATACGACACGCTCGCCGTGGCCTGCGGGAATCGTCGATACACGGACGTCGACCGCGCGGCCGGCGACACGCAGCGAAATGCGGCCGTCCTGCGGCAAGCGCTTCTCGGCGATGTCGAGCTTCGACATGACCTTGATGCGTGACACCACCAGCGGTGCGACGGCACGTCGCGACTGGAGTACTTCGCGCAGCACGCCGTCGATGCGGAAGCGCACGACGAGGCGATTCTCGAACGGCTCGACGTGAATGTCGGACGCGTTGTCCTTGACCGCCTGAGTGAGGATTGCGTTGATCAGCTTGATGATCGGTGCCTGGTCATCGCTTTCCAGCAGGTCGGAGGGTTCTGGCAGATCCTGCGCGAGGTGCGCGAGGTCGGTTTCGTCATCCATGCCGCTGACCATCTGCTGGGCCATGTTCGCGCCGCCCTCGAACTGCTGCCGCAGCAGTTGCTCGAAGGCGTCGGTGTCGACGCGGCGCAGTTGCAGGGGCTTGCCGAGCACGCGGCGCACTTCGGCGATCGCGGCGGGTTGCGCGCCGGCGCGATAGACCGCCTCGGCGCTTGCTGCATCGGACTTTTGGACGAGCACACCGTGCCGCTTGCAGAACGCGAATGACAGCGGCTGCGCCCCATTCGGGCGCACAGCGGCGGCGGCCAGGCCCGAAGCAGATTCAAGTAGCGCGCTCATATGACCTCCGTCTCGATGCGATGCCTACTGCGGTTGCGGCGGCTGCTGAGTCGACTGCGGCTGTTGCTGCTGCTGCTCCGGCGGCGGAGTTTCTTTGAGCGGCGTCGTCTGTGTCGATTTCGTCGGATCCGTTCCCGGCGCGGGCTCCTTCGCGCCGGCAGTCGGATCTGCGTACTTCGACAGTTCCTCGATCGGCGGCAGCAGCGGCTGGCGCTCGCCGGGGAGCAGCGCGACCTTGCCCTTGCGACGCTGCAGCTGCTGGTTGCGCATGACGTTGTACTTCGCGTTCGTCTCGATCGCTGCCTGCGCGCCGTCGCGCAGGATCGTCGGACGGATGAACAGCATCAGGTTGCGCTTTTCCTTGTTGCCGCTGCGGGTCTTGAACAGCTCGCCGATGATCGGGATCGAGCCGAGGATCGGCACGCGGTTCTCGCTCTCACGCGCCGTGTCGGTGATCAAGCCGCCGAGCACGACCACGCCGCCGTCGTCGACGAGCACCGTAGTCGTGACAGTGCGCTTGTTGGTGATCAGGTCGACTGCGTTCTGCGTGCCCTGGGAGACACTGGAGTCTTCCTGTTCGATCTTCAACATCACCGCGTCGCCTTCGTTGATCTGCGGCGTGATCTTGAGGATCGTGCCCACTTCCTCGCGCTGGATCGTCTGGAACGGGTTGACCTGGCCTTGCTGGTTGCCCACACCGGTGTTCGTGAACGAGCCGGTGAGGAACGGCACCTCCTGTGCGACCTTGATCTCGGCTTCCTCGTTGTCGAGCGTGATGATCGAAGGCGTCTGCAGGATGTTGCTGCTGCTGTCGCCGCGCAGCGCGCGCAGCAGCAGCGCGAAGTTCGTGCCCGAATCGAGAAAGCGGCCGGCCCCGAGGGTGAGGCCGCTCGGTAGCAGCGACGGATCGAGGTTGTCGCGATCCGCGAGCGCGGCCGCGATGCTGCCGATGCTCGAGCCGCCGACAGTCTGATTGAAGGTACCGATCGGCACCGTGCTGTCGGAGTCGGTATTGCCAACCGCCCAGTTCACACCCAGTTCGGCGGATTTGAGCTCGGAGATGTCGACCAGAATCGCCTCGACCAGTACCTGCAGACGGCGGATGTCGAGCTTGTCCACGACTTGCATGATCGAGCGCATGATCTTCGGCGGCGCGGTGATGACCAGCGCGTTGGTCTGCTTGTCCGCCCAGATCGTCGTGCTGCGATCGGCGGCGGCCTGCGGCCCCGCCTGCGCGCCGGGCTGACCCGGAGCTGCCTGCGTAATGCCCGTCACCTGTTCCTTGAGCTTGCCGGCGATCTGCTCCGCATCGGCGTAGTTCAGATAGCGCACGCGCGTATCGCCGCCGGTCTCGAGCGGCGTGTCGAGGTGCGTGACCAGCGTCTTCAGGCGTAGACGCTGCGCCTTCTCGCCGGAGATCAGCACGCTGTTGGTGCGATCGTCCGCGACCAGTCTTGCGCCTGTTGCTTGCGCTTCCGCCTGCTGACCCGGGCCCTGGTTCAGCGCGTTGACGACGCGCACGATCTCGGCGGCGCTGGCGTTCTCCAGCCGCACGATGTCGATCTCCTCGTCGCCGCCCTGATCGATGCGCTGGATGATGCGCATCATGCGGCTGACGTTGCTGGCGCGGTCCGAGATGATCAGCATGTTCGACGACGGGTACGCGACCAGATGGCCGTATTGCGGGATCAGCGGCCGCAGCACTGGCACCAGCTGCGCGGCGCTCACATTACGGACGGCGATGACCTGCGTGATGAACTCGTCCGATTCCGCGTTGACGCGGTTAGGCAAGTCTTCCTGGCCCGGCAGCTGGCGCGCGTTCGCGTCCGGGATGATCTTGATGGCGTTGCCGGATGGCACGGCGACGAAGCCATGCACCTGCAGGATCGACAGGAACGTCTGGTAGAAGGCATCCGGCGACATCGGCGTCGAAGAGAGAATCGTCACCTGGGCGCGCACGCGCGGATCGACGATGAAAGTCTTGCCGGTGATCTGGCTGACGGCCTCGATGATCTGCGTGAGGTCGGCGTCGCGGAACGCCGGCGTGATCGTCGTCTGCTGCTGGCCCTGCGCTTGCGGCTGCTGCTGTTGTGCCGGTGCTGCACTCCAGGTCAGCGCGCAAGCCACCGCGAACGCAGTCAGGCGCGCGCGATAGCGATTGTTCTTGAAGATCGTCATGGACGGTCCTTGCTTTCTTTGCGGGGCCTGTGAGTCATTCCGGCTCGGGCGTGAAGGCGGGTGTCTGGATCGGTCGCTGCTGCCCGGTTCTGCCCGGCGGCGGCGTGTTCGCATCCGGCAGCATGATCTGCGCAGTGTTGAGCGTGAGCTCCTGGGACTGGCCGTTGCGCTCGACGGTCACAGTGACGCGATCGGACGTGCCGATCGTGTTGAAGATCTCCATGCCCCGTTGTGGATCGTCGAGCGGGGTCCCGTTGATCGAGAGCACCAGATCGCCGGGCTGCAAGCCGAGCTTGGCGAACTGCTGGCGATTGCGGCCCGGATAAACGCGATAACCGCGCTGCACGCCGTTGGCGAACACCGGCTGCGGACGGACCACTTCCGCGAACGCTGTCGGATTCGTCTCGGCGATGCGTCGCAGGTTGTCCGCGAATTGCCCGCCACCCGGCCGCGGTGTCGCCGCCGCCGTACGCGTGATCGCCAGGCCAGCGGTGCTGGGCCGCGGCAGCGACAGCGTTTCGAGCTGGCCGTTCCGATCCAGAATGACTCGATCCAGATAGACGGAATGCAGCCGCGTGCCCGGGCGCACCATCGAGCCGACCGCGTAAACCTTGGCCGATTGCGGCGACTCGCCGATCACTGCAAGACCCTTGCTAGGATCGTTCGCAGCGAAGACTGCCGACAGCACGAGGTTGGCCTGACTTGGTGGCGCATCTTCCGGCGCGGTCTGTTCGGCCTTGGCCTCGCCGAACAGGTGAGCGGTGGCGATCGCCTGCACATCGATCCCCTTACGCGCTGCAACGGCGGGCGGAGGCGCCATCACGATGTCGGCAGCGTCCGCGGGCGCGCGACGCTCGAGCAGCAGCCAGGTGAGTTGCACGAGCTGCCAGGCGATGGCGATGACAAGGACTACAGTCAGCGCCTGTGGCAGGGTCCGCGTGGCGCGGTCCAGCCACTGCTGTCCCGACAGCGTCTGTAACTCACGCAGGGTGGCTGAAAACGACATTTACTGATGTACGACCGTTTGATGCACGTGAACGGGCCTATTAACGCAGTGACCACGGCTTCGGGTTGCAAGCGCGCCATGATAAGGAGTCGCGCGAGCCTGTCACAAGAGATTGTTCTCATTGGTGAAAGTTACGTCGCAAATCACTGGCGAGTGACGGCAGGAGGCGACACGTTGCCGCGCGGTTCGGCGGGGCCGGCCACTCGTCTCGACCGGCGGGCAAGCCGGTCGCATGACCGGGTAAATTCGCCCTGCGATTCGTGCGTAACTTACTGCGGCTGCTGTAGTTGCGCATTGCTCGACGCAGCGCACGTTACGAGGGATGCTGCCTTGTATTGTCCGGATTTCCACCCTATAAAGAGTCCGAATTGAGCATGCGTCGACGTTGATGTCTGAAGAGAGCACACGGCGTGAGCACGAGCTCGTTACCGAAGAGGCCGAGCCCAAGCTCAAGCGACCGCCGCTTTATCAGGTCGTCCTGCTGAACGACGACTACACGCCCATGGAGTTCGTCGTGGATGTGCTGGAGCGCATCTTCAACATGGATCGGACGACGGCGACGCGCGTTATGCTGGAGGTGCACACCCGGGGCAAGGGCGTCTGCGGCGTCTTCACATTCGAGATCGCCGAGACCAAGGTCGCGCAGGTCACCACGTACGCGCGGCAGCATCAGCACCCGCTTCTGTGCACGATGGAAGAGACTTGAAGGGTGAGAGAGATTAAGTGCTAAGCAGTGAACTCGAAATCTGTCTGAACGAGGCGTTCCAGTCCGCGCGCGAAGCGCGTCACGAGTTCATGACGGTGGAGCACCTGCTGCTCGCCATCGTGGACACGCCGAAGGTACGCGAGATTCTGCGGGCGTGCGGCGCCGACGTGGTGCGCCTGCGCAAGGACCTGAAAGACTTCATCGATCAGACCACGCCGCGGCTCAAGGACGACGACGACCGCGAGGTGCAGCCGACGCTGGGCTTCCAGCGCGTCCTGCAGCGCGCCGTGTTCCACGTGCAGTCGAGCGGCAAGAAGGAAGTCACGGCGGCGAACGTGCTGGTCGCAATTTTCAGCGAGAAGCACTCGCACGCGGCCTACCTGCTGTCGATGCAGGACGTGGCGCGCTTGGACGTCGTCAACTACATCTCGCACGGCCTGTCCAAGGTCGAGGATCGTGACCGTCCCGACAAGGGCGAAGATCCGGCGGCGGGCACCGAGGCGGAGCGCAGCGAGCCGGATGGCGGCACGGCGCTCGAGAAGTTCACGACCAACCTCAACAAGCTGGCGATGGAAGGGCGGATCGATCCGCTGATCGGCCGGCGCCTGGAGATCGAGCGCACGGTCGAGATTCTGTGCCGTCGTCGCAAGAACAACCCGCTGTACGTCGGCGAAGCCGGCGTCGGCAAGACCGCGCTGGTGGAAGGCCTGGCGCGCATGATCGTCGAGGACAAGGTTCCGGAAGTGCTGAGCGACAGCACGGTCTACGCGCTCGACATGGGCGCGCTGATCGCCGGCACCAAGTACCGCGGCGATTTCGAGAAGCGCCTGAAGGGCGTGCTCAGCGAGCTGAAGAAGAATCCCGGCTCGATCCTGTTCATCGACGAGATCCACACGGTCATCGGCGCGGGTGCCGCTTCGGGCGGCGTCATGGACGCGTCGAACCTGATCAAGCCCGCGCTCGCCAACGGCGAGCTGCGCTGCATCGGCTCCACGACCTACACCGAGTACCGCGGCATCTTCGAGAAGGACCACGCACTGGCGCGGCGCTTCCAGAAGGTCGACATTACCGAGCCATCGGTGTCGGAGACCATCGAGATCCTCAGGGGTCTGCGCACGCGCTTCGAGGAGCATCACGGCGTCAAATACGCGGACGACGCGCTGACTGCTGCCGCCGAGCTCGCCGCCCGGCACATCAACGACCGGCAGCTCCCGGACAAGGCAATCGACGTCATCGACGAGGCCGGCGCGCGCCTGCGGTTGAAGCCGGAAGGCGAGCGCGAGGAAACGGTCACGACGCAGATGGTCGAGGACGTGGTGGCGCGCATCGCGCGCATTCCGCCGAAGAACGTTTCGACCAACGACAAGGACGTGCTGCGCAATCTCGACCGCAACCTGAAGCTGGTGATTTTTGGCCAGGATCAGGCCATCGAGTCACTGGCTGCGGCCATCAAGATGTCCCGTTCCGGCCTCGGCGATCAGCGCCGCCCGGTCGGCTCGTTCCTGTTCGCCGGCCCGACCGGCGTCGGCAAGACCGAAGTCACCCGCCAGCTGGCGATCGCGCTCGGCGTCGAGCTGATCCGCTTCGACATGTCGGAGTACATGGAGCGCCACACCGTGTCGCGCCTGATCGGCGCGCCCCCAGGCTACGTCGGATTCGACCAGGGCGGTCTGCTCACCGAGGCGATCAACAAGCATCCGCATTCGGTGCTGCTGCTGGACGAGATCGAGAAGGCGCATCCGGACGTGTTCAACCTGCTGCTGCAGGTCATGGATCACGGCACGTTGACCGACAACAACGGTCGCAAGGCCGACTTCCGTCACGTCATCATCGTGATGACGACCAACGCCGGCGCGTTCGAGATGAACCGCCCGTCGATCGGCTTCACGCAGCAGGATCACACCAGCGACGGCATGGAAGCGATCAAGCGGTTGTTCTCGCCGGAGTTCCGCAATCGCCTGGACGGCATCATTGCGTTCAACGGCCTGGATTCGCGCACCATCCAGCGCGTGGTCGACAAGCTGCTCGTCGAAGTCGAAGCGCAGCTGGAGCAGAAGGGCGTGCAGCTGCATGTCGACGATGCCGCGCGCGAATGGCTGGCCCGCAAAGGCTACGACCCGAAGATGGGCGCGCGCCCGATGGCGCGAGTCATTCAGGAGTCGATCAAGCGGCCGCTGGCGGAAGAGCTGCTGTTCGGCCGCCTCGCAGCCGGCGGGCACGCGTTCGTTACGCTCGGTGCGGACGATGCCCTGAAAGTGGAATGTCGCGCCGACAGCGAGCAGGCGCTACTCGAAGGCAGCTGAATCAGCGGCCTCGATAGATGATTCTTCCCTTCGTCAGGTCGTACGGCGTCAGCTCGACCGTGACCTGATCGCCCGTCAGGATGCGGATGTAGTTTTTCCGCATCTTTCCCGAGATGTGCGCGATGACGGTGTGACCGTTCGTCAGCTGGACGCGAAAGGTCGTGTTCGGAAGTGTGTCGACCACACGTCCTTCCATCTGAATTGCGTCCTCTTTCGCCATGCACTCTTCGGTGTAACCCGGCTCGCGGCCGGAAAGCGCGCGAATTGTGCATAAAGGGATGGGGCAATGCAACGAACGTGCGGCGCGGCGTGCCGGTTGCACCGCGAGCGGCCGATCAGGTCGCGGAATCGCTGTCAGCGGATGCCGGCGTCGCTTCCGCCCAACGCTGCGGCGCCGGCTCGTCGCCGACATGGCCGGCCAGCATTTCGATGAACGACGGGCGGGGGATGAGCTGCGCGCCGAGGCTGAGCAGATGCGGCGTCGCCATCTGGCAATCGATCATGTGGAAACCGCGCGCCGCCAGCTCGTCGCACAGGCGTTTGAGGGCGACCTTCGAGGCGTCGCGCTCGATGCTGAACATCGATTCGCCGAAGAACACGGCGCCCATCGCGACGCCGTACAGCCCGCCGACCAGGCGCTCGCCCTCCCAGGTCTCCACCGAGTGCGCGAAGCCCAGTCGGTGCAGCTTCAGGTAGGCCGCACGCATTTCCGGCGAAAGCCACGTTCCTCCCGGCCGTAATTCGCTGCTGCCGCAGGCGCGGATCACGTCGCGGAACGCAGTGTTCAGTCTGGTCACATAGCCGCGATTGCGGACTGATTTCGCGAGGCTGCGCGAGACGCGCAGTTCGCTCGGAAAGAGCACTGCGCGGGGATCCGGGCACCACCACAAGATCGGCTGGCCGCGCGAGTACCAGGGAAAGATGCCGCGGCGATACGCGGCGAGCAGACGCGGCGGCGACAAGTCGCCACCGGCAGCGAGCAGGCCGTCGGGTTCGCGCAGCGCGCGATCCACGGGCGGGAATGCATCCGGCGAGTCGCGCTCCGACAGCCAGACAATCGAGCCGCGCATTCAGCCCGGCTCCTTCCTGAACGGTACGTGCTCCTGCACCTGCCGCATGTATTCGTCCACGGCCGTCCGCTCCTGATCCAGATAGTCATCGATCGCGCGCCGGAAGCGCGGATCCGCGATCCAGTGCGCCGACCAGGTCTGCGTCGGCTCGAAGCCGCGCGGCACCTTGTGTTCGCCCTGCGTTCCCGGCTCGAAGCGTCGCAAACCCTGCTCGATACAGTACTCGATTCCCTGGTAATAGCACGTCTCGAAATGCAGGCTGTGAAACTCGGCCGCGGCGCCCCAGTAGCGGCCGTAGAGCGTGTCGCTGCCGCGGAAGAAGATCGCAGTCGCGATCGGCGTTCCTTCGAACTCGGCCAGCTTCACGACGACGGCGCCGGGCAGTGCCGCCGAGATCGAGCGGAAGAACTCCACGTTGAGATAGTGCTGATGGCCCCGCACGGAGAAAGTGCTGGCCGAGAATCCGAACACGATGTCCCACAGCCGCGTGTCCATGTCCTCGCCGGCCAGCGTGCGGAACCGGATGCCGTTCTCCTGCACGCGCCGGCGCTCGCGCAGTGCTTTCTTGCGCTTCTCGGAGCGGAACGTTGCGAGGAAGGCGTCGAAGCTCGCGTAATCGTGGTTGTGCCAATGGAACTGACAGTCCTTGCGCCAAAGGTAGTCGCTGGTGCCCAGCGCAGCGCGATCGGCGTCGGTCACGAACAGGAGATGGGCGGAGGACACTCGTTGCGTGCGTGCGTGCTCGACCAACGCCGCCGCCAGCCGTTCACGCGCGGCTTGCGTTTTTGCCAGAAGGCGAGGGCCAGTCGCAGGTGTGAACGGCGCCATGCTGACCAGCTTCGGGTAGTAGCGCAGCCCTGCCTGCGAGTACGCGCGCGCCCAGCTCCAATCGAACACGAACTCGCCCCACGAGTCGCTCTTGCTGTACAGGGGGAGCGCCGCTTCGATTTCGCCGGCCGCGTTTTGCAGTACCAGGTGATGTGGCAGCCAACCGGTGCCGCGGCCTACGCAGCCCGCGCGTTCGAGCGCCAGCAGGAATTCGTGACGTACGAATGGATTGCCGCCGGTCTCCAGCGCATTCCATTGCTGTGCCGGAACGTTGTCGAGCGAATCGACGACGCGCAGCGTCACTTCAGCGCTTGTTCGCGGCGTCGAGCTGGTCCAGATACTTGTCCGCATCGAGCGCTGCCATGCAGCCGGTGCCGGCGGAGGTGATCGCCTGCCGATAGACGTGATCGGCGACGTCGCCCGCGGCGAACACGCCGGGCACGCTCGTCTGCGTCGCGTTGCCGCCGAGGCCGGCCTTGACGATCAGGTAACCGCCCTTCATTTCCAGCTGCCCTTCGAAGAGTTGCGTGTTCGGCGCATGGCCGACCGCGATGAATACGCCGGTGACGTCGAGCTGACGCACCGGGCCGCCTGCGGTCGGAGCGACCGCCAGGCCGGTGACGCCGTTCTCGTCACCCAATACTTCCGCGACGTTGTGGTTCCACACCAGGCTCACCTTGCCCGCGTGCTGCCGCTCGAACAGATGATCCTGCAGGATCTTTTCCGAGCGCAGCGTGTCGCGTCGATGTACGAGCGTGACGTGTGAGGCGATGTTCGACAGGTACAGTGCCTCTTCGACAGCGGTGTTGCCGCCGCCCACCACGGCCACGTTCTGGTTCTTGAAGAAGAAGCCGTCGCAAGTGGCGCACGCGGAGACGCCGCGGCCGCGATATTTCTGCTCCGATTCCAGGCCCAGGTACTTCGCCGTCGCACCGGTTGCGATGATCAGCGCGTCGCACGTGTACTTGCCGCTATCGCCTTCGAGGTAGAACGGCCGCTTCGACAGATCGACTTTGTTGATGTGGTCGTTGACGACCTCGGTATTGAACCGCTCGGCATGCTTGCGCATTCGCTCCATGAGGCTCGGGCCGGTGAGGCCGTGCGGGTCTCCCGGCCAGTTGTCGACCTCGATGGTGGTCATGAGCTGACCGCCTTCTTCGATTCCCGTGAGCAGCACCGGCTTGCGATTGGCGCGCGCCGCGTAGACAGCGGCGGCGTAACCGGCGGGCCCGGAGCCCAGGATCAGGAGCCGGCAGTGACGGGGAGCGCTCATGTATGGATACTTCCTCGCGGAAAACAGTCTGGACCGGCATGGTATGTAAATGAGAGCAGCGCCGCCAAATAGATCGCGTCGATCCGAGCGATAAACGAAGCTGTGATTTTCCTTGCAATGCGTGGCGGATCTCGTTTGAATATCAAAACGTTAGTGTGTTTACTTGAGGTGAATTGACTTTGGCGACCACTGCTGAGGCGCGAGGCGGAGTGCGACTGGGTGCAACGGTTGTGCGCTCGCTGCGCGAAGGCGCGTTGTGGGTGTTCGGCGCACTCGCGCTGATCGTGCTCGCCGCGCTCATTACTTACGACCGCAACGATCCGTCGTTCGCGACCACCGGCGAGCCGGGGCCGATCTCGAACGTGATCGGTCCGCTCGGTGCGCATCTCGCGGGGCTGCTGATCATGTTGTTCGGCGCGCCTGCGTTCCTGTTTCCGATCATGATCGGCCTGACCGGCTGGCTGCTGTACCAGGACCGCAGCAAGACCGATGCGCCTTCGCGCGCCACTGTCGCGTTTCGCGCCGCCGGTTTCGTGCTGACGCTCATCACGAGCTGCGGCCTCGCGAGCCTGCATTTCACCGTCGCGCGCTATCCGAGCTCCGCCGGCGGCGTGTTGGGCTCGTTCGTCGGACAAGGATTGGACGCGGGATTGAGCTTCCTCGGTGCCACGCTGCTGATGCTCGCGCTGTGGCTGGCGGGCGTTTCGCTGTTCGCCGGCGTGTCGTGGATCGAGATCATGGACCGGACGGGACGTGTGACGCTGAACGCGCTCGGCTGGCTGTCGGGCCGCATCTCCAGCGCGCGCGAGATCAAGGCAGGCAGGCAAGTGAAGGAAGCTCGCACCGAAGTCATCCGTGAGGAGCAGAAGCGCGTCGCGAGCCGGCCGCCGCCGAAGATCGAACCGGTCGTGCACAAGGTCGAAAAGAGCGAGCGTCACGAGAAGGAGCGGCAAGCTGCTCTGTTCGACAAACCGACCGCGAAGGAGCTGCCTGCGCTCTCGCTGCTCGATGACGCACCGGCACGCCAGAGTGGCTACTCCGCCGAGGCACTCGAGGCGATGTCGCGGTTGGTAGAGCTCAAGCTGCGCGACTTCGACGTCGAGGCCGAAGTCGTCGAAGTGCATCCCGGGCCCGTGATCACACGCTTCGAGCTGCGACCCGCGCCGGGCGTCAAGGTCAACCAGATCAGCAATCTCGCCAAGGATCTGGCGCGCGCGCTGTCCGCGGTCAGCGTGCGCATAGTCGAGGTGATTCCGGGCAAGTCGACCGTGGGCTTGGAAATCCCCAACGAGAAGCGCGAGCTGGTCACGCTCGGGGAGATCATCAAGTCGAAGGCGTATGACGAGATGACCTCGCCATTGGCGCTCGTGCTCGGCAAGGACATCAGTGGTGCGCCGGTGGTCGCCGATCTCGCCCGCATGCCGCACCTGCTGGTCGGCGGCACGACGGGATCGGGCAAGTCCACGGCCGTCAATGCCATGGTGCTCTCGCTGCTCTACAAAGCCACGGCCGAGCACATCCGCCTGATCATGATCGATCCGAAGATGCTGGAGCTCTCCGTGTACGAGGGCATTCCGCACCTGCTGGCGCCGGTCGTCACCGACATGAAGGAAGCAGCCAACGCGCTGCGGTGGTGCGTGGCCGAGATGGAGCGCCGGTATCAGCTGATGGCGGCGCTTGGCGTGCGCAACCTCGCCGGGTTCAATCGCAAGCTGAAGGAGATGCAGGAGGCCGGTCAGCCGATTCGCGACCCATTGCTGATGAAGGCGCTCGGTCCGGAAGGCAATCCGAACGAAGTGCCGCTGCTCGACCCGTTGCCGTTCATCGTGGTCATCGTCGACGAGCTCGCCGACATGATGATGATCGTCGGCAAGAAGGTCGAAGAGCTGATCGCACGCCTCGCGCAGAAGGCGCGCGCCTCGGGCATTCACCTGATCCTGGCGACGCAGCGTCCTTCGGTCGACGTCATCACGGGCCTGATCAAAGCGAACATTCCGACGCGCATCGCATTCCAGGTTTCGGCGAAGGTCGACTCGCGCACGATTCTCGACCAGATGGGCGCGGAGCAGCTGCTCGGACACGGCGACATGCTGTTCCTGCAGCCCGGCACGTCGGTGCCGATTCGCGTGCACGGCGCGTTCGTTTCCGATCAGGAAGTGCATCGCGTGGTCGGCGGCCTGCGCGGCGCCGAGCCGAACTACATGCGCGAGATCCTCGAAGGACCGAGCATGCCGATTCCGGGTATGCCGGGTGAACCTGGCGATCCGGGCGTGGAAGTCGAGAGTGGAGCCGTCGACGGCGAGCAGGATCCGCTCTACGACCAGGCCGTGCGCATCGTAATCGAGAGCCGCAAGGCGTCGATCTCCGGCGTGCAGCGGCGCCTGAAGATCGGCTACAACCGTGCCGCGCGCATGATCGAGACCATGGAGGCGACAGGCATCGTCGGACCCTTGCAGTCCAACGGCATGCGCGAAGTCTTGTCGCCCGCGCCGCCCGAAGAGTGATTCACATGAAGCGTCTGCACTACGCGCGGCTTGCGGGCGCGCTGATCTCTCTCGCCCTGACCGCCAGTCCGGCGTTCGGCGCTGCTGCACAGACCTCGCAGGCGGGTAAGCAGCGCGTCGAGGCGTTCCTGCAAGGGCTCGACGGCTTGCAGGCGCAGTTCAGGCAGACCCTCACGGATCGCAGCGGCCAGACGGTCGATGAAGCGAGCGGCACGCTGGCGATTTCGCGGCCGGACCGCTTTCGTTGGGATTATCGTCAGCCGTACCAGCAGATCATCGTCGCGGACGGCACGCGTATCTGGATTTACGACAGCGACCTCGAGCAGGTGACCGTGCGTAAGCTCGACGAGACATTGTCGGCAACGCCGGCGATGCTGTTGAGCGGCCGCAGCAGCCTCTCCGACAACTTCAACGTCACTCAGTTCGCGAAGGAAGGCGCAGTCGACTGGGTCAGGATGGAACCCAAGCGTGACGACACCGATTTCCGCTGGGTGCGGCTTGGCTTCGAGGGCGCGCTCCTGAAATACATGCAACTCGCCGACAAGCTCGGTCAGACCACGAGCCTCGAATTCAGCAAGCTCGAGCGCAACCCGCCGCTGGATCCGTCGCGATTCACGTTCACCGTCCCGCCCGGCGCCGACGTGATCGGCGATGCCTCGTCCTCGGCGGCAGCGCCAGCGCGCAAACAGTAATCGCATGCTGCTCGCTCTGCGTCATCCACGTCTGTGGCTCGTGTCCGCCTGGATGCTCGTCATCCTCGCGACCATCGCGAGCCTCGTGCCGGCCCACGAGCTGCCGACGCTGGGCGGCATCACCGACAAGTGGGAGCACGTCGTCGGCTACGGTGTGCTGACACTGTGGTTCGCCGGCATCTACCCGAAGTCGCGCTATCCGATGATTGGCTTTGCGCTGCTGGTCATGGGCATCGTCATCGAAGGATTGCAGGGTGCGATGAAGGTTGGTCGCGAGGCGGACCTGCGCGACGTGTACGCCAACACCCTAGGCGTCGTCTGCGGACTGACGCTTGCGCTCGCCTGGCTCGGCGGGTGGGCGCAGCGCGTCGAAGGCTGGACGAGGAAGCAGTGAGCGCGCGAGCCGCAGCGACGCCAGATACGCGTCCGCTCGCGGATCGCATGCGGCCGGCCTCGCTCGACGCATACGTCGGGCAATCCCATTTGTTGGACGCCGGTAAGCCGCTGCGGCGGATGCTCGAAGGCGGGCATCTGCACTCGATGATCCTGTGGGGTCCGCCGGGCACCGGCAAGACGACTCTGGCGCGGCTCGTCGCGCAGACGTGCGATGCAGAATTCATCGCGTTCTCGGCCGTCATGGCTGGAGTGAAGGACATTCGTGCTGCCGCGGAGCGTGCCGCCGAAGTGCGCGCGGAGTCTGGGCGGCGCACCGTTTTGTTCCTCGATGAGGTACATCGCTTCAACAAGGCGCAGCAGGATGCTTTCTTGCCGTGGGTTGAGAACGGCACGCTCGTATTCATCGGCGCGACCACCGAGAATCCGTCGTTCGAGCTGAACAACGCGCTGCTGTCGCGTGCACGGGTGTACGTGTTGCGCGCACTGACGGAGCAGGATCTCCGCAAAGTGCTGGATCGCGCGCTCGAACAGCAGGTTCGTAGCGGTAGTTCGATCGAAGCAGAAGAGCAGGCGCTGACGCTGATTGCCAAGGCGGCAGATGGCGATGCACGGCGCGCGCTCAACATGCTCGAGCTGTCGTTCGATCTGGCGGGCGCTGCCGAACCGCCGAAGATCACCGAGGCGATTGCCGCGGAGGTTGCAACCGGCGGACTGCGTCGCTTCGACAAACAGGGCGAAGCGTTCTACGACCAGATCTCGGCACTTCACAAGTCGGTGCGCGGCAGCGACCCGGATGCTGCGCTGTACTGGTTCTGCAGAATGCTCGACGGTGGCTGCGACCCGCGCTACATCGCACGGCGCGTGCTGCGCATGGCGTCCGAGGACATCGGCAATGCCGACCCACGCGGCCTGACGATGGCACTGGAGGCTTGCGAGGTGTACGAGCGGCTCGGCACACCCGAGGGCGAGCTGGCGATCGCGCAGGCCGTCGTATTTCTCGCCTGCACGGCCAAGAGCAATGCGGTTTACGCCGCCTTCGGCGCAGCGATGGAAGATGCGCAGAAGCTCGGCTCGCTGGAAGTGCCGCTGCATCTGCGCAATGCGCCGACGCGGCTGATGAAGGAACTCGGCTACGGCAAAAACTATCGCTATGCGCACAACGAGCCGGATGCCTATGCCGCCGGCGAAACCTATTTCCCCGAAGGCATGTCGCCACGGCAGTACTACCATCCCGTGCTGCGCGGACTGGAAATCAAGATCGCGGAAGCGTTAGAGAAAAGAAAAAAGAAGTAGAATTCCGCAATGCTCGATCCCAAGTTGCTCCGTTCCGATCCCGCCGCGGTCGCGGCCAATCTCGCGCGTCGCGGTTTTACGCTCGACGTCACGCGTCTCGCTGCGCTCGAAGAGTCGCGCAAGAAATGGCAGATCCGCGCCGACGAGTTGCGCAATGAGCGCAATGTGCACGCGAAGAGCGTCGGCAAGGCCAAGGCGCAGGGTCAGGACATCGCACCGCTCCTTAAGCAGACGGAAACGCTGGGCGCACAGCTGGCGGAGGCGGAGGCAGAGTTCGGCAAGGTGCAGAAAGAGCTGGACGACCTGGCGCTCGTCATCCCGAACATGCTGCATGCGAGCGTGCCGGACGGGCGCGACGAGACCGCGAACCAGGAAGTCCGTCGCTGGGGCGAGCCGCGCCGTTTCGATTTCAAGCCGCGCGATCACGTCGACCTCGGCGAGAAGCTGAAGATGGTGGACTTCGCCACTGCCGGCAAGATCTCCGGCGCGCGCTTCGTCGTCTTGACGGGTCCGATTGCGCGTCTGCAGCGGGCCATCATTCAATTCATGCTCGATCTGCATACCGGCGAGCACGGCTATCGCGAGACGTACGTGCCCTATCTCGTCAACGCGCAGTCGCTGACGGGCACGGGCAACCTGCCGAAGTTCGAGGCCGATCTGTTCGCGATTCGCGGCGAGTCGGGCTTGTATCTGATACCGACTGCAGAAGTGCCGGTTACCAATCTGGTGCGCGACTCGATCGTCGAGGCGGATGCGCTGCCGCTACGCTACGCGGCGCACACGCCGTGCTTCCGCTCGGAGGCGGGCTCGTACGGCAAGGACACGCGCGGCATGATCCGTCAGCATCAATTCGAGAAGGTCGAGCTGGTGCACTTCACCCGGCCGCAGGATTCCTACGCCGAGCACGAGGTGCTCGTGCGCAATGCCGAGGAAGTGCTGAAGCGGCTGGAGCTGCCGTATCGCGTCGTCGCGCTGTGTGCGGGCGACGTCAGCTTCCAGTCGGCGAAGACGTACGACCTGGAGGTCTGGCTGCCGGGGCAGAGTGCCTATCGCGAGATTTCTTCGTGCTCGAACTTCGAGGCATTCCAGGCGCGTCGCATGCAGGCGCGCTGGCGCAATCCTGAAACCGGCAAGCCCGAGCCGTTGCACACGCTGAACGGCTCAGGTGTCGCGGCAGGTCGCGCGTTGGTGGCAGTGATGGAGAACTATCAGCAGGCGAACGGCAGCGTCGTCGTGCCAGAGGTCCTGCGCAGCTACATGGCCGGGCTCGCAGTCATCGAGCCCGGCTCATGAGACTCGTCAATCGTCGCCGGATGCTGCGCCCAGCAGCTGCAGCAGGCTGAGGAACAAGTTGTAGATGGCGACGTACAGCGTCACCGTGGCGAGGATGTAGTTCGTCTCGCCGCCGCGGATGATCTCGCTGGTCTGCCACAGGATGTAGCCGCCGGACACGAGCAGGAACATGCCCGAGACCGCGAGCGACAGCGTCGGCAGGTGGAAGAAGTACGCAACCAGGCCGAGCACGAACGCACCGATCGCGCCAACGCACAGGAAGCCGCCGAGGAAGCTGAAGTCCTTCTCGCTCTTCACCGCGTACGCGGACAGTCCCACGAACGCGGCGGCTGTGACGCCGAGCGACGTCATGATGAGCTGCGAGCCGTTCGGCAGGAACTTGATGTAGGCATCGAGGATCGGACCCAGCGTCAAGCCCATCCAGCCCGTCAGTGCGAACGTCCACACGATGCCCCAGCTGCTGTTGCGGGTCTTGTAGACGGCGAACAGCAAAGCGAAGTAACCGAGAATCGTGAACAGGCCGAAGTAGGGCAGGTCGATCGCCATTGCGACGCCGGCCATCGCTGCGCTGAACGCGAGCGTTGCACCCAACAGTAAGTACGTGTTCCGGAGAACCTTGTTGGTCGTCAGCGCCGAGGTACGGCTGGTGCTGACGACTGTGCTCGGATAACGGTCCATTTCGATTGATCTCCCGGCGGTGACGAGGCGCCTATTCTACAGACAAGGGCGTCGTGCGGATGACATGGGTGTATTTGCCGTACTTTCAAGGAGCTGTGACAATGCGGCCCGCGCGGAAGGGTGCCAGAGCGGTTGAATGGACCGGTCTTGAAAACCGGCAGGGGCGCAAGCCTCTCGTGGGTTCGAATCCCACCCCTTCCGCCAGATTCGAGGTTTCATCGCGGCGCCAGCGCGCTTCGTCGCACAGGCCGGCAGGTGGCGCCGAAGTGTCCTAAGGTTCCTCCCACATCCACGCATGGGAGGCACAATGAAAACAGCTTTGCGGTTCGCTGCGCTCACAGCGGCGGTCGTTGGCATCCTTGGTCTTGGTGTTGCAGCGCTCGCGCAAACTCCTACGCCCGCGAAGCCAATCCAGATCGCGCAATTCACCGCCGACGGCAAATTGCAGAAACCGGCGGATCTCGACAGCTGGATCTTCCTCGGCACCTCGCTCGGCATGGGCTACAACCCGGGCTCGTTCAACGCCGCGCATCCAGGTCAGTTTCAGGTCGTGCTGATGGAGCCGAATGCGTATCGGCACTTCGTGCAGCACCGCAGCTACGCGCCGGGCTCGATGTTCCTGCTGTCGTTCTACGACAGCGATCAGCAGCAGCGCTCGATCAATCAGAACGGCTTCACGCAGGCGGAGCTCACGAACTACGAGATCCATCTGCTCGATCCGGCGAAGGGCGACAAGGGCCACGCGTTCTACGTGTTCGATGCGAAGGATACGCAAGGCAGTCCGTTGCCAGCGGGCAATGCCTGCGTGCGTTGCCACGTAGACCACGGCGCATTCGATGGAACCTTCGCGCAGTTCTACCCCACGCTGCGCCCGTTCATTTCCAAAGAGGCGCTCGAGCGCGCGGCGCGCGACCACAACATCCGCTGAGGGGTACGATTCGCATCAGGCATGAGAGAGACTGCGCACCCGCTGGATCGCCCGCTGCCGCCCGACGTGGCGGCGGGCGAGGCCGCGTTCATCCAGTTCTATCAGAAGTATGCAGTCTTCAGTCTCCCCTGGGCGTGGCGGCGGACGCTGATCTTCGGCTCGATCGGCGTGCTCGGAGGGATTTCGTTCGGCGTTTCTCACGGGCTGTACGTGCGGGACGTCTCCGAGGCCATCACGCTCTCGTTGGCCTCCAGCCTGGCGAATCTGGCTCTGGTGGGCGCGGGCCCCATGCTGGCGGCGCTCTTTCGACACGCGGGCTGGTCGCTGCGCATCGAGCGGATCTGCATCGTCGGCGCGGTGATCTGCGGCATGGTTCTCGGCACGCTCACGGACGACTTCACCGCGCAATATCACGATCGGCTCATGGTCGCGCATGGCTTCGGCAGCGAGTCGGGGGCATCGCCGCTGGCAGACATCCACGCGATCGTCCGGCGTGGGCTCGACGTGAGCCGCGTCCTGCTCATCCTGTTCGTCGCCAGCGGCGGATTGGGATTGTGGGCGTACTTCTCGGAATCCAAGCGCTGGGCCGAGCATTGGCGACGGGTCGAGATCGAAAAGCTGAGCCTGCAAAAAGCCGAGGCCGACCTGCGCTTGACAGTGCTACAGGCGCAGGTCGAGCCGCACTTCCTGTTCAACACGCTGGCGTCGGTCCGATCGCTGGTGACGAGCGATCCGCAGCGCGCTTCGCAAACCATCGATGCCCTCGCTCAACACTTGCGTGCCACGTTGCCGAAACTGCGCGCCGCTACCGGTGCGGCGCAATCGACGCTGGGTGAGCAGTTCGCGATCTGCGCGAGCTATCTCGAGCTCATGCAGCTGCGGTTGGGTGAGCGACTGCGCGTAGACATTCGTCTGCCATCCGAGCTGCGCGATGTGCCGTTCCCGCCATTTCTGCTGATCTCGCTCGTCGAGAATGCGATCAAGCACGGCGTCGAGCCGAAGCCCGGTGTGACGCACGTGGTCCTCGCGGCGCGCATCGTGGAAGAGGCCGAGCGCAAGCAGCTCGAAGTGCGAGTGGAAGATGATGGAGCCGGTCTGAAGCTCGGCATGGGCGAGGGGACCGGGCTCGCGAACATTCGCGCTCAGTTGCTCACGCGATTCGCTTCAGCAGCGTCGCTGGAACTTGCGGAGCGCGGCGCCGGCGGTGTCCTGGCCCGGCTCGTGCTGCCGCTGGAGCCGGCAAGCGCATGACCCGCCCGACTGCAATCATCGCCGAGGACGAAACGCCGCAACGGCAGGAATTGCGGGCGCTACTGACCGAGTTGTGGCCCGACCTGAGCGTCGTTGCCGAATGCGAGGACGGTCTGACCGCGCTCGAAGCAATTGAGCAGCACCGCCCGCACATCGCCTTCCTCGACATCCGCATGCCGGGCGTGAGCGGGTTGGAAGTCGCGCGCGCGGCCGGATCGCATTGTCACGTCATCTTCGTCACTGCCTACGACGAGTACGCGCTGCGGGCCTTCGACGAAGGCGCGGTCGACTATCTGCTCAAGCCGGTTGCGCGCGAGCGATTGAGCCTCGCGCTCCAGCGTGCTCGGTCCCGGCTCGAAGGTGGCCCACAGGTCGACATGACAGCGCTGATCGACATGGTGCAGGCGCGCCTGGCGGGAGGCGCCAAGCCGGGCATCAAGTGGATCACGGTAAGCGTCGGCAACGCCGTGAAGCTGTACTCGATCGACGAGGTGCTGTTCTTCCAGGCGCAGGACAAATACACGCGCGTCGTGACTGCAGCCAGCGAAGGCCACATTCGCACGCCGCTCAAGGAGCTCGCAGTCGCGCTCGATTCCGAAACGTTCTGGCAGGTGCATCGCAGTGTGATCGTGCGCGTCGGGGCAATTCATGCAGTCGAGAAGGGCGACGACGGCAAGTTGCAGCTGACTGTGCGCGGGCGGCCGGACGTCCTACCCGTGAGCAGCACGTTTCAACACCGCTTCAGGGGGATGTGAGGACTTCGCGGAAGTAGGCTTCGGCGAAGTCGACCAGGACGCGGGTCGAGAAGAACAGCGCGTCGGCGCTGCCGACCTTGCCGCTGCGTACGTGGCCGCGATCGACGAAGCGGCGGCCGACGATGGGGAAGTGCGTGCCGTTGTCGGTACCCATCGAGAGCTTCTCCACCCACACGCGGACGCTCTTCTCGATGATCGGAAAGCGGCTGATCATCGTGCGGCGGTTCGGTACGAGAGACTCCGCGTAATGCAGCGACGTGCAGCGGTTGAAACCGACGCCGAGCAACAGCGTCCACGCATCCAGGTCGTAGAGCTTCTCGAACGGCGTGCCGCGTCCCTCGCAGAATTCCAGTGCGTGCTGCGCGGTGATTTCGTAAGCATGACGGCCGTTGGCGCAGACGGAAACCAGCGGATGGCTGCTCCGCCGCGTGCCGGGATAGCTACGGAAAGCTTCGGGGATCGCGCCCATCGTCGTCGGCGTGGTGTCCGGATCGAAGACAGCCTGACTCGCTGGATCCCCGAGTTGCGGCGATTCGGCAGGCATCACCAGCGTGCCACTTGGCCCTAAAACGTCGAGCAGTGCGCGGATCACGGTGCTCGGCCCGCCTTCCGTCCAACCGACACGACCCAGCGAGGAGTGCACCATGACGATCATGTCCCGGCGCACACCGAGCGCAGCGAGGTTCGCGCTCAGCGAAGTCGCCGTGTTGACAGGATTCATCGTGGGCTCAGCGACTGCGGCGTACGGCGCGACGCTTGCCGGCGCGCTCGCGGAACGTCGCGACCTTGACGCGGTTCTGACAGGTCAGCGAGCAGAATCGACGGCTCGCGTTCTTCGATACGTCGACATAGACGCGCCCGCAATCTGGACGCTCGCACGTGCCGAGGCGCTGCGCTTCGCCGCGGCCAATCATTTCAGCCAGTCCGGCAGCACAGATCGCGGTCCACATTGGCACCAGCGGTGCATCGTGCGGATGATGGTGCAGGCGCCAGGCGCCTCGCTCCTTCGCGAGATGCGGGTGAGCGGGATAGGAAGCGAGCAGCTCGTTCAATGTCGTGGCGGCCGCATCGATATCGCGCTTGCGCAGATCCGCGAACACGGTGCGGATGCGCCGCGCAAGCGCAAGAAACGCCGGCACGTGCGCCTGCGTCAGCTGTTCCACGGACGGAGGATCGATGGCAAGGATGCGCGAGAGGGCCGCGACGGCTTCGCGTGCAGACGGTGCCACGGCGCGCTCGTCGTCCGAATCCAGCTCGTTGACGAGATCCGCCGACACCAGCAGTCCAGCATCTATGTAACTGTCTAACTTCACTTGACCAGTCACTCCGGGTCGGGTAGCGTTGTTACTGTCTAAGTATCGTACACTAGTTACAGGAGATCCGGCCATGAGTGGAGCCTTGGCAGGCAGAGTCGCGCTGGTGGCCGGAGCGACGCGCGGTGCCGGGCGCGGCATTGCGGTCCAGCTCGGAGCCTGCGGAGCGACGGTCTATTGCACAGGTCGCACGACCGGCAAGCAGCGCTCGGAGATGAATCGATCCGAGACGATCGAGGAAACCGCTGAGCTCGTCGATGCAGCCGGCGGGCGCGGCATCGCCGTACAGGTCGACCACCTGGAGCCAGAACAAGTGCGGGCGCTGGTGGCGCGCATCGAACGAGAGCAGGGACGCCTGCACCTGCTCGTGAACGACATCTTCGGTGCTACCAAGATCGAGTGGAACAAGTCGGTCTGGGAATCGGACCTCGAGTACGGCCTGCACCTCTTGCGCCTCGCCATCGACACGCATGCGATCACGAGCCACTTCGCTATTCCGCTGCTGCTCGAGAGCCCCGGCGGCTTGGTTGTCGAGATCAACGACGGCACCACGGAGTACAACAGCACGACGTACCGCAACTCCTTCTTCTATGACCTCGCAAAGGCGGGCGTGCAGCGCATGGGCTTCGCGCTCGCGCACGAACTGCGGCCGCGCGGCGCTACGGCGGTCACACTCACACCAGGTTGGCTGCGATCGGAAGCGATGCTGGACGCGTTTGGCGTTACCGAAGCGAACTGGCACGACGCGACGAAGTTTCAGCCGCACTTCGCGATCTCGGAGACTCCGGCCTTCGTAGGTCGTGCGGTTGCAGCGCTCGCGCAGGATCCGCAGGTGTCGCGTTGGAATGGCCAGTCGCTGTCGAGCGGCCAACTCGCGAAGATCTACGGTTTTACCGACCTCGATGGCAGCCAGCCCGATGCCTGGCGCTATCTCGTCGAGGTGCAGGACGTGGGCAAGCCTGCCGATGCGACCGGCAATCGCTGAGTGCTACTACTCGCGCACAGCGCGATGCAGAGCAGCGCGTGCCAGCAAGCGAGTGGAATCGAGCGTCGGCAGCGGCGAATTCCCGTCGTTCATGATGAGCGGGATCTCGGTGCAACCGAGCACGACTGCATCGCAACCCTCGTCCTTCAGGCGGCCGATCACGCGTTGAAAGTACGAGACCGCCTGCGGCTTGAACACGCTGCAGACGAGCTCGTCCATGATGATGCGGTTGATCTCGTCACGCTCACCCGTTGTCGGTCGCAGGTACGCCAGACCGTGAGCTTCGAGCTTCTCAGGATAGACGTTGCTGTCGACGAGCCATCGGGTCCCGGTCAGCGCCAGGCGGCGATAGCCGCGCTCGACCGCGTGGGCGGCAACGACTTCGGCAATGTGCAACCAAGGCAGCGGCGAGCGAGGCGTCACGTAGCGCAACGCCTGATGAATCGTGTTGTCAGGGCAGATGAGAAAGTCGGCGCCGGTCTTCGCCAGCTTCTCCGCGGACGCGAGCATGAGCTCGCCCACTGCCTGCCAGTCGCCGCGATAGATCGGCTGCATGTAGTCGTCGAGCGAGAACGTGTGCATCGAGACTTCGGGATGGGCGTGGCGACCCATCAGCTGCTCGCCTTCGACGCAGATGGTGCGATAACACAAGGCTGCTCCCTCGGCGGAGCAGGCGACGATGCCGATGTGCTTGGGCATGGACCGATTGTAGCGGGTCGAGCGCGAGGAAGCCCGTGCTACACTTCGACGGATCATGCAGCGCGATCTCGACAAAATGCGGCGCCGGCCGTTCTTCTTTCCATTGGTGTTGCCGGTGCTGTTGTTCATCGCCGTCGTCGCGGCAGCCGCGTGGCTGTTCGATGCGCGTGCGACCAC
>Ga0209382_10002739_pt1 | contig 25135 bp, 22 predicted proteins | sample SoiMetdeltSBSDD5_FD_187599 | JGI IMG/M metagenome (GOLD analysis project Ga0209382, IMG submission 187599) | Bulk soil microbial communities from a Populus tree surrounding site in Tennessee, USA - Soil MetaG P. deltoides SBSDD5 (SPAdes) (version 2) | ecosystem: Environmental > Terrestrial >... | reverse complement strand
CGTGGCGCGCCAGGCCACGCGCAGGGCGGTGGCATAGGGCTCCTGCCCGATGCGCCGGGCCAGGCCCTCGAGGTCATGGACCACCGGCGCCTTCGAGCCGACGAGGAGCAGATCGCGATCGTGGGTCTGCCAGATCTCCACCTCCGGAAAGACGTCGGCGAGCGTGGCCAGGATGGTGGCGACGGTCTGCCCGTCGATGTCGTAGGCCTGTAGCCACTGCAGGAAGACACCGTCCGGAGTCAACCGGTCGGCCGCGGACCGGTAGAACTCGCGGGTGAACAGGCTGGCGATTCCCGCCCGGTAGGGGTTCGAGGGCTCCGAGAACACGAGATCGTAGCGCTCGGGAGTCGTGGTCAGCACTTCCCGCGCGTCGCCGATCAGCACGCGCACGCGCGGGTTTTCGAGCACGTCACGATTCACGGGCGCGCAGGCGCGCGCCACCTGCACCATGGCCGGCTCGAGCTCCACCACGTCTGTCCGCTGCATCTCGGGCAGGGCGGCCAGCCACCCGGCCGTGCTGCCCGTTCCCAGACCGACGATGAAAGCGGTGCGCGTGGGCGCCGGACGAAGGAGGGCGCCGAGAAGGCCGCCCATGACCTGGGTCGGGGCATCCTGGCGGGCGTTGCCGTCGATCTTGCCGTTCACCACGAAGGCCAGCCCGTCCTGGGCGCTGAGAGCCACGCTGCTCTCGATGCCGTCCCTCTCCCAGATCACGGCGCGACGGCTGGCGTTGAGCCAGGCCTGATCCTCGTTCTTTCCCGCGCCCGGGCGCACGCCGAACGACTCGATGCCGTGGATCCCGATGCCGCTGTGCCGCCAGGCGGCGGTGGGACCCCGGGACAGGAAGAGTACGGAGATCACCGCACACGTCGTGACCAGCGTCGCCAGCCGGCGTCGCGTGCCGCCCGGCCCGAGCAAGGTGGCCAGGAGCGCCGTCCCGCAGAGCAGCAGGGCGACCGTCCGCCAGCAGCCCGGGGCGGACAAGAGGGGCAGCAGTCCGAAACCGCCGCCGAGCGCGCCCGCGACCGCGCCTAGGGTGTTGGAGACATAGGCGAGCCCCACGTGGCGGCCGAGCTGATGCCGTCCCGTTCCCAGGAGGGCGATCAGCAGCGGGAACTGCACGCCCGCGATAACGGCGGGGAGGAAGACGACGATGAAGGCGATGACGGACCAACCGGTCACGTGCGCCCACAACGAAGAGCCGGCGGGCGGAAAGAGGGCGATCGTGAGCAGGGCCAGCCGATCGCCGAGCACATAGGGCAGCGCGATCAGCGCCGCTTCGCCCACGCATGTCGTCGCGAACGTGTGCAGGTCCGGCGTCGTCCGGCGCCGCACGGTGGAGTAGAGGATTCCGCCGAGCGCGATCCCGGCCAGGGCCATCGCGAGGACGAGGCCGAACGTGTAGACGGTCCCGCCCAGGATCGGGCCCAGCATCCGATACCACACGAGCTCCATGAGGATGAACGCGAAGCCGACAATCGCGGCCGCCGCCAGCACGAAGCGCGCGGGCACGGACGGGCGGACGCCGGTGGCCGCGGCGGGGGCGGCGCTGGAGGGAGGCAAGGCCGGCCGCCGGGCGGACAGGGCGCCCGCGACGAGGGCGACGGCGAGGTTCAAGGCGCTCGCCGTCCACAGGGTGGCCCGGGTGCCGAGCGATTCCAGGAGGAAGAAGGTCGTGGCGAGACAGCCGAGCACGGCGCCCAGCGTATTGACGCCGTACAGCAGCGCCGTCCTTCGGCGGCGGGGATCCGACTCGCTCTCCGTCGCGCGCGCGGCCGCGCCGAAAGTGCCGCCCGCGAGCACGGTGGCGGGCAGCATGACGGCCGCGGCCAGGACGAGGCACGCGAGGGTCGCCACGCCGTTGCCCAGGACCATGCTGCCCCCCAGGCTGAGGTAGGCCCGACCGGCCAGGGCCATGAGCCCGGGGCTGGCCGCGGCGAAGACGGCGACGAGCCCTTCGAGCACGGCATAGAGAAGGAGGGGGCGCGCGGAACGATCCGTCCGCCGTCCCAGCCACCAGGCACCCAGCCCGAGGCCCCCCATGAACGCGGCGAGCACGGCGGCCGAGGCCGCCGTCGAGGCCCCGAAGATGAGCCGGAAGCCCCGTGTCCACGCGACCTGGTAGGTCAGCGCGCAGAAGCCGGAGAGGAGAAGGAGCGGCGCCACGGCCAGCAGCGGAACACGTGCCCCCGGCGCCGCCGCGACGTGAGAGTCGAGTGCCGGCTCGGCGGCGCTCGCCATCGGCGGTGATGGGGGCGTGGACGTCAGATGCGTTCGAGGATGGCGCTGGCGGGCGGGGTGAAGTCCTCCCAGCGCCAAGGCACGGACAGGGCCGCGGCGAGCTCGGCCGCCATCGGCGCCATCATCCGGTACGCCGGGTCGGACTCGTCGAACCAGCGCCCGACGGCCAGCGTGTGCTCGCCGTGCTCGGCGGCGGCGATGAGCTCGCACCAGTAGTGCCCTACGATGCCCTCGCCCTCGGCCCTGCGCAGGCGGACGACGTGGCCGCGCAAGACCAGTTCCTTGAATCGATCGAAGGGGACCTTCGCATCCAGGCCTGACGTGCGGAACGTCGCCGATCGGGTGCGCCAGTCCAGCCGCACCTGACGCGGCTGGAGCTGGCTCTTCTCGATCCCCGTCCTCACGACGAGGGCCGCCGCGCCGGCGAGGAAGGCCCACAGCCATCGTCCTCCGAGCTCCAGCCACCCCATGACGACGAAGACGGCGACGGCGGTGACGATGCCGGTCACGATGATGGGCGGGATCTTCTCGACGATGCTGCCCGCCCCGAACTCCAGGCGAACGAGCGTCCCCGGCTGCCAATCGATCTGCACGGGCGCTTCGTCGGCGGCCTTGAACTGGGCGGGCTCGAAACGACCGAGCTCAGGCTCGCGCGCGAGCTGAGGTTCTGGCATGCCGGGAATTCTACGCCCGTGGTTTAGGATCCACGCTCCATGACCACTCCCGCGGCCGCGATCCCGGCGTCTCCCGCACCAGGCCCCCGCCGCGCGTATCGCTACTACGACCTCGTCATGGCCGCGTTCGTGACCGTGCTCCTCTGCGCGAACCTCATCGGCGCCTCCAAGGTGGCGCAGGTGCGGGGCATCACGTTCGGCGCCGGCGTCCTCTTCTTCCCCATCAGCTACGTGTTCGGCGACGTGCTGACCGAGGTCTACGGTTACGCGCGCGCGCGCAAGGTGGTGTGGGCGGGGTTCGGCGCGCTGATCTTCGCCTCGTTCATGACCTGGGCCGTGCTCGCCTTCCCGCCCGCTCCCGGCTGGGAGCATCAGGCCGCGTTCCAGACCGTATTCGGCGCGACGCCGCGGATCGTGCTCGCCTCCCTCGTGGCCTACTTCTGCGGTGAGTTCACGAACTCCTTCGTCCTGGCCAAGATGAAGCTCCGGACCAGCGGGCGCCTGCTCTGGATGCGCACGATCGGCTCCACCATCGCGGGCGAGGCCGTGGACTCCCTCATCTTCTATCCCCTCGCCTTCGTCGGGATCTGGCCCACCGAGCTGGTGGTGCGCGTGCTGATCAGCAATTACCTCCTCAAGGTGGGCTGGGAGGCGGTGATGACGCCGGTGACCTATCGCATCGTGAACGCGCTCAAGCGCGCGGAGCACGAGGACTACTACGACCGCGACACGAACTTCACTCCCTTCTCGCTGAGTGCCTGACCTCCCGACGGCGGCGGGCGATCCGTTCCCCGCCTGGATGGATGCGCTCGAGCGCCGCCATCGCCGGGACCTGACCTTCGCCGAGGTCCGCAAGGGACTGCAGGCGCTGTCGTCCCTCTACGTCGAGCGCCGCCAGAAGATCGCGGGCGGGGCCGCCCTCGAAGGGGCGGGCAAGCGGGCCGCCTTCGCGCTCTACTACGGCCCGGCCCATTTCCTCCTCGTCCGCGGGATCGTGCGCGCGCTGGAGGCCACGTCGGGGCTGCGCACGGTCGTGGATCTGGGCTGCGGGACGGGGGCCGCCGGCGCGGCCTGGGCGCTGGAAACGGGCGCCGCCGTGGAAGGCATCGACCGCAGCGGATGGGCGGTGGAGGAGACGCGATGGACGCTCGCGCGCCTGGGCCTGCGCGGCACCGCGAAGAAGGGCGACGCCGCCGCGGCGACCCTGCCCGCGCCGCCCTCCGCCATCGTCAGCGGGTTCACCGTCAACGAGCTCGACCCCGGAGCGCGGGCGCGCCTCCTGGCCACGCTGCGGGAGGCTCCGGCGCGCGGTGTGCGCGTCCTCGTCGTCGAGCCCCTCGCGCGCCGCGCCCTGACCTGGTGGGACGAGTGGGCGGCGGCGTTCGCGACGGCCGGGGGCCGGCAGGACGAGTGGCGGTTCGACGCCGTGCTGCCCGACAGCGTGGCCGACCTCGGTCGGGCGGCCGGGCTCGACACCCGGACGCTGGGCGGCCGGTCGCTCTTCGTGCCCGCCGCGTCCGCGCGGCCCTAACGGACCGGCGGCTTGCCCGCGCCCCCCTGGCTCGCGCGGGCGAGCTCCTCGTCGACGACACGCGCGAAGGCCTCGTAGGGTTGGGCCCCCACGACCATCCGGCCGTTGATGAAGAAGGCCGGGGTCGAGGACACGCCGTAGCTTTCCCCCTCCGCGGCGTCGAGCTTCCACTGCGCGGTGTGGCGGCCCGAATCGAGGCACTGGTTGAAGGCGGTGGCCTCCAGGCCGAGCGCGGCCGCCGTCGCCTTGAGGTCGGCCTCCCCCAGCTTGTCCTGGTTTTCGAACATCGCATCGTGCATCGGCCAGAACTTGCCCTGCTCGTTGGCACAGGCGGCGGCCTCCGCCGCCCGCGCGGCGTTGGGATGGATCTGCACGAGCGGGAAGTCCCGGTAGACGACCCGGATCTTGCCCGGGTAGGAGGCGTCGAGCTTCTTGAGGGTCGCGGTCGCGCGCGAGCAGTAGGGGCACTGGAAATCGGAGAACTCGACGATCGTGACGGGGGCGTCGGCGGGGCCGCGCGCGGGGTCGTCGCCGACGGTCACGCTCAGGCGCGGGGGCTCGAGCTTCACGCGCACGTCCGCCTTGGCACGCAGGCCGCCGATGAACTCGGCCGTCCTCTCGCCCGTCCGCTGCTGGCGCAGGCCGGCCTCGATCCGCTTGAGGGCGTCCGCCTCCGTCATCTCGCCCATGCGCGACTTGTTCTGCTCGTAGAACGCCTTCTGCTCCGCCTCCGTGACCGGCGCGACCCTGGCCTCGACCTCCAGCTTGATGAGCTCGGCCACCGTCATCTTCCGCGCCGCCGCCTCGCGCTCCAGGAGGCGGCGCGCGATCTCGTCGTCGAGGACCTGACGCTGGGCCTGGTATTGCTGCGTGCGGAGCTGGAACAGGCGAGCGCCCGCCGCTTCCTCGAGGTCCCGCGCGGTCAGCGGCTCGCCGCCGATCGTGGCAACCACGTCGGAGGGAGGAGGGCTCGCCGGCGTTTCGGCACGGGCAGGCAGCGGCGCGGCCATGGCGGCCGCCAGCACGGCGAGACCAAACGAGCGCAGCATCGTCCCTCCTGGCATCCCACCAAGATAGCAGGTCCGCTGGCCCGTCCGAAGCGCCGCCCGGGGGCGGCTACCGGCGCAGGGCGGCCCGGATCGCGCCGTCGAGCTGGCTGAGGTCGGCGCCCTCGATGAGCGTGCCGTTCACGAAGAAGGTCGGGGTGCCGGACACGCCCAGGGCCGTGCCGTCCGTCTGGTCACGCCGCCAGTCCGCCCGGTGGCGCCCCGATTCCAGGCAGCGCGCGAACGTGGGGCTGTCCATTCCCAGATCCCCGGCCTGGCGGATGAGCCCGCTGAGGTCGAGCTCGGTCTGGTTGGCGAGCATGCTGTGGTACATGTCCCAGAAGCGGCCCTGCTCCAGCGCGCAGATCGAGGCCTCCGCGGCCCGGCCCGCGTTGGCGTGCGTGCGCTCGATCGGGTAGTGCCGGTACACGAGGCGCATTTCGTTGGGGTAGGCCGAGGAGAGCTGATCCACGATCGGCGCCGCCTCCGCGCAGCTCGGGCACTGGAAATCGCAGAACATCACGACGGTGACGGGGGCATTCGCGCGTCCGCGCATGGGCTCACCGCCGCGCAGGAGGCGATCCTGGGAAAACGCCGTCCCCGTCGCCGCGGCCATCGCCGCCGTCATCACGCTTCCGATGAGGCCGATCTTCCAGAGCTTCATAAAAGTCTCCCGTCGGACCGGGCGAGCCGGTCCTATCGGGTGTGGTAGCAAGAGACGTGCCCGCCGGGATCAGCGGCTGAAGGCGAGGGCGGCGCAGCTCACCACGCTCTGGGCGTCGATATTCCACTGCTCGTAGTGCAGGAGGGCACCCCGGGAAGGCCGGACGGCCGCCATCAGCGTGTAAAGGGGGGACGCCCCGCACCATCGCAGCGGATCATCGTCGCGCTGGACGAGGGACCAGAACGCGGCCCCGTCCCCTTCGGTCAGCCGGCGGCAGCGCTCGCGGTCGCGGGCGGCGACGCCCACCATCGCGCCCTCCTCCGCCCGAGCCACGAAGCGGTCCCCGTAGCGACGGCCGATGTGGGCCATGTCCACGCCGGCGATCCAGACCAGGCGTTCAGTGTTCGTGTCGGCGATCTCGCGCAGGGCGTCGAGCACGCGCCGCACGCCCTCGTCGTCCTCGGGCCGGCCGCCCTGGGTCGCCCGGGCGAACGGTCCGCAGAGGATCGGGACCACGCGCACCCCGGGTCCGTAGAGCTGCTGGAGGAAGACGACCTGGAACTCGATCGAATGCTCCACCGAGTGGCAGTAGTCCTCCAGGGAGCCGGGACCCGCCGCCTCCGCCACGCGCGACACGAGCGCGTGGTCGATCGTCGTCTGGCCCAGCGGCGTCCGGAACGGCTTCTGGGTGAGGCCGAAGCGCTCCGGCGCCCCGTAGTGCGACGTGCCGAGGATGACGAACGTCTTGTCGCGCGCGCCGGGCTCGAGGGCGCCGTAGGCCGCGCCGTACGAGCGCCAGCCCCCTTCCGGGCTGACGTGGGGGGCGGCGATGGCCACCACATCGCGGAGCGGAGCGGCCGTCCTGGGCGCCTCCTCGAGGTAGCGCGCGAGCAGGGCGCGCAGCGCGGCGGCGTCGCCGGGATAGGCCGCGCCCGCGTGCTGCGGAGCGCGCGCGGACTCCTCCGCGAAGGACCGGTGGCGCTCGGCGCGGATTCTCTCGAAGACGTCGTTCTCCAGGAATCCCCCGCGGCTGAGCGTGTCCCGGAGATGCTCCATCAGCTCGCCCACCTCGATCGTGCCCGTCAGCTGCACCAGCACTTCCCGGAGGTCGCCCTCGTCGTGCCGTCCGTCGAAGAGGAGGAGGCACGGCACGAGGGGGGGCGGAAGGATGAGGACGGACTCCGCATACCGGAAGGGATCGCGCACGAGCAGCCCCGGGGATTCCGGCACCGGGGACGGCATCATCTCCAAGGTGCGGCGCAGCGCGGGGAGAGGCATGTCAGCGCTTTCCCATGACCTTCAGGATCCCGAGCGACATGTCCGGGACGTAGGTGATGAGCAGGACGCCTGCGCCCAGTATCAACAAGAAGGGCAGGACGTGGCGATAGAGCGAGGGCAGCGGCTTGCCGAAGCGCGCGGCGGAAAGGAAGAGGTTGAGCCCCACCGGGGGCAGCAGGAAGCCCAGCTCGAGGTTGGCGAGGAAGATCACGCCCAGATGGATGGGGTCGACCCCGAAGGCGCGGCCCATGGGGATCACCAGCGGGACGAGGATGATGATCGCGGAGTAGATCTCGAGCACGCTGCCGAGGACGAGCAGCACCAGGTTCAGGACGAGCAGGAACACGAGCTGGGAGTGGATGTGGGTCTGGACCCAGCCCAGGAACTGCTCGGGGAGCTGCGCGTCCACCAGGTAGCTCGTGAGGCCGAGGGCCACGCTCAGGAGGATGAGGACCGCGCCCACCAGCGCGCCTCCCTCCACCAGCACCGCCGGAAGCTGCCGGACGCGGAGGTCGCGCGTCACGAAGCAGGCCACCACCACCGCGTACGCGCAGGCCGCGGCCGAGGCCTCCACGATCGAGACCTTGCCGCTGGCGAAAAGCGCGATCACGAGGACGGGCAGGCTCAGCTCCCACTTGGCGGCCCACACGCCGCGCCACGCTTCGGAGGGCGAGAAGGCCTCGCGCCGTTCCCCCGAGCGCACGCCCACGCGCACGCCGTAGGCGCAGGCGAGCGCGACGAGCAGCAGCCCGGGCAGGAGGCCGGCCAGGTACAGCTCGTCCGCGGGGACGCCGGCCACGATCGCGTAGAGGATCACGGGCAGGCTCGGCGGGAACAGCAGGCCAAGGCTGCCGGACGCGGTCACGAGCCCAAGGGAGAACCCTTCCGGATAACCGGCCTTGGCCAGCATGGGCAGCATGAGGCCGCCGAGGGCCATGATGGTGAGGCCCGAGCCGCCGGTGCCGGTCGTGAAGGCGGCGCAGGCCACCGCCACCACGATCGCGATCCCGCCCGGCATCCAGCCGAACAGCGCTTCGAAGCAGCGCAGGAGCCGCGCCGACGATTGTCCCGCCGCGAGCACGAATCCCGCGGTGGTCAGGAGCGGGATGGCGGGGATGGTCGGGGAGGCGATGAGCCGGTAGACCTCGGCCGAGACGGCGCCGATCGGCGTCCCGTCCTTGAAGAAGAAGAGGAGGGCGAGCCCGCCCATGGCCACGAACACGGGCGCGCCCAGGAGCGCTCCGGCCAGGATCAGGGTCGCGACCGGCCATACCAGCGAGCCGCGGCCGATCGCCCATTGCGTGGGCTCGTCCGGGGGCGGGACGAGGCCCATCGAGAAGGCGGCGGCGATCGTGAAGACGGCCAGCGCCCGGCCGCGCCATCCCCAGGGCGCCGTCCAGGCGAACCAGGCGGCCATGAGGGCGAGGCTCACCGGGATCACGCACTCGCTCGCCCATTCCCGGATGCCCGCGCCCAGGATCTTTCCCTGCTCGCGGTTCGCGCGGATCAGCTCGACGCCGGAGTAGGCGAGCACGGCGAGCACGCCCGCGGCCACGCACGCGGCCAGGAGGCCGGCCATGCGGCGCGCGCGGTCGCTCTGGAGCAGCTCCGCGGTGGAGAGGGTGAGGTGCGTGCGATGGCGGGTGGCCACCAGCCCGCCCACGAACGTCAGCCACAGCGTGACCTGCTGCAGGTAGGCGGCGGAGCCCGAGATGTGGAAGCCCAGCGGCCGTCCCAGCGCGTCCGAGAGGGGCAGGAGCGTGGCCAGGGCGAGAGCGACCACGAGCACCCAGCCGTCGGGACCGACTCGGCTTTGTGCCGGAGCGGGGGTCGCGGCGGCGGCCGCGGTCATGCGCCCTCCCTCGCCCGCGGGCGCAGCGAGGTCAGGATCATCCCCACCGCGAACACGGTGACCGCACCCACGACGTTGTACCAGAGGAAGTGCACGGACGTGAACGTCGCGACGAGCCACACCGTGGCCATCCCCGCGAGCAGGCCCCAGAACGCGCCGGTGGCGGAAGCGCGGCGCGTGAGGACGGCCAGCCCGAACACGCCGAGGATCGAGCCGTAGAAATACGACCCGAAGCGGTTCACGACCTCGATCGCGGAACCCAGGCGGCCCGCCTGCAGCGCGATGAGGCAGGCGAAGGCGCCCCAGAACGCGGTCAGGACCCGGGAGACGAAGAGGTCATGGGCGTCCGTGCCCCCGACGCGGACGAAGCGCTTGTAGAAGTCCACCATGGTGGCGGTGGCCAGCGAGTTGAATTCGCCCGACAGCGTGGACATCGCGGCCGCGAAGATCACGGCGATCACGAGCCCGGCCAGGCCGCGGGGCAGGTACGTGAGTATGTACGTCGGAAAGATGTAGTTCGTGTCCGAGTACGCCGGCGCCTTGATCCCGAGGACGCGCATCAGCCAGGCGACGAGCCTCGACGGGGCGGCTTCCGGGGGCCTGGTCTCCTCCAGCAGCTTGATGGCCTGCCTCCGCGCCTGATCCACGGACACATTCGCCTGGCGGTACGACTCGGCGTCCGCCTCGGCGCGCGTACGCGCATAGGTCTGGGCGGCGACCCGGCGCCCTTCCTGGGCGGCCTCGAATCGCGCTCTCACCTCTGCGAGCGCGGCGGGCGGAGCGAGACGCTCCAGCTTCGCGAGCTCGACCCGGTTCCAGAGCAGGGGCGGCGTGTGGAAGTGGTAGAAGACGAACACGAGCACGCCCGTCAGCAGGATCAGGAACTGCATCGGGACCTTGAGGAACGCGTTGAAGAGAAGGGACAGGCGGCTCTGGGCCAGCGAGCTTCCGGACAGGTAGCGCTGGACCTGGCTCTGGTCGCATCCGAAGTACGACAGCATCAGGAAGGTCCCCGCGATCACGCCGCTCCAGAGGGTGTAGGGCGTGGTCAGGCTGGGCGAGGTGTCCATCACGCGCAGCCGGCCCGTGACCTGGGCCAGGGCCAGGGCGTCCGGGAAGCGGATGGGGTCGGGGATCTGCGCGAGGGCCACGCCGAAGCAGAGGAAAATCCCGAACCAGATGATGGCCATCTGGGCCACGTCCGTCCAGATCACGGACTTGTTGCCGCCGTACATGACGTAGACGATGGTCGACCCGCCCATGAGCAGGATCGTCGCCGGCTCGCTCCAGCCGAGGATGACGGAGAGGACGAGGGAGGGCGCATAGAGGGTCACGCCCACGGAGAGGCCGCGCGAGCAGAGGAAGAGGAGGCTCGTGAGCGTGCGCGTCCGTCCGTCGAAGCGCTTCTCCAGGTATTCGTAGGCCGTGAAGACGCCCGCGCGATAGAAGAAGGGCACCAGCGTCAGGCAGAGGATCACCATCGCGATGGGCAGGCCGAAGTACACGACGAGGAAGCGCATCCCGTCGTTGTAGGCCTGGCCGGTCGTGCCGATGAACGTGATGGCGCTGATCTGCGTCGCCATCACGGAGAGCCCGACCGCCCACCAGCGCATCTGGCGGCCGGCCAGGAAGAAGTCGTCGATCTTCACGTTGCCGCGGCCGGCCCAGAGCCCGAAGGCGATGATGCCGACCAGGTAGACGATGAGGACGGCCCAGTCGAGGGTGGACAACGGTCAGTATTTCCAGGCGGAGAACAGCGCGATGAGCGCCATGCTGACCAGCTCGCACAGGATCACGGCGGCGTAGATGCGCGGCCAGGTGCCGAAGATCGGAACGTTCTCGGCGTCGTCCGGCGCGGGGCTGGGCGCGGGCATGGTGTCCTCCTCGGGGCCGACGGCCATTATCGACGCTACTCGAGCGGCCGGCCCTTGGTCTCGGGCAGGAGGAGCGCGAGCAGGGCCCCGGCGAGGAACGCCGCGGCCAGCACGAGGAAGGCGGCGCCGAAGCCCGCGCGCGTGGCGATGAGCCCCACCACCGCCGGCGCGGCCGCGCTCAGGCCGCGGCCGACGTTGTAGCTGAGGCCCATCGCGGTCGCGCGCACTTCGGTCGGGAACAGCTCCGAGGCGATCGCGCTGAACCCGGAGAAGAACCCTGTCCCGAAGAACGCGACCAGCGGGCCGAGGACGAGCAGCCAGGCCGGCTCGCGCGTGACGCCGTACAAGGGCACGAGGCCGGCGGCCACGAGCAGGTACGCGACGTAACTGCGCCGCCGCCCCACCGCGTCCGCGAAAAAGCCGAACAGCGCGTAGCCCAGCCACTTCCCCACGCCCATCACGATCAGCCAGGTCGTGGTCTTCATGAGACCCAGGCCGCGGCCCCCCTCCGCGACGGGCAGGGACAGGTAGGCGGGAATCCAGGTGAACAGGCCCCAGTATCCGAACATGCCGCAGGCGTTCATCGCCGTGGCCACGAGGCCGTTGCGGCGCAGGTCCTTGCGCCACAGGATGCGCAGGCCGCCTCCGCTCGCGCCGGAGGGCGCCGCCTTCTGGCGCCGCCAGATCTCGGACTCGGGCACGTCGCGCCGGATCCAGAACACGATCAGCGCGGGAAGGACGCCCACGAAGAACACCGCGCGCCAGCCGAGGCTCGGCAGCACCAGGGCCACCACGCCCGCCGCGACCATCTCGCCGATGGCCCACGTGGACTGCATGAGGCCCAGCGCCTTGGCCCGGTGCTCCGGAGGCCACGTCTCGGCGATGAGGGCGGCGCCGGTCGTCCACTCGCCGCCCATGCCGAGCCCCAGGATGAACCGGCAGATCGCGAGCTGCACGATCGTCTGCGACAGGCCGCAGGCCCCGCTGGCCACGGAATACACGAGGATCGAGGCCATCAGGGCGCGGGTGCGGCCGACGCGGTCGGCCAGGAACCCGAAGGCCAGCCCGCCGATGGCCGAGGCCAGCAGCGTGAGCGAGTTCAGGAGGCCGCCCTCCGCCTTGCCCATCCCGAGGTCGCGCATGAGGTGCGCGAGCACCAGCGAGTAGAGCATCACGTCCATCGCGTCGAGCATCCAGCCCAGCCCGCCCGCGACGAGGGACCGCCGCTCCGCGGCCGTCACGTACTGCGGCCACTCGAGAAGGCCGGCGATGCGACGGGTCGGCCGGACGGACGACGAGGTCGATACGGTGGGCACGGCCATGGCGCCGACTATAGCCGCGCGGGATGCCCTAGAACCAGGCGGGATGGCAGGTGGCGCGGTAGGCGCCGGTCGTCTCGCGGCGGATGTAGCCCTCGGCGAGCAGGATGTCGTACTGGTCGTTGAACCGGTTCGTGTTCTTCACCGCCAGCTCCTCGCCGTCGTACTTCGTGCACAGGCCCCGCTTCTCCAGGTTCCGCCCGACCTCCTCGGGGAAGTTGTGGGTGTCGAGCACCTGGTAGCAGTTCGCGCAGCCGCGTGCGCGCTGGGTGTTGATCATCTCCGGGTGCTCGAAGATGGCGAGGTCGATGGCCTGCTCGACCTCGGCCATGAACGTGGGCGATTCCTGCGGGCAATCCTCGCCGGAGCCCCCGCCCGGGGGCAGACCGCAGCCCACGAGTGGCGGCGTGGCCGTGAGGTCCGGGGTCGGCGACGCTTCCGGAGCGGCGGGGCTGTTGTGGCGGCAGGCGGGCGAGGCGGCGAGGGCGAGAGCGAGGGGAACGAGCAAACGCGAGAACGAGCGGCGAGCCTTTGACATGGCGCCTCCTCCCAGGGTTCGTAGGCCCGCCGGCGCGAGGCGGTACATCGATTTTATTACAGCCACTCACCGACGATGGTGGCCGCTGGATGCAGCCACTCACCAGCGATGGTGGCCGCTGGATGCAGCCACTCACCAGCGATGGTGGCCGCTGGATGCAGGCTCAGCTTCCGAGCAGGCGCAGCGGGTTCGCGAGAGAGGTCCCCTCCGCCTTGGCCTCTTCCTCCTCCGCGGCCGGGACCTTGTCCCCTTCCCCGGGGGCGAGGAACAGGTTCGACTCCACGCCGTGCTGGCGCGTGTACATCTCGTAGTAGCGGCCGCCCGCCGCGTAGAGCGAGCCATGGGTGCCGCGCTCGACGACGCGTCCGGCCTCGACGACCAGGATCTGCTCCGCCCGCCGGATGGTGGAGAGGCGGTGGGCGATCACGAACGTGGTCCGCCCGCGCATGAGGTGGGCGAGGCCCTCCTGGATGAGCGCTTCCGACTCCGAGTCGAGGCTCGACGTCGCCTCGTCCAGGATCAGGATGCGCGGGTCGGCCAGGATGGCGCGCGCGATGGAGACGCGCTGGCGCTGCCCGCCCGAGAGCTTGACCCCGCGCTCCCCCACGATCGTCTCGTAGCCCTCCTCGAACTGCTCCGCGAACTCGTCCACGCGCGCGAGCCGGCAGGCGCGCAGGACCTCCTCCTCGCTCGCGTCCGGCCGCGAGAAGGCCACGTTCTCCCGGATGGTGCCGTCGAAGAGGAAGGTGTCCTGGAGGACGACGCCGAGCTGGCTCCGATAGGAGTCGAGGCGCACGGTAGAGAGGTCGACGCCGTCGACGGTGACGGTGCCGCGCGCGGGGGTGTGGAAAGCCGCGATGAGCCCGATGATCGTGGACTTGCCGGAGCCGGAGGGACCGACGAGGGCGGTCGCGGTGCCCGGCTCCGACCGGAAGGAGATGCCACCCAGCACCTCGCGCACGCCGTCGTAGGAGAACGTGACGTCGTCGAAGGCGACGTGGCCCTCGATGCGGCCCAGCGCGACGGTGCGCCGGGGGTCCACGTCCTCCGGCCGCTCGCGCAGGATCTCCTGCGTCCGCTCCATCCCCGCCAAAGCCTCCGTGAGCTGGGTGCCGATGGCCACGACCTGGAAGACGGGCGCGATCAGGAACCCGAGCAGCATCGTGTAGGTGAAGAGCCCGCCGACGGTCAGGCCGCCGGCGAGGATCTGGCGGGCGCCCACGTAGAGGACGGCCGCGCCCACGATGCCGAGGAGCAGCGTCGAGGCCAGGCTCAGCGTGGAGGTCGCGGTGAGCGTCTTCAGGATGTTCTCGAGCAGCTTGCCCACGCCGCCGGAAAAGACCGCCTCCTCGCGTGCCTCGGCGTGATAGCCCTTGACCACGCGCACGCCGCCCAGCGACTCCGTGAGACGGCCCGTGACCTCGCCCTGGATCTTCGAGCGCTCGCGGAAGATCGGGCGCATGGTGGCGAAGGCTCGGAAGAGCACGAAGGCGAAGGTCAGGGACGTGAAGACGGTCACGCTGGTCATGGCCGGGCTGATGCGCAACATGAGGACGAGGGCCACCGCCGCCGCCAGCAGCCCGCCCACGAACTCCACGAGACCCGTGCCCACGAGGTTCCGTACGCCTTCGACGTCGCTCATGATCCGCGACACGAGGTTGCCGGTCTTGTTCGCGTCGTAGAACGCGACGGGCAGCCGGCCGATGTGGGCCTGCACGCGCCGGCGGAGGTCGGCGATGAGCTTCTGGGCCGCCTTCGAGAGGGTCTGGGTGAGCGCGAAGGACGTCAGGGCCTGGACGACGGTCGCGCCCACGACCGCGCCCAGCAGGGGGAGGAGAAGGTCCACGCGGCGGTGGCCGATCACGTCGTCGATCACGTAGCGCGTGGTGGCGGGCAGGACGAGGCCGGCCACGCGATTGATCGCGATGAGCACGAGGCCGAGGAGGAGCAGGTTGCGCCGGGGCGCCACCAGCGCGCGCAGCTCGGGCCAGAGCGCGTGGAGCCGCTCCACGCGCAAGCCCTTCTTGCCCCCGTCCGCCGCGTCCTTGGCGGCGGCGCCGCCCCGTCCCCGGCGGCCGACCCGGTCCTCGCGCCCCATCACGCCTCCGCCCCGCCAGATCTTCGCCATGGGCCTCCCGTCTTGATCGTAACCGCGCGGCATCCTTCTTGCTTCGATCCCGATGGCCCTCGAGGCCCTCGCGACAAGGAGCAACCGCCATGAAACGCCAACGCCTCCTCCCCGTCTTCGCCGTTCTTGCGTTCTGCGCCGGCGTCCGGCCCTCGTCCGCCGACACCGTGGTCACCGGCAGCGTCGGCCGCACGTTCAGCGGCGATGTTGAGGAAGGTCACACCAGCTACGGGGCCGCCATCGGCTTCCTCGGTGAAGGCCTCTTCGGCTTCGAGATCGAGGGCACCTACACGCCGCATTTCTTCGGCCCCGACCCCACCGACAGCACGAGCAACGTGACCACGCTGATGGGCAACATCGTGCTCGGGGTGCCGATCGGCAACAACGACTCGCGCATCTATGCGACGGGCGGCGTCGGCCTCATGAAGTTCCGCGTGCCCGACGCCGACGAGTTCTTCGACATCGACCGCAACGACTTCGGCATGAACGCGGGCGCGGGGGTGATGGTCAACCTGAGCGAGCGCTTCGGCGTGCGTGGAGACGTCCGGTACTTCCGGGACATCCGCGAGTCCACCTCCGGCGACGACTTCGACGTGGACCTCGGCGGGTTTCACTACTGGCGGGGCGCGGTCGGCGTGACGTTGAAGTTTTAGACACTTTCAGGGGGGGCACACCGCGGACATGCCCCCCCTGCGCGCTTCGCGCTACCCCCCAGGCCGCTCGTCGCCGAGTGAATCGGCTCCTCGCTGCTTGCCCCCCATCATTGGGGCTTGTCATCCGTCATCGTTGGCGGGTGGGGACCCACGCCGTCGTGCGGCCGCCGATCGTCTCGTGGATGATCGGCTCCGCGCGCGCGGTGGTGATGCCCACGCGGCGCCCCCACCTGACGTGGAAGAGCCACGAGCGCGGGAAGAGGTCGCTGTCCGCGCCGGCGGCGACCGCTCGTCCGATGATGTCGTGGAGACGGTCGCGGAGGCGGCGGATCTCGGCCAGGCTCAGCGACGAGGCCGGGCGGCGCGGACTGAGCCGCGCCTGGTAGAGGACCTCGTCCGCGATCCAGTTGCCGACTCCCGCGAACAGCGACTGGTCGAGCAGCACGGCCTTGAGCGGCGCCTTCCGGCGGAGGAGGTGCGCGGCGAGGTCGCGCGCGGGCGGCAGGCCCTCGAGGGGATCGAATCCGAGCAGGGCAATGGGCGGCTCGTGCGGCGGGTCGTCCTGCACGCGGATGCGGCCGAAGCGCCGCGGGTCGGTATAGGCGAGCCGCCGCCCGTCGTCCGCGACCAGCTCGATCTTCCAGTACCGGGGCCGGTCCTCCGCGCGGCGGTAGAACGAGAACCAGCCCGTCATGCCGAAGTGGAACGCGAGCCAGGGACGCCGATCGAGCTCCAGCCAGAGATGCTTGCCGCGGCGCCGCACCGCGCGCACGCGGCGGCCGCGCAGCGCCCCCGCCACCGCCCGCGGACTCCGGCCCGCGAAGACGACGGGGTCGTCGAAGACGCTCACGGCCGCGATGCGCCGACCTTTGAGCCAGCGTTGCACGCGCCGGCGCTGCGCCTCGACCTCCGGAAGCTCCGGCACCTCAGGCCCGGGCCTTGGCGCGCAGCTTCTGGATCTTCAGCGGAGGCAGGCCGAGGAGGTCTCCCGCGTCCTTGACGCTGATCGCGAGGCCGAGGAGCGCCTGCAGGGCCGCGCGCGCGGCCTGGTCCGCGCGCCCCTGCTCCTTCTCCAGCCGCCGGCGGGCCGCCCAATGCCGCAGGATCAAGCGCCGCGCGGGCGGCGGGAGCCGCACGTCCTCGACGAAGTCCATCTGGTAGGGGTCCTCGACCACCCGTGCCAGCGCGATGCGGAGCTGCTGCCGCGCCTGCCGCAGGGTGCGGCCGCGGCCACGGCAGCGGCGCACGCCCTCCACCGAGGCGACCCATTCGCCCTTCGTGCGACGCCGGTACACGACCTTGTGCTCGGACACGTCCCGATCCTAAGCTCGCCCGCGGCCCGCGTGCTAATCTGCGAGCATGGCCGCTCGCCGAAGACGCGCGATCGCGATGGCGACCGGCGTCCTGCTGGCGACGGCGGCGGTCTGGGGCGCGTGCCGTCCGGGCGCGGCCGGCGAGGGCGCGGCCGCAGGGCAGGGTGGAGCGCCCGTCTCTCGCATCACGGTGCCCGCGGGCTTTCGCGTGAGCGCGTTCACCTCCGCGGTCCCGGGGGCGCGCTCGCTCGCGCTCGGCGCCAAGGGCACCGTCTTCGTCGGCACGCAATCGGGTTCGGTGTACGCGGTGGTGGACCGGGACCACGACGGCACGGCTGATCAGGTCTACACCCTCGCCAAGGGCCTCGACATGCCGAACGGCGTGGCCTTCCGGCAGGGCGCGCTCTACGTCGCGGAAGTGAGCCGCGTGCGGCGCTACGACGCGATCGAGGACCGCCTGTCCGCCCCGCCCGCGCCCGTCACCGTGATCGACGGGCTGCCCGGCGAGCATCACCATGGCTGGAAGTTCATCGCCTTCGGCCCCGACGACCTGCTCTACGTGCCCGTGGGCGCGCCGTGCAACGTCTGCGAATCGTCCGACGCCCGCTTCGCCAGCATCCTCCGCTTCCGTCCGGACGGCACGCCCGTGGACACGATGGCGCACGGCGTGCGCAACTCGGTCGGGTTCGACTGGGAGCCCGGGAGCGGCACCTTCTGGTTCACCGACAACGGGCGCGACCTCCTCGGGGACGACGTGCCGCCGGACGAGCTCAACCGCGCCTCGGTGGCCGGCCGCCACTACGGGTTCCCGGCCTGTCACGCGGGCACCATCGTCGATCCCGTCTTCGCGAAGGGACGCGACTGCCGGACGTTCGAGCCGCCCGCGATCGCGCTCGGCCCGCACGTGGCCGCCATCGGGATGCGCTTCTATCGCGGCACCATGTTCCCGGAGGAGTATCGCGGGCAGATCTTCATCGCCGAGCACGGCTCCTGGAACCGCAGCCGGAAGATCGGCTATCGCGTCTCCCTGGTGGGAGTGAAGGACGGACAGGCCATCTCGTACCAGCCCTTCGCCCAGGGATGGCTGCAGGGCGAGCAGGCGTGGGGCCGGCCGGCCGACGTCCAGGAGCTGCCGGACGGATCGCTCCTCGTCTCCGACGAGAAGGCGGGCGCGATCTACCGCATCACCTACGCCCGCCCGTCCTGAGCCCCGTGCGCCTCGGCGAGTTCGATCCGGCCTGACCGCGACGGGCGCCGGTCAGTCGGACGCCAGCGGCATCACGACCCAGAGGACGAGGTAGACGAGGATGCCGGGGAAGGCAGCCGAGATCACGGACACGAGGACGTAGAGGAGCCGCACGAGCGTGGGATCCCATCCCAGCGACTGCGCGAGACCGCCGCAGACGCCCGCGATCATCCGGTTCCGGCGCGAACGGGCTAGAGCCATAAGACCTCGTTAATCGCTCAACGGACGGGAACGGGAACGGAGATGGAGACGGGATCGGGTGCCGGTGCCCCTCTCCGTGCCCGTGCCCGTGCCCGTCTCCGTCCGTTCAGCCGTTCCTACCACACGCGGCAGGCATTTTCCCGAACCATCGGCGCCCCCTTGGGGCACGAGAACGCCCGCTGGAATTCGGGCATGTTCACGACCACGCCGTTCGCCCGGTAGCGGCCGGGCGAATGCGGATCCACCTGTGCCCGCAGCTTCGCGCTCTCCTCGGTCTCGTTCTGGCACCAGATCTGGCCCCAGCCCAGGAAGAGCCGCTGCTCGGGCGTGAAGCCGTCCTTCAAGGGCACCTTCTGTCCCTTGATCGTCTCTTCCAGGGCCATGAGCGCGATGCGCACGCCGCCGTTGTCCGCCGTGTTCTCCCCCAGGGTCAGGCGGCCGTTGAGGTGCACGCCGCCCGCCACCGTGTACTCGGAATACTGGTCCGCGATGCAGGAGGCGCGCTTCTCGAACTCCTTGCCGTCCTCGTCCGTCCACCAGTCGCGCAGGTTGCCGTCGGGCGCGAACTTCCGCCCCTGGTCGTCGAAGCCGTGGGTCAGCTCGTGCCCGATCACGGCCCCGATGCCGCCGAAGTTGACGGCGTCGTCCATGGTCCGCTCGAAGAACGGCGGCTGCAGGATGCCGGCCGGGAAGTTGATGTTGTTCTCCAGCGGGTTGTAGTAGGCGTTCACGGTCGGCGGCGTCATGCCCCACTCGCTCGGGTCGACGGGCTTGCCGATCTTGGCGAGGTCGCGCGCCTGCTCGAACAGGCTCGCCCGCTCGGCGTTCCCGATGGCGTCTCCGCGCACGACCTTGAGGGTCGAGTAGTCGCGCCATTTCTCGGGATAGCCGATCTTGTTCGCGATGGCGGCGAGCTTCGTCTGGGCCTGCGTCTTGGTCGCCTCCGTCATCCAGGGCAGGTTCTTGATGTCCTCCTTCAGCGCCGCTTCCAGCGCGGCCACCATCTTCGAGGTGCGCTCCTTGCCTTCGGTGCCGAAGGTCTTCTCCACGTAGCGCTGGCCGAGGGCCTCTCCGAGCTGGTCGTCGGCGAGGTCCACACAGCGCTTCCAGCGCGGCCGCAGCTCCTGGGCCCCCGTGAGCGTCTTGCCGTAGAACGCGAAGTTCTCGCTCACAAAGGCGGCGGGCAGGAGGGGGGCGGCGTCGTGGACGGCATGCCAGCGCAGGTAGGTCTTCCAGTCGTCGAGGCTCCGGGCGCCGAGGGCCTCGCTCGCGCCCTTGAAGAAGTCGGGCCAGGCGACGTTGAGCTCGGAGAAAGCGGGAGCGCCCGTGGCCGTGAAATAGGCGTTCCAGTCGATGCCCGGGGCCAGGGCCGCCAGCTCCTCCCTCTTCATCTTGTGGTAGACGTTCGCGGGATCACGGCGCTTGACGCGCTCGAGAGCGGCCCGGGCCAGCGCCGTCTCGATGTCGAGCACGGCCTGCGCCTCCCGAGCCGCGGCCTCGGGGGCGTCGCCCAGCAGCTCGAGCATCTTCTGCACGTGCCCCGGATACTGCTTGCGCACGTTTGCGAACCGCTCCTCGTCCTTCAGGTAGTAGTCGCGATCGGGCAGGCCGAGGCCTCCCTGGTCCACGGCGGCGATGTGGACCTTCGCGTTCTTGAAGTCGGGCTGGGCCCCGAAGCGGAAGAGCCCGGAGGTCCCGGTGTTGTGGAGGTGCGCGAGCGCGGCCGCCAGCTCCGCCTTCGTCTTGATGGCGGCGATGCGGTCGAGCTGCGGCTTGAGGGCGGCCACGCCTTTCTTCTCGATGCCGCCCTCGTCCATGCAGCTCGCGTAGTAGTCGCCGATCTTTTGATCGATCGGGCTGCGTTTGGGATCGAGCTTGGCGGCGCTCTCCAGGATGCCGCGAAGCGTCGTCTGGTTGCGCTCGGTCAGCTCGTCGAAGCGGCCGTAGCGCGAGCGGTCCGGCGGCACCGGGTTGTTCTTGAGCCAGCCTCCGCAGGCGAACTGGTAGAAGTCGTCGCAGGGCTGGACGGAGCGGTCGAGGGCGGCCGGATCGAAGCCCGGCAGCGCCCGAGGCTTGCGGGCGTCCGTCGGATCGGCGGCGGGCGGGGCCGGGCTCTGGGCGGCGGCGCGACCCGCGGCCCACGGACCGGCGAGCGCGGCGGCGAGGGCGGCGGCGAGGACTCTCTGGCGCATGCGATGTGTCTCCCGTGTCAATGTGCGGAATGGCCGAGGGCCTCGGCGCGCGTCTCCTCCGCTTCGGCGGAGCGGAGGGGAGGGGCGGGGCCGAGGAGGAGGCGCGCGTGCCGCTGGTAGGTCAGGTACGCGAGCGCCCAATCGAGCATGACGACGATGCGATTGCGGAACCCGATGAGGAAGAAGATGTGGATCGCCAGCCAGGCCAGCCAGGCGGGGGCGCCCCAGAGCTGGAGGCGGCCGATGGCGGCCACGCCCGCCCGGCGGCCGATGGTGGCCAGCGAGCCCTTGTCGACGTAGCGGAAGGCGGAGAGCGGCTGGCTCTCCACCGCGCGGATGACGTTGCGCGCGGCGTGAGCGCCCATCTGGTTCGCGGCCGGGGCCACGCCCGGGACGGGGCGGCCGTCCTGCTCGATCAGGGCCAGGTCGCCCACGACGAAGACTTCCTTGTGCCCGGGGATGGTGAGATCGGAGGCGACCTTGACGCGGCCGGCACGATCGACGGGCACGCCCAGGCGGCGGCCGATCGGCGACGCCGCCACCCCCGCCGCCCACACGATGGTGCGGGCGGCGATCCGCTCCTCGCCGAGCCACACTCCCGTCGCGTCCACCCCCGTCACCATCTTGCTGGTGAAGACGGCGACGCCGAGGGCCTCCAGCTGCCGCTGCGCCTTGTCCGAGAGCTTCGGGGAATACGGGGGCAGCACCCGATCCGTGCCTTCGACGAGGATCACCCGCGCGCGGGCGGGATCGATGTGGCGGAATTCTCCACGCAGGGTGTGGCGGGCGATCTCCGCCAGCGTCCCCGCCATCTCCACCCCCGTGGGACCGGCGCCCACGACGACGAAGGTCAGCCACTCCGTCCGCCGCGCCTCGTCCGTCTCGCGCTCCGCCTCCTCGAAGGCGAGCAGCACGCGCCGCCGGATGTCGATCGCGTCGTCAAGGGTCTTGAGGCCGGGGGCGTGACGGCTCCATTCCTCGTGACCGAAGTAGGAATGGGTGGCGCCGGCGGCCAGGATGAGGAAGTCGTACGCCATCTCGCCGTCGCGGAGGATGAGGCATCGCCGGCGGAGGTCCACGCCGGTGGCGTCGGCCAGGAGGACGGTCGCGTTGCCCTGCCGGCGCAGGATGTGGCGCAGGGGGGCGGCGATGTTCGTGGAGGAGAGCCCGGCCGTGGCCACCTGGTACAGGAGGGGCTGGAAGACGTGATGATTGTGGCGGTCGACAAGCGTGATGCGCACGGGAGCGTGACGCAGGGTCCGCGCCGCGGTGAGGCCGGCGAAGCCTCCGCCGACGATGACGACGTGCGGATCCGAAGACGTCCGGGAGCTCATGGACTGGGCCCAGGCGGGCTCAGACGATTCTATTGACTTCTCCGGTCTTCGTCCTGTTCGGCCCCGGTCATCTCTCCGTCCTCGTGTTGGCGGCGGCGGCCGTAGTTGGGCTCCCGGTGCTCGTGTGGCGCCGCCCCCGACTGGGCCCCGCCGTCCGCGCCGGGCTGACCCTGATGCTGGCCGGCTTCACGATCGCCTACGTCCGGGCCATCGCGAGCGAGGGCCCGGTCTCCGTGTGGGACCTCGTGCCCCTGCACCTCTGCGATTTCCTGATCCTCGTGGCCGCGTTCGCGCTGGTGACCCTCCATCCCATCGCCTGCGAGCTCCTTTACTTCTGGGGCGGCACCGGCGCGCTCCTCGCCACGCTGACGCCGGACCTGCGCCAGGGCTGGCCGGACTGGCGCTTCGTCGTGTACTTCGGGCTGCACGTGACCGTGGTCGTCGCCGCGGCCGTGGTCGTCTTCGGCCTCGGGCGTCGTCCGCGCCCGGGCGCCGCCCTCCGCGCGCTCCTCCTCACGAACGCGTACGCGGCGGTGGTGGCGGTCGTGGATGTCGTCTGGGGAATGAACTTCCTGTACCTCCGGGAGAAGCCCTGGGCCCCCACGCCGCTCGATTGGTTCGGCCCCTGGCCCGTGTACATCCTCGCCGTCGAGGTGCTCGCGCTCGTCCTCTTCCGGCTGCTCGCCCTGCCCTTCGAGCCCGCGCGGGGGGCGCGCTTGCACGGGCCCCGGCGCGCTGATTAGATTCGAGTGATGCTTGCCTTCTGGCGCAGGAACGCAGCGGCCGACGGCGTGACTCCGGGCGGCGTCGCGATGGTGACGACGGCCGTGCCGCGCTGGCGCGTCGCCGCTTGCGCCCTGCTCATGGTCGTCAACGCCGCGGTGTCGGGCCTGCTCCTGCTCCAGCACCATCGCGTGGGCGCGGCCGTCAGCGCGGTGGGCCAGGTCTGCGGCGAGGGCGCGCAGAGCGGATGCGAGACGGTGGCGCAGAGCCGTTACGCCGAGGTGCGCGGCATCCCCATCGCCGCGCTCGGCCTCGCGTTCTCGGCCTCCCTGGCCGTGCTCCTCTTCCTGGCCTCGGTGGCGGGCGCGGAGGCGCGCACCGGCGCCGCCCTCCTCGCCTTCGGGTCCCTGCTCCTCGCCCTGGCCGTCGACCTGGTCCTGCTCGGCGTCCAGCTCTTCGCGATCCGCGCCTTCTGCCGTCTGTGCCTCCTGACGTACGCGGTCAACGCGCTCGCGCTCGTGCTGGTACGGCCGACCGAGCGCCGCCTCGTCGTGGTGCGCGACGGGCTCGGCCTGCCCGCGGGGCGCGCCGCGTTCGGAGGCTGGGCCGTGGCCACGGTCGCGATCCTGGCCGCGGTCCTGGCCGGTAGCCTCGCCTTGCGTTATCGCGAGCGGCTCCACTCGACGGCGATCCTCGGCCTCCCCGCGGCCACGCCATCCCTCGCCCCCGCTGGCCCCGCCGGTCCCCCGCCCGCGCCCGGCAGCGAGGCCCAGCGCTATCAAGAGGAAGCGCGCGCGGCCCAGGAGCAGGCTCGCCGCCTGCAGGACATCCTGGACGACACGACGAAGCTCGACGAGTACCTGACGCAGAAGGCCCGCCGCGATTTCGAACAGGGGCCAGTGCGGACCTTCAACCTCAAGGGCGTCCCGTTCAAGGGGCCGGCGGAGGCGCCGATCCGTGTCGTCGAGTTCTCCGATTTCCTGTGCCCCTTCTGCCGCCAGATCGCCAGCGCGTTCGCGGGCTACATCCCGCAGTCCGCGAATCGCGTGGTCGTGTACTTCAAGAACTACCCGCTCGACTCCGCCTGCAACTCCACGCTCAAGCAGCCCGTCCATGCCGGCGCCTGCAACGTGGCCCTGGGCGCGATCTGCGCGAACGAGCAGGGGAAGTTCTGGAACTATCACGATCGCGTCTTCTCGTCCCCGCCCACGAATCCCCAGGTGAGCGACGTCGTGTCCATGGCCCGCGAGGCGGGGCTGGACGCGGGCGCGCTCGAGGCCTGCGTGAACAACCCGGCGACGCGCCAGAAGCTGGGCACGGAGATCGCCGAGGGCATCCAGGCCCAGGTCCAGGGCACGCCCACCCTCTACATCAACGGAAAGAGGCTTCCGCGACTGAACGACTTCGTCCAGACCGTCGATCGCGAAGCGACCAAGATGGGCCTGCCCCCGCTGCCCCCGCCCACCGGCGGCGGCGCCCCGTCGCACTAGGGTGTCGCGGTCGGGGCCGGGACGGCTGGACTCGATCAACATCTCCAACGGGGGCGTGCCCAAACGCCCGACACCGGAAGCGGCGATCACCACCGACGGCGTCGCGGGCGACCGCCAGCTCGATCTCCGATTCCACGGCGGCCCCCTGCGGGCGGTCAGCCTCTTCTCGGCCGAGCGCATCGCGGCCATGCAGGCCGAAGGTCATTCCATCGCGCCCGGAACGACGGGCGAGAACCTCACCGTTTCCGGAATCGACTGGTCGCTCGTCTTGCCCGGAGCCTGTCTCGAGATCGCCGAGGTGCGGCTGGAGATCACCGCCTACGCGGCGCCCTGCACGAACATCTCCGGCTCGTTCGCGGGCGGGGACATCGCGCGCGTCTCGCAGAAGCGGAATCCAGGCTGGAGCCGGGTGTACGCGCGCGTGCTCGTGCCGGGCACCGTCCGCGTGGGCAACACCGTCGCTCTGCTCGACCGATAGGCCCCAGGGCAGCCCGACCGCAGAGCGCGGCGCCGCTGCGCAGCGGCGGCGATCGCGCGAGGGGGGTTGCAGGGGGGGCCGCGAACGCCCATCGCGGATGCCGCGTGAGTGCCCCCCCTGCCTGAATATGCCGGGATAATAAGCGCGTGCTCGATCGCTTCTCCGTGGCGCGTGCCCTGCGCGAAATCGCCTCCCTGATGCAGGTCGAGGGCGCGAACCCGTTCAAGGTGCGCGCCTACGAGCGCGGGGCGCGGGCGCTGGAGGGCATGCCCGAGGACCTGGGCACGCTCGTCCGCGAGGGCCGTCTCACCTCCGTGCCCGGCATCGGCAGCGCGCTGGCCGCCACGATCGCGGAGCTCT
>Ga0209382_10002735_pt1 | contig 25150 bp, 27 predicted proteins | sample SoiMetdeltSBSDD5_FD_187599 | JGI IMG/M metagenome (GOLD analysis project Ga0209382, IMG submission 187599) | Bulk soil microbial communities from a Populus tree surrounding site in Tennessee, USA - Soil MetaG P. deltoides SBSDD5 (SPAdes) (version 2) | ecosystem: Environmental > Terrestrial >... | reverse complement strand
CCCAGCCACCGCTCGGCGGATTCACCGGAGCGCGCGACAGGTCGACGGGCGGCAGCAGGATCTCGTCCTCCTCGAACGCCGCGGAGCGATCCAGCCAGAGCTGCCAGCCGCTGCCGGACAGGTCGAGCTGCAGGCGTTGGTGCTCCCCACCGGCGGCGAGCTGATGCTCCGGCGGCTCGGCCTGGCTGCATCCGCCGAGCAGCTCGAGCGCGACGAGTCCCGCGATGATGCAGGCGAAGCCCGCTCCGAGCCTCCGCTCGCGACGGTTCGGCGGCGACTGCGTCCTGGTCACGCGGGCATCGTAACTGCCGCGCTGCCCGGGCCGGCGCCCCGCGGCGGCTCCGCCGCTCAGTTCCGCAGCGAGTGGATCGGCGCGGGCACCTGCCCGCCGCGCCGCGCCAGCACCGAGGACGACCAGCGGTGCACCGGCATCACCGGCGCCGTGCCCAGCAGCCCGCCGTACTCCACGGACTCGCCCGCCTGCTTGCCGGGCACCGGGATGATGCGCACGGCCGTGGTCTTGCTGTTCACCATGCCGATGGCCATCTCATCGCCCAGCAGGCAGGCCAGGGTTTCCACCGGGATGTCGCCGGGCACGGCCACCATGTCCATGCCCACCGAGCACACGGCGGTCATGGCCTCCAGCTTGTCGAGCGAGAGGCTGCCGGCGCGCACCGCCTCCACCATGCCGGCGTCCTCGGACACCGGGATGAAGGCGCCCGAGAGGCCGCCCACGTTCTGCGCGGCCATGGCGCCGCCCTTTTTCACGGCGTCGGTGAGCAGCGCGAGCGCCAGCGTGGTGCCGTGCGTGCCCGTGCGCTCGACGCCGATGAGCTCCAGCACGTCGGCCACCGAGTCGCCCAGCGCCGGCGTGGGCGCGAGCGAGAGGTCCACGATGCCGAAGGGCACACCGAGCCGACTGGCCACCTCGCGGCCCACCAGCTCGCCCATGCGCGTGATCTTGAAGGCCGTGCGCTTGATAATCTCGGCCACCGCGCCGAGGTCCGCTCCCGGCCCGAGCAGCGCGAGCGCGTGGCGCACGACGCCGGGCCCCGAGACGCCGCAGTGCAGCACCACGTCGGGCTCGCCGACGCCCAGGTTGGCGCCGGCCACGAATGGGTTGTCCTCGACCATGTTGCAGAAGACCACCAGCTTGGCGCAGCCCACACCCCCTTGGTCGGCGGTGAGCGTGGCCGTCTCCTTGATGACGCGCGCCATGAGCAGCACCGCGTCCATGTTGATGCCGGCGCGCGTGGAGCCTAGGTTCACGCTGGCGCACACGTGCTTCGTGTTCGCCAGAGCGCGCGGGATGGAGGTCATCAGGTTGCGCGCCGCCCGCGTGGTGCCTTTGTGCACCAGCGCCGAGAAGCCGCCGATGAAGTCGATGCCGCAGGTCTCGGCGGCGCGGTCCATGGCCAGCGCGATGGGCGACAGGTCGTCCTCGGGGCAGGCCGCGGCCACCAGCGAGATGGGCGTGACGGCGATGCGCTTGTTGACGATCGGGATGCCGAACTCGGCCTCCACCGAGCGCGCCGCCGGCACCAGCGGCCCTGCCACGTGCACGAGCTTGGCCTGCACGCGGTCCGCCACCTGCTGCACCGAGCCGCCGGCGCAGTCCAGCAGGTTGATGCCCAGCGTGGTCGTGCGGATGTCCAGGTTGTCCACCTGGAGCATGCGCAGGGTCTGGAGGATCTCGTCGTGGGCGAGGGTCATGCGGGCGGCCGGCGCTGGCCGGACACCCGCATCGTGCCGCCGGCGCGGCCCGCGACGCAAGCGCCGAGGCGCCGCGTCGCGGGCCGGAGCCGGATCAGAGGCGGCTCTTGCGAGGCATCCTGCTCAGAACGGGAAGCCGAGCGTCACCGCCAGCTGGTTGAAGTCGGCGTCGAAGTCGTCGCCGAAGAGATCCAGCTCCGCGAAGAGGTGCCGGAAGTCGACGCCCAGCCGGGTGCCGTCGCCCGCCTCGCCCACGTCGAAGTTGATGCCGAGGCGGAAGTAGGCCCCCAGGGTCTCGTCGTCGTCCGACGCCGGGCCGATGTCCACGTCGCCGTGGACGATCGCCGCGCCGACCGAGACGTACGGGTGGACGTCGTCGCCTTCCATCTTGAAGGTCTTGCGATAGCCGCCGTAGATGTCGATCAGCGTCGCCTCCACGTCCTGGCCGGCGAAGTCATCGTCCGCGTGCGAGAACGAGGTGCCGACCTCGTAGCCGTCGCCCGTGGACTGCTTGTAGGCATCGAACTCCGCACCCGCCATGAATTGCTCGTCGATGTCGAGGTTCTCGGCGGTGTTGTCATCCAGCTCGCGCACGCCGGCGATCAGCGTGGCGTGACGCACGTTGAAGCCTTCGGCGGCCTGCGGCTCGCTCTTCGACGTCCCGGCAAGCGACCCGCCCCCCGCTGCGGGCATCCCCTCGACGACCAGCGGTTGCCACTCGGCCGCCGGCTCGTCCCCGCCTCCCTGCAGCGCCGCGGCGCTGAAGGGCACAGGTCCGTCCGGACGGCTCGCACATCCAACCAGCAGTACGGCAAGGACGGCTGCACCGAAGCATTTCATCGTGATTCTCCGCGAGGAACGGTGGGTCGAACATCACGCCGAGCGAGACGGACATGGAAGTCCGCCCATCGTTCGGCGCCTACGGCGAATCCAAGAACACCCGAGACCGTCACAAAGACTCGATCGAGTTGCCACGAAAAGTGCTGACTGACTTCACCGATCGGCGCGAGGCCGACAGCGGGGGCGCTGCCGCGGTCGGGATGGCACGCGGCGGCGAGTGCCGGCGAGCGCCGCCCTCAGCCCAGCCGGTGCATCGCCGTGAATACGCGCTCGTCGATCACGGTGACCACGTAGTCGCGCGGCTCGGACAGTCCCTTGAGCGCATCGCGGAAGGCCGCGAAGCTCTGGCCGCTGCGCCGGATGTCCACGACGAGGATGGCGTGGAAGTAGCCGCCCGTGATGCGCTGGCTCACGTCCTGGATGTCGCCCGAGAGTTGCCCGACGGCGGAGGTGAGCTCGGACAGCACGCCCGGGCGATTCACGCCGACGGCGGTGACGATGATCGTGCCTGGCGGGCCCGCGGGCAGCTCGGGCAGCGAGAGCGCGGCGGCGGTCGCGTCGGCGGGCGCCGCCTCGGCGGCCGCGCCCTCGACCACCGTGATGTTGCGGCGCCGCGCCAGCTCGCGCGCGGCGGAGGTGACGGTCACGTCGTCGGGCGCGACGAGCTGGCCGCCCTCGGGCAGGGCCAGCACGTCCTCGGCGGTGACGATGCGGCGGGCCATCAGCCGCTCCCGCGCGCCCGCTGCATGAGCCCCGGCCCGGTGGCCGGCAGCACCTGCGCGCGGCCACCCTGCACGCGCACGAGATACAGGCCGTCGGCCAGCGTGCCGAGCGTCGCGGCATGGCCACCTCCGGCGGCCAGCTGCAGGCCCGCCACGCCGGCGCCGCCGGCGCACGAGCAGCTGCTGCTGCCGCAGCGCGCGCAGGTGCCGGGCGCGGCGTTCGGACACGCCGCGCATCCGCCGGTGCAGGTGGCGCTGCTGCAGCGCGAGCAGCCGGCCGCCGCGGCTGCCGAGGGAGCCAGCGCGTGCCAGGCGCCGCCGGCGCCCGCCTCCACGATCGCCAGGCCCATGCGCAGCGCGCGGTCGCGCGCCGCGGGGGTGAGGATGGTGGAGCCGTCGAGCACGATCGGGCCGCTGACGGCGCCGCTCGAGACGTCGCGGTCGGTGATCAGGCGCTTCACGTGCCGAGGACTCCGGCCATGTCCACGTGCGGCCGCGGGATGACGACGCGGCGCACCAGCAGGCCGGCGCGCTCGGCGTCGGCGGCGCCGGCCTCGACGGCGGCGGTCACGTCGGCCACGTCGCCGGTGAAGGTCACGTAGGACTTGCCGCCGATCCCCACCGCGAGTTGCACGTCGATGAGCTGGAGCGAGGCCGTCTTGGCGGCGATGTCGGCGGCGCGCACGGTGCTCGCGACCGAGAGCGTCTCGATGATGCCCACGGCATCGAGCACCGGCGTGCCGTTGGGCCGCCCGCCGCGCATGAGCGCCAGCAGCGTGGGCTCGACGTTGGGGATGAAGAGGCTGTCGATGAGCGTGTCGGCGCCGATCTCGAGACCGCGGCGGTGCGCGGAGGCGGTGTCCTCGACCGAGCCGGTGAACAGGATCACGAACTTGCCGGGCGAGACGGCGCGCGCGCGCAGGATCTGGACCGCGGCCTCCTTGCGCAGCGCGTCGGCGGTCTCGAAGCCGGCGGCGATGGAGGCCAGTTCGAGCAGCGCGATGCACGGGCCGGTGCCGCCCACGGCGCCGCTGCCCGACGGCCCCTCCGTCCGCGACTGCGCGGCGTAGCCGAAGGAGCCCTCCGTCCGCCACGGGTCGGAGTTGCCCGGCGGCGGCGGCGCGGACTGCGCGCGGCGGCTGGCATTACGGCGTCGGGATGCGCTCACCGTTCGGTCCCAGCTCGAAGCTGCTGCCGTCTGCCAGCGAGATGGCGTCCACGATGCCCACCACGGCCGCCTGCCAGCCCACGTCCTGGCTCCCGAGCGTGGTGCGCGCCGCGCGGCCGAAGGCCACGAGCACCGTCTCGCCCACGCCGGCGCCGATCACGTCGCCCGCCACGACCACGTCCTGCGCCTCCTCCTTGCCCGTGGTGAAGGGCCGCACCATGAGGAAGCGGATGCCCTCGAGCGATGGCTCCTTGCGCGTGCTCCACACCGTGCCGACGACACGACCCATGAGCATGTCAGGCCAGCTCCGGTCCGGAGTGGCTGTCCACCACGCCCACGACGGCGGCCTCGACGGCGATGTCGTGGTTGCCGCCGAGCGCCGTGCGCCCGGCGCGGCCGTAGGCCACGATGACCTCGTCGCCCACGCCGGCGTCCACGGCGTCCGCCGCGACCACGAGACCCTGCTTCTTGCCGCCGAGCGACCGCGTGGCCACCTCGTAGGGCTCCACCAGCAGGAGCTTGAAGCCCTCCAGCGTCGGGTGGCGCCGGGTGGCCCAGATCTCGCCGATGACGCGCCCGGTGAACATCAGCCGCGACCCTCGTTGGGCTTGCCGTCGATGTCGGCCAGCGTCTTGGTGATGGCCGCCTCGGCCTCGCGGATGTGCGCCTCGGTGCCGCCCAGCTGCAGCCGGCCGAAGGCGCCGTAGGGCTGCAGATGAATGAGCTTGATGGGCGAGGCCTTCTCCGCCTCGTTGGCGGCGATGGTCGCGTACGCGGCGGGATGCACCTCGAGGATGTAGAGCGTCTCGCCGCCCAGCAGCATCATGCCCTGCCGGTTCCGGTTGATGAGCATCGTCTGGTAGTCGTCGATGCCGGTGATGATCTCGGACGTCATCACCCTGGGCTTCAGGCGCTCGCTCTCCGACGTGCCCAGGAAGTCGAGGATGTGCCGGCCCGCCTCGAGCACCTCGGCCTGGCTCTCGTCGTGCACCTCGAGCAGGCCGAAGGCGCGCTCCACCACCTGCACTGCCGGGCGTACCGAGGTGCGCTTCAGCGCGATGTCCGTCACGCGGTTGATCGCGATGCCGGGCGCGATCTCCACGTACAGCGCGGCCTGGCCGCGCACGGGCAGGTAGCCGCGCGCGGTGCTCGCCACGAAGCTGGCGAACTGCGGCTGCATGCTGTCGAGGAAGGTGAACGTGCGGAGCTGGACCATGGAACCTCTGCTGGCGGGACGGGCCGCCGCGGCGCGCTGCCGCAGCGGTGTGCGACGAGGACGGCGCGCGGCGCGCCGTCAGCCGGCGCGTCAGTCCTCGGCCACCGGCGCGGCCTGCGGCAGGATCTGCTCGATCTCGCTGTGCGGCCGCGGGATGACGTGCACGGACACCAGCTCGCCCACGCGGCGCGCGGCGGCGGCGCCGGCGTCCGTGGCGGCCTTGACCGCGCCCACCTCGCCGCGCACGAAGACGGTCACGTAGCCGCCTCCGATGCGCTCCTTGCCGATCAGCGTCACCTTCGCGGCCTTCACCATGGCGTCGGCCGCCTCGATGCTGCCCACGAGGCCCTTGGTCTCGATCATGCCCAGTGCGATCTGGCTCATCTCTTGTCAGTCTCCGCCGGCGGGTCGCCGGCTGTCGGGGAAAGGGAATGCATCATTTCCTGAACTTCAGGGGTTTGGGGGTCGGGATCGCGCCGCCTTCCCAGGGCGGGCGGACGCCCGGGGCCGGGGCCGCGACGGGCGCGGCGGCCGGCGCGGCCGGGCCGCGCGGGTCGGCCGAGGGCTTGTCCGCGAAGGGCGAGGCCGGGTGCGTCGGGTTGCCCTGCCACACGACGCCGGCCTGCGCCACGACGCGCGCGGGCGTCGGCGCGACGGGCGCGGCGACCGGGCCCCCCGTGCCGACCGCGCCGCTGCTGGTGGCCGCGCGCACGCCGGGCGCGGGCGCCACGGGCTGCGCCGCGAAGGTCAGCTCGCGCGGCGGGCCCTTGCTGAAGTCGGGGAAGCTCTCGACGAAGCCCTCGTAGCAGTAGCCCACGTGCTTGGTGAGCACCAGGTTGTGGGCCGAGATGTTGTCGCTCGTGATGTTGCCACCGAAGGCGCCGCAGCCCAGCGTCATGCTCGGCACCAGGCCCGTGCCGTAGCCCACCGCGCCCTGCGCCGCGGGGGCGTTCACGAGGATGCGGTGCGTGGGCTTCTCCATCACGAAGGCCCAGATCACCTCCTCGTCGCGGCTGTGGATGGCCAGCGTGTGGCCGCGCCCGCCGAAGTTGAGGATCTGGATGCAGCGCTCGCAGCCGGCTTCCCAGCCGTCCTCCACGTACACGGTGAGGATGGGCGAGAGCTTCTCGACCGACAGCGGGAAGTCCCAGCCCACGCCGGTCTCCTCCACCATGAGGATGGTCGTCGTCTCGGGCACGGTGAAGCCGGCCATCTTCGCGATCTGGTGCGGGAACAGGCCCACGATGTCGGCGTTCACGCGGCGGCCGCGCACCACGATCTTCGCGAGCTTCTCCTTCTCCTCCGGCGTGCACCAGTGCGCGGCGTTGCGCGCGAACTCGGCCTTCACCGCCTCGAAGATGGGCTTGTCCACCACCACGCTCTGCTCGCTGGCGCAGATGGTGCTGTTGTCGAAGGTCTGGCTGCCCACGATGGCGCGCACCGCGTGGCGGATGTCGGCCGTGCGCTCGATGTAGGCCGGCGCATTGCCCGGCCCCACGCCGTAGGCCGGCTTGCCCATGCTGTAGGCCGCGCGCACCAGGTCCGGCCCGCCCGTGGCCAGGATGAGCGCCGTCTCGCGCGCCCGCATGGCCTCGTGCGTGCCTTCGAGCGTGGGCGCGCTCATGCACAGCACCAGGTCGTCCGGCGCGCCGGCGCCGCGCGCGGCCTCCGCCAGCACGCGCGTGCTCTCGCCGATGCAGCGCACGCCGCGCGGATGCGGCGAGATGACGATGCTGTTCCGCGCCTTGAGCGCGATGAGGATCTTGAACATGGCCGTGCTGGTGGGGTTCGTGATGGGCACGATCCCGAGCACCACGCCGTACGGCTCGGCCACCTGGTAGTAGCGCCGCGCGTCGTCGCGGTGCACCACGCCCACGGTCTTGAGGTCCTTGAGGCTCTCCCAGAGCAGGTCCGTGCAGAACTTGTTCTTCTGGTACTTGCCCGGCACCGACCCGAAGCCCGACTCCTCGACCGCCAGCCGGGCCAGCTTCTCGCTGGCCTCGCTGCCGGCCCGGGCCATGGCCTCGCAGATGCGGTCCACGCGGGCTTGGTCGAAGCGCTTGTAGACCTCCCAGGCCTTCCGACTGCGCCGGACGAGGTCCCGGGCCTCCTGGATGCTCCGCAAGTCGGCGTCGGCGAGGATCATGTCGCGCGGATCGTAGCAATTGCGATGGCAGCGTTCCCAGCCAGCGCGTGAGCGGAAGATGCGGGCCCGATCCGCGTGTGTCGCTGGCGAGCCAGCAGGGCGATGCGGGCATCGAGGCGCGCGCATGGGGCGCCCGGTCGCGAGGTTTCGCAGCTGCCGTCGCCGTCATCATCGCGGCGACTGGTGGCGCAGCCCGGCCACGCCTAGCCTGCCGGCCTGGCGCCGAGGGGTTTTTCGACTCGGCGCCCTTGCGAGCCCCCGGCAACCGCCGCGAGATTCCCATGACCAAGCCCTACCGCTGCCTCGACAAGCACGACGCCGCCGTCCTGCTCGTCGACCACCAGTCGGGCCTGTGCAACATCGTCGGCGACATCCCGCCCGACGAGTTCCGCAACAACATCCTCGCGCTGGTCGATGCCGCGAAGTACTTCAAGCTGCCCATGGTGCTCACGACCAGCTTCTAGGACGGGCCCAACGGCCCGCTCATGCCCGAGCTGAAGCAGCTGTTCCCCAACGCGCCGTACGTCGCGCGGCCCGGCAACATCAACGCTTGGGACAACGAGGACTTCGTGCGCGTGGTGAAGGCGTACCGGAACCTCATCACGAGCTACTCGACCAAGGGGCCGGCGCGGAGGTTGGAGGAGCCGGCGCCGGCCTGATCGGAAACCCCGGGACGCGCGGACTGGCGCTGCGCGCAGGTCGGCGCCGGCGGCATGACCCCGGACTGGCTGTCAGTCGCCAATCAACTGCACGATGTTGCTCGAAGACAAGCCACCATCCACATGGTCATCCTGGATCCACGCCTGACAGTAGACGGCAAGCCCCGCGGCAGCATCCTTCGGCCAACGACCAACGATGGTTGCCGCGCCATCACCATTGATGACGAGGCCGAGGGTGAGTTGCTCGACTCTTCCCCGCCCCGGCGTGGAGAACGGCGACTGCAGATCGCTCGCGAGGCCCAAGGTAAGCAAGGCGGGAGCAGCCGATGCCGCGGCCCGAAGGCGGAGCGTCACCTTCTCGCCTGGCGTGATCGTGCCTGCTCCCTCCAGCAGGGGCAGGCCAACCGAGCCGAACGTGGCGTGACCCGTATTGACGAACGCGTCAGTGCTCGAGACGCGGTACACGTAAAGGCCGGGATCCAGGACGCCGAGCTGTGCGCGCAGCATTTCGTCCTGCGGGTCGGCGTCTAGATCGATCGGCAAGGTTCCGAGGAATGCCAAGCGTGACGTGGTGAACATGCCGTCAGCCAGCTGCAGCGAGTAGATGTTCCTGGCGAATCCATCGTCGACAAACACGATGTCCAGAAGCCCATCGCCGTTGAGATCGGGAGTCAGCACATCCTGCGGAATGGTTCCACCGTCGATCAATTGCGGGGTGGAGAAGCCACCTCCCTCCTCACCACGTACGACCGTTCCTAGATCACCGAACCCGTGGCCGTATGCCACCACGTCCAGAATACCGTCAGCGTCGATGTCCACTGCATGTACTGCGGCAGCGCAACCTACATCCGGTGAGCCGATTCCGACTGCCTGCTCGAAGGCGCCGTCACCGAGGCCGCGGTAGTAGCGAAGAGTTGGTTGCGCCGAAGTGAACTGCCCGGAGACTAGCTCCACCAAGCCGTCCGAATCGAGATCCGCGAGCGTGAAGCTTCCCACGGCGTCGATCCCGAAGCTGGGGAGCGTCGTGGGCGTCGCTGGACCGTAGGTGCCGTCGCCGAGATTCGCATACCAGGTTGGCGGGTCCGTGATCGCCAGCAGATCGGTGTCGAGGTCCCCATCGATGTCCCCTTGGACGAAGGGCGCGGGGGTCGGAAGGACCACGCTCGGAAGGCCCTGGAACGTTCCGTCGCCATTGGACAGGAATGGCTTGATCTCGAGGTTGGTCGCGATGATGACGTCCTCGAGGTCGTCCGCATCGAGGTATGCGGTCGCCGACAGGGCTCCGACTCCCCCGGTCGCGGTGATGGGCCCGGCGACGCCAATCGTCCCGTCACCCGGCAGCTCGTGAACGACCAGGTCGCCAGTGAACTGCAGCTGCAAGACGAGCTCCCGCATCCCATCGCCATCGACGTCCGCTGCGAGCATGCGCTCGGCCAGCGTGTCCTCGATCAGCTTGTCGCGCACCGAGAGGTCGCCAGTCCCATCGCCGGGAATGTGTTCCGCGACGACTTGCTCGGGAATGATGTATCCCGCGATCAAGGCTCCGCTGCGGCCGTCCTGATCGAAGTCAGCGAACGCGCCGTACATCGTTGCGGCAAGGGGTTCCGCTCCTGGGAGTGCCTCGAGTGTCGTGCCATTCACCAAATGGACGGCAATTTCACCGGTGAGAGCCGCTTGCGCCAGAACATCCAGATCCTCGTCGCCATCGGCGTCGGCAAGATCGAGCACCCATCCACCATTGGCCGGCATTGGCTCAGACAGGACGAAGACTCCGCCGGGTGCTCCGGGAAGGATCTCTGTGGATCCCACTCCACCGGCGACGAGATCGATGATCCCGTCGCTGTCGAGGTCGCCGAGCTTCCCTCTCAAGGGGATGAACGGAACGCCTAGGGCCGGCTGGACCACGAACGTCCCATCGCCAATGCCCAGCATCACCACGTTTCCGGCCGCGACAAGATCGAGAGTTCCGTCGGTGTTCACGTCCCCTACCGTGAATTGTGTTGCCGTAATGGCGGGGGCAGCGACGATGGGAGCTTCCAACCCGCCGCTTCCATCGTTCAGCCACGTCCGGAACTCTGCCGGAGGATTGAAGGAGCCGACGAGATCCGTCGCGGCGTCGCCGTTCAAGTCGACCGCCTCGCACCACCAGGGATCGAGACTGGCCGTCGAGAGAACGTCTTCCTCCCCGAACAGGAAATCGTCGAGCATCTCGCGCGCCCGGATGCCCTGGCTCGAGAACGTCAGGACGGATGACTGGGAGTCGCCATCCAGGTCCGCCATGAGTGCCTGACCCACGGGCAGTTCCACGGACGGGAGCGGGACCAGATGTCCTCGACCCAGATTCCTCCATAGGAGGACCGCCTTGCCCGAGGTCATGGCATCCGGTAAGGCATCGCCGTTCAGGTCGGTGATATCGACGCGCTTGAGGCCCTTGGCCTTCTCGCTCGTTTCGAGGACTCTTCCGGCGAAGTCCAGGTCTCCCTGGGCTGCGGCGGGCGCCATGCAGGCGGACACGACGAGAATCGTCGAGGCAAAGACGCGTCGCTGAATGAGCATGGGAACGACGCTCCAGCCAAGCGTAGTGGCTTCCCGAACCTGCGGATTCTACTCGACCTGTCGAAGTCGGGGAGTCGGGACCGGTTGGCTTCGCGGGCAGGTCTGGCATTGTCGGGCTATCCAGCGCGGCCCGTCGTACCCGAGAATGTGCGAAACTCGCTCAGTCCTGCGGCGTCCAAGCCCCCATGATCCTGAAGCACATCGCCATTCCCCTCGTAGTCCTGGTCCTCCTAGGATCGGCTTTCCTCATGCAAGACACCCGCCCCGCCGAGAACTCCGCCCCGACCAACTGGAAGCCGGGCGACGCGCCGACGGTCACCGTCCGCCTGCTCGACGACCAGGGCGCCCTCACCGCCCCCCTCACCGTCCCGAAGACCCTCCGCAGCGACGAGCAGTGGCAGGCGCGGCTCACGCCCGAGCAGTACCGCATCCTGCGCAACAAGGGCACCGAGCAGCCCTTCTGCGGCCTGCTGTGGGACCACCACGAGGCCGGCACCTACTGCTGCCGCGGCTGCGGCCTGCCGCTCTTCTCGTCCGAGCAGAAGTTCGAGTCGGGCACCGGCTGGCCCAGCTACTGGGCGCCTGTCGCGCCCGAGAACGTGGCCACGCACAAGGACCTCGGCCTCGGCATGGTGCGCACCGAGATCCTGTGCACCCGCTGCGACGGCCACCTCGGGCACGTGTTCGACGACGGCCCGCCCCCCACCGGCCAGCGCCACTGCCTGAACAGCGAGTCGCTGGTCTTCGTGCCGGCCGGCAAGCTGGCCACCGAGCCCGAGGGCGGCCATGAGCGCGCCACGGCCATCTTCGCCGCCGGCTGCTTCTGGGGCGTGGAGGAGGTGTTCCGCACCACGCCCGGCGTGCTCTCCACCGCCGTCGGCTACACCGGCGGCAAGACCGAGAAGCCCACGTACAAGGACGTCTGCGGCCACGGCACCGGCCACGCCGAGGCCGTGCGCGTGGAGTACGACCCGCAGGCCGTGAGCTACGTCGAGCTGCTGACGGTCTTCTTCCGCAACCACGACCCCACGCAGGTGAACCGCCAGGGACCGGACTTCGGCGACCAGTACCGCTCCGCCATCTTCACCACCAGCGACGAGCAGCGCGAGACGGCGACGAAGGTGAAGACGATGCTCGAGGACAGCAGGCGCTTCCCGCGGCCCATCGCGACGCAGATCGAGCCGGCCGGCACGTTCTGGATGGCCGAGGAGTACCACCAGCAGTACCTGCTGAAGACCGGGCAGGCGCAGTGCCACACGCCCTGAGGGGCGGGGCGGCTGTCTTCCTCGCGGGGCTGGTCCTCGCGCTGCCCGCCGCCGGGGACGAGCCCGATCGCGTGACGCTCAAGATGGGCGACGTGCTGTCGGGCCGCGTGGTCTACGAGGACGACGAGGTCGTGGTGCTGCGCAGCAGCGGCCGGGACCGCGAGCTCCCCTGCGCGGACGTGGCCCAGGTGTCCAGCCGCTCGCGCGAGCTGGACGCGCTCCTGGACTGGCTGGACGTCACCTCGCCCGACGCCGACGCCTTCGTCGCGCGCGCCGCGGCCGTGGAGGCCGCGGGCCTTCCCGGCGAGGCGCGGCTCCTGCGCCTGCGCGCGGTGCTGCTCGCCCCCGACCACGCCGCCGCGAACGATGCGCTCGGCCACAAGCGGAAGTCCGGGCGCTGGACGTGGAAGCGCGGCAACGCGTGGAAGCCCGTGGCCGAGATCGGCACGGCTGGCCTGAAGTGGGACGAGCGCTGGGTGCTGGGCACGCTGCGCTACCAGGTCTCGTCCAACCTGCCGCTGGCGCAGGCGATCGACGCCGCCTTCGACCTCGAGCGCGAGCAGCGCGCCGTGCGCAACCTGTTCCGCGGCCACCTGCGGCTGCTCGACGGCGACGACCTGCTCCTCGCGCAGCTCCACGCCGACATGGCCTCCTTCCCCGAGTTCCTCGGCAACCGGCGCGCCTACTACGACCCGGCCTCGCTGACGCTCTTCATCAACGCCACGCAGAGCGCCGGCCGCACCAGCGTGGCGCACGAGGCCATGCACCAGATCCTGCACGTCTCCACACGGCGGACGAAGGAGGCGCGCGGCCAGATCCCCTCCTGGCTCGACGAGGGCCTGGCCCAGTACAGCGCCGCCGCCCTGCGCGGCGACCCCGGCCACGCGACGTTCGACTTCGGGGCGCTCTTTCCCGCCTGGCTGGCCACGCACGCCGACGCCCGCGAGCCCTACGACCTCAAGCGCGTGCTCACCTTCGAGGCCGACGACTTCGGCGGCACCGTCGGGACGGAGCTGAAGTACGCCCAGTCCTACTCGCTGGTGGCCTACTGCCTGCTCGGCGACGGAGGCGCGCAGCGCGAGGGCTTCTTCGCCTTCCTGCGCTCGGCCTGGCTGGGGCGGTCGTCCATGAGCGACTTCAAGAAGTGCCTCGGCGACGACCTAGACGGCTTCGAGCGCGGCTGGACGGCCTGGGTCCAGGCCAACGCGTCGGGCTGAGCCGGTCTCACGGCCCCATGGCCGTGACGCCCAAGGCGCCCACCGCCTCCGCGCGCAGCTCCTCGAAGATGGCCGGGTCGCCGAAGAGCAGTGCGGCGTGCGGCGGCGCCCCGTCGCGCGCCAGCACCACGCCCTCGAAGCGCGTGACGCCCATGGGCACCAGCAGCTCGCCCACGCGCACGGACGCGCCGGCCTGCGTCGCGATCTCCGCCGGCGGCAGGAACTGCAGCGTCAGGCACAGCGGCGCGGCGCGCGCGGCCTCCCACTCGAAGTCGGAGCCGGCGCGCTTCTCGCGGGCCCGGCAGCTGGCGAGGTAGGCCACGGCATGCGCACCCAGCTCGTCGATGGTCGAGGCCGGCACCATGGCCACGGGCTCGCCGCCGACGAGCAGCAGCACGACACGGCCCGGAGGAGCCGGCATCGCGGGCGGAGGCGGCGCGGCCTCCGGCACGGCCGCCGCGACGGGCTCGCCGTCGTCCGCGGGGACCACCGCCACTGGCATGCCGCCGCAGCCGGCGACGACAGCCGCCAGCAGCAGAGCGGCTTGCGTGCTGCGGATCATGGAGCCTCCTGCGCCCGGCGCGAGGAACTGGCCGGCACAACCGGCGCGCCCGCGGCAGGATGCGACGAGCCTGCGCGGTGCTCCGGCCGGCCGGCGAGCCGGCGGCGGCCGGGTCGACGCCCTCGCCGCCACAGCGCGCCCCGTCGCGCGCGCCGCCTCTCGCCACGCTCGCGTCACGCGGCCACTCCCCGAGCGCGACCGGCCCGCCTACAATCCCGCGCGCCGCGCGGCCGGGCAGGTCGCGCCCCCTTCCATCCCCGGAGACCTCCATGGGCCAGGCCACGCACTTCCCGATCTCGATCATGATCACCGCGCGCGACTGCGCCAAGCACGTGGCGTGGTTCCGCGACACGCTGGGCTTCACGCTCGAGGAGGCGTGGCCCAACAAGGAGCAGCCCATGTGGGCCAACCTCATGCTCGACGGCCAGTCGGTCATGATCGGCCAGCTCATGGATCCCGCGAAGGCCGAGGCCATGTGCGGCGGCGATGAGGGCGCCAAGACCTACATGACCACGCTGCACAAGGAGTTCCAGGCCAACCAGAAGGGCGTCGGCATCATCACGTACATCACCGTGAAGGACATCGACGCCTACCACGCGCAGCTGACCAAGCGCGGCCTCAAGCTGCCCGCCCCGAAGAACCAGTTCTACGGGCTGCGCGAGGTGCCGCTGCAGGATCCCGAGGGCTACCGCTTCATCTTCTACACGCTCATCAAGATGGCCAACTGCCAGTCGTGCGGCATGCCGCTCACCGAGGCGCAGCCCGGCCAGATGTACTGCCAGTACTGCACGGACGAGCACGGCAAGCTGAAGCCCTACGAGAAGGTGCTCGAGGGCACCACGGTCGGCTACTTCATGCAGATGCAGAAGATGCCGCGCGACAAGGCCGAGGCGGCCGCGCGCGAGCACCTGGGCAAGATGCCGGCCTGGAAGGGCCGCGACAAGGTCGGCGCCACCTAGGCCGAGCACCTGCTCCGAGCATTTTTTTCGGAAGTAGGCCCCTGTTGAAAGGGGCCGCTGGGTGCGCGAGAGCGGCACGCGAAGGCTGACCGGATCGGCGCGAATTCCCGCGCGCCATACACCGATTCGCTGCCAACTGGAGGGAGCATTTCGCTCCGCTCGTTGTCGCCCGGCGGGCGATATTCTCCGGGGAAAACTGCGAAGTTGGGTACTTGAACGGCCAGTCCTAGTGTGTTCAGGTCGGGGCCGTTGCGTGACGGAGAGAACCGCACGCGGCGCCTTGATGCTGGGATGAGCCGGGCACCAAAGGCCGACAGCCAGCCGCGTTGGAGCGCGGGCTGGCTGTCTAGGAGCGGCTCAGGAGGTTACGAGCCGTGTACCGAGCCCGCTCTTGGGCGCCGACGTTAGCACGCCCGCCCCCTGCCTAGAAGGGGCAGCGAAAGCAAACCCCGGGGGCGGCGCACAGGACGCCGGCCCCGGGGGATGCCCCTACTTCGCAGCTCTGAGCAGGGCGGCCCGCATCCATCCCCGGAGGGGCTGCCCTGCTCTCTTGGCGGCCCTCTCCAGGGCCTCTAGGTCCAGCGTACTGACCTTGAGGGTCAATGTCTCGGTCCGGGCCTCCCCGGGCGGCATGGCCGGCCTGCCGCGCTTGGGCGGCCCCTTGGGCTTCTTCATGGCGCCAGCCTACCACGTTTCAGGGTCCCGGAAAAGCCTTGCTATTTACGGGGACCCCGAATATCCTAGGCGCCATGAACACGAAAGAGCACCTGATGGCCCTCCGCGAAGCCGCCAACGACGAGCGCAAGGCCGCGGAATACCTCGAAGCCTTGCGCTGGGGCAACGACCCGGCCTGCCCGCGCTGCGGCTCGGTCGCGGTCTACCGCATGACCGGGCGGGACGGCCAGCGCGAGAAGCACCTGCGCTGGCGCTGCCGGGACTGCAAGCGCATGTACTCTGTGCGCACGGTCTCGGTCCTCGAAGAGACCCGGCTGCCCCTCACGACGTGGTGCCATGCCTTCTGGCGCTGCTGCGCGTCGAAGAAGGGCGTCAGCGCGCTCCAGATCCAGCGCGAGACGGGGATCGGCTACCGCGCGGCCCTGTTCATGCTCAACCGCATCCGGTTCGGGATGGCCGATGGCGCCGACGCCCCGAAGCTGTTCGGCACCGTGGAGGCTGACGAGGCCTACGTCGGCGGCAAGCCGCGCTGCAAGAACAACGCGCTCCCGTCCGAGCGCCCGAAGCAAGGCCCGAAGGGCAACCTCGCGCCGGTCGTCGCCGTTGTCCAGCGCGGCGGGCCGGTCCGCGTGCGGCACGTCGCCAAGGTCAGCGGCGCGACGCTGCGCGCCTTCCTGCTCGACACTGTGGACACGGGCGCGCGCCTGATGACCGACGAGCACCGCATGTACATCCGCGCCGGGCGCCTCTTCCGCGGCGGGCACGAGACCGTCCAGCACTCCGCCAAGGAGTACGCGCGCGGCGACGTGACCACCAACACGATCGAGGGCTTCTTCAGCCTGCTGAAGCGGAAGTTCTACGGCACCCACCACGCGGTCAGCCGGGAGCACCTGCACCGCTACGTGGCCGAGGCGGCCTTCATCTACAACGCCCGCAAGGTGGACGACCTGGAGCGCATGCGCCTCGCGGTCAAGGCTGGCGAGGGGAAGCGGCTCTTCTTCCGGGAGCCCGGCACCGCGGCCGCGTGACGCCGTGCGGCTCGGCTGGTAAGGTCAAGCATCATGGCGAAACGAGGCCGCAAGGCGAAGCCGGGCCGGAAGGCCGCGCGCGTCAAGATCAAGGGCAATCCCGGCGCCGTCATCCGCCGCGCGCTGTTCAGCGGTGGCTCGCCTTCCCGCGCTGAGCCCCCGGCGAGCAAGCCCAAGTAGGCGATGGCGAAGCGGCCCGCTCACTTCGACACCGCGGTCATCTACTGCGGCGACAACCTCGACGAGCTGCGCCGGCTTCCCGAGCGGTGCATCGACATTGTCTACATCGACCCGCCGTTCAACTCCAACCGCAACTACGAGGTCTTCTGGGGCGAGACGAAGGAGAAGCGCGCCTTCGATGACCGGCACGAATCGACGCAGGCCTACATCGACTTCATGCGCCCGCGATGCGTGGAGCTGGCGCGCGTCCTGAAAGAGTCGGGAAGCTTCTGGTTCCATTGCGACTGGCACGCGAGCCACTACGTGAAGGTCATGCTCGACCAGATCCTCGGCGAGGATGGCTTCGTCAACGAGGTCATCTGGAAGAGGCAGTCGGCGCACAACGACGCCAAGCAAGGGAGCAAGCACCTCGGCCGCGTCCACGACACGCTGTTCCTCTACGCCCGCGACGCGGCCGGCGAGCGCGGGCGGTACACCTTCAATCACCAGTTCAAGGCCTACGATCCAGAGTACGTCGAGAAGTTCTACCGACACACGGAAGACGGCACTGGCAGGCGCTACTCGCTCGGCGACATCACGGCACCCGGGGGGGGGGCGCCGTCCAAGGGCAACCCGCATTACGAGTTCCTCGGCGTCACGCGCTACTGGCGCTTCAGCCGCGAAGAGATGGAACGGTTGTACAAGGCCGGCGAGATCGTGCAGTCGAAGCCCGGCGCGGTCCCGCGGCAGAAGCGGTATCTCGACACGGGCAAGGGCGTGCCGGTCGGCACCGTGTGGGACGACATCGGTCCCATTCAGTCCGCGTCGGACGAGAGCCTCGGCTACCCCACGCAAAAGCCGCTGGCGCTGCTGGAGCGCGTCCTGAGCCTCACGAGCAACCCCGGCGACGTGGTGCTCGACGCCTTCTGCGGCTGCGGCACGGCGCTGGTGGCCGCGCAGAAGCTGGGCCGGCGCTGGGTCGGCATCGACGTGTCGCCGACCGCCTGCCGCGTCATGGCCAAGCGCCTGCGCGACGTGTGCGGGCTGAAAGAAGATGAGGCGCTCTGGCGGGCCGGCAAGGGCTTCGTCGTCCGGAACCTCCCGTGGAGCGTGGGCAAGCTGCGGGAGCTGCCGCCCTTCGAGTTTGAAAACTGGGCGGTCAATGCGCTGGGCGGGATCGGCAACAAGGTGCAGGTCGGCGACATGGGCATCGACGGCCGCATCTACCCCGTGTCGGCGGCCCCGAAGAAGCGCGGCAAGGCGACCGGCGAGCTGGACTTCATGGACGACTGGTATCCGATCCAGGTCAAGCAGCGCGACAAGGTCGGCAGGCCGGACATCGACAGCTACGAGGCCGTCATGATGCGGGAGGACCGGAAGAAGGGCTTCTTCGTCGCCTTCGACTACAGCGCCGACGCGGTGCGGGAGTGCAGCGCCTTCTTCAAGAGGTCGGGGAAGGTCATCATCCCGCTGACCGTGCAGGAGATCCTCGACGACGCGATCGCGCCCAAGCTGGCCTGATGCGGCCGGCTTCCACGACAGGCTCAAACCGGCCCGCCACCGCCCCTTTCAACAGGGGCCTACTTCCGATTTTTTTTACTCTGACCAGGATCGCGCAGGACGCGTCGCGCGCGCCGATGTCGTCTCAGCCCGATCGCTCCGCCGACGCCAGCAGGTCGAGCACGAGCTGCGGCAGCTCGCCGCGGTTGGCCGCGCGCCAGACACGCAGGTAGGTGTACTCGCCGCCGGCGCCCGAGGCCGTGCCCCACGTCGCCGAGAGCGTGCCGTCGCTGGCGATGACCGCTCCCTCGCAGCCGGAGTCGGCGTCGTCTAGCGGCGCGAGCGCGCTGGCCGCTGCCTCGCGGCCGGCGACCGTCCGCCCGTCGCGCAGGAACTCCACGTCGGGAGCAAGCAGCGTGCTCACGGCCTCGCCGCCCTCGTCGACCGACGCGGCGAAGAGCACGTCCAGCGCCACGGCGTCCTCGGGCGCGGCCTCGTCGCCGGGCGCCGACGCGTGCAGCGGCGCGCTCACGCGCAGCGGATGGCGCGCCGCCGTCACGTCGGGCAGCTCGATGTCGTGGTCGAGCACGGCCTGCCACCGCCCGCGCACGCGCCGCCACACGGTCACGTAGCGGCCGCCCTCCTGCACCTCGCCGCCGGGAGACGGCCGCACCGTCCACGTGCCGGAGGTGAAGCCGAGGTCGCCGCTGCCGGACACCTCGGCACGGTCGGGCTCCCAGGCGAGCGTGGCCGACCAGTCCGGGTTCTCGGCCAGCCAGGCGTGGGCGATCACGGCCTCGGGCCGGAAGAACACGCCGTCCTCGGCCATCGTGGCGGTGAAGGCGGCGTGCACGCCGCGCGCGGCGGCGTCGCTGGCGAAGTCGCGGTCGGCGGCGAGCAGGCCGGCGGCAGCCGCGACCGGCGCCTCGGGCTGGCTCGCGCACGCGGCCAGCAGCAGCGTCGCGCCGGCGGAGAGGAATCGAAGGCCCTGCTTCACGGGAACACTCCCAGCTCGAGGTAGCTCTGCGCGACCTTGCGGATGGCCACGACGTAGGCGGCCGTGCGGAGGTCCTTGATGGTCGGGTCGGCGCGCTGCGCCTCGCGCATCTCGGACAGCGCCTCGACCATGGTGGCCTCGAGGCCGCTGCGCACGAGGTCCAGCTCGGAGGCGCCGTGCGACAGCTCGTCGCGGCGCTCGACGGGGATGCGCAGGCCCGACACCTGCTCGAGCAGGTCGAGCTGGCGCTGCTCGCGCGAGGTCTCGAAGCGCTGCGAGAGGCGCCCGAACCGCATGTGCGAGATGTTCTTGGTCCACTCGAAGTAGCTCACCGTGACGCCGCCGGCGTTGGCGTAGATGTCGGGCACGATGAGCACGCCCTTGGCGGCCAGGATGTCGTCGGCGAGCGGCGTGGTCGGGCCGTTGGCCCCCTCGACGATGACCTTGGCCCGCACGCGCGCGGCGTTGGCGGTGGTGATCTGGTTCTCGAGGGCGGCGGGCACGAGCACGTCGCACTCGACCTCGAGCACGTCGGTGCCGCGCGAGAGCTCACGGCAGCCGTGGCCGAAGCCGAGGATCGAGCCCTTGTTGGAGCGGCGCCAGGCGTCCAGCGCCTCCACGTCGATGCCCTCGGGGTTGACGAGCGCGCCGTTCCACTCGCCCACGGCCACGACCTTCGCGCGGCCCTCGGCGACGAGGATGGAGGCGGCGTGGTAGCCCACGTTGCCGAAGCCCTGCACGGCCACGCGCTTGCCCTGCAGACCGGGCGAGAGGCCGAGCTGCCTGCACGTGCCCTCGTCCGCCAGCGCCTCGCGCGCCGCGTAGTAGACGCCGCGGCCTGTGGCCTCGCGGCGGCCGGCGATGCCGCCCTGCGTGACGGGCTTGCCCGTGACGCAGGCCATGGCGTTCAGCTCGTCGTGGTGGATGGCCGCATAGGTGTCCGCGATCCAGGCCATCTCGCGCTCGCCGGTGCCCATGTCGGGCGCGGGCACGTTGGTGCCGGGGCCGATGAAGCCCTTGTGCACCAGCTCGAAGGCGTAGCGACGCGTGATGCGCTCGAGCACCTCGACCGGCGTCGTGCGCGCGTCCACCTTCACGGCGCCCTTGCTGCCTCCGAAGGGCACGTTGACGAGCGCGCACTTGTAGGTCATGAGCGCGGCCAGCGCCTTGACCTCGTCCTCGTCCACGTGCTCGCTGTAGCGGATGCCGCCCTTGAGCGGCTTCCGGTGGTGGCTGTGCTCCGCGCGCCAGCCCTGGAAGATGCGCATCTTGCCGTCCACCTTCACCGGGAAGTGGAAGCAGTAGATGTTGTTGCACACCTTGATCTGCTGCAGCAGGCCCGGCTCGTAGGGCAGGTGGCGCGCGGCCCGGTCGAACAGGTCGTTCACGATGCGGTTGAAGTTCAGGTCCTCCCGCTGCGGAGGCACGGCGACCGTCTCGACGACCATGGGCTTCCTCCGGGGGCGGCGCGCGGCGCCGCCGGGGGCGCGGATTCTACCCTTGCTTCCCCGGCGCCGTCGCGCTGCGTACCATCGCCCCGCTCCCTTCCGCCCGGCGCCCCGCGATGAAGTTCCAGGACTACTACGAGATCCTCGGCGTCCCCCGCTCCGCCGGCGAGGAGGACATCAAGCGCGCGTACCGGAAGCTGGCGCTCAAGTGGCACCCGGACCGTCACAAGTCCGAGACGCGCAAGGACGCCGAGGAACGCTTCAAGCGCATCTCCGAGGCCTACGAGGTGCTCTCGGACCCGGACAAGCGCAGGAAGTACGACCAGTTCGGCGAGCACTGGAAGCAGGGCCAGGAGTTCACGCCGCCGCCCGGAGCCGGCGGCGCGCGGCGCATGTCGCGCGAGGAGTTCGAGCGCATGTTCGGCGGCGACGGCGGCGCCGGCGGCTTCTCCGACTTCTTCGCCAACATCTTCGGCGAGCAGTTCGGCCGCGACGTCGGCGGCGGCGCGCGCCGCCACGCCCGCTTCCGCGAGCGCGGCGCCGACGTGCAGGCCGAGCTGGCCCTCGGCGTCGGCGACGCCCTCGCCGGCGGCAAGCGGCGCTTCGAGATCCCCGCCTCCATGCCCTGCCCGCGCTGCGGCGGCACGGGCTTCCTGGGCAAGCACGTGTGCCCCACCTGCATGGGCGTCGGCACGGTGCAGAAGAACCGCACCGTGGAGCTGTCGCTGCCGCGCCCCGTGCGCGACGGCCAGACGCTGCGCCTGCGCGGCCTCGGGGAGCCCGGCGAGGGCGGCGAGGCCGGCGACCTGCTGCTCTCACTGCGGCTGCACGGCGACGAGACCTTCCGCCTCTCCGGCGCGGACATCGAGGCCGACGTGCCCCTCGCGCCGTGGGAAGCCCTGGCCGGCGCGCGCGTGGACGTGCGCACGCCCGACGGCGTGGTCACGCTGACCGTGCCGCCCGGCACGCGCGCCGGCACGCGGCTGCGCCTGCGCGGCCGCGGCCTCGACGACGGGCACGGCGGGCGCGGCGACTTCTTCGCCGTGGTCCGCCTCGCGCTGCCCGACGCCCTGACCGCCGAGCAGCGCGAGCTGCTGGCGCGCGCCGGCAGCGCCGGCTCCGCCAGCGTGCACGGCGGCGCGCGACAGGCGAGCTCATGAGCGACGCCCTCGTGATCCACGGCGAGCGCTACCTGACCGCGACGCGCGTCGCCGAGCTCTATGACGTGCGCGTCGAGTGGGTGCGCGAGGTGTGCGCCTTCGGCCTGCTCGAGCCGGTCGAGCACGTGGCCGACGAGCTCGCCATCGCCGCGCGCCTGCTGGATCGCGTGGCCACCATCCACCGCCTCAACGTCGGGCAGGGCGTCGAGCTGGCCGCCGTGTCGGTGCTCCTGGACCTGCCGGAGGTCTCGCCATGACCGAGATGGCCCTGCAGGACCGCTACGCGCCCGACAACCGCTGCTTCGGCTGCGGCCCGGCCAACGAGAAGGGCCTGCGCATCAAGAGTTTCGTCGCTGGCGACGAGTGCGTGGCGCACTGGACGCCCTCACCCTGGCACGAGGCCTACACCGGCATGCTGAACGGCGGGATCATCGGCGCGCTGCTCGACTGCCACAGCAACTGGACGGCGGCGCATCACCTGATGCAGGCGCGCGGCGAGGCGACGCCGCCGTGCACCGTGACGGCGGACTTTCACGTGACGCTCAAGCGGCCGACGCCGAGCCAGGGCGAGGTCCTGCTGCGGGCGCACGTGGTCGAGGCGAAGGACGACCGGTGCGTGGTCGAGGCCACGCTCGAGGCGGGCGGAAAGGTGACGGCAACGTGCCGGGGGCTGTTCGTGGCGGTGAAGGAAGGGCATCCGGCGTGGCACCGGTGGTGAACGGTCAGGGCGAGACGATCACGACGCATCCCGCGTCCGCGAGCGCGCCCGCGTCCGCCGTCGTGTTCCCCGCGATGAGCTCCGGTGCGCCATCGCCGTCCAGGTCGTGGACCAGCAGACCCCAGCCGAAGGCCTCACCGCAGGCCGGCTGCGGGTTGCCGAGCCGGCGAAACGTGGCGAAGTACGGGGCCAGCGCCGCGTAGACCGCGCCGCCCGCGGGAGCGAGGCCGCAACCGGTCGCGTCGCCCTCGGAGGGGTCGGCGATGACGAGGTCCAGCGCGCCGTCGCCGTTCGCGTCGAGCAGGCCGAAGAGCGACCCGAAGGCGCCCGGCGCATCCGTGGGGTTCGGCGTCGGCGGCTTGGGAACCGGGTACACGGCCAGCGCGCCGAGGACGTCGCGCAGGACGTGGACGTGGTCGCTCGCGTCCGCGACCACGATCTCATTCGGCGGGCCGCCCCACAGCTCGCCGACCAGCAGGGCTTCGCCGAAGCGGTCGCCGGCCACGGGCTCGGGGTCATCGAGCGTGAGCAGGAGGTCGAGCGTCGCGCCGGCGAAGACGTGCAGGCAGCCTGCGTCCACGACGGCCCCCGCGTCCGCGCTACCGCTGCTCTCCACGATCTCCAGCGCGCCGTCGCCGCCGACATCTCCCAGCGCGGCCCTTGTGCCGAAGGCGTCTCCCGCCGTCGGCTCGGGGTTCGGCACGACAAGAGGAGCAGCGAGCGCAGGGCCGGCGAACACCTCGAGCCGGCCCGCCCCCGCGAGCCCGGCGACGGCGGCCCCCGGAGCGCCGACGACCAGGTCGGGCGAGCCATCGGCATCGAGGTCGCCGGCGACCATCGTGCGGCCGAAGTTCCAAGCCTCCACGCCCGTCCCGGCGCTCGCAGCTGTCGCAAGCAGTACGCCCGGAAAGCCGGCGCCGCCGCGCAGCACGAAGACATTGCCGTGCTGCGTGAGGGGCGGATCGCCGCCCGGACCGTGCGCGATCCCGAGGTCGTCGACGCCGTCTCCGCTGAAATCCGCGACGACCAGGCCGTGCCCGAAGTGCAGGAACGGCGCGACGAAGGTGGCCTGCAGCGTGTGGAAGGGTGCAAGCGTCGGGCCGTACAGCACGTAGACGCGGCCCGCCTGCTCCACGCCATCCACGTCCTCGTGCCACGCGCCGACGGCGAGGTCGATCGCGCCGTCGGCGTTGAAGTCGCCCGCAGCCACGCTGTCGCCGAAGAGCGCCGCCTCGGCAGGCAGCGGGGGCGGCAGGAACTGCGCCTGCGAGGCGAGCAGGAACGGCTCGTCGAGCGCGAGCGTCGCGGGATTGCTCAGCGTCGAGGCGACGAGCGCCTGAAGCACGAGCGGGACGCTCTCGGCGCCGGCCGTCAGCGCCGGCATCGAGAAGCTTGCTTGCAGAAGGCCCCCGGGCGGAACGACGCCGATCGGCAGCGCGCCGAGCAAGAAACCGGCGAACCAGCCGCCCTTCGCCGTGAGCTCGGGCGCCTCGAGCGGGAGCGGATCGAGCCCGAGGGTGATCCAGACGAACTCGCCCGCATGCGGGCGGGCCGAGACGTGCAGCGTCATCATGCCTTCAGCGAAGGGCTCGCCCTGGAGGAGCAGGACCGGCTGCTGAGCGGCCACGCTGGGGAACGCGGCGGCCAGAGCGACGACCGGCATCCAGCGCATCGACAGTGCCCTCGGGGAGCGGAGCCGCCGCCCCGCGGCGCCGGCGCCAGTGTAGGCGGCGCGCCGGGAGATGCCCAGCCCGCATGTCTCACGACGATCGTCGCGAGGTCGCGTCGCGTCGAGCCCGCGCGCACCGGTCAATCCTCCGTGACCGTCAGCCCCTTGTCGCGCTGGATGGCCCGCACGATCGCCTGCCGCCGCGACGGGCCCCGCCCCTACTCCCGCTCCCCTCCCCCGAACGTCCCGCTCCCCTTCCCGATCCAGCCCCGCCGCCGGAAGAACAGGAGCATCGTGATGACCGTCGCCACCATCACCGCGATCGCGAACGGATACCCCCACGCCCAGCGCAGCTCCGGCATGTTCCACTTGGAGCTGTCCGGATCGAAATTCATCCCGTACACCCCCACGATGAAGGTGAGCGGGATGAAGATGGTCGAGATCACCGTGAGCACCTTCATGATCTCGTTCATGCGGTTGCTCACCGCCGAGAGGTGCAGCTCCATCAGCCCGGCGCCGATCTCGCGCAGGTTCTCCAGCATGTCGAGCAGGTTCACCACGTGGTCGTACACGTCGCGCAGGTAGAGGCGCGTCTCCGGCGTGACCGCGGCGTCCTCCTCGCGCTGCAGCGCCGAGACCACCTCGCGCAGCGGCCAGAGCGCGCGGCGCACCGTGAGCAGGTCGCGCCGCACGCAGTGGATGCGGCCGACCAGGCCCTGCGGCGAGACGCCCTTGAGGATGTCGCCCTCCAGCTCGTCGAGGCGCTCGCCGGC
>Ga0209382_10002734_pt1 | contig 25167 bp, 26 predicted proteins | sample SoiMetdeltSBSDD5_FD_187599 | JGI IMG/M metagenome (GOLD analysis project Ga0209382, IMG submission 187599) | Bulk soil microbial communities from a Populus tree surrounding site in Tennessee, USA - Soil MetaG P. deltoides SBSDD5 (SPAdes) (version 2) | ecosystem: Environmental > Terrestrial >... | reverse complement strand
ACGAACGGCGCCGGCTGGCCCATGGGGCCGTGCGAGCTTGTCGACCTCGTCGGCATCGACATCCACAACCACGCCTCCGAGGCGCTCCATGCGGCGCTCGGCGAGGACCGCATGGCGCCGCCCGAGCGGCTCCTCCAGATGCAGCGAGAAGGAAAGCTCGGCCGCAAGAGCGGCGAGGGCTTCTTCACGTACTGACGACAGTTCGCATCGGGATGCCGAGGCGGCGGGCGACCCAGGGGATCGTCGAGCCCTGGACGAGGACCGAGAAGGCGACGACGACGAAAACGATGTCGTAGACCCGTTCCGCGTCTTCGACGGCAGCGACGAGCGCGAATGCGGCAAGAAGGATCGGGACCGCGCCACGTAAGCCGCCCCAGACGATGAAGAGCCGCTCGTTCTGGCGCATCCGCACGGGCACGAGCAGGGGATACACGGCGAGCGGCCGGGCGATCAGCGCCAGGATCACCGCCAGAGCGAGGCCCTCGAGGAGGCGCGTGCTCGAGAGCAGGTTCGTGATGTCCATCGTCAGACCGAGCGCCGCGAAGACCACGACCTCCGCCAGGCTCGCGAGCGACGTGTGGAACCGCTCGATCTCGTCGCGAAGCGGCACGTCGGCGTCGCCCAGGAGCACGCCGGCCACGAAGACGGCGATGAACCCCGATCCGTGCGCCGTTGCGGCGATCCCATAGATGACGCCCGCGACTGCGAGCGAACGGAGCGGGTAGAGGCCCGGGTTCGGAAGCGAGATCCGAAGCAGCGGCAGCATCGCGGCGGTGCCGAGCAGACCGACGACCAGTCCGACGGCCATCTCCACGGTGAACTCCTCCACGACGATCCAGAACGATCCGCCGTCCTGCGTCGCGAGCTCGATCATCCCGATCATCAGCGCGATCCCGACGGGATCGTTGACGCCCGACTCGCCCTCGAGGATCGTGCCGGCCCGGCCGCGGATCTCCTTGTTCCCCAGCACGGAGAACATGACCGCCGGGTCCGTAGGCGCCAGCGCGGCGCCGAGGATCCCGGCGATCGTCCAGGAGAAGTCGAAGAGGTAGTGCGCCGCGACCGCGATGATCCCGGCCGTTGCGAAGGTGCCGAAAATCCCGAGCGTGAAGATCGGCACCGCGGCGACGCGGAAGCGGCGCCAGCCGACCAGCGTCCCACCGTTGAAGAGGATCACGATCAGCGCGACGACGCCGATCCGTTCGACCTCGAGGATCGAGAGGCTCTCCGCGAGCCGGGGAAACGTGTCGGAGGCGACCGCCGCGAGCAGGAGGAAGATCACGGGCTCCGGAACCGGGAAGCGCTCGCCGAGCTTGATCAGGAGCAGAGCGAGCAGGAGCCCACCAGCGACGACGAGCACGATTGCGCCGAAGGCGGTGAGCTCGTCCACGAAATGAGCCTAAATAAGGGGTGGGATAACGGTTTCCTTACAGATCGCTAAGCCCGGTCACACTCAGGCTGGCGATACTTCCAGCCACATGCGTTCCGCGCGTCTCATCCTGCTTGCGGCTGCGACCGTCTTCTCACTCGCGATCGCGGCGGCTGCGTCGGGTCAGCGGCCGGGGCCGGTCGAGGACGGCACGCTGTCCGTTCGCGACGGCCGCGCGAGCCTTCAGCTGCGGCTGAAGGGCGGCGTGATCGGCAGGCTCGGGCGCGGCAAGCTCACGGTCGTCGATGCACTCGGCGACACGAGCACGGTCGTCGTCCGCGGCGCCGAGAAGGTGAGCTCGCCCAACGACCGGACGACCGTCTACACCGGCAGGAACATCAGGTTCCGGATCGCCGACGAGAGGACGTTCGTCGTCAGGATGAACGCGTCGAAGATCAACCTCTCCGCGGTCGGACGAGGCCAGGGCTGGCTCGACGGGTGGGGAAATCGCGCTGCTGGGGTCTATTTCGACGGCTCGTTCTCGCTCAACGGATCCCCGTACAAGTCGATCCCGGACGAGCGGGATCCCATCCAGCTTTCTGCGCTGCCGTCCGGCGGCTGAGCGCCGGGGACTATCCTGAGAGGCGCGATGGCATCGCCTGACGCGCAAACGGTGCTCGTCGTCGAGGACGAGGCGTCGATCGCCTCGTTCGTGGCGATGTACCTGCGCAACGCCGGGTACGACGTCAAGGTCGCTCCGACCGGCCGCGAGGCCCTCACCGTGGCCGAGTCCCAGTCGCCGTCGCTCATCGTCCTCGACCTGATGCTGCCGGACATCGACGGGATCGAGGTCTGCAGGCGACTGCGGCATACGTCGGACGTTCCGATCCTCATGCTGACGGCGCGAGACGAGGACGTCGACAAGATCGTCGGGCTCGAGGTGGGCGCCGACGACTACCTGACGAAGCCTTTCAACCCCCGCGAGCTCGTCGCCCGGGTGAAGTCGATCCTGCGCCGCTCGACGCCCGAGCGGAAGGAGGCGAAGACGACGCAGATCCGTCACGGCCAGCTGCTCGTCGACTCCGGCCGCCGCGAGGTGCAGGTCGACGGGAACGACGTGCAACTCGCGCCGAAGGAGTTCGACCTCCTCTGGGAGCTGCTCGACCACAACGGTCTCGTGCTGACGCGCGACCAGCTGCTGGAGCGCGTCTGGGGGTACACGTTCGCCGGCGACACGCGCACCGTCGACGTCCACATCCGGCAGCTCCGGCGAAAGCTCGGGGACGCGTCACCGATCGTCACCGTGTGGGGGGTCGGGTACAAGGCGGCGCCCGCGAAGGACGCCTCCAAGGACACGGTCACCGCCTGACCGAATAGCAATGGACATGTTCCGGTCGCTGCGCTTCCGCCTTCCGGCGTTCTTCCTTGCTGGCGCGGTGCTCGCCGGACTGATCTCGACGCTGATCGCCCTCGGGCTCTTCCAGGACTACACGGAGGACCGGCTCGTGGCCGAGCTCCGCCGGGAGGCACGCGGCCTGTCGTCGCTCTACGCCGAGCAGGCGATCCGCGCGCAGGACACCGACCGGCCGTACTACGTCTCCCCGTCGCGGCTCGAGCAGGCGAGCGGGAGCAAGCTCTTCTACGTCGGCCTCAGGATCGTCTTCCCCGGAACGACGGGGCTCCAGACGCTTCCGCTCGACACGGTCCAGTGGAAGGACGGTAAGCCGAAGGTGTTCGAGTTCACGCCGCCCAACGCGAGCCGGGAATACCTGGCCGTCGCGCATCCGGTTCGAGTCGACGGCCGTGTCTACGGCGCGCTGGTCGCGGCGAAGCCGAAGGCCGAGCTACGCGAGCGGTGGACGACGCTGATCGAGCGGCTCACGCTTGCCGGCTTCTTCGGGATCGTCGTCGCCGGCGCGCTGGCCTGGTACCTGTCCCGTCGCATCACCGAGCCTGTCCAGAAGCTCTCGCAGGCGGCCGACAACATCGCCGGCGGCCTGTACGAGGTTCCCGAGATCAACGCGAGCGGGGAGATCGGCCAGCTCGCGGAGCGTTTCCGGGAGATGGCTGAGCGGCTCCAGGAGGCGGAGGAGCTCGAACGGAACTTCCTGATGACGGTCTCGCACGAGCTCCGGACGCCGCTGACGGCGATCCGCGGCCATGTCGAGGCGCTCCGTGAGGGCGTCGCGCAGGACGAGGAGAGTCGTCAGGAATCGCTCGACGTCATCGCGCACGAGGCCGTGCGCCTCGAGCGGCTGGTCGGCGACGTCCTCGACCTCGCCAAGCTCGACACGCGGCGCTTCACGCTGCTGCACGAAGAGGTCGACATGGGCCAGCTGCTCGAGCAGGCCTACAACGCGTTCGCCGAGGAGGCACGGCGGCGCGACATCGACTACCGGCAGGACATCGCAGCGAGGCCGGTGATCGTGGCCGACGGCGACCGCGTGCTCCAGATCATCTCGAACCTGCTCTCGAACGCCTTCCGATGGACGCCCGACGGCGGCCGCGTCGAGCTCCAGCTGGGCGCGGAGAACGGCAGCGTCTCCGTTGCGGTCGAGGACTCGGGGCCGGGGATCACGCCGGAGGAACAGGAGCGGATCTTCCGGCCGTTCTGGACCAGGGACGGGACAGGTACCGGCCTCGGGCTTGCGATCGCGCGCGAGCTCGCCGTCGCGCACGGCGGCCGGATCCGCCTCAAGTCGGCGCCGGGCGAGGGAGCGCGATTCGAGCTCGTGCTCCCGGTGATGCCACGGAATGACGGCGACTGAGCCGGCCGCCTCGGGCGGCTTGCTGGCGGCGATGCGGCCGCGGCAGTGGACGAAGAACCTCCTCCTCTATGCCGGGCTCGTCTTCGCCGCACAGCTGGACGACCCGGAACGCTGGGTGCAGGCGACGGCGGCGTTCGTCGCCTACTGCCTGGCCTCGAGCGCTGCCTACATCTACAACGACGTGCGGGACGCCGAGCGCGACAGGCTCCATCCGCTCAAGCGTCACCGGCCGATCGCGAGCGGGCGAGTTCGCCCAGAACGGGCACTGAACGTCGCGGGGATCCTGGCCACCCTTGCCTTTGCGGTCGTCGCTCCGCTCGGCTGGGGCTCGCTCGCGTACATGGCCGGCTTCGTCGCGCTCCAGGCGGCGTACAGCCTCGGCCTGAAGAACCTCCCGCTGATCGACGTCATGGCCATCGCGGGGCTGTTCGTGATCAGGGCGGCGGCGGGCGCCGAGGCGGTCGACGTCCGGATCTCGCCCTGGCTGATCGTCTGCACGGCCCTGTTGGCGCTCTTCCTCGCGCTGGCCAAGCGTCGCGGCGAGCTGGCGACGACCGGCATCGAAGCCGGGCGGCCGGTGCTATCTGGGTACTCGCTGGCGCTCGTCGACCAGCTGGTGACGATCGTCGCCGCCTGCACGATCGTCGCGTACTCGCTCTACACGTTCGAGGCACGGGAGGGCAGCGCGATGATGGCGACGATCCCGTTCGTCGTCTACGGGCTGTTCCGATACATCGAGCTGATGCACCGTGAGGATCTCGGCGAGGAGCCCGAGAATGTGCTGCTCAAGGATGTGCCAATCCTGGCGACGATCGCCGCCTGGGCGATCACGTCGGCTGCGATCCTGGCGCTGGTCTAGCCGGCGCGGCGCTCTTGGGCGTCTTCGAGGCGATAGACGATCGCGCCGTTCGTCTGCTGAACTGCGGTCTCGATCCTGGAGAGCCGCTCGTCGACGCTCTTCCAACCCGAGGAGATCAGGTCGACGAGCAGCGCGAGGTCGTCGACGCGCGCGTGGCGCTCGGCCAGCGTGTCCGTCTCGATGCGCTCGAGACGGCGGATCGTCTGGCTGGCGAGGCCGCGAACCTCGGCGAGTTGGCGTGCCACCGGCAGCGCTTGCGCGCGGAACCCATCCTGGACCGCCTCGCCGATCTGCTGCGGGAGCGACGACTCGAGCCGCGCGGCGAGCTCCCCGAGCTCGAACATCTGCGCCCGCGCCCGGTCGAGCGCTGCGTCGACGTCGGCCTGCTGCGTGCGAGCCTCGGCGGCTGCTTCCAGCCGCTCGCGAGCCCGCTCGACGGCCGCGTAATCCACGGGGCGACTGTAGCGTTGCCCCCGGATGGACACCTCGGCGCTGGAGTACGAGCTCCCGCCGGAGCTGATCGCCCAGCGGCCGGCCGAACGGCGGGACGAATCGCGGCTCCTCGTCTACGAGCGCACGAGCGGCAAAGTGCGGCATCGGCGGTTCTCCGAGCTCCCCGAAGAGCTGGCGCCGGACGAGCTCGTCGTCGTCAACGAGACGCGGGTGATCCCGGCGCGGCTGCGACTGGAGCGGCCGGGCGGGGGAGAGGCGGAGGTGCTGCTGCTCGAGCGCGTCGGCACGAACGGGCTCTGGGAAGGGCTGGCGCGCCCCTCGCGCAGGCTCAAGCCGGGGCAGCGGTTGGGCCCCGTCGAGCTGCTCGAGCCGCTCGGGGGAGGTCGCTGGCGGCTGCGGCTCGAGGGCGAACCGGCCGGGGAGGCGCCGCTTCCGCCCTACATCAGGGAGTCGCTTGCGGACCCGAACCGGTACCAGACCGTCTATGCGAGAGAGGAGGGATCGGCAGCCGCGCCGACTGCCGGCCTCCACTTCACGCCGGAGCTGCTCGAGCGACTCGACGTCGAGCGCGTGACCCTGCACGTCGGTCTCGACACCTTCCGGCCGGTCGAGTCCGCCACGCTCGAGGAGCACGAGATCCACACGGAGCGCTACTCAGTCGAGCCGGCGGCCTGGGAGCGAATCAGGGCAGCGGAGCGCGTGCTCGCGGTCGGCACGACGACGACGCGAGTGCTCGAGACGCTGGCAAGTAACAAGTTGTTACAAGCGATCGGCCCGGCGCGCGATCCGGCGCCAGGAGCCGAAGCGCCGGGCGGGCGCGAGCCAAGTAACAAGTTGTTACAAGGCCGGACGGGCCTGTTCATCACGCCCGGGTTCGAGTTCAAGCGGGTCGACTCGCTGCTGACGAACTTCCACCTGCCCCGCTCGACGCTCCTCGCGCTCGTCATGGCCTTCGCCGGCATCGAGGAGACGCGGCGGCTCTACGAGCTCGCGATCGCCGAGCGGTACCGGTTCTACTCCTTCGGCGACGCGATGCTGATCCGGTGAGCTTCACGGTCACTGCGACCGACGGCGCCGCCCGCGCCGGCGTCCTGCAGACCGCACACGGCGACGTCCCGACGCCCGCGTTCATGCCCGTCGGGACGAAGGCGACGGTCAAAACGCTCCACCCGGACGAGGTGCGCGAGGCAGGTGCCGCGATCCTGCTCGGCAACACCTACCACCTGCACTTCCGTCCCGGGGACGAGCTGATCGCCGAGGCCGGTGGGCTGCACCGGTTCATGGGCTGGGACGGCGCGATCCTGACCGACTCCGGCGGCTACCAGGTCTTCTCGCTCCGCGACACGATTCTCGAAGCGGACGACGACGGCGTCACGTTCCGCTCCGTCTACGACGGCTCGCCCGCTCGCTTCACGCCCGAGTCGGTCGCACGGATCCAGACCAACCTCGGCTCCGACGTCGCGATGTGCCTGGACGTCTGCCCGCCGGCTGGCGTCCCACGTGAGGAGCTCGAGGACGCCGTCCGCCGAACGAGCCTCTGGGCACGGCGCCAGCGCAATGCCCCGCGCGCGCCCGGACAGCTCGTCTTCGGGATCACGCAGGGCGCCTCCGACCCGGAGCTCCGCCGCCGCTCGCTCGAGGAGATCACGAGCCTCGACTTCGACGGCTACGCGCTCGGCGGCCTCTCCGTCGGCGAGCCGCGCGACCTCACGCTCGACGCCACCGCGTGGGCCGCGCCGCTCCTCCCGGAGGCGCAGCCGCGCTACTTCATGGGCATCGGCGACGCCGCCGGGATCCTCGAGGTGATCGACCGCGGGATCGACATGTTCGACTGCGTCCTCCCGACCAGAACCGCGCGAACGGGCTCCGCCCTGACCTGGGAAGGCCGTCTGAACATGCGCAACGCACGCTTTGCCCGCGACGAGCGACCACTCGACGAGCGCTGTGCCTGTCCTGCCTGCGACCGCTTCTCGCGCGCCTACATCCGGCACCTCGTGAACCAGCAGGAAGTCCTCGGAATTCGCTTACTCACAATTCACAATCTTCGGTTCGTCCTGGACGTCACAGCAGGAGCAAGGGACGCGATCGAGAACGGCCGGCTGGCATCCTTCAAGGCCGAGTCCCTGGAGCGACTAGGCACACTGGAGACCTCGAAGAAGAACGCATGGAGCCGCTGATCTTTCTCGTCGCGCTTGGCGCGGTCTTCTGGTTTCTCCTCGTCCGGCCTCAGAGGAAGCGGCAGGCCCACCACCGGTCGATGCTGGCCGAGCTGTCGACGGGTGACGAGGTGATCACCGCCGGCGGCGTCTTCGCCAAGGTGCGCACGATCGCCGACGACCACCTCGTGGTCGAGATCGCCCCCGGCACGGAGGTCCGGCTCGCGAAGGAAGCGGTCGCGAACGTGGTTCCGAAGCCCGAGGAGCCGCCGCTGACTCCGGAAAACGACAGCTAATCTAGGGGGTCGCGGTGGCAACCAGACGCGGAAATCTCACCCTGCTCGGCTTCGTCGTCGCGGCGCTCATCGGCGTCGCGCTCCTGGCGATCCCCCAGTCGCCGATCCACCGCGAGATCAAGCTCGGCCTCGACCTCCAGGGCGGCGTCGAGCTCGTCCTCAAGGCGATCCCGCCCAAGGGCGAGGAGGTCACGGAAGAGAACCTCGACCTCGCGATCGAGGTGATCCGGAACCGCGTCGACGCGCTCGGTGTCGCCGAGCCGGAGATCCGGCAGCAGGGCAAGGACCAGATCTCGATCCAGCTCCCGGGCGTCGCCGATGCCGACAAGGCCGCCGAGCTGATCGGCAAGACCGCCCAACTCTGGCTCTTCGACGTCAACGAGAACACGCTCGACCCGACCCGCGACGAGAACGGCTTCCCGGTCCCGTCCGCGGACCAGTTTCAGCTCCTGAAAGAGCTCCAGCCCCGGACGAAGACCGGCGAGATCCCCGAGTACTACCTCGTCGACCCGAAGGCGAAGAAGGTGATCTCCGGCCCCGAGGACTCCCAGGAACGGATCCGCACGGCGTACAAGACGCGCACCGGGAAGGCGGTCCCGAAGGGCTACGAGATCTGGGGGATCCCGGAGAAGACGATCATCCTCAGTTGCGGCGTCGGCGAGCGCTACTGCCCGGGCGTCCAGGAAGCGCCTCCCACGCAGAACTACTACTACCTCTTCCGGTTCGACCCGGAGAACAAGGAGAAGCCCGTCCCGGAGATGACCGGCGCCGACCTGAAGCTGGACGGCACCAGGAACGACTTCAGCCAGACCGACGGCGCGATCGTCCTCATGGAGTTCACGGACGACGGAGGCGACAAGTTCCACGACGTCACGCGCGACATCGCCCAGCGCGGGCAGCTGCTCTCGGGACAGGTCGGCAAGGACCGGGCGCTCCAGGGCTTTGCGATCGTGCTCGACCGGGAAATCAAGTCGGCGCCGACGATCGACTGGGACCGAAACCCGGATGGCATCGCCGGCGGCTCGGCGGAGATCACGGGCATCGGTGACACCGGCGAGGCGAAGGATCTCGCCCTCGTCCTCCGCAGCGGTGCGCTCCCATATGAGTTCGAGCAGGTCGACTTCACCCGCGTCTCGGCCACGCTCGGGAAGGAGTCGCTCGACCAGGCGATCAAGGCCTCGCTGATCGGCCTCGCCGTCGTCTTCCTCTTCCTGCTCCTCGTCTACCGCTTCCTCGGCGTCATCGCAGTCATGGGCCTCGCGCTGAACGCCGCCTTCCTCTACGCGGTGATCGTGCTCTTCGAGGTCACGATGACCCTGCCGGGCTTCGCAGGCTTGATTCTCGCAATCGGGGTCGCGGCCGACGCGAACATCGTCATCTTCGAACGCATCAAGGAGGAGGCGGCTGCCCGGAAGTCGGTGCGTGCCGCCATTGCGACGGGCTACAAGAAGGGCTTCGCGACCATCGTCGACGCGAACGTGGTCACGGCGATCACGGCGCTCGTCCTGTTCGCGGTCGCGACGGGAGGGGTGCGCGGATTCGCGTTCATGCTGCTCCTCGGCACGGTCATCTCGATCTTCACCGCGGTCTTCGCGACTCGCGCCTTCCTCGGGATGCTCGCCGGTTTCCGCTGGTTCGACAACCCGAAGTTCATGGGGGCCGAGCAGCAGAAGATGGCCGGCTGGCAGATGTTCGACGCGGTGGGCAAACGCCGGATCTGGTTCACGATCGCCGGCGTGCTGATCGCCCTGTCGGTCGGCTCCCTGATCTTCAAGGGGCTGAACCTGGGGATCGACTTCCGGGGCGGAACGGAGATCGAGTTCGCGTCCGAGCAGCCCGTCACCCCGGAGGCCGTGCACGCCGAGATGCGCAAGCTCGGCGAGCCGGACGCAATCGTCCAGGGACGCGGCGAGGAGTCGGCAGCTGGAGGCTTCAACGAGTTCACCGTCCGGACCGAGCCGCTCGAACCGGCAGGGGTCCGGGAGATCACGGGCGCGGTCACTTCCGAGTTCGATGCGGTTCAGCGCGGCGTCCGAAACGTCTCCGCGAGCTTCTCGGACCAGATCCTCCGCGGTGCGCTCTACGCGATCCTGATCTCGTTCATTCTGATCACGATCTACATCTCGCTCCGCTTCCAGTGGCGGTTCGCGGTGCCGATCCTGCGAACGATCGTCAACGACGGCGTGATCGCGCTCGGGATCTACTCCTTCTCGGGCCGGGAGGTGAGCGCGGCGACCGTGGCCGCATTCCTGACCATCATCGGCTACTCGATCTACGACACGATCATCATCTTCGACCGCGTGCGCGAGAACCTGCCGATCATGAGGCGGTCCTCGATCAAGACGATCATCAACACCTCGCTGTGGGAGACCGTCCGCCGGTCGCTGGCGACGACGATCATCACCCTGCTCCCGGTCGGCGCGCTGTACCTCTTCGGCGGCGAGGTGCTCCAGGACTTCTCGTTCGCGATCCTGATCGGCATCGGGATCAGTGCCTTCTCCACGATCTTCATCGCCGCCCCGTTCCTCGCCGTCCTGCTCGAGCGCGCGCCCGAGTACAAGGGCCGCAAGGCGCTCGACGACGAGCCGGTCGTACGGCCTACCGACGTCGAGCCCGAGCCGGTTCCGGTCGGTGCGGTCGACGGGGGAGACGTCAGCGGCGACGGAGAGGTCGCCGCACCCGTTCCGGCTCCCGCCAAGACGCCCGGATCCGACGCGTCGAAGCGCGAGCGCCGACGTCAGCGCCGTCGAGCTCGCCCTCATGGCCGAGCCAGATAGCAACGGCGCGGTCCGGGACCTCCTCGAGCGCATCGCTCTCGCAACGGTCGGCGCCGCCGCGCTGACGGCGGAGCGGGCGGACGCACTCGCCGACGAGCTCGCAGACCGTGGAATGGTGCGCCGCGACGAGGCGCGGGCGCTCATCGAGGAGGTGTCCGCGCGCTGGCGCGGCGACGCGACTCGCCTCGGCGAGAAGGCGGGGACGACGCTCGACCGGCTCTTCCGCGAGCTCGGCCTGGTGACGAAGGACGACGTGGATGACCTCGAGCTCCGCATCGCCCAGCTGGAGCACCGTCTGCGCCTCCTGGAGGATCCGCCCGAAAGGGGTTCAGCCCCGCAAGTGCAACACTGAGCCCATGGCTCAGGCGCCTCCGCGAAGCCTGGGGCGCATCTCCGAGATCGCCCAGGTAGCCGTCCGGCACGGGTTCGGCTACTTCTTCCACCGCAACAAGCTGGCCGACCTCGTCGGCGAGGACGGCCAGATCGTCAGCGACGTCCCGTCCGAGCGCGGGCGGCACCTGCGAGAGATGCTCGACGAGCTCGGCCCGACCTTCGTCAAGTTCGGACAGCTCCTCTCGATGCGGCCCGACGTCCTGCCGCCGGACATCATCGCGGAGCTCCGCGGCCTCCAGGACGACGTCACACCGTTCTCCTTCGAGGAGGCCTCGCAGGTGATCGAGGAGAGCCTCGGCCAGCCCCTCGAGCGGCTGTTCCTGGAGTTCGACCCCGTGCCGATGGCAGCCGCCTCGATCGGACAGGTGCACGGCGCCGTCCTGCCGAACGGCCGCCGCGTCGCCGTCAAGGTGCAGCGGCCGGGCGCGCCGCGGCAGATCGAGGCCGACCTCAATCTCATGTACCAGGCGGCGCGGCTTGCGAAGGAGCGAGTCCGTGCGCTCGACTTCATCGACGCACGAGGGCTCGTCGACGAGTTCGCGCGTGCCATCCGCCAGGAGCTCGACTACCGCCTCGAGGCCCGAAACGCCGAGGCGTTCCGCAAGAACTTCGCCGGGCACCCGCACGTCAAGGTTCCGCGCGTCTACTGGAGCTACACACGGCCGCGCGTGCTCACGCTCGAGCACGTAGACGGGACGCAGCTGGCCGACGTCGACACCCTCGAGTACAGCGTTGAGGATCGGAGGCGGCTCGCCGAGGTGCTCGCCGACACGTGGATGACGATGATCTTCCGCCACGGCTTCTTCCACGGCGACCCGCACCCGGCCAACATCTTGGTCCTCGCGCCCGACCAGATCGGTCTCGTCGACTTCGGGCTGGCTGGGCGGCTGACCGAAGAGGACGTCTCCAAGGCGACGGGCCTCTTCATCGACGTCGCGAACGAGAACATCGAGGCACTGCCAAAACGGCTCGGAGACCTCGGCGTGCGGTACCCACCCGAGCGCGAGGAGGAGTTCGTCGCCGAGCTGCGCGAGCTCTTCTATCGCTATTACGGATCGACGCTCGAGGAGATCGACCCGCTCCAGGTCGTGCGTGAGGTTTTCGGGATGATCTACCGGATGAACCTGCGTCTCCCGACCAGGTTCGTCCTGCTCGACCGCGCAATCGCGACGCTCGGCTCGGTGACCGTCGAGCTCTCGCCGGACTTCAACGTCTTCGAGGTCGCCAAGCCGTATGCCCGCAGCCTGATGATCGGCCGCTACACGCCGGGACGCGTGGCTGCACGCGCGCGCCGCGAGAGCTGGAACCTCGCGCGCATGGCTGCCGAGGTTCCATACCAGCTGCACGACACGCTTGAACAATTCCGTGACGGCCAGATCGAGGTGGGCTTCGTCCACAAGAACCTCGACGAGTTCATGGACCGGATCGTGCTGACCATGAACCGGCTCGTCATCGCCCTGGTCGTGTCCGCCGGCCTCGTCGCGTCGAGCCTGCTTGGGATCTTCGCGACCGGAGGCCCCGAGATTCTCGGGATCAACGCGCTGTCCGTCATCGGTTTCCTGGTCTCCGGGATCCTCGGGTTCTGGCTCCTCTGGGGAGTGCTCCGCTCCGGGCGCCTTTAGCTCGGCGACACACTGATCACTCCTTAGAGGGAGGCGCGACACACGGAAAACCACGGATAGTGGGGCAATGCGGCCCGGGCTCCCCCTGCCCTCATCTCTGCACGGCTCGACGGCGTTCTCGATCGCGCTGCTCGGTGGCGTCGTCGCCTATGTCGTGCTCTTGCTCGGCAACGTCGGCGGCAGCGGCTATGACGCCCTGAGGGACGTCTTCTTCTACAACGCCCTCCTCCTCGGATCCGCGCTCTTCTGTCTCGCTCGGCCGGTGTTCCGGTCCGACGCGCGTCTGCCCTGGACCCTCGTCGGGCTCGGCCTCCTGGTGTGGGTGGTCGGCGACCTCTACTACGAGCTCGCGTTTGCGAACGCCGACGAGGTGCCCTTCCCGTCGCTTGCCGACGGGTTCTACCTCTTGCTGTATCCGCTGATGTATGCGGGGCTGGCGCTGCTGCTCCACAGCCGGCTCCAGGACATTCGCACGGATCTCTGGGTCGACGGCGTCATCGCCGCGCTCGCGATCGCGGCCGTCGGCGCGGCACTCGTCTTCGACGTCATCGTCGAGACCACGGGCGGCGATTTCTGGACCGTCTGGACGAACATGGCCTACGTCATCGCCGACCTCGGGCTGATCGGAGTGGTGACCTTCGTCCTCGCCATCACCGGCTGGCATCTCGACCGCTCCTGGATCTTCGTCCTCGTCGGCTGCTTCGTCTTCAGCGTCGCGGACACGGCCTACCTCTACGCCACGGCCACCGAGACCTACCAGGAGGGCGCGTTCATGGATGCAGGCTGGCTCGCCGGCATCGCGCTGATCGCGGTCGCCGCCTGGCAGCCACGCCGTCCGGTCGTGGCCGTTCGCGTGGACGGGTTCTGGGCCTTCGCGCTGCCGACGGGCTTCGGCGCGCTCGCGCTCGGCTTGCTCGTGTACGACCACTTCCGTGCCCTCCACACGGCCGCACTCGTCCTCTCCGGCGCCGCGGTGGCGGCGGTGATCGTCCGCATGGTGGTCACCTTCCGACGCAATGCGCACCTGCTCGAGACGAGCCGGCGCGATGCGGAGACCGACGAGCTGACCGGGCTTGCCAACAGACGGCTGCTGCTCCATGACCTCGAGAACCGGATCGAGGCCGGGGTGCCGACGCTCCTGCTCATGTTCGACCTCGACGGCTTCAAGTCGTACAACGACGCCTTCGGCCACGGGGCAGGCGACGCACTCCTCCACCGGCTGGCGCTCAAGCTCGGCGTGGCCGCCGAGCCGTTCGGGCGCGCCTACCGCATGGGGGGCGACGAGTTCTGCGTCGTCGCGGACGGCGACAATCTCGACCGGGGTCGGATCATCTCCGCGGCCCTCAGGGCGCTTCGCGACGAGGGCGACGGCTTTCAGATCAGCTCGGCGTACGGCGCGGCGATGCTGCCGGACGAGGCGACCGAGCTCTCCGAGGCGCTGCGGATCGCGGACACGCGGCTGTACGGCAACAAGGACAGTCGCCGCGCGTCGGCCGGCAGGCAGACGCGCGAGGTGCTCCTCAGCGTCCTCAACGAGCGGGACGCGGACCTCCATGGCCACCTCTCGGCGGTCGCCCGGCTTGCCAGGAGTGTTGGCGAGGCATTCGACCTGCCCGACGCCGACCTCCACGATCTGACGCTGACGGCCGAGCTCCACGACGTCGGCAAGCTTGCGATCCCCGACTCGATCCTCTCGAAGGACGGGCCGCTCACGGAGGACGAGTGGGTCTTCGTCCACCGCCACACCGTCATCGGCGAGCGGATCCTCTCTTCGGCGCCGGCACTCGCCCGGATCTCGCGGCTCGTCCGCTCGACGCACGAGCGCCTCGACGGCAGGGGCTACCCGGACGGCCTGTCGGACGAGCAGATCCCACTCCTCGCGCGGATCGTCGCCGCCTGCGACGCATTCCACGCGATGATCGAGGCACGGCCCTACAGGCCGGCTCTGAGCGAGGAAAGCGCGATCGCCGAGCTCCGCCGTTGCAGCGGCACCCAGTTCGACCCCGCGGTCGTCGAAGCGCTCATCGAGGTCCGCGCGCGGGCCTACCAGCTCGTCGCTTAAGGAGGGCCCGGCGAAACGACGCTGTGCCGCAGGGACGCGCTGCTCGTCCCGAGGACTGCGTCCTCAGTCGCGCCCGTATCTCATCGATACGAACGCTCCCTGCGTCCTTGGCCTCGAAACGACCATCGCACCCCTGCGACGAGCGACGTTCCACCAGGCCCTCCTGGCCCCGACGGCTCTGGATTCTTCGTCGCAGATCTGCGCGAAAGGACATCTATCGTCCTCGGGAGGCCGTTGCTAGCTTCGCCGGCATGACCAGCGCGCTGCTACTTGCAGAACCGGAATCAGCGACGCGGGGCTTCCTCGAGCGCCACCTGCGGCAGGATGGGTTCGAGGTCATGGAAGCCGTCGACGGGGAGGCGTTCGCCCTCGCGGAGCGTTCGCGGCCGGACCTCGTCCTCGCCTCGGACTCGCTTGCGCTGGAGCTGTGCCGGCGCGTCTCCGACGTGCCGGTGATCGTGCTCGGCCGGCCCGACTCCGACGCCGTCGATCGCGTGCGGGCGCTCGCAGGCGGCTGCGACGACTATCTCGCGCGGCCGTTCCACTACGAGGAGCTGCTGGCGCGGATCCGTGCGGTCCTCCGCCGTGTCACCCCGCCGGAGCGCGACTACATCGAGGTGGGGGAGCTCCGGATCGACCGCGCGGCGCGCCGTGTCCTGGTCGCCGGGGTACCGGTCGTCCTCGCCGCCAAGGAGTACGACCTCCTCGTCAAGCTGGCCGGCGACCCATCCCGCGTGTTCACGAAGGAGGAGCTGTTACGCGAGGTCTGGGGTTTCCGCTCGCTCGGCCGCACCCGGACGCTGGACTCCCACGCGTCCCGCCTGCGGCGAAAGCTCTCCGCCGCAGGCGGTGACTTCGTCCGAAACGTGTGGGGAGTCGGCTACTCGCTCTTGAACGACTCGGTGTAGTGGCTGAGCACGAAGTCCCAGCCGGGGCCGTAGTTCGCGCGCCCCTCGGGGTCGTCCCAGCCGCGGTGCTCGAGGTCGATCCGGGTCTTGGCGCCCTCGGGTGTGAAGCGGATCTCGAGCTCGGTCGGGCCGCGCTCCGGGTTCACCCGCCAGCGCACGACGAACCGTTCGTGCGGCTCCCAGGCGAGGACGTCCGCCCACTCGGCCTCCTCGCCCTCCGTGCTTCGCTCGAACACCCGGCCGCCGACGCGCTCGTCGAAGACGATCTCCGCGACCTTGTCCTCGAAGACCGTGTGGCTTCTCGGCCACCAGCTCGTCACGTGCCGAGTGAAGGTCTCGAACGCGGTCTCCTGCGAGGCCTCCACCACGATCGTCTTGTTGATGGCTGCAAGCGCCTCCGTCGTGGTCATCCCTTGCTCCTTTCCCTCCGTTCGGCCTCGGCCTTGAAGTCGCCGAGCGCCTGATCCCAGAAGCGGTCGAAGTAGCTCCGGACGGCCGCGACGCCGTCCAGGTCGACGCGGTAGACGCGCCGCGTTCCTTCCGCCCGCTCGCGGACGAGGCCTGCGTCCTTCAGCACGCGCAGGTGCTGGGAGACGGCCGGTCGGCTGACGGGGAGCTCACCAGCCAGTTCTCCGACGGCCATCGGCCTCCGGGCGAGCCGCTCGAAGATCGTTCGCCGAGTCGGGTCGCCGAGGGCGTTCATCGCTACTGCGTAAGCTTCCACTTACCGTAAGCGTACGCTTACGATAAATGGATGTCAAGCCTCGGCGTTCCTGCCTCCAGGTCGAGGAGCAGCCGCTTCCGCTCGAGCCCTCCGCCGTAGCCGACGAGGCTTCCGTTCGAGCCGACCACACGGTGGCAAGGGAGCACGATCGGGATCGGGTTTCTGTTCATGATCGTCCCGACCGCGCGGGCGGCGCGGGGGTTGCCGGCCTCGACGGCGAGCGACTTGTAGGTCGTGACCTCGCCGTAGGGCACCTTCGCGAGGCGCTCGAGGATGTCGCGAGAGAACCCTTCGCGGCCGCGGAGGTCGAGCGGCAGGTCGAAGTCGCGGCGGCGGCCCTCGAAGTACTCGTCGAGCTCGCGTCGCACGGGGTCGAGCTCGCGCGGCGCGCGGAGGACCCGCACGCCGAACGTCCGGGCGAGCGTCTCGGTCTCCCGGTCCGGCTCGGGATCGAACGAGATCCGGCAGAGGCCGCGTTCGGTGACGGCGAGGAGGAGCGGGCCGATCTGCGTGTCGGCGACGTCGAACGAGACATCGACGAGCCCCGCCTCGGTCGCGGCTTCCCTGAAACGCTGGTCGAGTGCTTTCGGAACGGCGGTCATTGCAGCCTCCTTCGCAGGCGCCGCACCCCGGAGGAGGCGGCCTGGCGGGCAGCCTCCTCGCTGGAGCCGAGTGCGGTGCCGATGTCCGAGTAGGACAGGTCGTAGCCGTAGCGGAGCACGACGGCGGCGCGCTCTTTCTCCGGGAGCTCGTCCGCGAGATGCTCGATCTGCGCGTATGTGGGCCGATCGTCCGTCGTCTCTCCGTCGAGGTCAGCAGCCGGCTCGGGGCGCCGTTTGCGGCCCTCGTCGGCGGCGACCCGGGTTGCAATCGTGAAGACCCAGGCGCGGAGGTAGCGGCCGTGACGCAGGCTGTCGTAGCCGCGGAGAGCCCGGAGAAATGTCTCCTGGAAGGCATCCTCGGCTCGCTGCCGTCCGAGCAGGCGCACGAGGTGCCCAAAGACGGCATCGCGATTCTCCGCGTAGAAGCGCTCGAACGGCGGAACGGTCATCGCTTCCATCATCCTCTTCAACGTGGAGGTCGCGGAAGGTGTGAGATGCGCGGTCGTCGGCCACGTGGAGTGGCTGGACTTCGTCCCGGTGGAGCGTGTGCCGGAGCCCGGCGAGATCCTGACCACGAACGACCACTGGGCCGAGCCGGCGGGCGGCGGCGCAGTCGCCGCGGCGGAACTCCTCCGGCTCGGCGCCGAGACGACCTTCTTCACCGCGGTGGGAGAGGACGAGCTGGGCCGGCGCGCCGAGGAGGCGCTGCGCGGGCGCGGGCTGCGGCTTGAGGTCGCGGTTCGGGCCGCGCCCCAGCGGCGGGCGTTCACCTACCTGGACTCCCGGGGCGAGCGCACGATCACCGTGCTTGGGGAGAAGCTGCACCCGTTCGGGGACGACCCGCTCGCGTGGGAGGAGCTGGACGCGACCGACGGGGTGTACTTCACCGCCGGCGACGAGGCGGCGCTCGGCCACGCCCGTCGAGCCGGCATCCTGGTCGCGACGGCGAGGGAGCTGTCGACTCTTCGCTCCGCGGGTGTTCAGCTCGACGCGCTCGTCCACAGCGCGCGTGATCCCGCCGAGCGGTACGAGCCGGGCCAGCTCGACCCGGCGCCGAGGATCGTCGTCTCGACGGAGGGCTCCGAGGGTGGTCGGTACGTCGTGGACGGGAATGAGGGTCGCTGGGCCCCTGCGCCCCTTCCTGGGCCGCTCGCCGACACCTACGGCGCGGGCGACTCGTTCGCCGCCGGTCTGACCTTCGCTCTCGCGCAGGGCCGCTCTCCGCAGGAGGCGGTCGAGCGCGCCGCGGCCTCGGGCTCGCGCGCGATGACGAGACACGGAGCCGCTCGCGGCGGCGATTCGTCCTTCTGACAGAGTTCGCCCATGCCCGAGGATCACTTCGGCGAGCGAGTTGCAGAGCGCTACGACGAGTCGTCCCCCGACATGTTCGACCCTGCGGTCGTCGACCCGGCCGTCGACTTCCTCGCCGATCTGGCCGGCGACGGCGCGGCACTCGAGCTCGGCATCGGCACCGGCCGCATCGCACTGCCGCTCGCGCAGCGCGGCGTCCCCGTGCACGGGATCGACCTCTCGGAGGCGATGGTGGCGAGGCTGCGTGCCAAGCCAGGCGGCGATGCCATACCGGTGGCGATCGGCGACTTCGCGACGACCACGGTCGACGGGACGTTCACCGTCGCCTACCTCGTCTTCAACACGATCAACAACCTGACCTCGCAGGACGAGCAGGTCGCGTGCTTCCAGAACGTCGCGGCGCACCTCGAGCCTGGCGGCTGCTTCGTGATCGAGGTGGGCGTACCGCAGCTCCAGCGGCTTCCGCCCGGCGAGACCGTCCGCCCGTTCGACGTCAGCCCGGCCCACCTCGGCTTCGACGAGTACGACGTCGCGACGCAGGGCCTGATCTCGCACCACTACTCGCTGGTGGACGGCGCGTGGGAGGCCGCGTCGACTCCGTTTCGCTACGTGTGGCCGGCCGAGCTCGACCTGATGGCACGGCTCGCCGGCATGAGACTGCGCGAGCGCTGGAGCGGCTGGAAGCGCGAGCCGTTCACCAGCGAGAGCAGAAAGCACGTTTCCGTCTGGGAGAGAATTTCTTCGTGACCTGACCGATGGTGACGATCGACGACGTGCGGGCGCTGACGGCCGGCCTGCCCAGGTCGTACGAAGCCCTGGTGCGGGGCCGGGTCAAGTTTCGTGTCGGCCGGATCGTCTACCTGGCCTTCTCGCGCGATCAGACGGTGATGGGCTTCGCCTTCCCCAAGGAAGAGCGTGATGCGCTGATCCAGACGTGGCCCGAGAAATTCATGCAGCCCGATCCGGGAGACCTCCGTTACAACTGGGTGCACGCCCGCCTGGACGCGATCGACGAGCAGGAGCTGCTCGAGCTCGTATTCGACGCATGGCGGATGGTGGTGCCGAAACGCCTCGCCGCCGCGTCGGACGACGACCTACGCCTCGGTCGAGTCGCTGACCTGTCCTGAAGTGCGCTGTGACCTTGCTCAAGGCATTGACGAAGTGGGGGATAGTGGTCTAGAGTGGGGGAAAGTGGGAGACCGCTGATGGCACCAACATGCTGCTCGGAGAGTACGAACACACCATCGACGACAAGAACCGGCTCACCCTTCCGGCCCGGTTCAGAGACGCGTTGTCCGAGGGCGTCGTCGTCACGCGCGGCATGGACGGCTGCCTGTACGCGTACCCGCGGGCCGACTGGCAGGAGCGGTTCCAGTCGCGCGTCGCGGGTCTCGATCCGCTCAGCAGCGAGGGTCGCAAGCTGCAGCGCCACTTCTTCTCCGGCGCGGCCGAGGCGGAACTGGACAAGCAGGGAAGGATCATGATTCCAGGAGCCCTGCTCCGCTACGCCGGCCTCGAGCGGGAAGTCGTTGTCGCCGGGATCCACGATCACCTCGAGATCTGGGATCGGGAGACCTGGCGGCGGGAGCTCAACGAGGTCGAAGGGAGTGCGGAGCATGTTGCCGAGCGTCTTGCAGCCAAGCGCGACTGATCACGTCCCCGTCCTCGCCGAGGAGGTTCGGCGCCTGCTCGACGTGCAGCCCGGGAACACCGTCATCGACGCGACCTTCGGGGCAGGCGGCCATGCCGCCGTGCTCGCCGAGGACCTGAACGGCGACGGCAAGTACGTCGCCATCGACAGGGATCCCAACGTCAAGCCGTACTTCGAGTCGTTCCGGCGCCGCGCCGGCGTCAAGGCACGGTTCCTGGCCGGGGACTTCGCCGACGTGCTGGAGCGGTTCGCCGACAACGGCCGCGGCGCCGACGCGATCCTCTTCGACCTCGGCGTCTCGAGCATGCAGCTCGACCGGCCCGAGCGCGGGTTCTCGTATGCGGCCGACGCGCCGCTGGACATGCGCATGGACCCGACCGCGGACGTTTCCGCCCGCGAGCTCGTGAACGAGGCCAGCGAGCGGGAGCTGACGGAAATCTTCAGGTCGTACGGCGAGGAGCGCTATGCGCGGCAGATCGCGAAGCGCATCGTTCGTGAGCGGCGCGAGCACCCGTTCGAGACGACCGGGGAGCTCGTGGAGACGATCAAGTCCGCGATTCCGACGCCGGCCCGGTTCGGGGACGGGCATCCGGCCCGGCGGGTCTTCCAGGCGCTCCGGATCGCCGTCAACGACGAGCTCGGCGCTCTCGAGGCCGCCCTGCCTGCAGCGCTCGAGATGCTTGCACCGGGCGGCCGGATCGCCGTCATCAGCTTCCACTCGCTCGAGGACCGGATCGTCAAGCGGTTCTTCCGGGCGGAGGCACACGGGTGCACCTGCCCGCCGGACTTCCCGGTCTGCGTCTGCGGGAAGGAACCCTCGCTTCGCGTTCTCACCCGGAAGGCCGTCCGGCCGAGCGCCCAGGAGATCGCGACGAACCCGCGCGCTGCGTCGGCGCGACTCCGCGGAGCCGTCAAGAGCTGATGGCCGTCGCGGTCGCACGTGCTCGCCCGGCAGCGCGGCCGAAGCGTCGCGCCAAGGCCCAGCGACGGACGGCCGGCGGCGCGGTCTGGATCGTCCTGGTCGGCGTCCTCCTCGCAGGCGTCGTGGCACTCAACGTCGCGGTGCTGCGGCTCAACCTCCAGTTCGACCAGCTCGCTCGCGACCGCGACAAGCTCCGCGCCGAGTCCGCCGAGCTCGCGTCCGAGCTCGCGACGCGTTCCGCCTCGGCGCGCACGAGCAGCCTCGCACGGAACCGCCTCGGCTACCTGCCGGCCGATCCGGCAACGACGACGTACCTGGATCTCGGCGGGCGGTGAACCGGCGGCTCCCCAACCGCCGGATCAGGCTCCTGCTGGTCCTCTTCACGCTCGCCTTCGCCGGCCTCTTCGGCCGGGCCGTCTGGCTCCAGGGCGTGCATGCGCGCGGGCTCGACCGGATCGCTCAGGGCCAGCACCACGCGACGGTCGCGCTGCCGGCCCCTCGAGGCGCGATGGTCGACCGGAACGGAGTGCAGCTGGCGATCGGCCGACGCGCCACGACCGTCTATGCGAACCCGAAGCACATCGCCAACCCGCAGGCGGCGGCGATCGCGGCCGGAAAGGCACTCCGGCTCGACCCGGACAAGCTCTACGGCCCGCTCGCCGACCAGTCGCGCGGCTTCGTCTACGTGGCGCGCAAGGCCGACGCGAAGCGGGCCGACGCGCTGCAGCGAAAGGGCATCCAGGGTCTCGGGTTCTACTCGGAGGAGCGGCGCGTGTATCCGCAGGGATCGGTCGGCGCCCATGTCCTCGGGTACGCAGGCGTCGACAACAAGGGCCTGTCCGGCCTCGAGCTGGCTCTGGACGGGACGCTTGCCGGGCGCCCAGGGCGCGAGACCGTCGTCCGCGACCCGTTCGGCCGCGCGCTCGACGTCCTGCACGCGACGCCGGCCGTCGAGGGCCGCAACGTCCGCCTGACGCTCGACGCGACGCTGCAGGCGAACGCGGAGTCGATTCTCCGCTCGACCGTGCGCCGCTGGGGCGCGCTGGCCGCGACGGCCGTGGTGCTCGACCCGCACAGCGGCGAGGTGCTCGCGCTCGCCGTCGAGCCGGGCTTCGACGCGAACCGCTTCCCGCAGACCTCCCGCGAGGTGCAGCGGAACCGCGCCGTCACCGACACGTACGAGCCGGGGTCGACGCTGAAGGTGGTGACCGTCGCGGGCGCGCTGTCCGAGGGGCTCGTCAGCCCGACGACGCAGTTCACCCTTGCCCCGAAGATCCAGGTGGCCGACCGAGTGATCCATGAGGCGCACCGAACAGGCACCGAGCAGATGACGGTCGCCTCGATCCTGGCCCAGTCCTCCAACATCGGAACGATCACGCTCGCCCAGCTTCTCGGCCGGGAGCGGCTGACCAAGTGGCTCGGCCGGTTCGGGTTCGGGAAGAAGACCGGCATCGATTTCCCGGGCGAGACGCAGGGGATCCTCCCGGGCTACTGGTCGGGCTCCACGATCGGCACCCTGCCGATCGGACACGGCATCGCCGTCACGCCTGTGCAGATGGCGACCGCCTACGCTGCGGTCGCGAACGGGGGTGTCTGGAAGCAGCCGCATCTCGTCCTGTCGAGTCGCGTGAAGCAGCGGCGCGTCATCTCTCGCGCTGTGTCCGAGCAGCTGATGGCGATGATGCGCGACGTCGTTCTCGAGGGCACCGGCACGGAGGCGGCGGTCGAGGGCTATCAGGTGGCGGGAAAGACCGGAACCGCGGCCAAGCCGGACCCGCGTGGGGGCTACTCGACCTCGCGCTACGTCGCCTCGTTCGTCGGCGCGGTGCCTGCGAGTGATCCGCGGCTCGTGATCCTCGTCACCGTCGACGAGCCGAGCACGATCTGGGGCGGCACCGTGGCGGCGCCGGCGTTCCAGCAGATTGCGCGCTTCGCCCTCCAGTACCTCGAGATCCCGCCCGACGCCGCCTCCTGAGCTAGCCTCCACCCGATCGATGGATCTCGAGCGGCTGATCAGCGCGCTCGGACCCCTTGAGGTCCGCGGGGGCGCTCCGACGGACATCACCGACCTCGCCTACGACACGCGCGAGGTCCTCCCGGGCGCGCTCTTCTTCTGCGCCCCCGGCGAGACGGTCGACCGTCACGATCTCGCCGGCGAAGCGGTCGAGGTCGGGGCGGTGGCGCTCGTCGTCGAGCGTCCGCTCGACCTCGACGTCCCGCAGCTGGTGGTGGAGTCGGCCCGGGGCGCGATGCCGGTCGCGGCCGACGAGTTCTTCGAGCGGCCCACCGAAGAATTGCTGCTCGCCGGCGTCACCGGCACGAACGGGAAGACCACGACCGCGTACCTGCTCCACTCGATCTTCGATGCGGCCGGCATGCGCCCCGGCCTGATCGGGACGATCGAGTCGCGGGTCGGGGGCGAGTCGCGCCCGGCCGTGCGGACGACGCCGGAGTCGATCGACCTCCAGCGCACGTTCCGGGCGATGCTCGACGCGGGCGACCGGAGCGCCGTGATGGAGGCGACGTCGCACGGCTCCGTCCTCGGTCGTCTCGATCGCGTCCGGTTCAAGGCCATCGCGTTCACGAACCTGACGCAGGACCACCTCGACTTCCACGGCACGATGGACGAGTACTACGAGGCGAAGCGGAGGCTCTTCATCGAGCACGAGCCGGCGCCTGCGGCGGCGGTCAACGTGGGCGACGAATGGGGACGGCGCCTGGCAGAGGAGCTTCGCGGGCTGGACCGCGCGCCGGTTCTCACCTTCGGGCTCACCGAGGAAGCCGAGGTCCGCGAAGCGCCCACGAGCCGCCTTCAGGGCCGCTTCAACCAGGAGAACACGCTCGCCGCCGTTGCCCTGGCACGCCTCGTCGGCGTGCCCGAGACGGCCATCGACCAGGGCTTGGCGGAGGCGCCGAGCGTCCCGGGCCGCTTCGAATCGGTCGACGAGGGGCAGCCGTTCTCGGTGATCGTCGACTACGCGCACACGCCCGACTCGCTGGCGAACGTCCTTCGGACCGCCCGCGATCTGGCGACGGGTCGCCTCATCTGCGTGTTCGGCTGCGGCGGCGACCGCGACCGCGGCAAGCGGCCGGAGATGGGGCGGATCGCCGCGGAGCTCGCGGACGTGCCGATCGTGACCTCGGACAACCCGCGGAGCGAGGATCCGCTCACGATCATCGACGAGATCCTCGCCGGGATGGGCCCCGAGCCTGAGGTCGAGCCCGACCGCCGAGCCGCGATCGCCCAGGCGGTGGGCCTCGCGCGCGAGGGTGACGTGGTCGTCATCGCCGGCAAGGGCCACGAACAGGGGCAGGAGTTCGCCGACCGCAAGCTGCCGTTCGACGACCGGGAGGTCGCCCGGGAGGCCCTTCGGCGGCTGAGGGCTCCGGCGTGATCCCACTTCCGGTTCGAGAGCTCGAGGGGCTCGGTCGGCTCGAGCCGACGGCCGACGAGGTCACCGGCGTCCAGATCGACTCCCGCCGGATCGGGCCGGGCGATCTGTTCGTCGCGGTGCGCGGCGGAGTCGCCTACCTCGAGGAGGCGCGCAAGTCCGGCGCCGCCGCCACGCTCGTCCCGGATGACGACTTCGCCGCCATGGCCGCTATCGGGCGCGCCGTGCGCGACCGCTCGAGCGCCGAGGTGGTCGGGATCACGGGCTCGACGGGCAAGACCTCGACGAAGGACATCCTCGCCGCGCTCGTTCGCCCCCACCGGAAGACGGTCGCCGCCGAGGCCAGCTACAACGCCGAGCTGGGCGTCCCGCTCACGCTCGCCCGGCTGGAGCCCGACACCGAGGTCCTGCTCGCCGAACTCGCGATGCGCGGCTTCGGCCAGATCCGCGATCTCTGCGAGATCGCGCAGCCGACGCTCGGCGCGATCACCGCGGTCGGCCCCGTCCACCTCGAGTTCGTCGGCGACGTGGCCGGCGTGGCGCGGGCGAAGGCCGAGCTGCTCGAGGGACTCCCGCCCGGAGCCGCCGCCGTCGTCCCGGCCGGTGTTCGTGAGCTCGAGCCGTACCTTCGCGACGATCTGAAGATCATCCGGGTCGGCGAGGATGCCCGGCTGCGCTCATGGACGGAGGGCCGTCTCGAGGCGGAGGTGCTCGGCGAGCCCGTGTCGCTCGAGCTCCCGTTCCGCGAGCGGCACCAGGCCGAGAACGCGCTCGTAGCGCTGGCCGTCTACGCCGCGCTCGGCCTCCCGCTCGCCAAGGCCCACGAGGGTGCGAGCCGGATCGAGCTCTCGGGCCTCCGCGGCGAGGAGATCTCCCTTGCGAACGGAGGGGTCCTCATCAAC
>Ga0209382_10002732_pt1 | contig 25178 bp, 18 predicted proteins | sample SoiMetdeltSBSDD5_FD_187599 | JGI IMG/M metagenome (GOLD analysis project Ga0209382, IMG submission 187599) | Bulk soil microbial communities from a Populus tree surrounding site in Tennessee, USA - Soil MetaG P. deltoides SBSDD5 (SPAdes) (version 2) | ecosystem: Environmental > Terrestrial >... | reverse complement strand
CTGCGGCGCCGACGCGAGCGTCCGGGATGAAGTCGAGCGACTCCTGCGCGCGCATCAGAACGCCGGCGCCTTCGGTGAGCTGCCGCTGCAACCCGTCGGCGTATCCGCGGCAGCAGTCGACCTCGAGCTGAGTCCACCGCCAACGCTGCAGACTGTCGTCCAGACACCGGTCAACCGCGGTTTCCTCGGAATCGTCTGGCTGCTCGCGATCGTTGCGCTCATCTCGTTTTCTTACGGGATGTGGCTGCTCATCACCGGCAACGAATTTTCGGTGGGATGGGAAGTACAACCGCGCGGCAACCAGTGGTACGTCACCGATGTTCGCTCGAACGGACCCGCGGCGGGGCAACTGCAGCTCAACGATCGCCTGGTCAGCGTCAACGGCGTCGCGCCGGTTCCGGACGCCGGACTTTATTTCCACCTCCGCACGCTCGCACCAGGCGATCGGTACGAAGTCGTCGTCGAGCGCGACGAGGTACGACAGACATATCTGCTGCGTGCCGCCGCCGCGACGAACACCACGCCCATCGTCTGGTTCGCCGTCAGCCTGACCTGGTGCGTCGTCGGCCTGTTCGTCGGTTTCGCACGGCCGGAATCGGTGCTCGCGCGCCTTGGGTGCTTGTCAGCGCTCGCGACGGGACTCGTATTCCTGCAACTCGGCGTGATTCACGGCGGACCGCTCTGGCAGCCGCTGCACGTGGTGCTCGGCTTTCATTTTCTGGCGCGCTTTCCCACCAGCGAGCCGAGCCGCGGCGCGTTTCGCTGGGCGCTGGCGCTCGCCTATGTCATCGGCGCGGTACCCGCTCTGCTCGGTCTGGCTCTCAACAGCTCGCTGCGCATCGCCGGCGCGGCGCAGACGATCGAGCTGCTGAACGAGCTCGCGCCGCTGTTCTCGTTGCGCCGACCGACAGCATTGGTGTCGTTCGCAATTGCAATGGTCGGCATGGTGCTGGTGGTGCCGTACAACTACCGGCGCGTGAAAGACGAGGATCAGCGACGACGCGTGCGCTGGGTCGTGTATGCAGCGTTGCTCGTGGCGGTGCCGCTGTTGTGGTGGGCGGTCATCAACGCGCTGGAGCAGTTCGTCGGACCCCCGGGCCTCTCGCGCTACGATCTGATCGCGAACGGCATGACGGTTTTCGTACCGATCGCCATGGCGTACGCCGTACTCAAGCATCGCGTGCTCGACATCAGAGTCGCTATCCGCCGCGGCGTGCAATACCTGCTTGCGCAGCGGGCACTGCAGGTCGCGACTGCCCTGCCCTTTTTCGCGCTGATCTACATCCTGATTCGTCATCGTGATCTCACGCTCGCGCAGCTGGCAACGCAGACCAGCGGCTACTTGTTCTGGCTCGCGCTGGCGGGGTTGGTGTTGCGGTTCCGGACGCCAATTCAGCGCATGCTCGATCGGCGGTTCTTCCGCGAGGAATACGATCGCGAGCGGCTGATGATGAAGATGCTCGACGAGTCGCGGCGCGTCGAGTCGCTGTGCGAGCTGTCGCGCCTGGTCAGCGAGACCGTCGTCGCCGCGATGCATCCGAGCCGCGCGTACGTGTGGTATCGCGATCCGCAGGAGCTGGCTGTCACTGCAAGCTCGAGCCCGCTGCTGACACCGTCCGACTTTCCGTCGGGCGAGCGGTGGCTGTCGTGGCTCGAACAACGCGACCGCGCTGCGTCCTTGCCGCTGCCGATCGAGGCAGGGTTGTCGCAGGAGGATGTGTACTGGCTGAAGCAGCGCGGCATCGACGTCATCGTTCCGATCGCAGACAGCGACGATCGACTGGTGGGCGCGTTGTTGCTCGGCGAGAAGAAGTCCGAGCAGCCATACAGCGACGGCGATTCGCGCTTCCTCAACACCGTCGCCAGACAAACCGCGGTGATTCGCGAGAACCTGCGCCTGCGCGCGCGTCTCACGGAAGAAGTGCGTGTCCGGCACGACGTGCTCGCCCGTCTCGATGACAGCATGCCCGACCTCCTCAAGGAGTGTCCGACCTGCGGCGCCTGCTTCAGTGGCGACATCGAACAGTGCCCGCTCGACAAGCAATACCTGACGCTGTCCCTGCCGGTGCCGCGCACGATCGATGCGCGTTATCGCCTCGACCGACTCATCGGCAAAGGCGGCATGGGCGCCGTGTACGAAGCGAGCGATCTGAAGCTCGACCGCGTCGTCGCGGTGAAGATCATGCTGAGCCGCGCATTCGGACAACCCGGCGCATTGCGACGCTTTCGGCGCGAGGCGCGCACGGCAGCGCGCCTCAGTCATCCGAACATCGTGGCCGTACACGACGTCGGCTCATTGGAAGGCGAAGGCGCCTACATCGTGATGGAGCGGGTGCAGGGACAGACGTTGCGAGCCGTGATGAATCGGCATCAGCCGCTGCCGATCGCCGTCGCCGGCGAGTGGTTCGAGCCGATTCTCAACGGCATCGCGGCCGCTCACGTGCGCGGCATCGTGCATCGTGATTTGAAGCCCGAGAACGTGATGGGCCATCGCGACGTCTCCGGCGCGCTCGCCGTGAAGATTCTCGACCTGGGCCTGGTGAAGCTGCGCGCCGAGGAGCAGCAGCAGTCCGGCACGATGACCGCAGATGGCGTAATCATGGGTACGCCCGATTACATGGCACCCGAGCAGTTGCTCGGTCAGGCCGTCGATGCGCGCACGGACATCTTTGCAATCGGGGTCATGCTGCTCGAAGCACTGACCGGTGCCCGCACGACGCGCGGCACCGATTTACCAACCTTCCTTGCGCCGGAGCTGCGCCAGCTGCTCAGGCGCTGCCTCGCCGCCGATCCGACGGATCGGCCGCCGTCTGCTCAGCAGTTGCATGCCGAGCTGGCGGCGATCCTGCGCTCATAGGTATCCGCCGCTCCACCGCCCCCTCCTATCGGAGGGGGTACGCGTCGACGCCGCTGCTTAGCATCCAGGGCAGACCGAGTCTCATCACAAAACGGAGACGACACATGATCAGGGGGCTGCTGGCACTATTTGGGTTGCTGTTGGGTCCGACTTTGGCGCTGGCGCAAGCGCCGGATTTCATTGAGTTCGAAAGCGGCCACGTGCGTCCGCTGGCCATCTCTGCCGACGGCTCACGCCTGTTCGCAGTCAACACGCCGAACAATGCGCTGGAGATCTTTTCGATCAACGCGACCGGCGGTCTGACGCTGCAGGCGCGCGTGCCCGTGGGCCTCGAGCCCGTCGCCGTGGCCCTGCGCAGCGCGACGGAAGCCTGGGTCGTCAATCATCTGTCCGACAGCGTCAGTGTCGTGTCGCTGAGCGGCACGCCGCACGTCACGCGCACGATCCTGGTCGGCGACGAGCCGCGCGACATCGTGTTCGCCGGCACGAACAACTACGCATTTGTTACAACTGCACACCGCGGCCAGCAGCGAGTGCATCCGTCGATCGCAGGCGTGCCGGGAGCCGGCGATCCGCAGTTGACGACACCTGGTGTGAGCCGCGCCGACGTGTGGGTCTTCAATCCCGCGAGCCTCGGCACGACGCTGGGCGGAACGCCGGTGCGCATCGTGACGCTGTTCGGCGATACGCCGCGCGCGCTCGCCGTAAGCCCGGATCGCAAGACTGTCTATGCCGCGATTCTGCAATCGGGCAACCAGACGACGACGGCGAATCTCGAAGCCGTGTGCGACGGCTTCATCACGTTCCTGCCGTGCCTGATCCTCAGCGACCGTGCGCCGCTGTTCAACAACAGCTTCCCCGGCGGCCTGCCGGGCCCGCGCACCAACGCCGAAGGCAAGCTCGCGCCCGAGGTCGGCCTGGTCGTGAAGTTCAACAGGTCGCGCAATCGCTGGGAGGACACGCTGGGCCGCAACTGGAACAACGCGATCCGCTTCCGACTGCCCGACAAAGACGTGTTTGCGATCGACGCGGACACGCTCGCGCAGACGGCGTTCTATACCGGCGTCGGCACCACGCTGTTCAACATGGTCGCCAACCCGGTCAGCGGCAAACTGTACGTGACCAACAGCGAGGCGCAGAACCTGACTCGCTTCGAAGGTCCTGGCGTATTCGGCGGCAGCACGGTGCAGGGCAACTTGGCCCAGATGCGCGTCACCGTCATCTCTGGCAGCTCGGTCACGCCGCGGCATCTCAACAAGCACATCGACTACACGAGGCTGGCGAACGAACCCGGCTTCGACCCGACGATCAAGAACCACAGCCTGTCGACACCGCTCGGCATGGCGGTGAGCAGCGACGGCGCGCGTCTCTACGTTGCCGCGTTCGGTTCGAGCAAGATCGGCGTGCTCAACACTGCAGCGCTCGAAAGCAATTCCTTCGATCCGCGCACGGCGAGCGCCAGCTACATCAACGTCAGCGGCGGCGGTCCGAGCGGCGTCGTGCTCGACGAGGCACGCAATCGCTTGTACGTGATGACGCGCTTCGACAACGCGGTGAAATCGATCAACCTCACGACCCGCTCGCAGGTCGCGAGCGTCTCGCTGCCGAATCCCGAGCCGGCGAGCGTCGTGCAAGGGCGGCCGTTGCTCTATGACGCCGCCTTCTCCTCGGCGAACGGCGAAGCCTCGTGCGCGAGCTGCCACATCTTCGGCGACAAGGACGAGCTGGCGTGGGATCTCGGCAATCCCGACGACGTGGTGACCGCCAACCCGATCCCGAAGCGCCTGGCGTCGGGCCTGGAGATCGGCCTGTTCCAGCTCGTGACCACGTTCCCGGGCTCGCTGATCAATGGCACGGGCAACCCGAACGAGTTCCATCCGATGAAGGGACCGATGACCACGCAGACGCTGCGCGGTCTGGTGAACGCCGGCGCGATGCACTGGCGTGGCGATCGCGCGAACGGCTTCTTCGGCGTCGACACACGCACACAGCCGCCGTTCGATGCGAACCTGTCGTTCAACAACTTCATCGTCGCATTCGAAGGACTGCTCGGCCGCGCGAGCATGCCGACTGCACAGGAAATGCAGCGGTTCACGGACTTCCAGCTGCAGGTGCAGCTGCCGCCGAATCCGGTGCGCGCGCTCGATAATTCGCTGAATGCGGCGCAGGCCGCGGGCGCGGCGTTCTACTTCGGCGCGCGGCGCTCGGACGGCATCGCGACTGGCGCAGACGCAGGCTTCAACTGCAACGGCTGCCACGTCGTGAACAGCGCACAAGGATTCTTCGGCACGGACGGCCGCGCGAGCTTCGAGGGCATCACGCAGATCTTCAAGATTCCGCACTTGCGGAACATCTACACGAAGATCGGCATGTTCGGCTTCCCGGACTCGCGCTTCTTCGACGTCAACGAGAGCGGCAACCTGGGCGACCAGGTCCGCGGCTTCGGTCTGACGAACGACGGCGTGGTCGACACCGTCGACCGCTTCCTCAGCGCGATCGTGTTCCGCAACAACCTGCTCGGCCCCGGCGTCGGCATTCCGAATGCGCAGACGCGCCGCGACCTCGAGCAGTACGTGCTTGCGTTCGACACGGATCTCGCGCCGATCGTCGGTCAGCAGATCACGCTGACGAACACGAACGGCACAGTGACCAACCCGCGCATCGACTTGCTGATCGCGCGGGCGCGGGCGCCGTTCAACTCGAAGGTGCTTGGCGGCGCAGTGACCGAGTGCGACCTGGTCGCGAAGGTGGCATTCGGCGGCCGCGTGCACGGCTATTTCTACGAAGTCGCGAGCGGCACCTGGGACCCGGACGACGGCAGCCCGAACATCGCGGACTCCACGCTACGGGCGATGGCCGCAACCTCCGGCCAGGAAGTGACATACACGGCAGTGCCGCCCGGCTCCGGCCGCCGTATCGCTGCCAGCAACTGACCCCAGGGCAGCTGCGGCTGACGGAAAGCCCTCGCGGGCGCAAGCCCGCGGGGGTTTTTACACTGCGAAGAGCACGAACCTTCGCTCTTGAGCACATCCCGGTGCACCGCCCTGCACGCCGGCGGAACCGACGCCAGCGCTAGCTCATTCGCCACCGGGATTGGGTGAAGGGAGACGGACATGAGCTACAGGAAGTCTTTTGTCATGCTGGCGCTGTCAGCAATTTGCGGCCATGGATATGCGCAGACCGAGGCGCCGCGCTATCGATTCGAGAGAGTGCCGACGGAGTCACCTACTGCAGTTGCGACGGGCGATGCCTCGGACCTGAACGATGCCGGTGCGGTGGTCGGACGGCGCGCCATCGACAGCGACCTCTTCGCGTTCAAATGGCATGACGGCAACGTAAAGCTCCTGCCACAGGACACAGAGGGAAACGCCGCGCAGCTGCACCTGAACGATCGCTTCGACGTCATCATGAGCGTGAGCTCGGAAGCCACGGGCGAGCGCAATCTGCTGGTGCTGAGCGATGGCCGCACGGTGCAAATCAATCCACTGCCGGGCGATTCCGACCTCGACCTGATCTCGCTGAACAATCGACGCCAGGTACTGGCTTCGTCGGTCGGCGGGGCCAGCCCATCGGGACGCCAACCGATGATCTGGCATCGAGGTCGAGCGACGCCCTTGGACGCGCTGCCGGACAGCTACAGCGTGACGGCGCTGAATCTCAACGACCGCGGCGTCGCAATCGGGTACAGCTCGCGCGCGCCAGGCGAGATCAATGCGGACCAGCGGGCGGTCCTATGGGAAGCCGGCAGCGTGATGGAGCTGCCGTTGCCGGATGAAGCCATCGGGTCACGCGGCCGCGACGTGAACAATCGCGGTCAGGCGATCTTCACTGCTCATTTCGAACAAGGAGGCGGCCAGGGCGAACCGCTGCACCCGACGGCTGTGTCGTATGTATGGCGACAGGGGCATTTGCAGGCGCTGCCGCTGCTGCCGATCGGACAGGACGACTTCAATTTCCAAGGCATCGCTGCGGACATCAACAATCATGGTCAAGCCGCCGGGACGACGGCGAACAGAAATTTCTTCGAAGAGGGTACGATTTTGCGGGCCACAGTGTGGCGTGACAACGCCGTGTACGAGCTGCAGCAGCTGCTCGTGGACGAGAACGGTGCGCCGACCCCGAATCTGTTGCGCCTGACGCGGGCGCTCGCTATCAACGATTTCGGGCAGATCCTGGTCGAGGAGCGATCGGACCTGTCTCATCCTGCGTATTTCGTGCTGACGCCGGTGGCTCAGTAGACTCGAGCGCCTCTCACTTGCGACGCTCGAACTGCATGATCCAGTTCGGCTCCCAGGTCTTGCCGCCGTCCGATGACTGCGACTGCTCCCAGTGTGCGGACGTCGGCGTGATCTGCGACCACTGCAGCCGCCCGCGCACGGTCTTGCCTTGCGGGTCCGTGTAATCCGAATAGAAGTTGCCGACGCCGTTCTCGAAGCGGCCGATCGCCGGCTCGCCCATCAGCGACATGTAACGACTGTCGACCCACCAGATCGACCAGTGATCCTTCTCGGCGTCATACGCACGTACGGCGACGCCGTAGGTCGTGCCAGTCGGTCGGGCGAAGACGTGCTCTTCGACGTTGGCAGCGCCGCCCATCAGCGTGCGCATGCTGCACGTTCCGTCGAATTCGTACCACTCGCCGCTCGGGCGCTTGATGCGATGGTGCACGCTCCATTCGCCGATCTCGAAATCGAAACCGTGCGCCCCCTCCCTGGACTCGGTCGTGTCGGCTCGAACCAGCGATGTCGCGAGGAGCATCGCAGCCAGCAATGAAATGCGCAGTGTGCTCATGGAAGCGACGATGCTCTCCGCTCCTCAACCCGACAAGAACCATTTAACGGTTCGGTACTGAGCCACCGTGCGAGAACGGGTCCGAATAGCGCGGGTCGCTCAGGAATTTTTCGTCGGTCAGGCTCGACAGAAAGTCGAGCAGGTCCTGCCGCTCTTGCGCAGTGAGCGTGAAGCCTTTGACGAAAGCACTCTTGCCGGGATGCGACCTGCCATCACCACGCCCGCCGGCCGCATAGAAGTCGATGACTTCACCGAGCGTCGCGATACTTCCGTCGTGCATGTACGGTGCGCTACGCGCGATGTTGCGCAACGTCGGCGCTTTGAACCGATCCTTGTCCGCGACGTCTCCTGTGACCGCGAACAGCCCATAGTCAGCCCCACTGACGTACGTCTCGCTGTACGCATTCAGGCCCGTGACGTGAAACGCACGCTCGACGACAGCTGCGCTCTGGTGAGTCACGAACTGACTGAAATTGAATCCAGCGTGACAGTGCGCGCACTCGAGACGCTCGGACATGAACAGGTTCATGCCGCGCACTTGTGCTTCAGTGAGTGCAGCGTCGTCGCCGTAGTACGCATAGCGATCGAACGGAGAGTCGAACGAGATCAGCGTTCGCACGAAGCTCGCGAGCGCCTTGGCGACGTTGTCGAACGTGACTCGCTCGCTCGCGTGCGGAAACGCGCGCGCGAAAAGCTCCTGGTACCTGACGTCATCGCGGAGGCGAGCCAGGATTTCCTTCTCGTGGCCGGCGGCGTTCATCTCTACAGGCTTATCGCCGAACAACGGCAGCAACACATGTTGCTCGATCGTGTTGATGCCGGAGTGCGCCCACGTAAACGTCGAGGCGTACGCAACGTTCACGAGCGCCATGGAGTTTCGATGATGCCTCTGACCCGTGGAACCGGTCGCCAGCGCCGCCTCTTCGCTGAAAGCCTGCGATTGCCGATGGCAACTCGCGCACGCCTGCGTGCCGTTCGCCGACAGCCGCTGGTCGTAGAACAGGTGTCGACCCAGATCGACTTTCTCGACCGTGAGCGCGTTGTCCTCGGGAACGCGCGGCTGCGGAAACCCTGGCGGCAAGTGCCATTCATACGGCGTCTCGCGAGCGCAGCCGTTCATGCACGCAAGTGCCACGCTCAGCAGGACTGTACGAATCCAACTCACTGCAACACCCAGAGACTCTGCTGACCGCCCGGCTGCAGCCCGGTAGCAGCGTACGCATCTTTGCAGGCTGGATCGTGCTCATAGTCGCCGGTGCACACGACGTAGTTCGCCGACTGTGCTGCGGCGATCAGCGGCTCCAGGCGCAGACGAACCACGTCGCGCAGCGGATTTCCCTTGAGCTCGATTCGCAGCTCGTTCGGCTGCGCGCATGGCTGCGCCGGCGGACGCAACGCGGATGCAGAGCTGCAGCCAGTGCTGCCGAGATGGAACGACCACTCGCGGCCCGCGACGCTGAGATCGGCGCGCAAGAACTTGTGGCCGCTCTGCCAATTCCAGAACATTTCGCCGCGGTCGAGGGGCGCGGCGGCCGCGAGCGGATTGGCATGATTCAGCTCGAACGGCACGCCGACTGTCAGTCGGATGCCGGAGTACTCGCCTGCATCACCGTCGACTGTCCCGTGCACTTCGAGACGCCGCGGAGTTGACGGATCGCCAGCGAGATCGAGCAACGCGACGCGCTCGCTCTGCCAAGGCGGTTCGGCTGCGAACCTGAACGGATGTGGCTTTCCGTGCTCATCGATGAGCTCGATCTCGTGAACATAAAACTGCAGCGCCGTCGCATTCGCCGGCTCGCCGCTGAACCCAAACTGAATCGCCGTGCGCGTCGCGCCGGAGCCACACGACGCGAGAAGACCAGTGCCTAGCGCGAGCGCCGGCAGTAAGATGAGCAGCGTGCCGGTGCTGATTCGCGGGGGACACCTGAGCATGCGCAACCTCTCGATGCGGATTCCATCGCTGCTGGCGGCAGCGTTGTTTTGCTGTTGCATCTTCCCAGCAGCGGCGGACGACGGCAAACCGCGCTACGTGTCCGGCTCCGGCCGCGACCAGGGCGACTGCCTCAATCGCTTCCGGCCGTGTCGCACGCTCAGCTACGCGATCGCGCAGGCCGGCAAGGGCGATTCGATCCAGGTCGCGGAAGGCAGCTATTCCATCACTCAATCCGCGCAGCTGTTCGACCTGCTGTCCGCAACCGGACGCGTGAAGGCCGGGTTCAGCAAATACAGCGGCTACTCCGAGCGCAACGCGCGTGAGACGACGATGCTGGTCGGCGTGCCGCCGGAATTCCGCGATCGCTTCGAGGCCGCCGGCTTCACCGTGATCGCCGACACGAAGGGACTCGGGGTGAGCAGCGAAGAGTCGCGCCGCATGCGCAAGATGACGGCACAAGTGACGCGGACCGAGAAGAGCCAGGCGGCGGCGCCGTGCGTCGGCAATCTGTCGGGTAATTTCCCGTGCCAGGCGGTGAGCCTGTTGTCGCATCTCGCGTTCGATGTTCTCAAGCCGGCTTCGACGCGCGCCAACGACGTCTGGGGCTACACGGATCTCAACACGGGCCGCGAGTACGCGTTCATCGGCGTGGAAAACGGCGTCGCGATTCTCGACATCACCGATCCGACAGCGCCCGAGCAGGTCGGCGCGCCGACGGGCACAGCCACGACGTGGCACGACATCGATATTTACCAGCTGTTCGACGCCGCTGCACAGCGCTGGCGCGCGTACGCATACGTCACGTCCGACAACGTGCCGGACACGCTGATGTTGCTCGATCTCAGCGGTTTGCCGAACGGCGTGGAGCGCGTGAACTTCACCTCGGATCATCGTTCGGCCCATACCGACTACATCACGAACACCGACTTCACCTACGGTATCGCGCAGTCGACTGAGGCACCGCTGCTCGCCATCGCAGGCGCCAACCTCGCCAGCGGCAACCACAGGCTCTACTCGCTCGCGAATCCGCGCGCACCGGCGCTGCTCAGCGTCTCGACCTCCGGCTATGCGCACGATCTCGCTTCGTTCCCGATCAAGGACGCGCGCAAGACCACGCAGTGCGTGAACGCGGCAAGCCGCCCGGCGTGTCAGATCCTGACGGATTTCAACGAAAGGTCCGTGGATATCTGGGACGTCAGCGATCCCATGGCGCGCCAGCTGCTGGTGAGCAAGACGTACCCGAACGTGAGTTACACGCATTCGGGCTGGTGGACCGAAGACGGCCGCTACCTGTTCCTGCACGACGAGCTCGACGAGCGCGATTTCGGCCTCAACACCACCGTCCGTGTCTTCGACATGGCCGACCTGCGCGATCCGGTGCTCGCCGGATCGTGGGTCGGTCCGACACGCGCGATCGATCACAACGGCTACGTCAGAGGCAACCGCTACTACTTCTCCAACTACAGCGAAGGCCTGACCGTCCTCGACATCACGAATCCCGTGGTGCCGACGCGCGTCGGGTTCTTCGACACCTTCCCCGCCACGGCCGAGCTCGGGTTCGTCGGGGCGTGGGGAACGTACCCGTTCTTTGCCAGCGGCACGATCGCGATCAGCGACATCAACAGCGGCCTCTATCTGGTGCGTGACGAGACGCTCGCGACACCGCGCGGCGCTTTCTCGATCGCCAATGCAAAACTCTCGGGCACCGAAGGTCAGGCCCTCGCGATCAACGTGAATCGCAGCGCCGGCAGCGGCGCAGTGTCCGTGCGGCTCGACGTGTTGTATGCGACTGCGAGTGCAGCGGATGCGACGCTCGCCTCCACGACGCTCAATTGGGCAGACGGTGACGCGCAGCCGAAAAGCGCGACGCTGAACCTCGCAGCGGACGCGCAGGACGAAGATCTCGAGCTGCTGATGGTGCGCCTGGTCGATCCGAAGGGCGGCGCAGACATCGCCTATCCCGACACCGCGCAAGTGACGATCGGCGACAGCGGCAAGACCGCGCGATTGCGCTTGCTCGATGCCGCACCCGTAGTAGACAAAGCGCGAGCGAAGGCCTACGTCACACTCATACGGCGTGGCTCTGCAAGTGGTGAGGTTCGCGCGAGTTACCGAACGATCGCCGGCGGAAACTTCACCGGCGTGGCCACCACGCAAGGCGATCTCGTCTGGCCGGACGGTGATGTCGGCGCCAAGACCATCACTGTCGCGCTGAATCCTGCAGCGCCCCCGGCAGGCCAGAGCAGCACGTTCCATATGGAAATGTTCAACGCGACCAACGCATCACTGGAAACTAGCGCAGGTAGCAGCGTCGCCGTGCTGCCCGTGATTGTCACGGTGATTGAACAGGTGGCTGCAATAGTCGTTCCGAACCCGCCAGCGCCACCCGCTCAAACCACGGGCCGTAGCGGAGGCGGCGGTGGACCAGAGCCGCTGTGGTTGCTCGCGCTCGCGGTACTGCTCAGCGTTTCACGATATCGCGCTGCATGGGCGCGAGCAGCGCGATCATCTGATTCTGCAACGCGTAGCTGACGCCGACGCGGTCGAACGCGATATAGAGGTCCTCCGTCAACGCATTGAAGTGTGCGTTGCTGATCGGCAGCTTGGCGTGCGCCGTGCGCATGTCGCGGCCGTCATAGATGCAAGGCCCGCCGGCCAGCTCGCACAGCTGCGTGTAGAGCAGATGCTTGAATCTCGTCAGCTCGGTCTGCGCAAACACGAAGTTGATGCGCTCGTCGGCGAGCATCACGACGACCAGCTCGTCCACGGCAGCCTTGAGCTTTGCCTCGCCGCCCATGCGGAAGAACAGCGGCTCCTCAGCGTGCGCGGAGGTAGACAGCAAAAGCATTGCGCATGCAATCAGCCGCAGTTTCATGACAGTCTCCCAAAAGATACTCTCGCCAAGACGCCAAGTGCGCCAAGAAGAATTCTGAAAATTTTCACATTCCGAACCTTGGCGGCCTTGGCGTCTTGGCGAGAGTCTCTGCTCCTCCTTCAAAAGCCCACTTGCGCTGACAGATACGCGCCATCCTGGTCAGCACTCTGCCCTGTGAGCGGCGCCGCGATGCTGCCCAAGTTGGCGTACGCCGCGACGATCGAGATGTGGCGATTCGGCGTCCAGGCAATGAAGGCGTCCCACGCAGCGCTTTCCTCGTCGACGCTGAGGTTGCGGCCGCGCGTTCGATACTCCACGCCGACTGCTACTTTTCGCCGAACAAGGTACGCGAGTGTGCCCTCGGCCTGGATCTCCGCATCGTCGTTGCGATCGCCACCAAAGCCGAACAAGCCGAATTGATTGGCGCGCGTGTAGCGCACGGTAGCGTTGACCAGCAATCCTTGCGCCAGCCAGATCTTGGTTGCGCTCACGTAGTAGTCGACGCCGTCCTCGTCGCTTGCGCCGAGCTGCGTGACGCTGACGAGATCCGGAGCGCCGATACGCGCGCCGTCTTCGATGCCACGGTTGCGCTTTGCCAATGCGCCGATCGCCAGCTGCGGCGCCCACGAATCCTGCGCATACACAGCGTCACCCAGGATGCGCAGCTTCGCGCCGATCACGTCCTGCGACACCGAAATCCCGTTCAGCGTCCCGTCCGTTGCTTCGAGCATCTGCCGGCTGAAGGACAGCTCGACGCGATCGCGGATACCGACGCCGACACCGGCAGCGGTGAAATCGAAGTCGCGCAACCCGATGCCGGTGACGTACGTGTTTCCGCCCCAGCTGTCGCTGGAACCATAGCCGGTGATCAGCGCCCACGGCGTGAGCCCGCCACCGCCGGCACCTTCCACCGTGCTGAATCCCGCGGTCAGCAACAGTTTGCCTTGATCACCGAACCAGCCTTCTGCACGCGCTGGCGCTCCGCATGCGAGGATCGCTGCAGCGAGCACTATCGAGGAGATCCGTTCGCAGCGTCGCATGGGCGCTCCCGTTCAGTTCGAGCGACTTGCGGGTTGCAGATTCGAGTACGTGCGCGTCGGCGCCGCGGCGACGAGCGGCTGCGACCCACGCATGCGCTCCTCCTGTCGCAGCAGCCTTTGCGCAGCCGCGACTTGCTCGCTGATGCCAGGCAATCCCGGCGTGAGCGCCTGCGCCTGCTGCATCGACGCGATTCCTTCGCGAACCTTGCCGAGCGTGACGAGCGAAGAGCCGCGCGCGGCCAGTGCGATTGCATCGCTGCGGCCGGTGCTATCGACAAGGGCAACGATCGCCAGCGCAACGGCCTTGTCGCCGCGCCTCAGCGAGTTCGCAGTGATGTACGTATCGAGCGCTTTCGCAGGCTGATTGGCGGCTTGCTGGAGCACGCCGATACGGCGCAGGAGCTCGAATTCGTTCGCTGCGCCTTTCACGAGGATCGACTGGCAGGCGCGGAGTGCCACTTCGCCGTCTTCGCTCATGCAGCCCTGTTCGATAGTACGCCGCAGCGCTTGCACCGCAGTCATCTTCGTAGCCACGTCAGTGTTCGCTGGATCGAGCGCACTGGCGCGGCGATACGCGTCGAGCGCTTCGAGCGGCCGCTGCGCTTTGAGCAGTGCGTCGCCTCGCGCGATGACGACGGCGACGTTGTCCGGTTTGCTTGCGAGCGCCTGATCGCAGGCCTCGACATCGCTGAAGCGCGTGCAGCGCAGAACGTGGCGGGACAGCTTCGCATCCAGCTCGGCCTGGTCGAGCCCCTCGAAGAACTGGCGTTCGCTGACCAGGCTCCGTGCCGTGCGCAGGCGCTTCTGCAGCTCTTCGTTGCGCGCATGAATGACGAGACCGTCCTCGAGGACGTGGACTGCGTCGTCGTAGCAGGTTCCGTCGATGAGCAGATCGGCGAGGCCGAGCCTGAGCTTCAACGAATCCGGCGTTCGCTGCAGCGATTCGCGGGCGCTGACGATCGCGGGCTGCTTCGCGGCCTCCGCGCAGGCACCCTCCTTTGGCTGTTCATGCGCGCGCACTACGCCAATGCTGGCGAGCGCGACAAGCATGACCACGACAGCGCGCAGAATCATGGTGCGCCGGCCGCTCACTTGTAACCCTCGATGTTTCCGCCGCGCTTGAACTTGTCGAACACCCATTTGCCGTTCGGCAGCAGCACGAGGTTGAACAAGTAGGTCTGGTCGACCGTGCGATACGGCGGGTCTTCGCGCGCAATCATCTCGCTCAAGCGCGCGCGCAGCTGCTTCATACCGTATTCGGGAGGCTTGCCACCGACGAGGCCATCGTGGTCCGCGTCCTCGCCGTCGATATTCTGCTGCGCCAACTTTGCGATCTCGGCGGCGAGCGTCTGCGCTTCCTGCACGTTCGGGGTCGCTGCGACATCCTTGCCGAGCAGTCCAATCAGCTCGCAGCGCTCGACCACCCGTACGATGTCGCGCGCGAACTGCGGCGCGGAGGCGCGGATGTTGGCGCTCGCGTCGTCAGACGTTGCCGCAAAAGAGATGTGATTCGATGCCTGCACGATCGAGTGCCGCAGGCCGAAAGTGTCGTCGGAGACCGTTGCCGCTACTGCGGCTGCCACGTCGGTCTTGATCTGCGGCAGGCTCGTATCGGCAGCCGCTTTCTGCGCCAGATCGCGAACGGCGACCGCGCGTTCCTCGGCCACGAGCAAGTAACCCGCCTGCCCCGGCGTCACGTGCACTCCGGTCAAGGCGTGGCCAACGTGCACGTGTGCGATCGTCGGCGGGCGCGTGACGCAGCCGGACGCGATGAGCAGCGTGAACAGCGCGAGTGCGCGGAGGGTCAGCGTGGAAATGCTCATTGTGCCGTTCTCCTCACGACGCGAAAGCCGACGCTGGCGCTGCGGTAATCCGTGGCGAAGCGATTGCGATACGAGACGCGCACGAAACCCGGCGCCGTGAACCACGAGCCGCCGCGCGTCTCATGCTGCGAACAGTCGCCATCGACTCGGGCGGAACCGTCGTCGGGCGTGCCGCTGTAGTCGTCGTGCCAGCAATCGGCGACCCATTCGAATACGTTGCCCAGCGTGTCGTGCAGACCGAACGCGTTCGCAGCGAACGATCCCACCGGCGCGGATTGCACATACGTATCCATGCACGCGTGCGTCGTCCAACCGGGGAAGCGCTGCAATGCTGTCTGATCGGCAACGTTCGCCTCACTGCAGGCGCCGGTATCGGTCGGCCACGGTCGCACCGCGGATGAACCGCCACGCGCAGCGAACTCCCACTCGGCGGCACTCGGCAATCGATACGGCTGACCCGTCCGCTGCGACAGCCATTGCGTGTAGGCGTTGGCGTCCTGCCAGGACACACAGCTGGCCGGATGCAATGCAGTCTGACCTTCGACGGCATTCTTCCAGCTAGCGACGGAATCGAGTCGCCAAGCGCCGTCGTAGATCCAGCAACCTTCGACCGGTCGCCCGCTCGCTGCGACGAACTCCGCGAACTCGCCGACCGTCACTTCGTGCTGGCTGGCCGCGAAGGAATGATCGATGAACACGTCATGCTCCGGCGCCTCGAACAGCTCGGTGCCGGGCGTACCCGCCGGCGTGCCCTGCACGTAATCCCCGGGCGGCAGCACGATCATCAACGGACACGTCGGGCAATCGCGGAAGATCGTTCCGACTGCCAGCTCTGGCGGAGGCGCCGGCTCTGGCGCTGCCGCGACGGGCGCTGGCTGCGATGGCGCCACGGTCTGCGGCGCGCGCAGAAATGTAAACGCTGCCATTACTCCGACGAGCACGACCGCTGCAGCCGCAGCGATTCGCAGCTGCCGACGTTGCCGCTCTCCCGTGAGCTCGTCGATGAATTGCCGCACCGATGGCGTACGCGCAGTGCGGTCGAACTGCAACGCGTGCGCGAGGGCCCGGTACTGACGCTTGGTCAGGCGCGAGTGACGTTCGAGCTTGTCGCCTGCATCACGCGCCAATGTCGACTGCTTGCGATTGAACGGATGGGTGCCGGTCAACAGCTCCCACACTATGCAGCCGAGCGAGTACACGTCGTCGCGGAAATCCACGCCGCGGTTCTCGATCTGTTGCGGGCTTGCGTAGGCCGGCGTAACGCCGGTGATCGCGTCGGCGCGCGCGCTCGCGCGTCCAATGAACTGATTGACCGGGTCGGCGATGATGCGCGCGATGCCGAAGTCGATCACTTTGACGGCGCCGGACTCCGCGATCATCACGTTGCCGGGTGTCAGATCACCGTGCACGACGCGTTTGCCATGCGCGAACTCGAGAGCGGCGGCGACGCTGTGAATGATCGGCAGGGCGGTGCTCGCATCGAGGCCCGCGAAGCCAGGCGCGCGCACCTTGCTGGTCAGCGTGCGGCCCGCGAGAAATTCCATCGTCATGAAGACGGTGTCGCCGTCGCGGTCGCAGTCGAACACGCGCACGATGTTCGGATGCACCAGATCCTGCAGGTGGCGCTTCTCCCGATGCAGCAGTGCCATCGCGTCGTTGACGTTCTCGAACGGAATGTTCAGGACCTTGACGGCGACGTGCGGATCGTCGGAGCCCGCCTCGACCATGCGCAGGTCGACCGCCTTGTAGACGCGCGACATCCCGCCCTCGCCCGCCAGCTCGGCGAGGCCGAAGCGGCCAACGAGCGTCCGGATGAAAGGAGGCGGCTGCAACATCGCAGCCTGCGCGATTGCGCCGGGATCGCGCAGAACTTCGGTGGTCTCGACGGGTGCCGTGTCGCCGATGATGAAAGCCAGCGCCGCATCGCGCGCGCGCATCAGCGTCTTGTCTGAAGAAGCCTGCAGCTGGCGCAGGACTGCCGCGAATGCGGCGGCGGGCAACGGCACCTTGCGATGCTCCGCCTGCAGCACGTCGATCATCGCCGCGATATCGGCCTTCGGCTCCCCGGCAAGCGCCTGTACGCGCGCCAGCAAACCTGCCTGGTCGAGCTGACCGGCGCGGAACGCCGCGAGGATGCGCTGGAGCTGTGGCATGCCGCGAATACGGCTGCACGCGGGCAGCAGATGCAGTGTGTGGCTGTGTGGCAGCCAAAATGTGATCGGCTGCACAGGTCTGCATTGCGCAACGGCAGCGTTGACCCCCGCTACCTGACCCTGCAACATCGATTGGCGTTGCGGAGTGAGCCGTGGATCAGCGAATCGCCTTCGCCCGCGCGAAGGACAAGACAACCATTGCGTACGCGCTTTCCGGCGAGGGACCGCCATTGGTGCGCGCCGGCACGTGGCTGACCCACGTTCATCACGATTGGGAAAGCCCCATCATCCGGCACTGGCTGCGCTTCATGTCGGAGCGGCACACGCTGGTGCGCTACGACCCGCGTGGCTGCGGCCTGTCGCAGACCGACGTCGGCGCGTTTACCTTCGATGACTGGGTCGCCGATCTCGAAGCCGTGGTCGACCGGCTCGAGCTGGAGTCATTCCCTCTGTTCGGCATGTCGCAAGGCGGCGCGGTCGCCGCGGAATACGCCATCCGCCATCCGGAGCGCGTTACTCACCTTACTCTGTACGCGCCGCTGGTTACCGGCTGGCGCGGCCGCACCAACGCAGTCTCGCAGCAATGGCAGTCGATGGAGCAGCTGGTTCTCGCGGGATGGGGCGAGCAGAACATGGCGTTTCCTTCCATGTTCGCGCACCTGTTCCTGCCGCAGTCGCCGCCGGAGACGCGGCAGTGGTATGCGGAACTGCAACGCAAGATGGCGACCAAGGAAGTCGCCAGCCGCTTCATGAGCGTGCTCGCCGAGCTGAGCATGTTCAAGCGCCTGAAGCAGGTCCGCGTGCCGACGCTCGTCATCCAGATTGCACGCGACCAGGTCGTCGACCCGCGCAGCGCTGTTGGCATCGCCGGCGAGATTCCCGGCAGCCAGTTCGTGAGCATCGACAGCAGAAATCACATCCTGCTCGAAGACGAGCCCGGCTGGCAGGAGTTCAAGAACGTGTTCACGAGACACGTGCCGGGCGCGACCGCGCCAGCTCGTCGCGATCCTGCTGCGCGCGAGCGCATCGAGCAGCTGTCGACTCGCGAGCAGAAGATCCTCGGCGAGATCGCCAAGGGCCTGAACAACCGCGAGATCGCGGGCGGCCTGTTCATCAGCGAAAAAACGGTGCGCAATCACATCACCAGCATCTTCGACAAGCTGGGCGTGTCCTCGCGCGCGCAGGCGATAGTCATGGCGAAGGAAGCGGGGTTGTAGGACAAACTACGAGAAAGCGGTCGAGCCAGGGGATGTGGCGCGTGTCATAAGTGGTCTATCCAGTGACACGGAGAAATCGCATGAACAAGGAACTGTTTGAGCGCCCGGCGTACAATCCGACCGCCCCCTCTCTACGAGGCCCGAGTACTGTGAGCACCCCTCCGACCAAGCGGGAAGCGCATGAGCTGATCGATGCGTTGCCCGACTCTGCGACTTGGGAGGACGTCGCCTACGAGGTCGAATTGCGCGCGTCCGTCGAACGCGGCAGGGCCGATTCCGACGCAGGACGCATCGTTGCCGTCGAAGACCTGATGAAGGAACTCGGCATCGAAGAATGAAGGTCTATTGGACCTTGGAAGCTCGGGCGCGCCTACTCGAAATTCAGACATACATAGCCAGAGAGTCACCGATGGTGGCTCGCGATGTAACAGCGCGCATCGTGCGACGTTCACGGCAGCTGGCCGTGCCGCCGCTGATTGGCCGTCGCCTTCCCGAGTATCCGCATGCCGATCTGCGTGAGCTCATGGAACGTCCGTTCCGGATCATCTACCTGGTCAAGCCCGACAGAGTCGAGATTGTTACGATCAACACTATCGGCAGAACCTGCCACGCAGCCCGCGCCGTCTCGTACCTGGCCGTCGTCCATGAAGTAGAACGGTCAGGCCGTCCGCAGCGACTCCGCGACCGATGCGCGGGCGGCGCGAAGCGCCGGAAAGAGTCCGCCCAACAGTCCGATGCCACACGCAAGCGCGGTCGCGATCGCAACCAGCGCGGGCGTGATCGTGAGCGAGTACACGACTTGTGAGTCCCACCTCGCGCCGCCGAGCGTGCTGATCGCATTGCCGTCGAAGGCGACGTAGGCGACTGCGATGCCGATGCACGCTCCCAGCGCCGCGAGCAGCAATGCCTCGATCAGAATCGACACGAGGACGGTGCTCGAATCGAAGCCGAGAGCGCGCAAGGTTGCGATCTCGGATGTGCGGGCTGCAACGGCCGAGTACATCGTGTTCAGCGCGCCGAACAATGCACCGATCGCCATGATGCCGCCGATCGCGTAAGCCACGATTCGCAGCAGGCGATTGATCGAGCGCGAGACGATCGCCAGATGCTCCGGCTCGGTTAGAACCTTGACCGACACCCCCGGCTGCAGATTCAGTGCATCCTTCAGAATTGCAAGCGAGCCTTCGTTGGCGAGCCGGGCGGACACACTATTAAATGTGTCGAGCTTGTACGCCGACATCACCGTCTGCGCATCGGACACGACTTCCGACTCGCGCACGCTGTCGCCACCGGTGAAGACGCCGACGATCGTCCAATCGCCATCATGCAATCGCACGCGATTGCCTGTTTCCAGCCCCGCGAACTGCGCCTGCGCGGCTGCGCCCACGATCAGCTCGTGCAACCCGGGCTCGAACATGCGGCCAGACACGATCTGCAACTCGGGACGCAGCTGGAAGTACTGCTCGCCGACGCCGCGCAACGTGATGTAGGCGTCGGCGCCGCTGCTCTTTCTCGATACCGGCGCCACCAGCAGCACGTCCGCGGAAACGATCGGCTTGCCGTCAGCGCCCTTCTTCATTCCGGGCGCGGCCACGATGGCAGCGACATTCTCGCGCGACAAGGAGCTCGAGCTCTCGGAATCCGCGCCTGGCGTCAGAATGATGACCCGATCGGCTCGCGCATCGCCGAGCACGGTCCGCTGAAAGCCCGCGGACATCGCGAGCACTGAAATCAAGACGGCGACGACACTGGCGATACCGATGACGATCACGAGCGAATTACCGAGCCGGTGCGGAATGCTACGCAGGCTGACTGCAGTGACCGCAAGGATGTGTGCTGCGGCCCTCATGCTCGCCGAGCCGCCAGCGCCGCGATGACCGAGAGGCGATACACGCGCCAGCTCGGCAGCACCACGCTCAAGAACGCGAGCAACACAGCCAAGGCTATGGCGCGGGCTACGACGTCTCCAGAAACGGCGATCGACGTAGCCACTTCGCGCCCAAGCGGCGCGAGTATCGAGGCAAGCGCCAACCCGATCAGGGCCGCAAGCAGATAAATCGCCAACGCTTCGGCCAGTGCGAGGGCGAAGCATTGCGCACTACTGAAGCCCATCGCCTTGAGCACGCCGAACTCGGGGATTCGCTCCTGCACCGACTGCCGCATCGTATTGCCAGTCAGCAGCAACAATGCGAACAGCACGGCGCCGAGAATTGCGTTGGTGAAGAACGCGATGTCGCCCATCTGCTTCGTGCTCGCTTCGGCGCGTTCCTGATCCGAGCGTGTACGAGTCTCGTGCGCCGAATTCGCGAACAAACGATCGATCGCAGCGGCGGTCGCGACCGAGCGCGTGGGATCATCGATGCGCACGATGAAGAGATCGACCGTGCCGCGATCAGCAACGCGGCTCGCTTCGAGATAGGAATAGTTGATCACTGCGAGCGCTGCGGTGTTCGGGTCGTCCTTCGAGTCGAACGTGCCGACGACGGTGAAATCCCAGTCGCCGCTACCGTCGCGCTTCAGTGCGCGCGAGCGCAGCGTGACCAGGTCACCGACCTTCCAGTCGTACATGCGCAGCAATGCCGGTGTCGCGAGCAGGCCAGTGCGGACCCGCTCCATCTCGTCCAGATACTTCGCTTCGACCGCAAGCGCGGGGCGCAAGGCGAAGAACCGGCGAGCCTCCGTGGCCAGGGCCGCGACGTCGTAGGGCGGACGATAGCTGCCGATGAAGTAGGCCCGCTGCACGACCTCGACGACCCCAGGCACGGTGCGGATTTGCTCCATCATCGCGATCGGCATGGGTGGGCTGCCACGCACCCGGACATTGGTAGTCAGGAAGTCGCGCCGCGCGGCGGCGATCGCTTGAGCGAAGCCGGCGTTCACGCCCTGCAGCAGGCCGATCAGCACGAAGGCAATCGCGATCGACAACGCGGTGAAAATGGAGCGTGCCGGCTTGCGCCAGATCCCTGCCCAGACGAGCGGTAGCAGCTTCACGCGGCGGATTCTACCCAGCGGCTGGGACAGATGTCCCGACGACGGGCTCGCAAATTGGGGCTGCAGCCTCATGAAGGCGAGCGCGCGATGTGTCATCGTCAGAACATGAACAGCGAGATGGACTCCGCGCGTTACCGCAAGTGCCTGCACAACGCGCAGAAGGTCACGTGGGACATCGACGCCGACGTGATCCGCTTCCGGCAGCTGGATACCGCCAGCAAGTATCTGCCGGACTCATTGTCGCTGGTCACGCAGCTGCCCTTCCTCAATGAAGGGCACCAGCGGCTGCTCAGCCAGGTGCAGGGCCGTACGTATGCGTATCTGTTCGGTCTGATCGAACGCTGCATCAACGCCAAGGTGCTGGAGCTCAGCCGGGAACACTGCCTGGGCGATCAGAGCGCGGTCGCGGCGCTGCTGAAATTCGTGGAGGAGGAGCTGAAGCATCAGGAGCTGTTTCGTCGCGTCGAGAAGCTGGCCGATCTCGCGTTGCCGCCGGGCTATCGCATGACGACCGACCCCAACTCCGCCGCGGCAGCGATGATGGCCAAGTCGACGTGGGCCGTGCTGGCCCTGATCTGCTTCGTCGAAACCTTCACCCAGGCGCACTACCTGCACAGCATCCGCAACGCTAGCGAGCTGTTGTCGCCGCTGTTCAAGGACGTCTTCTACTATCACTGGCTGGAGGAAGTGCAGCACGCGACGATCGACGAGCTGGAATGGCAGCGCGTGCACGACGAGATGACGCCCGCCGCGATCGACGCGGCAGTCACGGACTTGATCGCGCTGGTGTCCATAGTCGACGGCATCCTGCAGGCGCAGGCGTCGGCCGATGGCGAGTACTTCTGCAGTTGTGCGGGTGTCTATTTGAATCGTGAGCGAGCCAACGCGGTCAAGGCATGCTTGCTCAAGGCGTATCGACTGCAGTATCTGGTGTCAGGCGCGCGCATCGAGCGATTTCAGCGCGCGTTGGCGAGCAAAGTCACAGCTGGACAGATGCGGCGCGTCGCAATCGCGTTCGCGCCGCATCTGGCGTATGTGGCTTCCTGATTCGACCTACAGCGACTCGAACAGGTATTCGTGCTGAGCGTCGCGCAGCGTCAGCGTCTGCTTCGCGCCGCTCCCTACCACGAACTCGAATCCATCGACCCCAGGTGAGATCGTGATGAACGACGTCGTGCCGTCCGGGTTACGGCGCGACGCGACTTCGCTCTGCCACTCGCCGAAATCGAACGTCGTCTTCGCGCTCGAGCGCTGCACGGCAACGTCGCCGAGCGCCGCATTCCGGTAGTGCGCGCCGAGCTTGCCGGCCTCCTGCGCGTTCGCCGGCACGACGAGCGTCTTGCGTTCGGCCGCGCGACGCGCGAAGAAGTTCTTCGCAGCTGCGGCCAGGTCGGCGTCGGCTTCCGGACGACCGTCGAACAGCACTTCCTGGAGCTTGCGTCGAAAGCCGTTGCGGATCAGCGAGCCGGGATCGCCGTTGGTCAGCACGACCGCGCCGACCTGCTGCTCGGGCAGCCACATCATGTCGCTGTGAAAGCCGATCATGTCGCCGCCGTGATGCACGACCGGCACTCCATACCTGGTGTCGACCATGAGACCCATGCCGTATGCCGCGTCCCTGCCGATCGGCACCTTGGCTTCGCGACGCGCCAGCAGGGGCTCCTTGGATATGTAGCGACGACCATCCGGCAATGCGCCGTTCGCCAGCTCCATCGCTACGTACTTGAGCATGTCGTTCACGCTGCTCCAACCCGCGCCGGCTGGCCGCAGCGGGATGATGGAGTAGTTCAGCTCGAAGACCGCGCGCGCCGGCTTGCCGTCGATGTCGGGAGCGTGGGCGATCGAATGGTTGCCAGACAGGGCGCGCGCATAGTCGAAGGTCGACGCCTGCATGCCGAGCGGATCGAATACTTCCGTCTGCATGGCCTTGTCGTAGGCTGCGCCGATCTCGAGCTGCGGATACAACACATGACCGCCAGTGAATCCCGCGGCGCCCGCGAGCAGATTCGAGTACTGGAACATCTCGCCGAACTTGCTGGTCGGTTGCACGGTGCCGAGCGTGGCGAGCGCGTCTTCCGGCGTGACACCCTTGAACTGGAACAGCCAGTCCATGTCCTGCCGCGGCAAGCCGGTGCACGCGCAGATCAGGTGCTCGACGAGCACACGGCGCGTGGTATCGGCATTGCCCAGCTTGAACTGCGGCAAGAGCTGCGTAACCGGCTGCTCCCAGGTGATTTTGCCGGCATCGACCAGCTTTGCGAGCAGCAGCGTCGTCAGGCCCTTGGTGTTCGACGCGATCATGTACAGCGTGTCGCCGTCGACCTTCGCGCTGCCACCCAGCTCGCGCACGCCGAACCCGCCGGAGAATACTACCTTGCCGTCCTGCACCAGGCCGATCGATACGCCAGGCACACCGAGCGCTCGCTGACCGTCCTCGATGAACTTGGTGAGCTGCGCGATGCGCGCTGCGTCGAGCCGCTGGGCTTTCTTGCCTGCGAACGTTTCGCGCGAGTAACCCTTCGGCAGCAGCTTGCCCAACATCAGCGCGACCTGCGCGCCGCGCTTTTCGCCGACTGCTTCCGCCATGTCGTAGATCACCACCGTCCAGGCCTCATTCGCCAACTGCACGCTGACGGTGACGTCGCGGCGCTCGTTGGGGGAAGTCTGGTACGTGTAGTTGCGTCGCTTCGACCAGCCATCCTTGTCCGGCACATCGGTCGCGACTTTCAGCGGCCACTTCGGCGGCTGATATGCCGCCCAACCTGCAGCGACCGCGGCGTCGGCGTCCTTGGCGCGCACATCGACAATGATGATACGCGAGTCGCCTTCCGGAGCTTCGACGATGGTCGCCGGTCCGTGCACGGCGACGCTCCAGCCGGCCGGTGCTATGAACGTATTGCCGAGTACCGTGCTCTTCGGAGTGTCCGCGCTCAACCGCTCCTTCGCGGTCTGGTCCGGTGCGGCGGATTGCGCCACGCCACAGAAGCTGAGTAGCAGTGCCAGTGTTAGAGTTCGCATGGCTTCACATCCGCTGCAGAGAGGCGATCCCCGCCGCGGATTGTGCGAGACCGATGCTTGGTTCGTCTACATGCAAGGCGAACCGAATCAAGTAGCGCGAATGGCCTGCGCTATGCAGCGCACGAGCGGCTTCGCGTAGCGCGTCTCGGGGTCGCGCTCGGGATCATAGATTGCGAAATCGGCACCCGCGACGCGCCCGGATGCGCGTAGTGCAGCGATGAGCGCACTCAATTGCGCGTAGTCGAAGCCAGGGCTGCCGGGCGAATCCACAGCGGGCATCACGGAGTCGTCGAGTACATCGAGGTCGACGTGTAGCCATACCTTGTCGAGTGCGCGCGATTCCAATCTCGCGAGCACGGCGCGAGCGGTTGCATCGATGCCATCCTTGAGCGTTCGTTGCACGGTCCACTGCGTTATGCCCGCTGCGGAGAGACGACCGTCCCGCTGGCCGATCTGAACGATGTCCGCGTCGGCTGCCAG
>Ga0209382_10002731_pt1 | contig 25188 bp, 27 predicted proteins | sample SoiMetdeltSBSDD5_FD_187599 | JGI IMG/M metagenome (GOLD analysis project Ga0209382, IMG submission 187599) | Bulk soil microbial communities from a Populus tree surrounding site in Tennessee, USA - Soil MetaG P. deltoides SBSDD5 (SPAdes) (version 2) | ecosystem: Environmental > Terrestrial >... | reverse complement strand
GGAGCCGGGACCGGCGCTGGCCGCGACGGGTCCGCCGTTCGAGCCGGCCGGCGCCGCGCCCGGGCTACTCCTGTTGAACCGACTCGGCACGCTGCGCTACCACCGCTCGGACGCACACGCCGCGGCCTGGCAGGCGGCGGGCCAGACAGCGGCGAGCATCCGGACCATGCCGCCAGGTCCGGAGCGCGAGGCCATCGAGGACGATACGAACGAACGCGCCGCACCGCCGTACGCCGTCCTGAGCGAGGACGAGCGCCGCACGCTGCTCGCACATCTGGCGCTGCTTTCTGCCAGCGGCAGCGCCGGACCTCCGGTCGGCGCGCAAACCCGCGATAACTGAGTTGAGGCAGACTGGAGCCCATGCCGGAACTACCGGAGGTGGAGGCGCTAGCCGCGTACCTGCGCGAGCGGGCGGTCGGCCATGCCGTCGCGCGCATCGACGTCGCCGCGATCAGCGCGCTGAAGACGTACGACCCGCCGCCGTCCGCCGCGGTCGGCCGCCCGGTCACGGGCGCGGGGCGGCACGGCAAGTTCCTCGACGTGTACCTCGGCGACGACCTGCACCTCGTCGTGCACCTGGCCCGGGCCGGGTGGCTGCACTACCGCGAGGAGCTGTCGCCCGCGCCCTTGCGTCCCGGTAAGGGACCGATCGCGCTGCGGGTGCGCCTCGACGACGGCTCCGGCTTCGACCTGACCGAACAGGGTACGCAGAAGAAGCTCGCCGCCTACCTGGTCACCGATCCCAAGCTGGTACCCGGCGTGGCCAAGCTCGGGCCCGACGTTCTCGCGGCGGACCTCGACACGTTCGCGGCGCGGCTGCGTGGCCGGCGCGGCCAGGTCAAGGGTGTCCTGACCGAGCAGGAGGTACTCGCCGGCGTGGGCAACGCCTACTCCGACGAGATTCTGCACGTGGCGAAGCTGTCGCCGTTCGCCATCACCGATCGGCTCACCGACGCCGCGATGGCCACCCTGTACGAGGCGACGCGGGAGGTGCTGACCGACGCGGTTGCCCGGTCCGTGGGTCAGGGCGCGGCCACGCTCAAGTCGGAAAAGCGCTCCGGGCTACGCGTACACGCCCGGAACGGCTTACCGTGCCCGGTGTGCGGCGACACCATCCGCGAGGTCTCGTTCGCGGACTCCAGCCTCCAGTACTGCCCGACCTGCCAGACGGGCGGCAAGCCGCTCGCCGACCGGCGCTTGTCGCGTCTCGTCCGCTGAGCCGGTTGTCGGCCGCACCGGGTTGCCACTACCCTCTGGCGGTCGGCCCTCTTGGGCCGTCTGGCCGTGGCAGACTGTCAGTGGCTAGTTCCAACTCGATTCCTTCGGTGATACCGAGCGGTGCAGCACCCGAGCCGGCTGGAGCCGGTGCGGTAGGAGGACGTATTTGACGTGACGACGAGCCTGCACCCGCCCGCCGCCAAGCCGACCCGGAAACCCAGGAGCCCGGTGCGCTACACCGACAGCCCCGAAATCACGCCGGTGGCCAACGGAGTGCTCCGGTCGGCATGGGCGCGAGCCCCCCGAGCTTCGACCTGGCATCGCCCGTACATCGCCGTACTGCTACTGCTCGACTTCGGTGCGGCCGTACTCGCGAGCTACCTTGCGATCTCCCTGTTCACCCAAGCCATCTCCGGTATAGGTACGCCGGGCTCCGAGGGAAACGTCTGGTTCTACACCGTCTCGTTGGGGCTGCTGCCATTGGGCTGGCTGGCCGTGCTGTGGAGCCATGGGGCGTACGACCGGCGCTATCTCGGTATGGGTACCGATGAGTTCAAACGCATCTTCCGGGCGTCCCTGACCGTTGTCGCGGTCGTTTCGTTCCTGGCCTTCAGCACGAAGGCCGACCTGTCCCGGTTGTCGGTCGCCACCGCCCTGGCGGGCACGCTGGCCTTCGTGGTCGCGGAGCGGTACGCCGCCCGGATGGTGCTGCACGCCTTCCGCAAGGGCGGCCAGGCCGCGCACCAAATGCTGCTGGTCGGCACGCTGCCGGAGGCGCTGGAGGTGTACACGGCGGTCACCCGCAACCCGGCCGCCGGCATGGTCCCGGTGGGCATCCATTTGACCGAGGGGTACACGCCGCGCCAGCACAACTCGCCGGTACCGGTGTACGCCGGCCGCGACATCCTCACCCTCGTCCGCGAGGTCGGTGCGGACACCATCGCGGTATGCGGCTCGGTCAGCGCGGAGCCGGGTGAGTTGCGCCGGTTGGCCTGGCAGTTGGAGGGCACCGGTCTGGATCTCGTGGTCGCTCCGCAGCTGACCGACATCGCGGGTCCACGGGTGCACATCCGCCCGGTCGAGGGCCTGCCGCTGCTGCACGTGGAAGAGCCGACGCTGTCCGGTATCTCTTGGCTTGCCAAGACCTTCATGGACCGGGTCGCGGCGGCCATCGGCCTGACCGTGCTGCTGCCGTTGTTCGCCGCCGTCGCGATCGCTATCCGTCTGTCCGACAAGGGTCCGGTCTTCTTCCGCCAACCGCGAGTGGGCCGGGAGGGCAAGACGTTCGAGGTCTGGAAGTTCCGGACGATGTACGAGGATGCCGAGGAGCGCCTGGCGGCTCTCGTCGACCAGAACGACAGCGACGGGCTCCTTTTCAAGATCAAGGATGACCCGCGGGTGTTCCCGGTCGGGCGGTTCCTGCGTGCCTCCTCGATCGACGAGCTGCCACAGCTGATCAACGTGTTGATCGGCGAGATGTCCCTCGTCGGCCCGCGCCCCCTGCCGGCCGACGACGGTGACTTCCTCGGCGACGTACGGCGACGGCTGCTCGTCCGCCCCGGCATCACCGGCCTCTGGCAGGTGTCCGGCCGTTCCGACCTGTCCTGGGACGACGCGGTCCGGCTCGACCTGTACTACGTCGACAACTGGTCGCTCGCGTTCGACCTGAGCATCCTGTGGCGTACGGTCGGCGTCGTCCTGGCGCGGAAGGGCGCGTATTAGACCCCGGGTTATCCACAACCGGACCCCGGCCTCCACAAGTTGTCCACAACGCACGACAGCGTCCTTCATGCGTGGCCAATACAGTGCCGGGCATGAGCGAGCGGAAAGTGCTGGTGGTCGAGGACGAGCGGACCATCGCCGATTCGGTGGCCGCCCGGCTGCGCGCGGAGGGGTTCTCCGTCGACCTCGCCGGCAGCGGTCCGGCCGCGGTCGAGGCCGCTCGCCGGATCCGCCCGGATCTGGTCGTGCTCGACATCATGCTGCCCGGCTACGACGGGCTCGAGGTGTGCCGGCGGATCCAAGCGGAACGGCCGGTGCCGGTACTCATGCTGACCGCCCGCGACGACGAGACCGATCTGCTCGTCGGGTTGGCCGTTGGCGCCGACGACTACCTCACCAAGCCGTTCTCGCTGCGGGAGCTGGCGGCGCGGGTACACGCGCTGTTGCGCCGCGTGGATCGGGCGCGGCAGACGGCCGCGGAGCACCTGCCCGAGATCAGCGTCGGAGACCTGGAGATCAACCAGGCCGAGCGGCGGGTACGCCGGGCCGGTGTCGAGGCCCACCTCACGCCGACCGAGTTCGATCTGCTCGTCCATCTGGCCAGCCGGCCGCGCACGGTATTGCCGCGGGAAAGGTTGCTGGCCGACATCTGGGGCTGGGCCGACGCATCGGGGACGCGCACTGTGGACAGTCACATCAAGGCGCTGCGCCGCAAGCTCGGCGCCGACCTCATTCGCACCGTGCACGGCGTCGGCTACGCCCTGGAGGTACCCAAGTCGTGAAATGGTTCTTCGACGCGCTGCCGCGCCCGCTCGACCCGGTGCGCTCGATCAAGCTGAAGCTGGGCATCCTGCTCGTGGTGTCCGGAGCGGCGGCCATCTGTTACTTCTGGTACAAGATCGGTTGGTTGCCGATAAAGACGTCGGCCGTCGCGATCGGCCTGGCCCTGCTCACCTCCCAGATCCTGGCCCATGGCATGACGTCGCCGCTGCGCGAGATGACCGCGGCCGCGCGGGCGATGGCCCGCGGGGACTACACCCGCCGCGTGCGGGCCACCTCCCGGGACGAGGTCGGCGATCTGGCCCACGCGTTCAACCAGATGTCGGCCGATCTGGCCGCCGCCGACCGCCAGCGGCGCGAGCTGATCGCGAATGTCTCGCACGAGTTGCGTACCCCGATCTCCGCCCTGCAGGGCCTGCTGGAGAACCTCGTGGACGGCGTCGCCGCACCCGAGCCGGGCACGCTGCGCACCGCCCTCGCCCAGACCGAACGGCTCGGCCGGCTCGTCACCGAACTGCTCGACCTGTCGCGCATCGACGCCGGCGTCGCGCCGCTGAACCGCACCTCGTTCTTCGTGGGCGACTTCCTCACGGAGGTCGTCGGTGAGGCCGACGTCCGCGCCGCGGGTCGTGCGGTCACGTTTCGGTCCGTCGTCGATTCGACCGAGCCGATCGGGTACGGCGATCGCGAGCGCCTGCACCAGGTCTTCGCGAACCTGCTGGACAACGCGGTCCGGCACAGCCCGCCCGGCGGCACGGTCACCGTATCCGCTCGCGAGGGCAGCGACGGGCTGGTCCTGGAGGTAGCCGACGAGGGGCCGGGCATCCCTGTCGAGGAACGCGCCCGCGTCTTCGAGCGGTTCACCCGCGGTGATCGCGCACCTACCCGAGACGGCGGTACCGGACTTGGACTGGCCATCGCACACTGGGTGGCAGAACTGCACGGCGGCACCATCGCGGTCGTCGACACCCGGGCCGGGTGTTGCATCCGGCTGACTCTCCCCTCACTCGAACGGAGCCCGACGTGACCACTGTGGACACTCCTCCGGTACCGACCCCGGCCCCGGCTCCGCAACCCCCACCCGTCCAGCCGGGCAGTTTCTTCGGCGCCGAATGGCCCGGCGCGGACGGCGGTGCGCACAAGGTGACCCTGGCCGCGGTGGCCATCGCGGGAGTGACCGCGGCGGCGAGTCTGCCGCTCGATCGCCAGGGCGTCGGCTGGTTGGCTACCGGCCTGGCGGTGTTTCTCGGACTCCTGATGGTGGCGCTGATCGAGGGTCGGCCCAGGATCAGCGTGTCCGGCGTGCTGCGGGTCGCCTGGGCAGTGGCGGCGCTCGCGCTGCTCGCGGTCGGTACCTTGCGGGCCGCCGACTGGCTCTTCGCGCTGTCCTTGCCGGCGGCCGGGGTGGCCGGCGCGATCGCGATCGTCGGTGGCCGGTCGGTGCAGGGAATCGTCGGCAGCGTACTGATCCAGCCGATCGCGGTGCTGCGCGCGCTGCCATGGGGGTTCAAGGGGGTCGCCGACCTTCGCGGAGGGCGGGACCGCCGCAACTCGGCCCGGGTCGGGCTGACCGTGCTCGTCACGGTCGCCTTGTTGCTCGTCTTCGGGATGCTGTTCGCCAGTGCCGACGTCGGGTTCGCCCGGCTCACCGAATCCGTGATACCCGACGGGCCGACCGTCTTCCGGTGGGTGTTCCTGTTCGGCGCCGTGGGCGCGTTGACGCTGGGCGGGGCGTACCTCGTACTCGGGCCGCCGAGAGTCGACGAATCCGAACCGGGGGAGCGGCGTACCGTCCACCGTCTCGAGTGGACACTGCCGGTAGCGGCGCTCGACGCATTGTTCGTCGCGTTCGTCCTCGTGCAGCTGACCGTCCTCTTCGGAGGGTCGGAGTACGTGTTGCGTACCTCCGGACTGACCTATGCCGAGTACGCGCGCCGCGGGTTCTGGCAGTTGCTCGTCATCATGGTGCTGACGCTGGCCGTGCTCGGGGCGGCCGCACACTGGGCACCGCGCCGCACGCTCGTCGACCGGGTCCTGATCCGGGTACTGCTCGGCCTGCTCGCCGCGCTCACGCTGGTGACCATCGTCTCCGCGCTGTACCGCATGCAGGTCTACGAGGAGGCGTACGGCTTCACCCAACTGCGGGTGTTCGTGATGACCGTGGAGTTGGCGCTGGGCGTGGTCTACCTGCTGGTCGTCGCGGCCGGCATCAGGCTTCGCGGTTCGTGGCTGCCCCAGGCCGTGGTCGCCACCGGAGTCGTGGCACTGCTCGGCCTCGCGGCAATCGACCCCGACCGGTTCATCGCCGAGCAGAACATCATCCGGTACGAGCGCACCGGTCAGATCGACACGAGCTACCTGGCGGACCTCTCGCCGGACGCGATACCGGCGCTCGTCCGGCTGTCCGGCACCAGCAGCGGCCGGTGCGTGCTGGAAGAGGTCGCCAGTGGGCTCGCCGAACCGGACGACTGGAAGGAATGGAACTACGGCCGCTGGCGGGCGCGCCAGGTGCTGGCCACGACCCAGTTGACCTTCAACTGCCGCGGTTAGTGGGCCCCCGGCGGCGCAGCCGCTCCCGGACGAGGATCGCCAGCGCCGCCACCCCGTCGCGCCACGTGATCTTCTTACCCTCTTCGCGACGGCGGGCCTGGTACGAGATCGGCACCTCGTACGGCCGGATTCCCCGGCGCAGCAGTTTCCCGGTCACCTCGGCCTCCATGCCGAAGCCCTCGGATCGGATGTCCAGGGACCGGTACAGCGCGGCCGGCATCAGCTTCAGGCCGGTCTCCAGGTCGGAGATGTAGCAGTTGAACAGCATGTTCGCGGTGGTCGTGATCGCGCGGTTGCCGATGACGTACCAGAACGAGTACGCCGTGTGACTGCCGAACGAGCGGCTGCCGTAGACGACCTGGGCCCGCCGGTCGAGTACGGGTATCACCAGCTTGGGCAGGTCGTTCGGGTCGTACTCCAGATCGGCGTCGAGGATCACCAGGAAGTCGCCGCTGGCTTCGGCTGCCCCGGTACGCACCGCCGCGCCCTTGCCCCGGTTGCGCGGGTGCCGTACGAGCCGCATGCGCGGGTCGTCGATCACCGCGAGTGCCTCGCCCGTACCGTCCCGGGAGCCGTCATCGACGACGATCAGCTCCACCTCGCAGGGGAAGTCGACGGCCAGTACGCGCTTGACGACCTCCGGTCCGCGGTAGCCTTCGTCGAACACCGGTGTGATGATCGAAAGCTTCATCCAGAACTCCCGTGGCTGGCCGCGGAGTCAGTCTAGAACACCAAATGGTCTAGGCTTTGTCGCCGTGGCCCAGGTGAATGGCGATACCGCGCTTCAGTCGGCGGTGCTCGAGGAGCTCAGCGACGCGGTCAACTACCGTCGATGGCTGGCTGACCTCGCCCGCCCGCATCTGGGCGAAGACCCCCTCGAGATCGGCAGCGGTACCGGTTGCTACGCAGTCGAGTGGCTACCCGACGTGACCCACTTCACGGCTACCGAGGCGGACGACCAGCGGCTGGCGGGGCTCGTGACCCGCTTCGCCAACGAGAAGGCGGTCACGGTACGCCGGCTGCTGTTGCCGACCACGGACACCGGCAAGCACAGCGCCGTCGTCGGGCTCAACGTGCTCGAACACATCGACGACCAGGTCGGCGCGCTTCGGTCACTGCACGGGCTGCTGCGCCCGGGTGGCACGGTCGTGCTGGTCGTGCCGGCCTTTTCCATCGCGATGAGCAGGTTCGACCGGGCGATCGGCCACGTCCGCCGGTACACGGTCGCCTCACTGCGCAAGGCGCTCGAGGAAGCCGACTACAAGGTGGAGGAGATCCGCTACCTCAACCCGGTCGGGTTGGTCGCCTGGATCGTCGTCTGCCGGATGCTCGGCCGGATCCCGGCCAACGGCCCGATGCTGCGGCGGTACGACCGGTCCATGGTCCCGCTCCTGCGCCGGTTGGAGCGCCGCTGGCGCCCCCCGTTCGGCCAGTCCGTGTTCGCCGTAGCCCGCTGGCCCGGCTAACCGCCCGCCGGGCCAAGACCCCGTTGATCATGAACTTTGTTTCGGTGTCGACGGCGTGTCGCGTCACCAACTTCATGATCAACGCAAGTGGGCGGCGGCGGGGGTAGGTAGGCGTGACAGGCGGGTTCATTCACGGCGACGATCCGTTCGCTACGCCGGAGAGCGAGCGGTCGCCGGTACGCCGACTGCGGGGCCGGCTGCCCGCGGCGGTGACGCTGTGGACGGCGATCGCGTCCGACGGCGGTCGGGCTGGGCTGACCGTCTCGTCGACGCTCGTGGTGGACGGCGATCCGGGGCGGCTGCTCGGACTCGTCGACGACGAGGCGGCGTGGTGGCCGGCCGCGAGCACGGCCGGGCGGTTCGCGGTGACCGTGCTGGGCCAGGCGCACCGCCAGCTCGCCGATCGGTTCGCCGGACTGCTGCCCGCGCCGGGCGGCCCGTTCGCGGACCACGAATGGCTCGATACGCCGTACGGCCCGGTACCGGCCGACGCCGGTACCTGGGTCGGCTGCCGGTTGGACGGGTCACGCCCGATCGGTTGGGCGCTGCTCGTCGAGGCCACTATCGAGCGCGTGGAGCTGGGCGTAGATCCGCCGTTGGTGCACTACCGGGGTCGGTACCGGGCCATCGAGGCTCGGTAGGCTGGCCCGCATGAAAACCCAGCAGCGGTACGGCGACGGCCATCGGATTCTGGTGACCGGGGGCGCTGGCTTTGTCGGCTCCCACCTCGTCGATGCGCTGCTCGCCCGCGGTTGCGTGGTCGTGTCGCTCGACAATTTCGGCACCGGTACGAAGGTGAACATCGCGCACCTCATCGACGAACCCCGGTTCACCAGCGTCGAGGGGGACATCTCCGACGGCATGCCGACCCACCACCCGGCGCTCGCCGAGCGGTTCGACGCGATCATGCACTTCGCTTCGCCGGCCAGTCCGACGGACTTCGAGAAGATGCCGATCGAGATTCTTCGCGTCGGTTCGCAGGGGACGCTGCACCTGCTCGACCGGGCGCTGGCCGACCGGGCGCGGTTCATCATGGCGTCCACCTCGGAGGCGTACGGCGACCCGCTCGTCCACCCGCAGCCCGAGTCGTACTGGGGCAACGTCAACCCGGTCGGCGTACGCAGCGTCTACGACGAAAGCAAGCGGTTCGCCGAGGCGGCGACGATGGCGTACCACCGGTACCACGGACTCGACGTCGGCATCGTGCGGATCTTCAACACGTACGGCCCCCGGATGCGGCCGGACGACGGGCGGGCCATCCCGACGTTCATCTCGCAGGCGCTGCGTGGGCAGCCGATCACGGTGCACGGTACCGGCGACCAGACCCGCTCGATCTGCTACGTGGACGACCTCGTGCGCGGGATCGTGCTGCTCCTCGACTCGACCGAGACCGGTCCGATCAACTGCGGTACCGAGCACGAGCTGACCATGCGCGAGCTGGCCGAGCTGATCATCTCGCTGAGCGACAGCTCGTCGGGGATCGTCTACCTCGAACGCCCGTCCGACGACCCCGACCAGCGCCGCCCGGACCTGACCCTGGCCCGCGAGCGTCTCGGGTACGAACCGACGGTCGCGCCCGCCGACGGCCTGCGCCGCACGATCGACTACTTCGCCGCCCGGAGTTGACCCAGCGGGGTGACGACCCCCCGGTTCGTGCCGACGTCGTCGTGGCGACCCGGTTACGCACAGGTCGGCTACGTACCCTGGGCTTATGTCGTCCAACCGGCCCACGTCACCAGGCGGTACCTACTCCTCAGGCCGCGCATCGGTCCCCGGACCCGCCACGCCCAGCGGTGCGCCCGGCGGTGGTCCGACCCGATCCAGCGGCCGCGCCACGGTGACGTACGGCACACCCCCGACCCGCGGCGGCCGGACGATGTCTGGCACACCTGGAGGCCGACCGCCGCGCCGGGGAATCAAGCCACGCTGGGGCCGGATCGCGCTCGTGGGCTCGGGTCTCCTGCTCGCGATCGCGCTACTCGTCTCGGGTTGTCTGTATTGGTACGCGAAGAGCCTGAACGACGATCTCGCCCGTACCGATCCGTTCTCGGACATCACCGGCGGACGCCCGGTCAAGACCGTCGACGGTGCGCTCAACATCCTGATGCTGGGCAGTGACTCCCGCGACCCGGACGGGTCGAAGGGCGACAACGGGGCGGCCCGTACCGACACGATCATTCTGATGCACATTCCGGCGAGCCACGACAAGGCGTACCTCGTCTCGATTCCGCGGGACATGTACGTCAACGTGCCGAAGACCGCCGACGGCCAGTTCGGCGGACGTAAGGCGAAGATCAACGCTGCCTACGCCTGGGGTGGGGCGTCGCTGATGGTCCAGACCGTCGAGGGCTTCACCGGCGTACGGATCGATCACGTCGTGATCATCGACTTCTTCGGGTTCAAGGACGTGACCGACGCGCTCGGCGGGGTCGACCTCTACATCGAGCAGGACATCAAGTCGATCCACACGCCGTTCCGCCAGTTCAAGAAGGGCACGCAGCACCTCAACGGCGAGGAGGCGCTGGACTACGTCCGGCAGCGGTACCAGTTCAAGGACGGCGACTTCGCCCGGGTCCGCCACCAGCAGGAGTTCCTCAAGGCCCTGATGGACAAGGCGGCCAGCACCGGTACGCTGACCAACCCGCCGAAGCTGAACAACTTCCTCAAGGCGGCGACGAAGGCGATGACCGTGGACCAGAGCTTCTCGCTGGTCGACATGGCGCTGCAGTTCCGCAACCTGCGTAGCGACAACCTGGCGTTCCTGACGAGCCCGTACTCCGGTACGGACACGATCAACGGGGAGAGCGTCGTGCTCTCCGATCGGGAGCGAGGGCTGGCGCTGTACGAGGCGATGAAGTCCGACAAGATGGCCGAGTGGGTCCAGGCCAACGCCTCGCCCACGCCGAAGCCCACCCGATGACCCGTCTGAACGGGCATTGTCGGCTGGTCTGAACGGACAGCCTGCGCCGGACTCGGTCACCCATCTCCGTTATGTCGGTTGCAAGCGACTCGCCCGAGCCGGGGATGGTTTTCTAGAGTGGCTCCCGCCACCTCACGTACGGGAGCTTGCATGCAGGTTGCTGCCACGAGCCGGCGCCGATCGACGGCCCGGCGCGGCGATGCGGCGACCCCGGCGAAGCGCCGGCGCGACCCCTTCTGGGCTCGGTTGGCGGTCATCGTCGGCGCCCTGCTGATGATGGCCAGCGGTGGCACGATCGTCGCCGGCCGGGTACTCATCTCGGAGGCGATGTCGGACTTCACGACCACCAACATGCTCGGCGGTGACGCGGCGGCCGGACCGGGCGGCAGCAACATCAACGGTGCGATCAACCTTCTGTTGGTCGGCATCGACGAGCGACCGCCGGGCAGCCCGGAGACCGGGGTGCTGTCGGACACGATCGTGGTCCTGCACATACCGGCCAGCCACGACCAGGCGTTCCTGATCTCGATCCCGCGGGACACCCGGGCGCAGATCCCCGCCTACCCACCGACCCACTACCCCGGCAGCACCGAGAAGATCAACGCCGCGTTCGGGTACGGATACCGCGGCGACGGTACCGAGATCGAGAAGCGCGCCCGGGGTGTCGACCTGCTCGCCCGGACCATCAACAAGCTCTCCGGGATCAAGTTCAACGGCGCGGCCCTCATCGACTTTCCCGGCTTCGAGGCGGTCATCCACGAGCTGGGCGGCGTCTACATGTGCGTCGACCAGCGGGCCGTGTCCAGCCATCTCGGCTACGACCGCAACGGCAAGATCCTCCGGTTGTGGGCGAACGACAAGGGCGAGGTGCAAGGGATTCCGCCGGGCGGCCGGCCGGTGGTGCACGAGATCGGCTGCGGCCGCATGTCGCCGGTGCTCGCCCTGGACTACTCGCGAATCCGGTACAGCCTGCCGAACGGCGACTACGACCGGCAGCGGCACCAGCAGCAGTTGCTCAAGGCGATAGCCAAGGAGGCCACGAGCAAGGGTGTGATCTCCGACCCACCCAAGCTCCGGCGGGTCATCGCCGCTGCCGGTAAGGCATTCGTCCTCGACACCCAGGGCGTACCGATCGAGGACTTCATCTTCACGCTGAAGGGTGTCGCCGCCAACGACCTGGTCCTGATCCGCACCAACGCGGGCGGGTACAACGGGATTGCCGGTACGACCTTCCAGCAGTTGAGCCAGGAGTCGCTCGAGATGCTCGCGGCGGCGCGGGACGGCCGGCTACTGGAGTTTCTGGCCACCCACCCGCATCTCATAGCTAGGTCGTGAAGAGGCCTACCCTCGCGTTGCCTGGCGGGCGTACGTACAGTAGCGGACATGCAGGTGGCGACCCGGCGAAGCGCGTCCGCGCGACGTACCCCCCGCCGGGAGGCACCCTCCATTCCCACGCAGCCCGGCAGCAGACCGGCGGTAACGGGGCGGAAGCGGCGCCGCGACCCGTGGTGGGCGCGGCTTCTCGTGATTGTCGGCGCCCTCCTGATGATGGCCAGCGGCGCGACGATCGTCGGCGGCAAGGTGCTCATCGGCCGGTACACCGCTGATCTGCCGCAGCAGAACCTGTTGGGCGAGGCGGGTGCGCACGGCGCCAACATCAACGGTGCGATCAACATGTTGATGGTCGGCTTGGACGAGCGGGCAAACCAGAGTCCCGACGAACTGGTCCGCGCCGACACAATCATGATCATGCATGTACCGCCCAGCCACGATCAGGCGTTCCTCGTCTCGATCCCGCGGGACACCCGGGTCCGCATCCCGGCCTACCCGAAGACCGGGTACGCGGGAGGCCTGGACAAAATCAACGCGGCGTTCGCGTTCGGCTCGCAAGGGCCGGGGACGATCGAGGAGAAGCGTGCCCGGGGCGTGGAGCTGTTGGCGCTGACGATCCGCGACCTGACCGGCATCGCGTTCACCGGTGCCGCGATCATCGACTTCCAGGGCTTCGAGGCGGTGCTCCATGCGCTCGGCGGCGTGACGATGTACGTCGAGCGCCGCGCCGAGTCGATCCACCTCGCCTACGACAAGAACGGCAAGATCGTCAGAGTCTGGTACGACGACGCGGCCGGCAAGGTGCGCGGCATCCCGCCGGGCGGCCACGTCGTGGTCCACGAGCCGGGATGGCAAAAGATGTCCCCGGTACTCGCTCTCGACTACACCCGGATCCGCAAGGGCTCGTGCTGTCCCAACGGCGACTACGACCGCCAGCGGCACCAGCGGCAGCTGCTCAAGGCGATCGTCAAGGAGGCCACGAGCAAGGGCCTGATCGCCGATCCGGTCAAGCTGGACCGAGTGATCAAGGCGGCGGGCAAAGCGTTCATCCTGGACACCCAGGGCATCCCGGTAGAGGACTTCATCTTCACGCTCAAGGGCATCACTTCCAACGATCTGATGACGGTGGAGACAAACGCCGGCAAGGCACACGGCCAGATGATCAATGGCGTCGCGTACGAACAGCTCACCGACGAGTCCATTCAGATGTTCGCGGCCGTACGCGACGGCAAGTTGTTCGATTTCCTGGCCACCCACCCGGACTTCGTTGCGCGCGCCTGACCTACCGATAGCGACCCCCAAGATCGGGGTAAAGTGACGGGGTGGACGAGCCGAGCGACGCTGCGGCGTCCGAGAGCAGCCCGTCCGACGGCGATAAACCGGACGCCCACGCTTCCGACGCCGCAGAGCACATCGACGACGCCGCAGAGCCTACCGATGACGCCGAACATCCCACCGACGCCGAAGCGACACCGACGCGCCGGAACAGTCCACTGTGGGCAAAGGTCAGCCTGATCGTCGGTGCCGTGCTGCTGGTGGTTTCGATCGGAACGGTCGTCGCGATCCGGGTCGCGGTCTACCGGCTCGACAGTGCGGTGGCGAAGGATCGATTGCTGCACAACGGTGCACGGGCGCAGAACGCGCCGAACCAGCCACTCACCGGGCCACTGAACTACTTGCTCATCGGTTCCGACTTCCGGTCCCGGACGCCCGACGACGGCCAACGGTCGGACACGATCATCGTCGTCCATGTGCCGCGCGGCCTCGACCGCGCGTATCTGGTGTCGATCCCGCGGGACCTGCTCGTGGAGATACCGCCGTTCGGGCCTACCGAGTTCGAAGGCACGGAGTCGAAGATCAATGCGGCGTACCAGTACGGCGGTGGTGGTATCGGCGGCATCCAACTGCTCTCCATCACGTTGAGCAAGCTGCTCGGCGTCCAGTTCGACGGCGCCGCGATCATCGACTTCGACGGGTTCCGCCGCGCGGTCGACGTCCTCGGCGGCATCACGCTCTGCGTGGATCGCGACGTACAGGCCAAGCACCTCGCGCTGGACCGCAACGGCGTACTGATCAGCGTGTACACCGATCCCGACGGCAACCCGTTCGTCCCGCAGGGCGCGAAGCTGCTGATGTACCACAAGGGCTGCCAGCACATGACCGGTGAGCTAGCGCTCGAATGGGCCCGGATCCGGTACGGCCTGCCGGCTGGCGACTACGACCGGCAACGGCACCAGCAGGAGTTCCTCCGCGCGATGTTCGCCGAGGCGGAGCGGCAAGGCGTCTTCACCAACCCGGTCAAGCTCGACAGCTTCCTGCAGGCGATCGGCTCGTCGTTGACCGTCGACACCAACGACCGCCCGCTCGAGGACCTGGTGTTCGGGTTGCGCAACATCCGGCCGAGCACGCTGACCGGCGTACAGGTGCCGTCGCATCCCGACAACATCGGCGGTATCTCGTACATCCTGCCGGAGAACGACGCGGCCGGTCTCTACCACGCGATCCGCGACGACACCCTCGACGCGTGGGTCCTGGCCCACCCCGACTGGGTGAACCAGTTGTAGCCTCGTGTCGTGTTTGGTCCACAGGTCCCCGCAGTCGATGTCGGCGCCGTGGCGGACGACGTCTATCTGCTGGACGTCCGGGAGGACGACGAATGGGCGGCGGGGCACGCACCCGGCGCGTGCCACCTGCCGATGATGGAGATTCCGGCCCGCCTCGACGAGGTGCCCAAGGACGGCGACGTTGTGGTCGTCTGCCGGGTCGGCTCCCGATCCGGCCAGGTCGTCCAGTATCTGATGGCGCACGGCTGGGACAACGTGCGCAACCTGGACGGCGGCATGATGAGCTGGGCCGCGGCCGGCCGCCCCGTGGTCAGCGAGGACGGCGGCGACCCCAGGGTCTTGTGATGGGTGGCCTGTGAGACCTTTCGTCTTTGCCCATCGAGGCTCGTCGTTCCACCTGCCGGAGCACACGCTGGCGGCGTACCAGCGCGCGTTGGCCGAAGGTGCCGACGGCCTGGAGTGCGACGTGCGGATGACCCGCGACGGTCATCTGGTCTGCCTGCACGACCGGCGGTTGGAGCGGACGAGCAACGGGCGGGGCATCGTCAGCGAGCAGAGCCTGGAAGAGCTGAGCCGGTTGGACTTCGGTTCGTGGCACCCCGGGCTGCCGGAGTCGGCCGACGACCTGATCTTCGATCGCGCCGAGCCCGGAGAGGAACAGCCGATCATCGACGATCGCGGCCGGGTACTCACGCTCGACCGGTTGCTCACCGCGGTCCGGGGCGCGGGCCGGCCGGTCCGGCTGCTGATCGAGACGAAGCATCCGAGCCGGTACGGCGGTGCCGTGGAGCGCGCCCTCGTCGGTCTGCTCGCCCGGCACGACCTGCTCGCGCCGGGCAAGGACGTCACGGTGACCGTGATGTCGTTCTCGCCGCTGGCGATCCGGCACGTCCGCGACCTCGCTCCGGATGTACCCACCGTGCTGCTGCTCGAGCGGCTACCGCCGGGCCTACCGCTGAGCTGGCTGCCCTTCGGCGTGAAGATCGCTGGGCCGAGCATCGGTCTGGTGCGCGCTCGCCCCGGGCTGGTACGCCGCCTGCGCGAGCGCGGCAATCAGATCTACGTCTGGACCGTCAACGAGCCGGCCGACATCGACCTCGTACTGACCCTGGGCGTGGACGGCATCATCACCGACCGTCCAGCGGACGTGCTGGCCCGCTGCACCTAAAGCCCGCTGCACCTAAAGCCCGCTGCACCTGAGGCCCGCTGCATCTGAACGTTGCCGGGCGTAACCACTGCGGGCACACTCGATCGCGTGAGCAGCCCCGACTATCCCCGGTTGATCGACGAGCTGGCCGAGCTCGTCGACATGATCAACGCGGGGAACGCCGGGCTGCGCGCCCTCTACCGGCTACTGGAGATCGGCCGCCAGGCACTCGAGGTACCCGGTCTGCTGTTCGTCGAGTACGCGCCGAAGGGCGGCCGGGTGATCGCGGCGACCGCCGCACTCGAGTGGGCGGTCGGCCGGCCGATGAATACGTCCGAGCCGGTCATGGCACGGTTCCTCGCCGGCGCCCGGGTACAGGAGCTGTCGATCGACGATCTGCCCACCGAGCTGGCGGCGCAGCTGCGCGGGCGCGGGTTGTGCCGGTCGCTGTCCTCGCTCGCCGAGCTGGGCGGGCTGGTCGTGGGCAGCCTGCACGCGTACTTCCGCGACGCCGACGGCCGCGCCACCGGTGCCCAGCGGTCGATCGCGGGTTTCCTGGCCAACTCGGCCGCCCACCTGTACGGCGACGGCAACGGCCTGCCGACGCACGGCGACGGACCGGTCGTGGCCACGTTGACCGAGGGCCTAGCGATCTTGACCGCCTACAACGAGGTACGGCTGTGGAATCCGGCCGCTGAACGGGCCACCGGCGTGCGGGCCGCGGACGTGCTCGGCGGGCCGGTGCCGCTGCCCGTGCCCGCTCCGGGCGGCTCGCTCGACCACCGGCTCCCAGATGGTCGCTGGCTACAGGTGTCCGTTGCGGACCTACCGGGTACACAGTCTCGCGTAGTGACATTCCGAGACACCACAGATGTCCGGCGGCGGGAACGCGACCGGGATCTTTTCATAGCCGTCACCAGCCACGAGCTCCGCACGCCGGTCACTGTCATCAAGGGGTACGCCGACACGCTCACCGTGCATTGGGAATCACTGGACGAGGTCGCCCGGCGGGACGCGGTACGGGTGCTGGGTCAGCGCGCCTCGGAGCTGGCCCGTCTGGTGGACCGGCTGCTGACCGCGGCGAGCCAGGCGAACGCGGGAGTCAGCGGTACCGCGCCCGAACCGTTCGAGTTGATCGATGCGCTGCGGGAAGGGATCGCCGGACTCCCGGCGGATCTGCGCCGCGCGTTGCGGGTACGGCTGCCGACCAGTCTGGCCAAGGCGTACGGCGACCGGGCCAGCGTCGGCATCATCCTGACCGAGCTGGTGACCAACGCGGTGAAGTACTCGGCCGACGAGGTCGACGTGTTGTTGACCGCCGAAGCGGACCGGCAGACCGTGTACTTCCGGGTCGCCGACCGCGGTATCGGCGTCCGGCCGGAACACGTCGAACGGGCCTTCGAGCGGTTCTGGCAAGGTGAAGCCGACGATCAGCGTCGGTACGGCGGGGTAGGGCTCGGTCTCTATCTGGTCCGGCGGATCGTTGAACGACAAAACGGATGGGTCTCGCTTCGGCCCCGAGAACGGGGTGGCACGGTCGTCGAGGTACGGCTGCCGCGGGCGGATGGCGCAGGGGAGGTTTAGACGCATGTCGACTTCCTCTGCCGACCGGAAGTGGTGCTTGGTGGTTCCGCACCACGCGAACGGGGCACGACAGGCCAGGCACCGGCTGGCGGCCGAGCTGGCCGGGGTTATCCGGCCGGGGCTGCTGTCCGACGCGATCGCGGTGGTCGCGGAACTGGTCGGCAACGCGGTACGGCATGCGGCTCCGCTACCCGGTGGCGTGATCCGGGTGGCCTGGCGGCTGCGGCGTAACCGGAGGGACGGCGACCAGGTCGAAGTACGGGTCACCGACGGCGGCGCGAGCAAGCCACCCCGGGTGCGGGTGGTCGGCCCGGAGGCCGTCGACGGCCGCGGCCTGGCGATCGTCTCCGCGCTAGCCGATCGGTGGGGCGTCGACCGGGACGGTATGGGTCAGAGCGTCTGGGCGGTTCTCTCCTGAACCTGTCCGGCGTACGGCTAGGCTCGACTCCCGTGAGCTCACGCCGCAAAGGTCCCCGCCCGGACAAGTCCGCCAAGCCTGCCAAGCCCAAGCGCGAAGAGACCTTCGTGCCGCGTCCCTTCGAAGGGCTGGCCGACGAGTGCGAGTGGATCGCGCTGCGGGAGCTGGTACCGGCCGCCACCGCGCCGTTGCGCCTGGCCGATTCGGTGATCGAGCGGTACGGCGACCGTCCGGTCATCCTCGCCACCGTGCTGCCGCTGGCCTGGCCGGCCATGACCAAGACGGACGGCCGGGTGCTCATCGCGTTGCAGCGCCACGTGGAGTCCGGCGACCCGTCGCGCGATCTCGCGGTAGCGCTGCAATGCGGCCTGCAGGCGACGCCCGGCGACCCGGTACCCGTGCCTGCCCTGCCCGGTCCCGGTCCGCGGCTGCAGGATCTGCTCGCCGACGGCGCGCTCGACGTGACTGTCCACGATGGATTCTCGTTCTGGCTGGACCCGGGAGAGACCGAGGACCCGAACGTCAAGGCCAGCCTGGATCGCGCCAACGCGCAGGTCTTCCCGACGGTCCGGATGGCGGCCGCGCGGGCGGCGTACTGGTGCCGCCTGACCGGACAGTCCCACGTCCGCTGGGTGCTGCCCGACGACGAGGACCGCGCGCTGGACGCGCTGGCGCGACTCGGTGCGGCCGGCGCGCTGCTGCTCGGCGACGGTACGAGGTTCGCCGGCATGTTCCGCGCCCACGGTCGCCTGGTCCCGGTGTGGGACCTACCGTCGGCACCGGAGGCCGCCGACTGGGAAACCCCGCTGGCGGAGTTCGCCAAGCGCTACGCCGAGTCCGTAGCCACCAACGCCCCCCTCACCTCCGCCGAACGCCGCTCCCGCCAAGGCCTGGTAGGCCGCCAGAAGACCCTCCGCTGACCCGCCCGCCCCCGTTGATCATGAACTTTGTTTCACCTTGGACGGCGTGTCGTCCAACTAACTTCATGATCAACCGGGCGGTGGTGGGGGAGCTGGTTCGCGCGAGACCGGGCAGGACATGCAGCGCGGGCCGCCGCGGCCCGAGCCCAGTTCGCTGCCCGGGATGGGGATGACCTCTACCCCGGCGCGTTCCAACTGGTGGTTCGTTTCCACGTTGCGTTCGTAGGCGACACAGAGGCGTGGGGCTATCGCCAGGGTGTTGTTGCCGTCGTCCCACTGCTCGCGTTCGGCGGTAACGGGGTCGAGGCCGGTCTCGATGACTCGGAGCCGGTCGATGTTCATCGCCCGCGCCGCGGCGACCAGGAACGGTTCGGGTCCGGCCACCACGGGCTCGGAGGGATCCGGCGTCACCTGATAGGCCACCAGAGCGTCGGCCACCTTCGGGTACATCACGACCGCGTCGAGATCGACCATCGTGCACACGGTGTCAAGGTGCATCGTGGCCCGTTCCTGCGCGATCGGTACGACGAGGACGGTGTGCGCCAGCCCGCGGTCGAAGACCCGCCTGGCGAGCCGCTCGGCACCCGCCGGTGTGGTGCGCTCACCCGCTCCGACCGCGATGACGCCTGGGGCGAGGAGCAGGACATCACCGCCCTCGAGGTGTTCGAGATGCGGGTCGTAGAGCAGTGGTGTGCCGGCGAACCGCGGGTGGTACCGGTAGATCGCCTGGGTCAGCGTGGTCTCCCGGCGCCGGGCCGGCATCGCGAGGCTGGTGACCGCTACCTGGCCGCGGATCCACGTACTGGAGTCCCGCGTGAACAACAGGTTCGGCAGTGGATCGATGACGAAGTCGTGCGGATCCATCAGCCGGTACACGAGTCCGCCCCCGGTACGCAGTTCCTCGTGCGCCAGCCCTGCGATCAGTACGTCGGCCAGCGCGGCGGGATCGAGGTACCCGAGGTAGTCGGACACCCGCCGGCGCAGGCTGTCGCCGAGCCGCACGTCGCGGAGTACTCCCTCGGTGAGGTCGGACCGCGCGTCCGGCACGGCCAGCGTCTCGGTGAGCAACTGTCCGAGGTAGAGCACACCGACCCCGCGCTCGCGCAGCGCGGCGGCGAACGCGTCGTGCTCCTCCTGGGCTCGGCTGACCCAGGGGATGCCGTCGAAGAGGAGCGCGTCGTTGTTTCGCGGAGTCAGTCGCGCCAGTTCCGGCCCTGGTCGGTGCAGCAGAACGGTCTGCAGCCGGGCGACCTCGCTATCGACGTACGGGCCCACACCTCGCAGGGTAAGCCAGACTTCCGCACCATTTGGGAAAAGACGCCTACCGGTGAAAGGGGCATTCATCAGTACTCATTCGCGCGTCACTCGTCGATGAAAGGCTTGCTAGAGTGTGCACCCAGTCACGTAACGTAATTAGTCCCGGGGCGACACCGGAGGTCGATCGATGACCAGCGTCGCAGATGCCGCATCCCCCCGCATGCCCGTCGACTATGCCGCCCGGCACGTCCTCCTCGAAGGAGCCCGACCCGGCCGGAAGGACTTGGCCCGCCGCCGCCGCGAGGAACGCGAGGCACGCCGAGTCGCCGCGGCGGGTCATCGGGCCGCACACCGCCTCGATCCGTTGCCCGACTGGCACGTCGTCGACTTACCCCAGTCCCAGGACGCCCAGGCGATCCTCGGCAAGAACTCGCCCGAGAATGCCGGGTTCCTGGCGATCGGGCCGGCCGGCGTGTTCGCAGTTCACGTCGTGGACCACGGCCGCAACCGCGTGTTGCTCGCGGGTGACGTGGTGCAGATCAACGGCCGCCGGCCGCCGTACGTCAACCAGGCCAAGCAGGAGGCCAAGCGAGCCGCGGTGGCCCTGACCCGGGCCGTCGGTTCATCGGTACCCGTCGTTCCGGTGCTCGCCCTCGTCGGCAGCGGCGCGATCAGCTACTACGGCCTGCCCAAGGATTGTGTCGTCACCACGTACCGCGAGCTTGCCGGGGTTCTCGCCGCCCGCGGTGAGCGGATCACGCCGAGCACGGCCGCGAAACTCGGTGCGGTCGCGCGGCACCCATCCACTTGGACGATGCCCACCCAACCGAATGGTGATGATCTTTACCGCTGGTACCCGGACGGCGTCGAGGCCGCTGACAAGAAGCCGACCCGGCGGTAGCGTCACGTTCCGTGGGTCGTGGTTGATAATGGCGCGACCGTGCAGCGGTCGCGCCGTTGTCGTGCCGGTCGGACGGAGGTGCGGTGGCGCAGGTCGAACTCTCGCTCTCCGAACCGCTCATGCCGCGCGCGCGTACGCCCATGGAGCTGGAGGTCCTCGAGAACAACCTCGACCGGTGGTCGGCGGTTGTCGCCGGGGCTGCTGAGCCCTGCCTGGTCATCGACTCCGAAGCGATCATTGTCGCCGCTTCCGAGTCCTGCTGTGAAATGTTCAGCTTCGGCCCACCCGCGAGTGCCATCGGTCGGCTCCTGCTCGACGGGGTCATGCGGTTCATGGACTTCACCGCCCAGCGGGGCGACCTGGCCGAGGGCGAGATAGAAAAGATTCCCCCGCTGCTGGCCCTGTCGTCGGGCCGGCTCGCACGCGGCCTGTTGCGCGTGCAATGCGGAGCGGGTGACAACGACATCTGTACGGCCGATGCCATCGCCACCCCGCTCTGGCAGGGCACCACGGTGGTCGGCTCGTTGACCTTCTTCAGCGCACTCTGACGGCGGGCCGTACTCTTCGAACGTGCTCGACCTCGTCCTGCTACCCGGCGAATACGCCATTTGCCGGCTTGCCCCGGATTCACCGCTGCCCAACCGGCTGTCGCCCGGCGACGCCGGAGTGGTCTCGGTGACGTGGACGCCGGACGAGATATCGGTGATATGCCCGGCCCTCCAGGCACCGCCCGAGGCGACCGTGGAGATCCCGTGGCGTTGCTTTCGCGTCGCCGGTCCGATCAACATCGCGCTGACCGGGATCCTGGCCTCGCTCGTCGTTCCACTGGCGGATGCCCGGGTGAACATCTTCGCGTTCTCGACGTACGACACCGACTACGTACTCGTGCCGGCCGTCCGGTTGGTCGAGGCGGTCGCCGCTCTGAGCGCCGCTGGGCATCGGATTTCGAACTGACCTGCCTACCCTGTCTCCGTGCGGCGCGTTTGGTTTCCCCTCGGCCTGCTGCTCATCGTCGCTGTGCTCGCGAGCTGCCAGAGCCCGGGCGGCGGACGGGTCGGGCCACCACCGGATCCGGTGCGATCCGCGTCGCCCGGCGCCACCAAAGGGCCGCCGACCTTCGCGCCGGGCACCCCCACACGCCGCCCCAGCGCCACGGCCACCCCGACCTTTTCCGAGGCGTACGCCGTCAGCTGTGCCGGCTACCCGACGGCGGACCAGGTGGTGGCGGCGCTGCGCCGGAGTGGCAACGGGATGGTGTCTGCCAGCACGAGAGTGACCGTGCAGCTGGCACCGCAGTGTTCGGGTACCTGGCAGTACACGATCGTCAACGTGCCCCAGCACGATCCGCTGCAGGTGATCACGAAGGGCGCGCCGACCGCCCTGCAACTGATCACGGCCGGCACCGACGTGTGCAGCATCCCGGTACGGACCCAGGCGCCGACCGGGATCCGTAATCTGGCCCGCTGCCCGCCGGCTTGAGGACTGGCGCCGGCCTCCGCCGGCGCGAGTCCGGGGCCCTGCAGGTGCCGTCTTCCCTCGTCGCTGCGCTCCTCAGTCCAGACAGCACCGGCCCCGGCCTAAGCTTCCATTGTGAGTCAGCGTTTCGTGTACCTCGGCCCGGAAGGCACCTTCGCGGAGCAGGCGTTGCGCACGATCCCCGCGGCGCGGCGCGGCCGGCGTACGCCCGCGCGCAGCGTCCCCGAGGCGCTCGACGCGGTCCGCGACGGTACCGCCGATGCCGCGCTGGTACCGCTGGAGAACTCCATCGGCGGTGCGGTCGGCGTGACCCTCGACGAGCTGGCCTCAGGTGAGCCGCTGGTCATCATCCGTGAGGTGGTCCTGCCGGTCCAGTTCGTGCTGGCCGCACGCCGTGGCGTCACGCTGGCCGGCGTACACACCGTCGCGGCCCATCCACAGGCGTCGACGCAATGCCGCGGGTGGCTGCGCGACAAGCTGCCGGATGCCGCGGTGGTGGACGTGCTCTCCAACGGTGCCGCGGCGGCCGGCGCCGCCACCGGGGAGTACGACGCCGCGATCTGCGCCCCGATCGGCGCGACCGCGCACCGGCTGACGGTGCTCGCCGAGCACATCGCCGACCACGACGACGCGCTGACCCGGTTCGCGCTCGTCTCCCGCCCCGGCCCACCACCGGCGCCCACCGGTGACGACATGACCTCACTGGCGGTCTACATCGCCCACGACCGGGTGGGCGCACTGTTGGGGGTACTCATGGAACTGGCGGTACGCGGCGTCAACCTCACCCGCATCGAGTCCCGGCCGACGGGCGAGCGGCTCGGCCGGTACGTCTTCTTCCTCGACTGCACCGGTCACGTTGCCGAAGCCCGCGTCGGTGAGGCATTGCAAGGGCTGCGCCGGGTCTGCGCGGACGTACGGTTTCTCGGCTCGTACGCCCGCGCCCACCTACCGGGCGAGGCCACCTCGGTAGCGGTACCCCCGCCCCCCGGTCTGTCCGATGTGGACTACTCGGAAGCCTCGGCCTGGTTGGCCCGGATCCGCAACGGCGACCTGTCCTGAGCCCGTGTCGCGTCCCACGTCCACCGGTATTCCGTGCGTATACTGCTTCGGTGGACACGACGATCAAGGTCGATAGCGCCGTCCGGGATCGCCTCGCGACACTCGCGCGCGAGCGGGGGACCACGATCCGAGACCTGGTAACCGACCTCGCCACCCAGACGCCTACCCAATTGGAATTGCAGGCTCGTGCCGCGGCGACGGCCGCATATCTGCGGGAAAACCTGTGCCCCGACCTGTCCGAAGCCGACATCGAGGCGGGCGAAGCATTCTGGCGTGAACTCGAGGCCGGCCGGGTGCCAACATCGCTCGAGAGTCCGGCGACCGAGCCGGCCGCATGACGCGATCCGCCGACGCGGTGGTCCTCGACCACACCGCGTTGCTAGCGCTAGGCAGTGGGAATCGGATGTTGTCTGGCCTGGTCGCGGCCGAACCCCGGCGTTCCACCCGGCACGTCTACGTACCAGCGCTGTGTCTTGCCGCGGCGACGGCCGAACGACCGGCGGTCGGTGAGCGTGTCGGGATGCTTCCGGCGCTCGAGGTAGTTGAACTCGGCTTCGCCGGCGCGGTCATGGTCGGTCGGACCGTGGCCACTGGTACCGACTGGAAGGTGGCGCATGCCGCCGTCGTGGGTCGGCCAGACCCGGAGTGGCCCGATGGTCGCCTGGTGTTGACGACGAATCCACAGGTATACGCAGGCCTGGGTGTGGCCACGGCCCGTGTCGCGTGACTGTCAGCCGCCCAGGACGTTGCCCAAGAGACCGCCGCTGCTCGTCTGCTGGGCCGCGACGACCTGACCCTCGCTGGGCTGCACGATCACGAAACCCTGACCGGACAGCGCGAGCTGGAACAGCTCCCCGGATCCGCCGCGCAGCAACGACTTGAGGCTCTGCGACTTCTGGATGCCCGTCTGCAGTCCGCTCGACCAGCCGACCACGGAGTCGGTGTCGACGAACACCGGCGCCTGCGGGGTGACCGGGATGACGACCGGCTGACCGTCGCAGCTGATCGCGAGCCGGCCGGAGCCGGTGAACACCGAGTTGAACAGACCGCCACCGAACATGCCGGCGCCGCGGACCATCTGGATGTCGTACTGCAGCGTCGGGTCGAAGACCAGGATGTTGCGGCCGTTGATGGACAGCGCATCACCTTGTTCCAGCTCCATGACGAAGCAGTCCTGCGCGGCGGCGGCGAACCACACTTCGCCCTGCCCGCGCACGCTCATCAGGGAGACGCCTTCGCCGGTGACGGCCCGCTTGAGGAAGTTGCCAATTCCCTGGCTCTTGACCTCGAACGCCAAGTTCCCCCGGTACGCCACCATCGCGCCCTGCCGGGCCAGGCATTCGCCGTTGACGACGTACTTGACGCACTTCGAGTGCTGGAGGCTGAGGCCGACCTGGGTCGGTGCCTGGGCCATGTTGTCGGCCTTGAATAGCTCGCTGCGCATGGCCCGCACGGTACCGAGTCCGCGCACCCCCTGTGGTCCCCCGATAGTGGAACGTTCCGTTGAACTACCGTGGTCGCCGTGCTGACACCGCCGACAGATCTCACCGACGACGGCCTGGCCGCGGCTCTCCACCGGAGCTGGGGAGTGACCGCCGCCGAGCTGGCGTACCGGCCGGTCGGCTTCGGGAGCCACCACTGGCAGATCGTGGCCGCCGAGGGCACCCGATGGTTCGTCACAGTCGACGAGCTGGAGACGAAACGGCACTCGCGCGACGAGCCGCCGAGCGAGGCGTTCGACCGGCTCCGCGCCGCGCTGTCCGCCGCGCGCCAGCTGAGCGATCTCGGGTACCCGTTCGTGGTGGCCCCGGTCCCCACCGGCGACGGGCAGCCGCTCGCGAGAGAAGAGCGGTTTGGGATCGCCCTCTACCCCT
>Ga0209382_10002730_pt1 | contig 25191 bp, 25 predicted proteins | sample SoiMetdeltSBSDD5_FD_187599 | JGI IMG/M metagenome (GOLD analysis project Ga0209382, IMG submission 187599) | Bulk soil microbial communities from a Populus tree surrounding site in Tennessee, USA - Soil MetaG P. deltoides SBSDD5 (SPAdes) (version 2) | ecosystem: Environmental > Terrestrial >... | reverse complement strand
CAGCGGGACGGCGCCGGTGCCGGCGTATCTCAAAGCCGACGTCAATATCGGCCTTGGCACCGACGGCGCGGCCAGCAACAACGACCTCGACATGTTCGAGGCGATGCGCGTGGCAGCACTGCTGCACAAGCACGTCAACGCCGACCCACGCGCGTTGAGCGCGCGCAGCGCGTTGGAGATGGCGACGATTCGCGGGGCGCGTGCGCTCGGGATGGACAAGCGCGTCGGCTCGCTCGAGCCGAGGAAGCAGGCGGATCTGATCACGGTCTCGACGTCCGGCGCGCGACAGACGCCGATGTACGACGCCGTCTCTCACCTCGTCTACGTCATCCGCGGCGACGACGTGCTGAATACGATCGTCAACGGTCAGGTGCTCATGCGCGACCGCAAGGTGCTGACGCTGGACGAGAAGGCCGTCCTTGCCGAAGCCCGCGGCTGGATCGACAAGGTGCGCGCTGCGGTCAAGTAGAGGGAGGGATTCCGTGCGCGTTGTCATCATCGCGATGCTGGCGGGAGCCGTTGTCATGCCGGCAGTCGCCGAGTCGCAAGAGAGTAAGACCGAACAACTGATGGCAAAGACCGCGGCGTATGTCGCGCAGTTCGTCGATCAGTTCTCGAACGTCGTTGCCGAGGAAACGCTCGTTCAGGAAACGACGATTCCGCGCCGCAAGCGCACATTGCGGTCGGACTTTCTACTAGTCCGCTATCCGGGCGACTCGCAATGGCAGGCGTTTCGTGATGTTGCGGAAGTCGACGGCAAACAGGTGCGCGACAAGGAAGACCGGCTGACTCGGCTGTTCCTCGAACCCGCATCGAGCGCGGTCCGCCGCGCCAGGGAACTTCAGGAAGCTGGCGCGCGTTTCAACCTGCTCGACATCGGCACGCTGAACAACCCCCTCATGGTTGTCGCGTTCCTTCAGGACTCCTACCGCGAGCGTTTCAGATTCACCATGGCGGGCCTCGACAAGAAGCTTGGGCCCACGGTCAGACAGGTGCAGTTCCAGGAGTGGAAGATCCCGACCCTAATCAAGGGGAACGGCAATCAGGACATCCTCTCGCGCGGGCTGGCGTGGATTGAAGAGGACACCGGACGCGTCGTGCAGACCGAGCTTCGAATCGGTGGGCGATCGTCGCCGATTTCGATCATCACGCTCTACAAATTCGACGACCAGTTGGGCATCAACGTGCCCGTCGAGATGCGTGACTGGTATCCAGACGGCACCGGAGAACTGCGCGGAGTCGCCAGCTACGGGCGGTTCCGTCGCTTCCAGGTGAAGACGAGCGAAGAAGTGAAGTGAGGGCCTGCGTCGCCTTAGTCGGCGACGACGGCGATGTAGGGAAGATTCCGATGCTGCTCGCTGAAGTCCAGCCCGTAGCCGACGACGAACTTATCCTCAATCGTGAAGCCCACGTAATCAACTTTCACGTCAATCTGTCGCCGCGACGGCTTGCTCAAAAGGCACGCGGTGCGCAGTGAACGGGGTGCGCGTGCCCGCAGGATATCCTGCAGATAGGTGAGCGTCAGTCCGGTATCGACGATGTCCTCGACGATCACCACGTCACGGCCCTCGATGCCTGTGCCGAGATCCTTGAGCACCTGCACTTGACCGGAAGAACGCGTGCTGTTGCCGTAGCTCGAGAGCGCCATGAAGTCGAGCGTGACGCGTCCGGGAATCGCGCGGGCCAGGTCGGCGAGGAACATGAACGCGCCCTTCAACACGCAGACGAAGTGCACGCCATCGGGGTGATCGCCGGCGATCTCGGCGGCGAGCGCACGCACGCGCTGCTGGATGTCCTCGGCGGAAATGAACGTCTGCATGCCTTGAGACATGAAGTCCGCAAGGGTAACATAGCGAACCTCGTGAAGCGGTTTCAGATGGTCACTGAAGCGGACGCGCGTGTGCTCGAATACGGCAGCGCGATCGTGCTCGTCACTGGCGGCCACATCACGCCGCTCGCGCAGGACACGCTGAGGGCGAGGCGCGTCACCGTCGTGCGCGAGGGCGCCGACCCCGACGCCGCGTCGCTGGCGCCGCCCGCGGAGATTCGCACGGTCGCCATTGCCGGCGACCACAGCGCGGTGGCGTTGAAAGCCGCGCTCGTCCAACATCTCCGGAGTCGGGGCCTCGCGGTGCACGACCTCGGCACGGCGACGAGCGATCCGGTCGACTATCCCGACACCGCCGCCGCCGCCGCGATACAGGTGGCACGCGGCGAAGCCGATGCTGCGATCGTCATCGACGGCGCCGGGCTCGGGTCGACAATCGCCGCCAACAAGATCGCCGGAGCGCGCGCAGCGATGTGCCTGAATGAGACGCTGGCGCGCTACGCGCGGCAGCACAACGGCGCGAACGTACTGGCGCTCGGAGCCACACTCGTCACCCGCGACCAGGCGACGGCCATCGTGGACACGTTTCTCGAGACGCCGATGCGCGAGCCGCGCTACATCCGGCGCCTGGCCAAGATTCGCGACCTCGAAACCCGCTCGCGCGGCTGATGCAGAACGTCGACCTCCAGCGCCTGATTCAAATCATTGTCGAGGAAGTGACGGCGGCTTCGACCTCGACGTCGCCGGCACGGTGTCACTGTCACTCGGTTCTCTATGACTGTTGTCCCGATCGCATTCGCGGTGTGCTCGAGGCTGGAGCGACGCGACTGGGTCTGCACGCAACCGGCGGCACCGCCGGCACCGTCGCCGGCATGATCGACCACACGCTGCTCAAGCCCGACGCCACACGCAAGGACATCGAGGCGCTGTGCCGTGAGGCTGCGGAGTACAAGTTCGCCAGCGTGTGCGTGAATCCGACGTGGGTGGCGACCTGCGCGCAGCTGCTGAAGGGAACGCCGGTGGTCGTGTGCTCGGTAGTCGGGTTCCCGCTCGGAGCGACGACCGCCGATACCAAGCACTACGAGACGCGGCGCGCAATCTTCGACGGCGCGCGCGAGATTGACATGGTGATCAACGTCGGCGCACTGAAGTCCGGCGATGTGCGCCTGGTCGAGCGCGACATCGAAGCCGTCACCGCGCCGTGCCGTGAGTGTGGCGCGCTGAGCAAGGTGATCATCGAAGCGGCGCTGCTCACCGACGATGAGAAAGTCACGGCGTGTACGCTGGCGAAGGCCGCAGCCGCCGATTTCGTGAAAACGTCCACGGGCTTTGGGCCGGGCGGCGCGACGGCGGCCGACGTGGCGTTGATGCGGCGCGTTGTCGGTGATGAGATGGGCGTCAAAGCGGCTGGCGGCGTCCGTGACCTGGATGGGTTGAAAGCGATGGTGGCGGCGGGCGCGACGCGGATTGGCGCCAGCGCCGGCGTCCGCATCGTGCAGGAGTCGCGCGGAGAGAAGCCGGTGCAGGCCGGGAAAGGATATTGATGTGCGATATCTCACTGCGATTGTCGCGGCGTGTGTGCTCGTGCTGTCAGGGCCGCCTGAAGGCGGCCCGTACGTGGTAGATGCGCAGTCGCCGGCATCGGTACTGGCGCCGACGGGAACGCTCCGTGCCGTCTTCCTCGGCAGCAATCCCGTGCATGGACGCATGGATGCCAAGACCGGTGTGGCAACCGGTCCCGTGCCGGATCTCGTTGCCGAACTGGGGCGCACGCTCAAGGTGAAGTCGACGGCTATTCCGGCGCCGGATGCGGCCGGTGTCATTGGCGCACTCAAGAACGGTACGGCCGACATCGGTTTCCTGGCCTATGACGAGACCCGTGCCCGCGAAGTGGATTTCGGGCCGGCTTTCATCGTGATGCACAACAGCTATCTGGTTCGGGCGGATTCGCCGCTGACGAAATCGGCGGACGTTGATCGCGCCGGCATCACCGTCGCGGCGATCAGGGGTCAGTCGCAGCAGCTGTTCGTGAGCCGCACGCTGAAGAACGCCACCATTCGTGTGCTCGACACGATGCCGCCGCAAACGGAGCTCGAGTCGATCCTGCTTGGCAAGGGGGTCGATGCGTTCGCGATCAACCGGCAGCGCGGCCTGGACGCGCAGGCGGCGTCAGGAGGAAAGCTCCGCCCGCTCCCCGACAACTTCATGGACGTCGATCAATGCTTCGTCGTGGAGAAGGGTGCGACGGCGAAACTGAAAGCCATCGAATCGTTCCTTATAACCGTCCGCCAATCCGGATTTATTAACACGTCGATCGAGCGCGCGAAACTCGCCGGCGTTTCACCCGCGAAGAAATGATGGAGAATGAGTGATTGGACAACCAGTCTCTCATCATGAACAGGAGGATTTGGTGGCGAATCTGAATACAGAGCAGCTGCGACGTCTTGCCCGTCTGGGCGCCATCGCGCGGCTCGAGCAGTTGAAGCAGGAAGAGTCGGCGATACGTGCCGAGTTCCCTGAACTCTTCGGACGCGGGCGGCGCGCGGCGGTGGCGGCTGACGCGGTCAAGCCTGCTCGACGCCGTCGCCGAAAGATGTCGCCAGCTATGCGCAAAGCCGTCTCCGAGCGGATGCGGAAGTACTGGGCGGAGCGCAGAAAGGGGAAAGGAAAGTAGTTGATGCGTTCCGGCCGTCTGGCCGTCTGGCTCGGACTGGCCGGTGTGCTTCTCGGATCGCAGGCGGGGGCGCAGAGTCTCACCCCGGGCCCGCCCGGTCCTCGCTTCGTCATCGACCTGCGGGGCTCGACCAGCGGCATTCCCACCAGCATCGGTTTGTATCCGACGATTCCCGACGGCGGCAGCATACCGGCACGCGGCTTCGGATACGACGTCGGCGGTCACGTGTATCTGTTCAACCTGGGTCCGGCCCGTCTCGGCCTCGGCGCCAACGTCATCGGGGTCCGTGGGACGGCGATCGATGCCACTGCCACCATGGACATCCTCGCGCCGCAACTGTCGTTCAACTTCGGCAGCTCCGATGGCTGGAGTTATCTGAGTGCTGGCGCCGGCACCGCGCGTGTGAAAGCGGGGGAGACCGCATCGTCCAGTGCCATCAATGCCGGCGGCGGCGCGCGATGGTTCATCAGGCGGCATATCGCGGTGGGATTCGACCTGCGGTGGCACAAGATCGCCGCCGATGGCGAGACGATGAGCGCGTCGACGCTCTTCGCGGCGTCCGTAGGTTTCTCAGTCAAATGACCGGCGGTTGCAGTGTAGACTTCGCTCACCAACGCAGAACGGTGACATGGAGACACGAATCCGGATTCGACTAGGCGAGTTGGAAGTCGAGTGCACAGGCGACGATGCCTTTGTCGCGACACGGCTACCGGATCTGGTTTCTGATCTCCTTCGGCGATTGCGCGACCAACCGTCGGGCCCGACTCCACCACCCCCTCAACCCCCATCGCCTCTGCCTCGGACGGTCAGCATCGCAGGCGCGGTGATCGATTACTTCAGCGGAAACCCTGTGACAGCCGCACGAGTCACTGCGACGGGGCTCACGCCTGGCATGTCAGGTACGAGCGATGCGGCTGGTCGCTTCGCGATGTCCGGGCAAGCGGCGGGTGCCGAGTGCTTCCTGTCGGTCGGAGACGTCAGGAACTTTGTCGACACGGCGACAGGACCGTTCACAGTCGCTGCCGCGCCGTTGACGTTGACGGCGTTTGCTGCGACTGCGACGGATCTGAATCGGCAATACGCGATCCTCGGTCGAACGCCGTCGCGGGGCTTGGGCGTCGTCATCGTGCACCTGCTCGACGCGACGGGGCACCCTCTCGAGATGGTGACGGCCTCTGACGTGGCTCTTGCCGCTGACACCGGATCGCTCGTGGGCACTGGACCGTTTTTCTTCGGCCCGTCCGGTGACCTCGATCCTCTACTGACGGTCAGCCGCGCTTTCAATGGAAAGGCGCGTGCCGCGTTTCTCGATGTGCCTGCCGGTGGCTGCACGCTGCAAGTAACCGCCCGTAGTGGTGGAACCGGTTTTCAGCGAGCCATAGTTCGCCTGCTCGCGAATGCCGGAGCCGTGATTGCCGATGCGGCGTTGAGACCCTCATGACGCGCTCGCCGCGTCGAGCGCCGTACGCCTCGCGTCTCGTGTTCCTGCGGACGGAATCGTAACCAGCGCTGTCGACTCGTCGACGGTCGTGCTGTGCAGAGCCGGGCAGTGCTCGGCACTCTGCTGCAGCGTTCACCGCGGACCACTTCTTGCCCACCCCCCACTCACCAGTCCTGTAAGAGATCTGACCGCGGCTCGTGTCAGGACGACCGCCACTCCCCTGGGTGTGGCTCGTCCTCGCGGCCGCGACGATGGGGAAGGCGAACACTATGAGACGTGTCGTTACTGAACACCTGCGCACATTTTTAGCACTGGTAATTGCCATAGGAATAGGGTCACGTGCGGAGGCCCAATGTTCAGCATCGACGCCTTCTGCTTCCACGAGTCAGCGACAAATTCAGGTGAACGTGACATGTCCTGGAGCGAGCTTTTTCAAGCTTTCTGAAACACCCGATTTCAAAGAGTCTGATTCGACAGGTGTTGCGATCGAGATCGTAAACTTCGATCCCAACAACGAATTTGTCGATATTTCGGTCACCTATCCTGCGGGCACTCCCACCTTTCCGGCGCAACCTTTTCGGATGCCCACAGAAACCAAATCGCCGCGTGTTCTTGGCGTCCTGGTCGATTTCGATCACGGAAACGAACTGAAACTACCTCAATATGCGACGCCAGCGTTCCTAAACAAACTACTGTTCAGCGGCAACCACGACGGTCGTTTGGTTAACAACAGTCTTGGGGCTTGGCTTCAACAAAACTCCTACGGTGCAGTGAGTCTGGCTGGTAACGTTTATCCCGGAGTCGTGCATCTCGATGCGGTATCCGTTTATCGATCGTCCCTCGGCGCTCAAGGCATGTTCACAGCCGTTGCTGATAACCTGGTCGCGACAGGCTACATCAACCCCCTCGACAATCCTTATGATATCTTGATTATCTTTTCCGCAGGCGGGCTCGCGACTTCGTCAGCCGACTTCTATAACTATACTAGCTATTGGCAATACAAAGGCTTTGAGAAAGTCCTGCAGGTCGATATACCCATCGACAGCACTTCGGGTCTCTACTCTCAGGTTCAGAATGAGGCGACCGTCGTCAGCGCCGATGGCGTGGTTGTCACAAAGTACAATCCAGGAGGTACAACCGCAAGCATATGGCTGGCGGCCGATGTGAACCACACCGGCACCAACTACTTCGCTTCGATGGCGTGGGCCTTTCAGGAAGCGGTGCCGTCCATCAACAACCAACTCATTCGCTACATTAAATTGAATCAACCACTAAGTCCGGGAACCTCAGTGATCGTGACATATCAGCCACTTCACTACTTTAAAATCGATGAGGCCACGCGAATCGCTCTGCCTCCAGACACGTTGTTCGGCGAGAAGTTGAACTGGTTTGGACTCATTTCCCATGAATTCATGCACCTCGCGGGTAGCCTTCTCACCACCTCCTGGAGCGTGTCTCCAAATATGGGCATCGGCGATCTTTACAACCAGCCTTGGGAATTAACTAGAGAATACGACATCATGGCAGGCGGAGGGTACACTGCCACTTACGCCCTTAACCCTTACCTCAATCAATGGATCCGCTATGATACACCCACGCACTTCAGCGGTTACACGAAAGTGCAAATGGGTTTGTTGGCACCCTATACTGTCGGATATGGTCGCAATGAAACCAGCTTGCGACTGTATCGAAGCGAGGAAGTGGAGTTTCTAAACTCCGCGAATCGAATCAAATTGATCAAAGTTCCGCTCACACCGCCAGGAAACAAGATCGGCATGCAGTTGGTCGGCTACGGTAATACGGCCACCAACAAATATTACGGTGACGATTTTCTTATTCTAGAATGGCGAAGCCGAGCTCCATTTGTCGATGACAAGATCAACTTCGACGAGCCTCTCTCCAGCGAAGGCCTGGTCATTTATCGCGTTCTCGACGGGGGGCCGAGCCCCGGGAACGCCGGTTACTATCATGGCAATGACCAGCAGAACAGTATCGCAATCCAGGATGCCACTCCACCGCTGCCGCCTTACGCCTCATTGAATGACTATACTGTCGTTCGGCAAAATTCGATTTCAACGACTTCGCCTGCGACATTTGGACCCGCATCTGGAGTGTATCGCTATCTCGCCTCTGAGGTGCAGAGTTGGAAGAACGCGGGCGACGCAGCCAATTTGGATATCCAATTGTCAGCGGGAGCTGGAACAAAGACCGTCTACGCGAAGTTCATGGACCTGAGTGGGAATATCGTAGGCACTTCCTCCTTTGAGGTCACACTAAACGAAGTGGATACGGTGCCACCGACGGCACCAACCGCCTTGACCGCCGTCTCCGTCAGTTCTTCGCAAGCGAATCTCAGTTGGAATGCGAGCTCGGACGCGATTGGCGTGACCGGTTATGACATTTTTCGCAATGGTTCGTTTCTCAAGACCGTGCCGGGGTTGACGTCCTCAGATACTGGGTTAGCGGCCGCGACCAGCTATTCGTACTTTGTTAAGGCGCGGGACGCGGCCGGAAATCCCAGCAGCCCATCGAGCACTGTGTTCGTGACCACTCAAGCGCCGTCTGTGACGACAGCCACTATTACAGGCACAGTGTCGAATTCAGCGGGCGTCGCTGTTGCGAGTGCGAAAATCGACGTCGGATCCGGTAAGACCAAGAAAACCTATTATGCGAATGCCAATGGTCAATACACGATTCCGGGTGTGGCGGCGGGCACGAACACATTGACATTCTCGGCCCGAGGCTATGTGGCAGAAGCGATCAGCGTCACTTGCAGCGCCGGTCAGACACTGACCCGCCAGGTGACTCTGCAAGGGCGTAAGTGAATGTTGAAAACATAACGCAGTTGATGGGCCGAAGGATGTGGCGCCAGCACGCGGCTGACGCCAGCCTCCGGATTGCGTCACGGCGTGGCCGTCAGCGGCCGCTGCGCGCCAACTCGTCGTCGATCACGCGAACGAACTCCTCGAGCGGCTTCGCGCCGACCAGCACGCGGCCGTTGATGAAAAACGTCGGCGTGCCAGTCACGTCCAGCCGCTGGCCCTCCTCGACGTCCTTCTGCACCGCCGCCTGCTGTTTCCCGTCCGCGACGCAGGCCTTGAAGCTCGCCATGTCGAGCCCCGCTTCCTGCGCGACGGCCGGCAACTGGTCGGGCTGTTTCGGTGATCCGGTGTACAGCGCCTTGTGATACGGCCAGAACTTGCCCTGGGCCGACGCGCAACGCGCCGCCTCGTGGGCCTTCCGCGCCTGCGGATGAAGATTGTCGATGGGGTAATCGCGCCAGACCAGCTTGACGCGATCGCCGTAGCGCGACAGAAGCTGCCCGATCGTGTCCTCCGAGCGTTGGCAGAAGGGGCAGTGGTAATCGGCGAACTCGACGATGGTGACCGGTGCGTCCTTGGCGCCGAGGACTGGTGCACCGTCGACGTTGATCTGGATGCGCTGCACGGGCGGCGGCGTGAGGTGGACCGCCACCTTCGCCTGTGACCGCAGCGTCTGCACGAACGCCTCCCGCTGCGCGGCGATCTTCTGGCTCTGGAGTCGCGCCCTGACCTGCTCGCGCCGGGTCGCGTCGTTGTCCGTGGGCAGTTTGTTGGCCTGGTAGAACGCGTTGATCTCCTGCTCCGTCACCAAGCCCACCTTCGATGTGACCTCGGCATCGATAAGTGCCGTCTCCGACAGACCCCGCTTCGCCGCCTCCTTGGCAATCAAGCGCTCGACAATCATCGCATCGAGCCGCTGCCTTTTGAGCGTATAGATTTGTTCCTCCAGTTTGCTCAACTGGACCGCGAGCGCCTTCTCGACCTCCTCCTTCGTGATGGGCACACCGTCCACGTCGGCGAGCACCTCGCCCTTCGCGACTGGGCTCGGCGCCTTGGCTTTCTCGCCCTCGGCGCGCTGGGCATCGGCGGACACCGCGACCAGCGTCCCGACGACGACACTGGAAACACAGAGCAATATGACGGGACCCATTCGGCGACTCATGATGTGACCACTTTCTTCAAGAACGTGTTTGGTAGAAGCTTCCGACGGGAAGAAGAGATTCTACACCCGCCTGCCTGCCAGGGAGGCGACCTGGGCGGCCCCCTCGAGGGCCGAGGACCGCCCGGATCACTCGCACTGACTGCTTCTACTACGGCGTTGTGACGTTAACGACGACCGTGGCGCCATCGGTCGGGTTGAATGGGACGCCGTCCTCATCCACCGATCCTCCCGTCACCGTGTCGCTCACCGTCGTGCTACAACTGTTGATCCTTGCCACAAAATTACAGCTGTAGTTGCCACCTGCCGCGATCACAGACGGCAGCGTGCCTGGGCCCGGGGACTGGCCACAGGTCGTGCTCTGGACGTTACCCTGGACCAGAGTGATGTTGCCGTACACGTTGTCGTTCAGCGTGTTCAGCGTCAGCGTCTCCGTCCCGCTGGTGTTGGTCACCACGACATCGTATCTCACGTCGATCACGCATTGGGGAGTCGCGGTCTTGGTCAGTGTCGGCGCCGACGACTCATCCGCGTAGGGGACGTTGGCGGGATCGGTGTCGCAGATGTCGTTGGGGTTAGTGATATTGTCTGCGCAGGCAGTCACCGTGTCCACGAAGTCCGGGCCACCGAAATCTCCCGGCGGGACGGCTCCTGTGAATTGACAGGTGAAAGTTCCACCATTCGCCGAAATCACCCCACCGACCGCGCAGTTCGTGGCCGTGACGGCTAGGAATCCTCCTCCGGCCGCGTGCGTGCTGGTGATGTTGCCGTATTTATCGTCAGTCAAGGTTTGCAACGTCACGTCGACCGTCGACTGGTTCGTTACTACGACTCGGTAGACCGCGCTGCCACCCGACTCCGGGACACTGGGGGTCAACGAATCCTTTTGGACGTCGATGACTGTCGTTATCGAGGTAATGGGGAGGGTCAGGACTCCGAGGTTGCATTTCGACGGCGACCCCGGGAAGACGTCGTTGGTCGTTGTCCCGTTGCCGGTACCGTCGCACACTTCGTTCGACCCCGGCTGCCGCCAGGTCGTAGCGAAGGGCAGCTGCAGCTGTCCGCCGGCTTGTAAGGGGCACTGGGCGCTGATCTGCGCCGTGACGAACAGAGGGTTGTGATCGGTGTTGAAAGGACCTGTGATGTCGCCGCACACATCCGGTGCCGCGTCGAGATTGATGAAGTTCCCTGGGCGTGTGGTGTTCGACACGAGGGACGCGTTCGCCGTGCACTGCCCTGTGAGGGCCCCATCGCCGTTGGGATCGTTATCGGTGGCGATGTAGAAGCCGACGTCATAGCGGGTATCGGCGGTCAGATCCATCTGAAAATCCGCCGTGAAGGTGACCGTCTGGCCGGCAAAGCACGAGCACACCCCGTTTACGCACTGGCCGCCGGTAATGATAGTGATGTTGGTCGCCGAGGAAAGCGTGACGTCGTTGGCCGTACATTGGAGGTTTTGGTTGTTGCCATGCGCCTTCCAGACATCGTTAATACAGGATTGTGCAGACGCCGCCTTGGGCCCAAAGAGCAGCCCGACTCCGACGAGCGTGAGCACCGTGACAAGTCGAATGTTGCGCATAATCGGCCTTCCGCGGCGGTCTGACCACTGGCCTAGCCCAGTGTGTGAGGGAAAGGCAGACCCAAACCGGGTTCACCCATGCCGCTAGTTTTGTTGTTAGCCCTTCGAGGAGGGAGCTTATCGCTCGCGCGCAACTCACGAAATTGCACGAAAGTGCCTGATGTGAACCAAAAAAACCGTGCAAATCGGCCACTTTGAGTGCGCAAACGGCACGTTTACATCCGTCTGACGTCGTTTGTGCATTGGACAGCGGGTTAGTGCATCAACGAGGTGAGGGTGGTGGGGTCGCTCTGAAAACCATGACTGATGGCAAACATGGCGAGCTCCAGACGCGTGGACACGCCAATTTTGTCGAAGATGTTCGTCAGGTGGTGTTTGACCGTCGTTTCGCTGATGGCGAAGAGTTGAGCGATGTCCTTGTTGCTGTAGGCCGACGCGACTGCAGTAACGATCTCGCTCTCGCGGTCGGTCAGCCCGTAGGAGCGTTGCCGCTTGCTGGCCTCGAGACGGTTAAGGGCCTGCGGAAAGTCAGTGACCCGCTCGCGGTCGACCCAGTACTCTCCAGCAACAACCGCGCGGAGGGCGCGTACAAGCAGGCCCGCGCGTGCGTCCTTCAGGATCACGCCGCGAACCCCGAGCTCGATCAGCGGCTGGATCGCCGACCGGGGCAGCGCCGTTGTCAACACCACGAGCGCGGTTGGTGAAAGGGAAGACGCCACCTCGGGCGACATGAGCCGTTCTGGAAAAACCGCCAGATCGATCACCAGGACGTCGGGTTTCAGCTCTCGCGTCCGTTGCAGTGCCTCAGCTCCGCTGCTCGTGTTGTGGACGATGAGAAAACGTCGGGTGGACTTGAGGAGCGACCACAATCCGTCGCCGAACAGACCATGCTCCGCGGCTATAACAACGCGTGGCCGCGCATCCAGGGCTCGATGCACAATTACTCCTTCCGGGACATACCACTCCACCGCCCATCGGTGCTCTTGTGGCGAGTGGCCAAAGCTCAGCGATAAACGATTGAACATGCGTTACGCGGCCGCGAGACTCCTGGCCGGCGTCCAGCGGGTCCAGCACGAGCGGCGACGCGGGGGGGCAAGTCTGGCGCCATGGTGGTGGCACCAAAACGTGCGTAAATTCTGGAGTGCGCGCAGAGTTGCTGGTCCGAAGTCCGCGGCGGCGGCGCCTTTCTCACGCCGACTTGATCGGCCTCACGACATACCGTGATCTGAGTGCCAGACTCAGGAGATCTGAAGCGTGTGCCGCGCGTCGGCATTGCAGCACCGACACACGGCATCAGTCGAGCACGCTCATCGAATCATTGCACCGACCAGTGCATTCAAGTGCTCGACCTCTTTCTGCGACACGGGAACAAAGACTGGGGAGCTCTGTGTCAGATCCGCAAAGGTAATTGAGCCGTCCTGGCTGCAGAACACTTGTTCCACTTCACTCACTCGGACCGTGACGATGATGTTGCCAGTCGCGCCGCGAAAACGCACCAGGAAGTCGTAGCCCGGTAACGGGCTCTCTTCCACCGTGCAGAAGTTCGCCAAGCCGCTCACGTTCGCTGTGGGGATGCCCTGTGGGAACCCTGGGACGCCGAACAAGAGCGTCGGCAATCGAACTCCGGTGTCCGGATCGGCCACGGCCTCGCGATCGGTTGAGCCGAAAATGAGAGCGTCGCGCCCCGGCCCGCCGATGAACGCCTCGCTCCCGTCACCTGGCGCCCAGAGATTCACATCGTTCCCGGGTCCCCCGAACATGATGTCGCTGTTCGGAGGGCCCCCCGGTGCTGCGCCGCCGTCGGGACCGCCGAGAATGATGTCGCGCCCAGGGCCGCCGTCCATGACGTCATTGCCATTCAAGCCAAACATCACATCATTTGCTGGCCCTCCAATCAGGACATCAGTGCGGTTGAGCGACTGGTTCGCGCCCGCGCCAGCTTGAATCGCCGCATTGTCCTGTCGGTCGTTGTCGAGGCCAATCAGAAGCTGCGGCCCGGCTCCTTCATGTGGAGAAGCCTCCGTCGACTGAGGAGAACTGACCACCACGCCGACAAACACAGCCAACACGCCAGCAGACAGCGTCGGCACCGCGAAACGTGAAACGAATTGCCTGTAACTCATTGCGTGAATCCTCCCGTTGTCAGAGTGAGTACGGCGCGGGTGCTGAACACACACGTGGCGCCAACGTGTGTCGTGCACTACGCACCTCTTGCTCGACCAATCGAGTCGCCCAATGCTTCCGCAACGCGAGTGCCATACAGCACTCTGGAGATGACGCGAGTGATCTCTCTGGTTTTGCGGCTTAAAACCGCTGATGTCAGTAACCGACCAACCGTTGTGGGGCGATGCGTCGTGTGGAAATATCGGTACGCTGCTGACCGGTCGGCAGCTTAAGTTGGTTCAGGGGGGCAGTCCGCCTTCGCGGCTTCGCCGCTACGGCGCGACATCGCGCCGTAGCGCGCGTGCAACGTATGCGCGCGTAGGCGGATGGAGCGGGAGACGGGGATCGAACCCGCGACATCGAGCTTGGGAAGCTCGCGTTCTACCGCTGAACTACTCCCGCGTCAGGGTGCGTTCATTGTAATGCAACCTGCAAATGCAAAGTTCAAGAGTGGTGTGGCTTGGTGATCCAGGCGTCCTTGTCGCGTGTCTCGAGCACCGCCAGTTTCTCGCCACATCGTCCATGCTCGACAGCTTGGTCCTGATTCGATCCGAAATGAAGTAGCGCGACGACCCGCGCGACACTGCTACAGTGTGACAGGACACGTCTCCGACGTGTAAGGGGGATCGATGCTCGGTCGAGTGATGGTAGTTGTGACCGCGCTTTGCGCGGTGCCGGTGGTGTCGACGTCCGTCGCGGGTCAACTTGCCTCCCGACCCGCCGAGGAATGGATCAAGACGCTCGAGAACCCCACACGTGTTGCTGGCCTCATGATCGACGAGGTCATTGGCCGGATGCGGCTGCAACCGGGCGACATTGTGGCCGATCTCGGTGCTGGCTCAGGACTGTTCGCGTTTCCGCTGGCAAAGGCCGTCGGCTCGGGCCGCGTCTACGCCATCGAACTCGACGAGGGGTTCCTGACGCACATACGGGCCAAGGCGAAGGCCGAGAAAGTCTCCAACATCGTGCCCGTGCTCGGCAAGTTCACCGACCCAGCGCTGCCGGCACGCGACGTCGACGTGGCGTTCTTTCATGACGTGCTGCATCACGTGCAAGACCGGCCGGCGTACCTGAAGAGCGTGGCCGGCTACGTGAAGCCAACCGGACGCATCGTTGTCATCGATCTGAACGCGGAGACGAGCCCGCATCGCGATCAACCGGAGCTCGTCGTTACGAAGGACCAGGCAGCGAAGTGGATGGGCGAGGCGGGGTTCGTTCCGAAGGAAGAGATCAGCCTGTTCGCGGACAAGTGGTTCGTGATCTACTCGCGCCGCTGATGCGTCATTTCTTGACGCCGGCCAGCCAGTTCAGCACCACCGTGATCGGGTTCGTTGCCTCTGCTTCTGCCTGCGGTGTCGTGATGACGAGAAACCGCTTGCCGTCGGGGGGCGCGGCTGAAGGCCCCCGCGGCCTGAGATACGAATCCCGCGCCCGGTGGGCAGAAAGGCTTGCACGCTCGGCGATCTGGCGTGCGCCGCGCCGCGCCTCGTCGAGCGGCATGGGACCCCGGAGGACCTCGCCCTCGACGTACTCCATGACGAGATAATTGGGTCCGACGTCGTACAGCGTACAGATGTTGGGATGGTTCAGCGTTGCGACGGCCCTTGTTTCGCGTTCGAACCGATCGGCGAACTGCTCGATGGAGACCTTGATCGCGACGTCGCGATTGAGCCGAGAGTCGTAGGCACGGTAGGCCTCTCATGCCTCCGACGCCAATCTGCGCCGCTACTTCGTACGGACCGAGCTGGTCGCCGGCCGCGTAGGGCATGATTTTCGTGAATTCTACCCCGAGGTCAGCTGCGGCTCGTTCAGAACTGGTGGTCCGCCTTCGTGGCAACGGCGCTTCGGCGCGATAACCCTCGCTTGCGACGGTGAGCCAAGGACGCCCGTCTTAATCCTTTACCCGCGGATTACCGCCAATACCTCGTCGCGCTTCTTTTCCATCAACTCTGGCGTGGCCGCTTCGAGGTTGAGGCGCAACAGCGGCTCGGTGTTCGAACCGCGGACGTTGCAGTGCCAGTCGGGATAGTCGATCGAGGTGCCATCCAGCCTGGCGATCTGGGCGTCTTTGTAGCGCGCCTCGAGCGCCTCGAGCTTCTTCGGCACATCGTCCATGCTCGCCAGCTTGGTGTTGATCTCGCCGGAGATGAAATAGCGCTCGCGGAACGGCTGCAGCAGATCACGCAGCGACTGGTTCTTCTTCGACATCAGCTCGAGAATCAGCAGGGCCGGAATGAAGCCGTTGTCCGCGTAGTAGAAGTCGCGGAAATAGTAGTGGCCTGTGACCTCGCCGGCGAAGATGCCGTCCTCCTGCCGCATCCGCTGTTTGATGAAAGCGTGGCCCACGCGATTCATCAGCGCGCGGCCGCGGTACTTGGCCACGGTATCCCTGACGGCATGGCTCGCGCGCAGGTCGTAGATGATGGTCTGCGCACCGTACTTCAACAGGAACGCCTCGGCCAGCAGCGCGGTGATGAAGTCGCCGGAGATGAACTCGCCGCTGCCGTCGATGAAGAAACAGCGATCGGCGTCACCGTCCCAGGCGATACCGATGTCGGCCTTCTGGCGGATGACTTCCGCGGTGATGTCGCGGCGGTTCTCCTCGATGAGCGGATTGGCCTCGTGATTGGGGAACGTTCCGTCGATCTCGAAGCACAACCTCGTCGTCCGACACGGCAGACGGTCGAACAGCTTGGGCGCGATCAAGCCCGCCATCCCGCTCCCGGCATCGAGCACCACGTTGAACGGCTTGATGATCGCCGGATCGATGAAGGACATCACCTTCTCGACGTACGGATCGACGATATCGCAGCTGGTCAGCCGGCCTGGCGTGGCGGCCGGCGCCGGCAGGCGGTCTTCGACGATCATGTCGCGGATGTCGCCGATGCCCGCGTCGCCGCTGAGCGGCAACGCTTCGGCGCGGACCATCTTGATTCCGTTGTACTGCTTGGGATTGTGCGAGGCCGTGATCTGCGCTCCACCCTCGAGGTGGTCGTTCGCGACGCCAAAGTACATCGCATCGGTCGGCAGCATGCCGTAGTCGACGACGTCAGCGCCCTGCATGCGGACGCCGTGGATGAAGGCGGCGGCAATCGACGGCGACGACACGCGCATGTCACGTGAGACGCCGACCCGCGAGGCTTTCAGATAGGCGGCGAAACCCTGACCGATGGCTTGGGCGACGGTCTCGTTGATCTCGCCCGAATACAGACCGCGGATGTCGTACGCCTTGAAGATGCCGGTGTTGATCTGCATGGTCTCGGTCTAAGGTCTTCAGTCTACGGTCTACGGTCTGGAATTCGGCGCCAAAGATCGTGGACCGACCGTAGAACGAAGACCATCAAGCTCTAGAAAAATCAGTCAGTGTCGTCTTGTCGCCCAGCACCGCGCCGCTGTTGACCGACACATTGCGTCCGACGTGGCATTGACGGCCGAGGATGGCGTCCTGAATCACGGCATTCCCGCCGACACGGCAGTTGGGCCAGATGATGGCGCGGCGGATTGAGGCCTCTTCCTCGATCTGCGTCTGCCGGCCAATGACGGCGTGCGGCCCGACGCGGGCGCCGGCCTTGATGAGCACGCCTTCGTCGATGAAGCAGGGGCCCTCGATCGTTGCGCCTTCCTCGAGGCGGACGTCGGGAGCGACCACCGTGCGCGAGTCGGAGGCATTGCAGAAAGGCACGGCCGAGAACCGGCCGTCCATGATGTCGCGGTGGACCTGGGTGTACTTCTCCGGCGTCCCGATGTCGATCCAGTAGCCCTCGTAGACGTAGCCAACGAAGGTCTCGCTGCGTTCGATCAGCGACGGAAAATAGCTCCGCTCGATCGACCACGGCACATCGCTTGGAATCCGATCGAACGTCTCCGGCTCCAGCACGTAGATGCCGGCGTTGATCTTGTTGGTGGTGATTTCTTCCGGCTTCGGCTTCTCGAGAAAGCGCCGGATGTTGCCATGCTCGTCGGTCTCGACCAGGCCGTACTGCGTCGGGTCCTCGACCGGCGTCAGCACGATCGTCGCGCGCGCCTGCCGCTCCCGATGCATCCGGATGACGGCGCCAAGATCGAGCTCGGTCAGGACGTCGCCGTTGAAGACGACGACCGACTCGGTGAGCTTGTCGCCGGCGTACTTGACCGCGCCCGCGGTGCCGAGCGGCGATGGTTCGACGACGTAGCGGATCTTGATGCCCACGCCGGAGCCGTCGCCGAACACCTCTTCGATGCGCCGCGGCTGGTAGTTGAGGCTCAAGATGACTTCGTCGATCTCAGGCACCTGCTTGAGCAGGTCGAGCTGATAGTGGAGAAAAGGCCGGTTGAAGATGGGCACCACCGGTTTGGGCGTGTGGACCGTGAGTGGCCGGAGTCGCGTGCCCTTGCCCCCGGCGAGAAGGATCGCCTTCATGACGATCCACGATCTTACACGATGGTAGAATGCGGCAACCACCGATGAATCTGCCCAATACGCTCACGCTGGTGCGGATGTTCCTCGTGCCGCTGCTGGTCGTGGTGTTGCTGACGGAATTCGAAGGCCGACGGATTCTCGGGATGCCCAAAGAGCTGGTGGGCGCGGCGATCTTCGCGCTCGCCTCGATCACCGACTGGCTCGACGGCTACCTCGCGCGGCGGCGCCGGCAGGTCACGTGGCTGGGCCAGATGCTCGATCCCATTGCCGACAAGCTGCTCACATCGGCGGCGTTCATCTCGCTGGTGCAGCTCGGGCTCGCGCCGGCGTGGATGGTGGCGCTCATCATCGGCCGCGAGTTCGCGATCACGGCGCTGCGCAGTCTTGCATACACCAAGGGCATCACCATTCCCGCCTCGCGGCTCGGCAAGATCAAGATGGGGTCGCAGGTGACGGCAATTCTGCTGTTGATTCTCGGATGGGGCCCGATGCCCTGGCTGGCCCCGATCGGTTACATCTCTCTGTGGGCGGTGATGTTGCTGGCGGTGGCGTCAGCGGTTGACTACTACCGCCGCTTCCAGAGCCTGCTCAACGCGCGCGTGACGGATGTCAACGTCGCGCGCCAAAGACGCGCCAGTTAACCGAACTCCCAACGCCCAAACCCAACGACCAACCACTCCCAATCTTCAACTGCCAACGCCCAAGAACTCTTAACTCGGCGTTGGCAGTTGGGAGGTCTGTGTTTAGCGGGTCAGTGTACCGCGGGGATCGTCTGGAGGCTCTTCGGCACCGAGGGATCGGCGCGGTGAGCAGCGCGACGAGCACTTCGGTGGTATCGAGGCCACGCTGGTCGGCGGTGCGGAGCACACTGGCGAGAATGTGCTGACTATCACCATCGCGGCGCGTGCGATTGCCACCGCCACACATCTTGCGCGTGACGACCGCGGGCCGGAGCGCGTGCTCGGCGCGCCAGTTAGTGGCGTCGAGGGTCGGGTCGAAGAGAAAACTGAAGATGGCCTCGAATTCGACCATGAGGTGTTGGTGAAAGCGCCGGACCGCGAGGCGGCGACTCGGCGTGCGTTGCAGGAGCTGCCCGAGACGCTCGACATAGTGCCCGCGCGCGACGGCGAGGCCGTGCTCAGAGAGGTGGCCCGCGCATGATAGCGATCGCGCGTGGCGAGCGCCGCCCGCAAGATCGTTTTTCACCGCGGTGACGAAGGGCTGGGCGGGAGAGTCGAGCAGCGAGACGCGACAGCGCCGCAGCAGATGCGCGAGACACGTTTGGTGTGCCGCGTGCGTAAACTGGCGCTACGACTGCCAGCCATCGCGTTGCAGCACGCCGGGATAGTCGACGCCGATGACGTGCGCGGCCTGTGCCAGGCCGCGGCCGGGCTGAGCGGCATAGACGGTCGTTTCTGGGGTCACCCACGCCCAGAGCCATTGCAGATCGGCGGCGACGCGCCAGCTCGTTTCATCCGCCGTGACCACGGGACTGCCGCGCACCGTCGCACAAAGGGCGTCATAGGTCGGTTGCGCCTGCCGGGCCGCGCGATGCCCCGCGTGCACAACCCGCCGCGCGTGACCCGCAGGCCGAACCGATCGCGCAACAGCGCCGTGACCTTGCCGTAGGGCAACCCGAAGCGTTTATCGAGGAGCACCGCGAAGGCGATCGCCTGCGGCCCCACGTGCACGGCGGCCGCGCCGAGCGCATCGGAGGTCTGGAGCGGATGCCGGCCTTGCACCCGTCGGCGGCACTGTCGGCACTGCCCGATCGCGACGTGAAACGCGCGGACGATCGGCCGCTGCCCCGGCAGCTCTTCTTGATACTGCGTGGCGGTCCGCACGTGGCGCACCGCGCCCGCACAGTGCGGACATTGCGTCGGCAGCGGCGCCTCATACGTGTCGTCAATGTGCGTTGGCACGCGGCGATGCGCGCGCCGGCCATAGGCAGCGCCGGCCTTGCGCCCCGGTCGTTTGGGCGCCGCGACCCGCGTGCCGCGCGAGAACGGCGCCGCTTGGCGATAGACCGCGCGGCGCGCCGCCTCGAGCTCGTCTTTCAGTTTCTCGTTCTCGCGCCGCAATCGCTGCCGCTCGGCCTCCGAGCGACGCAGGTCTTCTTCCAGCTGCGCGATGCGCCGCGCCTGGTCGTCGATGATCCGCTGCCGGTCTCGAGGCAGTCTCTCGTCGTCGCGCTGCGGCACGCGCCTCTTATGCCAGATTCACGTGCTCAGTACAAGAGAAAACGGCGGGCCAGCTTCAGCTGACCCGCTAAACAGATACGTTGGGAGTTGGGAGTGGTTGGGAGTTGGTAGTTGGGAATTGGGAATTGACTTACTTCTGAGGAGGCTCGCGTCGCAGCGCGACGTAGTCCCCTGGATTGATCGCATCGAGCGACACCGTCACCAGCACGGTGGTCAGGCCCTCTTTCACCTCCGTGGCGATGCCCTCGCCGATCTCGTAGAGGAAGTTGTTCGCCATCTTCTTGTCGCGGTAGAGGACGAGCTGCGAGCCGACCTCGATACCGAACTCGCTGCCGCGGTTGATGACGAAGTAGTCGCCCTTGCCGAAGCTGGTGCGGCGGTCGGAGCCGAGGAGCACCTTGCCATAGTTGTCGCGCTCCGGCTTCGGACGATCTTTCGAGACCGTCGGAACGACGGGCAGCTTGAAGGGCTCGAGATAATCGTCGACTTCGATGGTGTCGCACGCGTGCATGATCGTGGCGAGCGACATGTCATCGTCGACCGCGTAGACCTTGATCCAGCCGGTCGTGCGGACGGCCGCGGGAGTCTCGCGAGAGATCGCCGCCATGTTGGCGACCTGGAGGCGACGGACGTAGTACTCCTGACCGACTTCGATGCCGTTCTTGCTGCCGGCGTTGATCGTCACCAGGTCGCTGGGCGCGTAGATGCGCCGCACGAACGAGTCCTGCCCGCCGGTGACGCGCAGCGGCATCATGGGCGGCTCGATCGCGGCGCCTGGCGCGCACGCCAGCGACAATACTTCGGGGCTGAGATTAGTGTGCGTCGCCGCGGGGCCGCGCTGCGCGCGGGCCGGTGAAGTGGCTGCCACCAGTCCGACGGTCATCAGGACTGCGAACGACTTACCACGAGACGTCATCGGTCACTCTCCCTTACGGGCGGACCGGAACGTCCGCCTATTGAGCCTTCAATTCGTCGAGGCGTTTCTTCGCGTCCTCGGCATGCTCACTTTGGCTGAACTCTTCCAACAGCCGCTCGAGGAGGGGAATGGCCTCTGCTCTCCCTGCTTGTTTATCGGTTCGAGAGAGGCATTCCGCCAGATAGAAATAGACCTCGTCCCTGCCGCTGAACGCGGGATCTTCCTTGAGGATGCCGCGGAAGCGCGGGATGGCTCCCGGGCACCAGCGCACGCGGTAATAGTGGTAACCGACGCGAAATTCGGCTCGGCTGAGACGGTCGCGCGCTTCGCGCCATTTCACCTTCACTTCAGACGTGAGCTGGCTGTCGGGATAGCGGTCGAAAAACGCCTGGAACTCTTTCAGCGCTGACACGGTTTCGGTCTGATCGCGCTCGGGTGCGCGCATCTGCAGAAAGTGGCTCATCGCCAGCTTGTACTGCGCGTAGTCGGCGCGCTCGTGTCGGGGATAGAACGTCAAGAACTCGCGATACTCATTGGCGGCCAGCACGAGCGACTCGGCACCCTTCTCGCCAAGGAAGCTATCGCCGACGCCGAGCTTCGCATCCGGGCGAATCGGACTCTGCGGATAGTTGTCCACGACCTGGCGGAAGTACTCTCGGGCGTTCAGCCATTTGCCCTCGTTGAGGGCTTCGGTGCCGCGGTCGTAGAGATACCGGTCGGGGTTGGCGGTATTGGCCGGAACGCCGGATCGATTGCCGCCGCAGGCGGCCGACGCGGCCAGCGTCAGCAGAAGCGCAACAGGCCGAAGAAAGGCCTGGGCGCGGGTCATCGTGTCAGTCATGAAGAATCGTGTCGAACCGGCGTTCCTGTCGAACAGTCCTTTTATTGTATAGACGTTGGCGCCCCGGCCGGCAGCCGTCTCAAGCGAGGATGTCGAGTACTCGGCCGGGAAGCTTTCGCGGGCGGCCGTCACGGCCGAGCGCGGCGTGAATGGTGTGACCGGTCGCCGAAAGGGTGTCGCCGGCTGTCTTTCGCACCTCATATTCGAATCGAATCCGAACCGGCGTCAGCGCTTTCGCACTGGTGCGGATCTCGATTTCATCGTCATAGTGCGCCGGCTGCCGGTATTCGCAATGGGCTTCGATAACGGGCAGTGAGATGCCTTCTTCTTCCATCTCGCGGTAGCTCCAGCCGCCCTCGCGAAGCCACTCCGTACGAGCCACCTCGAACCACACCAGATAGTTGGCGTAATAGACAACGCCCATCTGATCGGTGTCGGCGTAGCGCACGCGCACGCGGGTTCGGCGCGCAGCTTGCCCCGCCGACTTGTCGGCGGTAGCGCGCGGCGCGGAGGGGGAAGCCTTGCGCAGAGGCGGGCTGGTGCTATCCACTCGGAGTCCTATTCGCCGCCGCCCGCAGCGCGCGCGTCGCACCTTCGGCGTCGGAGGTGCCGAAGATCGATTGCCCAGCCACCAGGATGTTGGCGCCCGCTGCGACGACCGCGCCGACGTTGTCCAAGCCGATGCCGCCGTCGATCTCGATCGGCGCCGTCGAGCCGGCCGCGGTCAGGACGGCTCTCACGCGCTGCAGTTTTTTCAACGTGTTGGGAATGAACGACTGACCGCCGAAGCCAGGATTCACCGACATGACCAGCACGAAGTCCACGTCGGCGGCGATGTCCTCGAGCAGCATCGCCGGCGTCGAGGGGTTGAGCACGACGCCCGCTTTCGCGCCGAGCTTCTTGATATGGGTGACCGATCGGTGCAAGTGCGGCACGGCCTCGACGTGCACCGAGACCATGCTGGCGCCGGCCGCGATGAACTCTTCGACGTAACGATCGGGCTCTTCGATCATCAAATGAACGTCGAGCGGCCGCGTCGCGATGCGTTTGATGGCGCGCACCACCGGCGGTCCAATCGTGATGTTGGGAACGAAGTGTCCGTCCATCACATCAACGTGAATCAGATCGGCGCCGCCGCGTTCGGCGGCGGCGATGTCGCGGCCGAGCGCCGCGAAATCGGCCGAGAGGATCGAGGGCGCGACCTGCACGGGCGCCGGCTTTGTTCCGCTCATCTCTCGCCTTTCATCGGCTGACCTCGAGCGAAATCGGATCGGACGCGCCCACTTTGTATCCACCGGCGGGTTGTTGCCGGACGATCGTCCCGACCGGGATTCCCGGCACCGTCTGTGTTCCGACGATGGTGACGCGGAAGCCGCGACTGCGCATCGTCTCGGCGGCGAGGTCGCCGTCCATGCCAATCACGTCCGGCATCACGTAGGTCGTCGCCTGCTCGCCGCGATTCAGGAGTAGTGAGACCTCGGGCGCGCGCGACGCGGGCGGCGGATTCTGCGCGACGACCGCATCGGCAGGGTAGTCGGCCGATCGGATTTCCGAGAGCGTGCCGATCTCCACGCCGTCTTGCTCGAGGCGAATTCTCGCCGTGCGCTCGGTCTGGCCAACCAGCGCCGGCACGGTGGTGACACGCGGGCCGGAGCTCACCCACACGCGAATGGTGCGCTGCCGACGTGCGCGCATGCCGGCGTCGGGCTCCTGCTGCATGACGTGTCCGAGCGGGACTTTCGGGTCGGTGCGGCGGTTCTCCTCGACGCGTAGACCGAGCCCCAGCGGGGCCAGTTTCTCGGTGGCATCGTTGACGGTGAGGCCGACGAGCACTGGCACCTCGACCTCCCGCGCCCGCAGCGCCATTCGCATGGAGATGCCAAAGAAGATGAGAAATGTCGCGCCGAGCGCGCCGACGATCAGGAAGAACTTGCCGACGTTCCAGACTCGTATGCCGAGCCGCATCTGTAGTGTCGATCGTACCACGAGTGACGTTAGCGGTCCCGACGAACCATCGCGGTGGCGAAGAACGCCTCGAGGCCGTGAGAGAACGGCAGCGTTCGCAGCGTGCCTCGGTCGTCGAGTAACGGTTCCAATGATCCGGGCGATTGATGCTGAAGATCGAGACGATCGAAGGGCGCCCGCTCGAGGAACGTTCTCACGACGTCGTCGTTTTCCTCGGGCTCGCTGGAACACGTCGCGTACACGAGCCGGCCGCCCGGCCTTACCACGCTCGCCGCGCGCAACAGCAGGTCCACCTGCTGCTGCGCGAGACGAGGCAGATCCGTCTCGGCGCGCCGCCATCGAATGTCAGGATCGCGGCGGACAGTGCCGAGACCAGAGCACGGTGCATCGACGAGCACGCGGTCGAAGATGCCGGCGAAGGGCAGCGGTCCGTGTGCCGGTACATGCACGATGCGCGCGTGGCGTGCGCCGCTGCGACCGATGGTGTCGCTTAGTAGGCTGACGCGTCCGGGGCGCACATCGCTGGCGATGAGCGTGCCTGAGTCGTGCATCGCCGCCGCCATCGCGACCGTCTTGCCGCCCGGCGAAGCACAGAGATCGAGAATCCGCTCGCCAGGCTGCGCGTCCATGGCGAGTGGCACGAGCTGCGAGGCTTCATCTTGCACGACGAACAAGGCATCGTCCGCGGTATGCAGCGGGTTGCCGGCAGTCACCACCAGGCCGTCTGGCGCGTAGCGTGTCGGCATCGTTTCGACGTCGTGACGGGACAGCACGTCCTGCAGCTGATCGCGTGTGACGCGCAGTGTGTTGGCGCGAAGTGTCAGCGGTGCAACGTCGTTGTTGAACTGCACCCACTTTTCAACCTGATCGAACGCGTAGCGATCCAGCCAACGGGAGATCAGCCATTCCGGGTGCGAGAAGGTGATGCCGAGGTAGGCGACCGCTGCGGGTCGATCGTCGGGATCGGACGGCCGCGGCGGCAAAGGCAGCCGATGGCGCTGACGTAGCATCGATCGCAGGACGGCGTTCACGAACCCCGATGCGCTGGATTTTCGCGCCGCCCGCGTCAGGCTCACCGCGTCATCGACGACGGCGGCGGCCGGGACGCGATCGAGGTGCAGCAGTTGGTACAGACTCAGGCGGAGAATGGCGAGGACCTGCGGATCGATCTTCGTTAGCGGCCGTTTGGCAAAGTGCGCGACG